>DehalE1_100052_pt1 | contig 19816 bp, 28 predicted proteins | sample DehspE1_FD_43922 | JGI IMG/M metagenome (IMG submission 43922) | reverse complement strand
CCGCCCTCGTCCCCGAGCTCAGCGAGGTCGTCCTGGACATCGCGGCACGCCTGGGCCAGGAGCCGCGCCGGCTCCCCGGCTGGCACGCGGCCCGGCTCGCCGTGGAACGGACCTTCGGACGCTGGCAGCTGGTCGGAACCGACGGCGAGGCACGGCCGGCGGACGTCCTGGTGCCGCTGCTGGTCGACCGGCTGGATGCTCGCGGCGTCCAGGTCCGCACGGACACGGAGGTGTACTCGATCCGGCCGGCCGAGGGCGGAGGCCACGAACTCCGCACCGCCGCGGGTACCGTCCGCGCCGACGCTGTGATCAGCACGATCGACCCGTTCAGCCATGCCGACCTGACCCGGGAACGGGTGGACGGCCGGGTCGCGCGGCAACTGCGCCGTTCGCCGGCCGGCGGTCCGCGCTGGCTGTCCTGGCGCACCCTGTACGACCTGCCGCTGCTGCAGCCCGCACGGCCGGGAGTGCTCGTGGCATCGGCCTGGTCACCGGGTGGGCCGGACGCCTGGGCGCAGTTGCTCACCGGCGCGCTGGCGGCCTACCGGGTGCACGAGGAGCTGACCGGCGAGGACATGCGTCCGACCAACAAGGAGTACCGGCCCGGGCCGCTGCCGCGACGCTGAACGCCGGCTGGCCGAAAAGGAGAACCGTCCCCTTTTCGGCCAACCCGAGCTCGGCCAGGACTCCTACCCGGTCAAGCCAGGACGGTGATCTCCACCTCGACGAACAGTTCGGAGGACTGCGAGCCCGAGTAGACGCCCTTCAGCGGCGTCACATCGAAGTAGTCGCGGCCCACGCCGACCTCGACGTGGAAGTCACCGGGCGCGCTGTCGTTCGTCGGGTCGAGGCCCACCCAGGCACCGTCCCAGTACTGCAGCCACGCGTGCGACTCCCCTGTCGTCGCCTCCCCGACCTGCGCGGTGGCGTTGGGCATCACGTAGCCGGACACGTAGCGGGCCGGGATGCCGACGCTGCGCAGCGCGCCGAGGCCCAGGTGCACGAGATCCTGGCAGACACCGGCCCGCGCCTCCCACACGCTCACGGCACGGGTGTGCACCTCGGTCGAGCCCGGCTCGTAGGCGACCCGGTCACGGATCCGGCCGATGATCGCGCGCACCGCCTCGGAGGGAAGGCTCGCCTCCTTCGCGGCCTCCGCGGCAATCCGGCGCAGTTCCGGAGGCGGCTCGACATGATCCGACCCGGTCAGGAACTCGACCTGCTGGTCGCACAACAACGGGTCGGCCAGAGCCTCCCAGCTGATCCCCGGACCGACGGCGAGCCGGTCGCCGACGTCGACGGTGGACGTGGCGACCACGTCCATCTCGCTGTGCGGCTCGGCGATCTCGAAGGCGGTCACCGGAGTGCCCCAGTAGTCGACGAACGAGTGCGACCAGGCCATCGGCGTGATGTCGATCCGGGTGGCGAGGACGAACTGCTCGCGCGTGGCCCGCGGCGTCATCCGCGCCTCATTGTGGGACGCGCTGACCCGGCCCGTGTACTTGTAGCCGGTGTGGTGGACGACGCGTAGCTGCCGGCCCATCAGTTGCCTCCGCTCCAGGTCGCAGCGGTCGCACCGCTGAAGTACCGCTGCGCGATCGCCTCGCTGACGTGATTGCAGATCTGCTGCAGGGCGGTCATCCGCTGCGGCAGGTCATCCAGCAGCATGCCCGGGTCGCGGTACTCCAGTGCCGCCCGGGCGGTGCCGAGCAGTCGCTGTGCCTCGTCCGATCCGGCCCGCCGCGCCTTCTGGTCGAGTTCCACCAGGGCAGCCTGGGCAGCGCGCAGGTTGTGCACGACCGAGCGCGGGAACAGCCGGTCCAGCAGCAGGAACTCGGCCGCGTCGGTGTCGGTCGTCACCCCGCCGTAGGTGCGCACGAAGGCGTGGTGGGCGCCACATCCGCGCAGGACGTTGCTCCAGGTGGCCTGGCTGCCCGAGATCAGGTGCGCGGTCGAGATCAGCCGGGCGGTCATGTCGATCCGCTCGATGTTGCGGCCGAGCGTGAGGAACAGCCACCCGTCGTCATGGCTCATCGTCTGGTCGGCGGTGCCGGAGATGACCGCGCAGCGCTCCCGGACGTGCCGGAACGCCGAGGCGGGGCGCATCCGCTGCAGCCGTCCACCCTTGACCGAGTTCCACGTGGTGTTGATCGCCTCCCACATCTCGATCGAGACGGTCTCCCGGGCCCGCCGGGCGGCCTCGCGGGCGCCGCCGAGCGCAGCGGCAACCGAACTCGGCGAGGTCGGGTCGTAGCACAGCGCGCGCAGCACTTCGTTGGTGTCGGCGGACTCACCCACCGGCACCCCCATCACCTCGAGCAGGTTCACCGCCGCGTCGTCCTGGTCGACCGTGGGGTCGTCGAGCAGCAACTGGAGGTGCACCTCGACGATCCGCGTGGTGTCCTCGGCCCGCTCCAGGTACCGGCCGATCCAGAACAGTGACTCCGCGATCCGGCTCAGCACGACGCACCGCCGATCCGGGTCTGCTGCTGTTGCTGCGCCTGCTGCTGCACCAACTCCGCGCCGAGTTCGCCCTGGGGCACACCGGCCAGCGGCTCGCGCGGACGCCGCCGCCTGCGATGGCCGCGGACGCCGTCCTGAGCGAGCACCCAGGTGTCCTTGGACCCGCCGCCCTGGCTGGAGTTCACGATCAGCTCGCCCTCGGGCAGCGCTACCCGGGTCAGGCCGCCGGGCAGCACGTAGACGCTGTCGCCGGAGTTCACTGCGAAGGGGCGCAGATCCACATGCCTCGGCGCCATCTTGCCGTCGATCATCGTCGGCACGGTGGACAGCTGCACGACCGGCTGGGCGATCCAGCCACGCGGGTCCTTCAGGATCCGGGCGCGCAGCGCGTCCAGCTGCTTGGCGTTGGCGCGGGGGCCGATCACGATGCCCTTGCCCCCGGAGCCGTCCACCGGCTTCAGCACGAGCTCGTCCAGCCGGTCGAGCACCTCCTCGCGATGGGACTCGTCCTCCAGCCGCCAGGTGTCGACGCTGGCCAGCTTCGGCTCCTCGCCCAGGTAGTAGCGGATCAGGTCGGGAATGTAGGTGTAGACGAGCTTGTCGTCGGCGACCCCGTTGCCGACCGCGTTGGCGATGGTCACGTTGCCCGCGCGGGCCGCGGTGATCAGGCCTGCGCAGCCCAGCATCGAGTCGGAGCGGAACTGGGCCGGATCGAGGAACTCGTCGTCCACCCGCCGGTAGATCACGTGGACGGGCCGCAGCCCCTGCGTGGTGCGCACGGAGACGCGTCCGTTGTGGCAGACCAGGTCGCGGCCCTCGACCAGCTCGACGCCCATCATCCGGGCCAGCAGCGCGTGCTCGAAATAGGCCGAGTTGTAGACGCCGGGGGTGAGCACGACCACGGTCGGGTCACTCACCCCGCTCGGCGCGGAAGCCCGCAGGGCGGCCAGCAACTGCAGCGGGTAGCCCTCGACCGGACGGATCCGGTGCCGGGCGGTGACCTCCGGCAGTGCGGAGAACATCGCCCGCCGGTTGGTCATCACGTAGGAGACGCCGGACGGGACCCGGACGTTGTCCTCCAGCACCCGAAACCGGCCCACCTCGTCCCGGACGAGGTCAATGCCCGCCACGTGGCAGCGCACCCGGTTCGGCATCCGGATCCCCGCGACCACCCGGTGGTAGTGCGGCGAGGTGACCACCACGCGGCGCGGGATCACGCGGTCGCGGAACGCCCGGCCCTCGCCGTAGATGTCGGAGAGGAACGCCTCCAGCGCCCGGACGCGCTGGGCCACGCCCTCCTCCACCTCCGCCCACTCCTCCGCCAGCAGCACGCGCGGCACGATGTCGAGCGGGAACGGCCGCTCCTCCCCACCGATGTCGAAGGTGACGCCCTGGTCCAGATAGGTCGACTTCAGGTACTCGGCGCGGGCGCGGACCTCGTCGGCGTCCAGCTTGGCGAGCTGCCTCAGCACCGAGCCGTAGGCCACCCGCACACCCTGGGCACCCACCACCTCGTCGAAGGCCTTGGGGGTGCCGGCGTAATCGCGAAACAGCAGGCTCACGTGGTCAGACTAGGCCGGGAGTGTTTCACGAAGGTATCCCCGGTTGTTTCAGGGAGATGTCGAAACGCGCCCGTTACGGGCTCCGCCGACATCGCGCGGACGGAACAGAGGTCGGTCGCTCGGGCGAGTGTGGCGCTCAGCCCTTCTGCGGCTTGTAGCGCTCCTTCTTCCGGGGTCCGCGCTCCTCCAGACGGCGCAGCTCGATCAGCTTGCCGGAAATCCGGGTGTCGGCGAGCCGGGCCCAGGCACCGGCCGGGAGCTGGGCCGGCAGTTCGACCAGCGAGTGGTCGACGCGGATGTCGATGTGGCCGAAGTCGTCCCTGCCGAGGCCCCCCTCGTTGGCCAGCGCCCCCACGATCTGACGCGGCTGGATCCGGTGCCTGCGTCCGACACTGATCCGGTAGGTGGCCAGTTCCTGCGCCGCCCGCCGGCGTCCGGTGTCCTCGCGCCGGCCCTTCTCCCCCGGGTGCCCCGACGGGGCGATCTCCGGCTCGGCCTCGAGCAGCAGCGGAGTGTCGCCCTGCAGCACGATGGCCAGCGCCGCGGCCACGTCCACCTCGGCCACCTCGTGCTCGCGCACGTAGTGGGAGACCACGTCGCGGAAGAAGTCGACCGACTCCGAGCCCAGCGCGGCGGTGATCGCGTCGTCGAACTTGCTCAGCCGGGTGCTGTTCACGTCGTCCACGGTCGGCAAGGGCATCGGGGTGACCTCCTGCCGGGTGGCCTTCTCGATCGCCCTCAGCAGCCGGAACTCCTTCGGCGTGACGAACGAGATCGCCTCACCGGCCCGGCCGGCCCGGCCCGTGCGCCCGATCCGGTGCACGTAGGACTCGGTGTCGGTCGGGATGTCGTAGTTCACGACGTGGCTGATCCGCTCGACGTCGAGGCCGCGAGCTGCCACGTCGGTCGCGACCAGGATGTCGAGCCGACCCGACTTCAGCTGGTTGATGATCCGCTCGCGCTGCGCCTGCGCGACGTCGCCGTTGAGGGCGGTCGCGGCGAACCCGCGAGCCCGGAGCCGCTCGGCGAGCTGCTCGGTCTCCTGCTTGGTACGCGCGAAGATGATCATCGCCTCGAAGTTCTCCACCTCGAGGATCCGGGTCAGCGCGTCCAGCTTCTGCGGGTGGGAGACCTTCAGGTACCGCTGGCCGGTGGTGCCGACGGTGGCGGTCCTGGTCTTGATGTGCACCTCGACCGGGTCGCTGAGGTAGCGCTGCGCGATCTTGCGGATCGGGCCGGGCATGGTGGCGGAGAACAGCGCCACCTGCTTGTCGGACGGGGTGTCGGCAAGGATCGTCTCGACGTCCTCGGCGAAGCCCATCTTCAGCATCTCGTCGGCCTCGTCGAGGACCAGGAACCGCAGCTGGGTGAGATCGAGCGTGCCCTTCTCCAGGTGGTCGATCACCCGACCCGGAGTGCCGACGACCACCTGGACGCCCCGGCGCAGGGCGCTGAGCTGGACGCCGTAGCCCTGCCCTCCGTACACCGGCAGCACATGGACGCCGGGCAGGTGGGCGCTGTAGCTGGTGAACGCCTCGCAGACCTGGAGCGCGAGCTCACGGGTCGGGCACAGCACCAGCGCCTCGGGCGCCTTCTGGGCGTGGCTGAGCAGGCTGAGCACGGGCAGGGCGAACGCTGCCGTCTTCCCGGTGCCGGTCTGCGCACGGCCGACGACGTCGTGGCCGCCCAGCAGCGGCGGGATGGTGGCGGCCTGGATCGCGGTCGGGGTCTCGTAGCCCAGCTCGCGCACCGCCTTCAGCAGGCGGGGGTCGAGACCGAGGTCATCGAAGCGGATCTGGTCGGCCTCTGGCTGGTTCACCTGTGGATTCTAGGCCAGTCGTCAGTCCGCGGCGAACCGGCGGCCGGGCTCCGTGCTGATCACCATCGTGCCTGCGAGGTGGTCGTAGATCGTTCGCCCGTCGCCACGCAACAGCGACCCGACGTAGGCGCCCGGAACGGCGACCGCGAGCAGGGCGCCCACCCAGGCGGCCACGCCGCCGGCGCCGATCGTGGCCGTGATCGTGGCGAGGTGCAGCAGCAGCCACGGCAGGCCGAGCTTGAGCAGGTTGCGCACGAACGATCGTCCCCACGAGATTCGCTCACCGCCGGGGTCGCGCCGCACCCGAAGGCCGAGTTTCAGCTTGCCGGGTGTGGCCTCGTAGCGTCCGGCCTCCAGCACGGTGAGCCCGATGGTCACCGGCAGCACCACCGCAGCCATCCCGGCCAGGTTGAGCCCCAGCGGACCCACCCCTGCCAGCGCCCCGAACGTCAGCAGGCCGAGGGCGAGGGCCCCCACCAGGAGCGCCCAGACCAGCATCAGGGCGAGGTCGATCAGGCCCGCGCGGAGCCGACGCTGCGCTGTGCTGGTCACGCAGGAAAGGGTAGCCGCCGGACGTCCGCGGCCACGCGCGGCGCCCCGGCGCGGGCTATCCTGCCGGGATGCCCGATTTCCACATCCGGGAGGTCGTCGCCGGTACCGACTGGGTCTACGACGCGCTGCACGACCTCGAGGTGGCGATCACCACCGAGCTGCACGGAGAGGACCTGGCCCCGTCCGCCGACTGGATGCGGCACAGCCACGCCAACGAGAAGACCGCGATCAAGGCCGTCCTTGTGGTCGTCCCCGGGCCGGCACCGGCGGCGGGGCCGCAGGGCCGGTTCGGGCTGCCGGTCGCGCCCGCGGAACCGATGGAACTGCTCGGCTCGGTCCAGTTCGAGTTGCCCGTGGCGGACAACCGGCACATGGTCGAGGACTGCTTCTGCAACGTCCGCACCGGCCTGCGTGGTGGTGGGCTCGGTACCGCCCTGTGGCGCGAGGTCGTCCGGATCGCCGGGGAGTACGGACGGGACACGATCCTGGCCTGGAGCGAGCACCGCCTCTCCGGCGCCGACCCCGGGACGGAACGGCTGGTCCCACCCACCGGCAAGGGCTGGATCCCTCTGGACGCGGGCAGTCGCTTCGCCCGGTCCCTCGGGCTTTCGCTGGCCCAGGTCGAGCGCCAGTCCCGGCTCGAACTCCCGGTGCCGCCGGCTCGGCTCGCCGAGCTGCGCGCCCAGGCCGAAGCGGGCGTCCTGCCCGCCTACCGGATCGTGGCCTGGGTCGGGCCGACCCCGGAGGAGCACCTGGACCGGCTCGCAGCGATGAACCGGACGATGTCCACCGACGCGCCCATCGGGGACGTCGACTGGCAGCCCGAGAACTGGGACGCCGACCGCGTCCGGGGCCTGGACGAGCAGATCCACCGGTCCAGCCACTCGGTGACGGCCCTCGCGATCGCCCCGGACGGCTCGGCTGCGGGCTACACGACGATTCAGGTGCACGACTCCCACCCGCACCGGCCGGAGCAGTGGACGACAGTGGTGGCGGCCGCGCACCGCGGTCACCGGCTCGGGCTGCTGCTGAAGGCCGTGAACCTGCAGCAACTCGCCGCGGACCAGCCGGCAGCCCGCCACCTCGACACCTGGAACGCCGGGGAGAACGACCACATGCTGGCGATCAACGACCTGCTCGGGTTCCGGCCGCACTCGGTCCACGGCGCCTGGCAGGTTCGGCTCCCCGGATCCGCGGCCGCAGGCTAGGGCTGAACCGCCTCCGCGCCCTTCAGCAGTCCGTACAACACGGTGTTGACGGGCACGTCCACGCCGAGTTCGGCGCCGAGTCGCACCATGGTTCCGGCGAAGCTGTCCACCTCGGTCGGGCGTCCGGCAAGGGCGTCCTGGGCCATCGAGGTGTAGTTGTGCGGGCCGAGGGTGTCCAGCACGTCGAGCCAGCGGTCGAGATCGGTCTCGTCGAGACGGACGCCGCGGGCGTTGGCGACCCCGATCACCTCGCGCTGGGCGGCGATCATCACCGCGCGCGCCGGGTTCGCCCGGTCCTGCAGCACCCCGTAGGGCGCCCGGATCAGGGCCGAGACCTGGTTCACCCCGACGTTGATCAGCCACTTCCACCACAGCTCGTGCACCATGTCCTGCGGCACGACGGCCTCGATCCCCGCCCGGGCGAGCAGGTCGGAGGTCTCGGCCACCGCCTCGGCGTGCGGCCCGGGGTTGGCCGGCTCGCCGAACACGATCCGGCCGAGCGAGGAGAAGCGCACCTCCCGGTCCTCCCGGACGGCGTCGATCCCCACGCTCACCGCCAGCAGGACGGTCGCCTGCGGGAACGCGGCGGCGAGCACTTCTTCGCTGTCGATGCCGTTGAGCAGGCTGAGCACGACCGTCCGCCCGGTCACGCACGGACGCAGCAGCTCGATCGCCTCGTCCAGCGCGGCCCGCTTCACCGCGACCACGGCCAGGTCGGCAGGCCCGTCCGAGCCGTCGGAGAAGTCAAAGTCGTACCGACGCCCGTTCACGAGCGTCGGCTGTCCTGCGTAGCGGGCGCGGCGACCGGCGTCCGCGAGCACGCGCACGTCGATCCCCGCCTCGACGAACCGGCTGGCGTAGCCGGCGCCGATGGCCCCGAGACCGACGAGCGCTACCCGCTCCATCACTCCCCCAGTGGTCCGAACTTCACGCCTCTGGCGGTGAGCTCCGCCTCGCCGCCGTCCTCGGCGGTGAGTACCCAGACGCCGGTGCCGGTCAGGGCGATCGTGTGCTCCCAGTGGGCGGCCAGCGAGTGGTCCCGGGTCACGACCGTCCACTCGTCGTCCAGCGTGGCGTTCGCCGCCGATCCAACGGTGACCATCGGCTCGATCGCGATGCAGGTGCCCTTCACGAGCAGTTCCCCTCGCCCTCGACGCCCCAGGTTGGGCACGTCGGGCGACTCGTGCATCTGCGTTCCGATGCCGTGCCCGGTGTACTCGGAGACGATCCCGTAGCGCGCCGGGTTCGACCGGATCGAGGTCTCGACCGCGTGGCCGATATCGCCGATGCGGCCGCCGACCCGGGCGGCGGCGATGCCGGCCCACATGGCCTGCCGGGTGGCCTCGCTGAGCGCCTCGGCCGGTGCCGAGCCGGTGCCGACAACGAACGTGATCGCCGAGTCACCGTGCCAGCCGTCCAGGGACACGCCGAAGTCCACGCTGACCAGGTCACCATCGACGAGCACGCGATCACCGGGGATGCCGTGCACGATCTCGGAGTTCACCGAGATGCAGGTCACCGCGGGGAACGGGGGCAGCCCGAAACCTGCCCCGTAGCCGAGGAACGATGAGACGGCGCCGGCTTCGGCGATCCGCTCACGGGCGAGCTGGTCCAGCTCCGCAGTGGTCACACCGGGTCGGGCGGCCTCACGGAGCGCCTGCAGCGTGCTTCCGACCACGAGGCCGGCCGCACGCATCTTGAGGATCTGCCCGGCCGACTTCGCCCCGATGGACGTCCGGCGTGGCACGGGTCAGGCGAGCCTGGCGTCGAGCGCCGTCGTGATCCGTCCGGCGACCTCTTCGATCGTCCCGATGCCATCCACCTCGACCAGCAGGTCGCGGTCGCGGTAGGTCGCAAGCAGCGGATCGGTCGCCTCGGTGTAGATCACCATGCGGTTGCGGATGGTCTCGGCGTTGTCGTCGGCGCGACCTTCGAGCTCTGCGCGCTTCAGCAGCCGGTCCACCAGTACGTCGGTGTCGGCGACCAGCGAGATCACCGCGTCGATCGCCTGTCCGGTCCTGGCGAGCTCGCCGTCGAGCGCGTCCACCTGGCCCGCGGTGCGCGGGTAGCCGTCCAGCAGCCAGCCGGCCGCCGCGTCCGCCTCGGTGAGGCGATCGGCGACGATGGCGTTGGTGATCTCGTCGGGTACATAGCCGCCTTCGGCCATGATCCGGGACACCTCCTTGCCGAGCTCGGTCTGGTTCTTCACGTTCGCCCGGAAGATGTCACCGGTGGAGATCGCAGGAATGCCGTAGTGGGCGGCGATGCCCGTGGCCTGGGTACCCTTCCCGACACCGGGAGGGCCCATGATGAGCAGTCTCATCTGAGGAATCCTTCGTAGTTTCGTTGCTGCAACTGGCTCTGGATCTGCTTCACAGTGTCCAGACCGACTCCGACGATGATCAGGATCGAGGTACCGCCGAAGGGGAACTTGTTGTGCGTGCCGATCACGATGAACGCGATCGCGGGGATCAGCGCGATCAAGGCCAGGTACAGCGAGCCCGGCGCGGTCAGCCGCGACAGCACGTGCGCCAGGTAGCGCTCGGTCGGCCCTCCGGCCCGCACGCCCGGGATGAAGCCGCCGTACTTCTTCATGTTGTCGCTCACCTCGACCGGGTCGAAGGTGATCGAGACGTAGAAGTAGGCGAAGAAGATGATCAGGATGAAGAAGACCGACTCGTAGATCCAGCTGCCCGTGCTCAGGTTGCCCGCGATCCAGCTCGACACCGGGTTGTTCGGCTGGAACTGGGCGTAGAGCACCGGAAGGTACAGCATCGACGAGGCGAAGATGACCGGGATGACGCCGGCCTGGTTCACCTTCATCGGGATGTAGGTGGTGGAGCCGCCGAGCAGCCTGCGTCCGACCATCCGCTTGGCGTACTGGACGGGGATGCGCCGCTGCGCCTGCTCCATGAAGATCACGCCCGCCATCACGCCGAGGCCGATGATCAGCACCACGATGAAGTAGAACCAGCCCTGCGCGCCTTCGCGGCTCTCCTTGATGGCCCACAGGGACGCGGGGAACTGCGCGGCGATCTGGGTGAAGATCATCACCGACATGCCGTTGCCGACACCGCGGTCGGTGATCAGCTCGCCGAGCCACATGATCACGCCGGTGCCGGCGGTCATGGTGAGGATCATCGTGATGATCGGGAAGATGCTCTTGTCGTAGACGAGGTCGAGGGAGCAGCCCTGGAACAGCTGGCCGTTCACGGCGAGGGTGACGAAGGCGGTCGAGTTGAGCACGGCCAGCACCAGCGTCAGGTACCGCGTGTACTGGGTGATCTTCTGGGTGCCCGAGGCACCCTCCTTCTTCAGCGCCTCCAGCCGCGGGATCACGACGGTGAGCAGCTGCAGGATGATGCTGGCGGTGATGTAGGGCATGATCCCCAGCGCGAAGATCGCCAACTGGAGCAGGGCGCCACCGGAGAACAGCTGGATCATCGAGTACAGCCCGGCCGCGTCACCGGCGGTCGCCTCGGTGCGGCACTGGTTCACGTTGACGATGTTCACGTTGGGTGTGGGGATCGTCGAGCCGAGCCGGAAGACCGCCAGGATCATCAGCGTGAACAGGATCTTCCTGCGCAGGTCAGGCGTCCGTAGCGCGTTCGCGAATGCGGAGAGCATGTAGTGGACCTACTCCTTACCTCGAGGCGCTGCGAGCACAGCGCCGTCCCGTCGCCGCGGCACTGCGCAGACAACCCGTGGAACTCTATCAAGCGGAGCGGGAGATTCCCGCATCGGGGCGCCGACCCGTGCCTGCGCCCGTCCGCGCCGCCCGCTCCCCCGCGAGCCCTCCCCGGACTGCGGGTCGGGACGTCGGGTTGCGCAGGCCTCGGTGCCGGACGCACGAGGGCCCCCGGCTCGATGCCGGGGGCCCTCAGCGCTGTGGTCGCTCAGAGCTCGGTGGCGGTGCCGCCGGCCTTCTCGATCTTCGCCTTCGCAGACGCGGAGAACGCGTGCGCGCTGACCTGGACGGCCACGGAGATCTCTCCGTTGCCGAGCACCTTGACCAGCTCACCGTCGCGAACCGCGCCCTTGGCCACGAGGTCGGCCGGCGTCACCGCACCGCCCTCGGGGAACAGGTCGGCGATCCGGGCCACGTTGACAATCTGGTACTCCACCCGGAACGGGTTGGCGAAACCACGCAGCTTCGGCAGCCTCATGTGCAGCGGCATCTGGCCACCCTCGAAGTTCTCCGGGGTGTTCTTCCGCGCGCCGGTGCCCTTGGTGCCACGACCAGCGGTCTTGCCCTTGGAGCCTTCACCGCGGCCCACGCGGGTCTTCGCGGTCTTCGCGCCCGGAGCCGGACGCAGGTGATGAACCTTCAATGTCATGTCACTCGACCTCCTCGACGGCGACGAGGTGCGGGATCGCCTTGACCATGCCCACGAGCTCGGGCCGGTCCTCGATCACCACGACGTCGCCGATGCGCTTCAGCCCCAGGGAACGCAGGGTGTCGCGCTGATTCTGCTTGCCACCGATCCCAGACTTGATCTGGGTCACCTTGAAACGGCTCATGAGTGCGCACCCTCCTCACGGGCCCGAAGGATGGCAGCCGGGGTCACCTCGGCCACCGAGAGGCCGCGGCGCTTGGCCACCGACTCCGGCTCCTCCAGGCTCTGCAGCGCCGCCACCGTGGCGTGCACCACGTTGATCGCGTTGTCCGAGCCGAGCGACTTGGCGAGCACGTCGTGCACGCCCGCACACTCGAGCACTGCGCGGGCCGAGCCGCCGGCGATCACGCCGGTACCCGGCGAGGCCGGACGCAGCATCACGACACCCGCAGCCTTCTCGCCCTGCACGGGGTGGGGAATGGTGCCCTGGATGCGCGGGACGCGGAAGAAGTGCTTCTTCGCTTCCTCGACACCCTTGGCGATCGCCGCGGGCACCTCCTTGGCCTTGCCGTAGCCGACGCCGACCGTGCCGTCGCCGTCGCCCACCACGACCAGCGCGGTGAAGCTGAACCGGCGACCACCCTGGACGACCTTGGCGACGCGATTGATCGCGACGACCCGCTCCAGGTAGTTGCTCTTCTCCTTCTCGGCGGCGGCGTCCCTGTTCCGACGGTCCTCGCGACCCCCGCGACGCTGCTCACCACCGGCACCGCCACCGCGGCGCTGGGTTCCATTCATCGTGAGTATTACCTTTCCGAGTCCGTCAGAATCCGAGACCGGCCTCGCGAGCACTGTCCGCCAGCGCCGCGACCCGTCCGTGGTACTTGTTGCCCGCGCGGTCGAACACGACGGCGTCCACGCCGGCGTTCTTCGCCCGCTCGGCAACCAGCTTGCCGACCGCCTTCGCCTTCTCCGACTTGTCGCCGGCCTTGGCGCGCAGTTCCAGCGACGACGCGGACGCCAGGGTCACCCCGGCGGTGTCGTCGATCACCTGCGCGGCAATGTGCCGGCTGGACCGGAACACCACCAGGCGCGGACGGTCGGGGGTACCGGCGATCTTCTTGCGACCGCGGGCCTGGCGGCGCAGCCGCGAGGCTGCCTTGTCCGCCGTGCCCTTGTTCGTCGACAGTGAGATAGCCATCACTTACCCGCCTTTCCAACCTTGCGGCGAACCCTCTCGCCGGAGTAGCGCACACCCTTGCCCTTGTACGGCTCGGGCTTGCGAATCTTGCGGATGTTGGCTGCGACCTCGCCCACCGCCTGCTTGTCGATCCCGTAGACGGTGAACCTCGTGTTGCTCTCCACCGAGAACGTGATGCCCTCCGGGGCGTTCACGATCACCGGGTGCGAGAAGCCGAGGTTGAACTCCAGCTGCTCGGGGCTCTTGAAGATCACCCGGTAGCCGACGCCCACGATCTCGAGCTTCTTCTCATAACCCGCCGTCACTCCGGTGACCATGTTGGCCACCAGGGTCCGGGTCAGGCCGTGCAGCGAGCGGCTGACGCGCTCGTCGTCCGGACGCGACACCTCCAGCTCGCCGACCTCGTTGCGCGCGACCTTGATCGGCTCCTTGACGATGTGCTGCAGAGAGCCCTTCGGGCCCTTCACCGACACCGTCTGGCCGTCGAGGGTGACATCCACCCCGGCCGGGATGGCGATCGGAAGCCTGCCAATGCGTGACATCTGTTCAGCTCCTTTCGCTCACCACACGTAGGCGAGGACTTCCCCGCCGACGCTCCGAGAATTGGCCTCTTTGTCGGTCAGAAGACCTTGGGAGGTGGAAATGATCGCGATGCCCATGCCGCCGAGAACCTTCGGGAGGGCGGTGGACTTCGCGTAGACCCGCAGGCCGGGCTTGGAGATCCGGCGCACCCCGGCAATGGACCGCTCGCGGTTCGTGCCGTACTTGAGGGTGAGCCGCAGGGTCTTGCCGACCTCGCCGGTGCCCGGTTCGAGCACCTCGAAGCCGGCGATGTAGCCCTGCTTGGTCAGGATCTCGGCGATGCCCACCTTGATCTTGCTGTGCGGCATGGACGTCGACTCGTGGTACGCCTGATTGGCGTTCCGCAGCCGGGTCAGCATGTCCGCGATCGGATCGGTCATGGTCATGACGTCTGGTGTCTCTTTCTCGCCACGGTTTCCGTCCTTGCCGGACGGACCTTCAGCGGGTTGTGGTTGGTCTGGTGGTGAGTGCTCACCAGGAGGACTTGATCACGCCGGGCAGTTCACCCTTGTGGGCGAGCTCACGGACACAGATCCGGCACAGGCCGAACTTGCGGAACACGGCCTTCGGCCGGCCGCAGCGGGTGCAGCGGGTGTAGGCGCGGACGGCGAACTTCGGCTTGCGGGCCTGCTTCACCTTCAGAGCGGTCTTGGCCATGGTTCAGCTCACTTCTTCTTCTTGCCGGTGAACGCCGGACGCTTGCGGACGACCTTCGCGGCCTCGTCCGCCGGGGCCTTGAACGGGAAGCCGAGCGCCTTCAGCAGGGCGCGTCCCTCGTCGTCGGTGGTGGCCGTGGTCACGAACGTGATGTCCATGCCGCGCAGCTTGTCGATCCGGTCCTGGTCGATCTCGTGGAACATGACCTGCTCGGTGAGACCGAAGGTGTAGTTGCCCTTGCCGTCGAACTGCCGGGCCGACAGGCCGCGGAAGTCACGGATCCGGGGCAGCGCCAGGGTGAGCAGCCGGTCGGCGAACTCCCACATCCGGTCGCCGCGCAGGGTCACGTGGCAGCCGATCGGCATGCCCTCGCGCAGCTTGAACTGCGCGATCGACTTGCGGGCCTTGGTCACCGTCGGCTTCTGCCCGGTGATCGCGGTGAGATCGCGCACGGCGGCGTCGATCACCTTCGAGTCACGGGCCGCCTCACCAACACCCATGTTCACCACGATCTTCACCAGACCGGGGATCCGCATGACGTTGTCGTAGCCGAACTCAGAGTGGAGCGCCGGCGCGATCTCGGAGCGGTACTTCTCCTTCAGCCGCGGCAGGCTCTTCGTGGCGGTCGCAGTAGCGGCCATCAGATTTCCTTCCCGGTCTTGCGGGCGATCCGCACGCTGCGCTCGGCGGTGTACTCGGTACCGTCTGCGCGACGCTTGGTCACCTCCTGGCGTTCGTAGCCGACGCGGGTCACCACGTCCTTGCCGTCCACCTTGACCACGAGCTGGACGTTGGACACGTCGATCGGGGCCTCGGTGGTGATGATCCCGGCGGCATTGTTCTGCCGGGTCTGGTTGTTCTGGGTCTCCCGCTTGTGCTTCTTGACCAGGTTCACGCCCTGGACCAGCACGCGGCCGGCCTGCGGGTCGACGGAGATGATCTCCCCGATCCGGCCCTTGTCCTTGCCCGCGATGACCTTGACGCGGTCACCCTTCTTCACATGCAGCGAATTCGCCATGCCTCACAACACCTCCGGCGCGAGCGAGATGATCCGCATGTACTTCTTCTCGCGCAGCTCACGGCCGACCGGACCGAAGATGCGGGTGCCGCGAGGCTCCCCGTCACCCTTCAGGATCACAGCGGCGTTCTCGTCGAACTTGATGTAGGAGCCGTCCGGACGACGGGTCTCCTTCACCGTGCGGACGACGACCGCCTTCACGACCTCGCCCTTCTTCACGTTGCCACCGGGGATGGCGTCCTTGACCGTCGCGACGATCTTGTCGCCCAGGCCGGCGTAGCGACGCTTGGAGCCGCCCAGCACGCGGATGCAGAGGAGTTCCTTCGCACCGGTGTTGTCGGCGACCTTGAGTCGCGTCTCCTGCTGGATCATCTACATACTCCCCTGGTCACTTGGCCTTCTCGAGGACCTCGACCACACGCCACCGCTTGGTCGCGGAGCTGGGCCGGGTCTCCATCACCCGCACACGGTCACCGACGCCGGCCTCGTTGGCCTCGTCGTGCGCCTTGAGTCGCTCGGACTTCGTCATCACCTTGCCGTACAGCGGGTGCTTCACGCGCTGCTCGACGGCCACGACCACGGTCTTGTCCATCTTGTCGGACACGACGATGCCCTCGCGCACCTTGCGCGCCGCGCGGCTGCTCTCGTTATCGCTCATTCTCAGTTGTCCTCATCCGGGTCGGGCACGATGCCGAGGTTGCGCTCCTGCAGCACGGTGTAGATGCGGGCGATGTCCTTGCGGGCCTCGCGCAGCCGTCCGTGCGTCTCGAGCTGGCCGGTGGCAGCGGCGAAGCGGAGCCCGAACAGCTCCTCCTTCAGCTCGACCACCTTGGCGTTGAGCTCCTCGCGGGAAAGTCCACGCAGCTCGTTGGCCGTCACAGGGTTCGCCATCAGATGTCACCTACTTCCCGCTTGATGAAGCGAGCCTTGAACGGGAGCTTGTGGATCGCCAGGCGCATGGCCTCGCGGGCCACGGGCTCGTCCACACCGGAGAGTTCGAACAACACCCGGCCCGGCTTGATGTTGGCGATCCACCACTCGGGGGAACCCTTGCCGGAACCCATCCGGGACTCCGCGGGGTGCTTCGTCATCGGACGGTCGGGGTAGACGTTGATCCACACCTTGCCGCCACGCTTGATGTGACGGGTCATGGCGATACGGGCGCTCTCGATCTGACGGTTGGTCAGGTAGGAGGACTCCAGGGCCTGGATGCCGTAGTCGCCGAAGGCGAGCTTGGTGCCACCCTTGGCCATTCCGGACCGCTTCGGGTGGTGCTGCTTGCGGTGCTTGACGCGACGGGGAATGAGCATGGTCAGGCTCCTGCGTTGGTCTCGACAGCCTCCGGCGCCCCAGCGCCCTCGGCAACGGAATCGGCACGACGGCGTCCGCCGCGCTCGGGACGATCGCCACGGCCGGCCCCGCCATCGCGACGCGGGCCACGGGCCGGACGGCCACGACCACCCGAAGCCACCTGGCGGGCAGCCTTCTGGGCAGCCCGCTCGGCGCGGTTGCCGGAGACATCGCCCTTGTAGATCCACACCTTCACGCCGATCCGGCCGAAGGTGGTGCGGGCCTCGTAGAAGCCGTAGTCGATGTCGGCCCGGAGGGTGTGCAGCGGCACGCGGCCCTCCCGGTAGAACTCCGAGCGGCTCATCTCGGCGCCGCCCAGACGACCGGAGCACTGGATCCGGATGCCGAGGGCACCGGCGCGCATCGCGCTCTGCTGAGCCTTGCGCATGGCGCGGCGGAACGCCACGCGGGCGCCCAGCTGCTCGGCGATCCCCTGGGCGACCAGCTGCGCATCGGTCTCGGGGTTCTTCACCTCGAGGATGTTCAGCTGCACCTGCTTGCCGGTGAGCTTCTCCAGCTCGGCGCGGACGCGCTCGGCCTCGGCGCCGTTACGACCGATCACGATGCCCGGACGCGCGGCGTAGAGGAAGATCGTCACGCGCTCGCTGCGGCGCTCGATCTCGACGCTGGAGATGCCGGCCCGCTCAAGGTTCTTGGCGAGGAAGCGGCGGATCTTCACGTCCTCCGCGACCAGGTCCGCGTAGCCCTTGTCGGCGTACCAGCGGGTCTTGTGGTCAGTGGTGATCCCGAGGCGGAAGCCATGGGGGTTGATCTTCTGGCCCATGCTCAGGCTCCCATCTCGGACTTGGGTTCGACGACGACGGTGATGTGGCTGGCCCGCTTCAGGATCCGGCTCGCCGAGCCCTTGGCGCGGGGCCGGATGCGACGCAGGGTCATGCCCTCGTCCACGAACGCCTGGGAGACGAAGAGCTCCTCGGCCCGCAGGCCCTCGGTGCTCTCCGCGTTGGCCGTGGCGCTGGCCACTACCTTGTAGACGGGCTCTGACGCCGCCTGCGGCGCGAACTTCAGCACGTTCAGCGCATCGGTGACGGGCAGACCCCGGACCAGGTCGACCACGCGGCGGACCTTCATCGGGCTCATCCGGACGTGACGCGCGATCGCGTACGAGCCAGGACGATCCCCGAGCAGGGCGGCGCGACGAGTGGGTCGCTCTTTGTTGCTCATCTGTTGATCAGTTCCTCTTCTCGCTGCCTCAGCGGCGGCGCGACTTCTTGTCTTCCTTGATGTGCCCGCGGTAGGTGCGGGTGGGGGCGAACTCGCCCAGCTTGTGGCCGATCATCGACTCGGTCACGAACACCGGTACATGCTTGCGGCCGTCGTGCACCGCAATCGTGTGGCCGATCATGTCCGGGGTGATCATGGAGCGCCGAGACCAGGTCTTGATGACCTGCTTGGTGCCCTTCTCGTTCTGCAGGTCGACCTTCTTGACCAGATGGTCATCGACGAAGGGGCCCTTCTTCAGGCTGCGTGGCATTTACCTCACCTGTCCAATCAGCGCTTCTTGCCGGACTTCCGGCGACGGATGATCAGGCGAGAACTCGCCTTGTTCTTGTCCCGGGTGCGGCCCTCAGGCTTGCCCCACGGGGAGACCGGGTGCCGGCCGCCCGAGGTCTTGCCCTCGCCACCGCCGTGCGGGTGATCGATCGGGTTCATCGCGACGCCGCGGACGGTCGGGCGAACGCCCTTCCAGCGGCTGCGGCCCGCCTTGCCCCAGTTGATGTTCGACTGCTCGGCGTTGCCGACCTCGCCGATGGTGGCGCGGCAGCGCACGTCGACCAGGCGCATCTCGCCGGACGGCAGGCGCAGCGTGGCCATCTTGCCCTCGCGGGCGACCAGCTGGATCTTGGCGCCGGCCGAGCGGCCGAGCTTGGCTCCACCGCCGGGACGCATCTCGACCGCGTGCACCGTGGTGCCGACGGGGATGTTGCGCAGCGGCAGGTTGTTGCCGGGCTTGATGTCGGCGGCCTCGCCGGCCTCCACGGTCGCGCCCTGGACCAGGCCGTTGGGAGCGATGATGTAGCGCTTCTCGCCGTCGGCGTAGTGCAGCAGTGCGATCCGGGCGGTTCGGTTCGGGTCGTACTCGATGTGCGCGACCTTGGCCGGGACGCCGTCCTTGTCATAGCGACGGAAGTCGACCAGCCGGTACGCCTGCTTGTGCCCGCCGCCGATGTGGCGGGTGGTGATCCGGCCGGAGTTGTTACGTCCACCGGTCTTCGGCTTGGAAGTGACCAGCGACTTCTCCGGCGTGGAGCGCGTCAGTTCGACGAAGTCGGCCACGCTCGAGCCGCGACGGCCCGGGGTGGTCGGCTTGTACTTTCGGATACCCATGAGTTCGTTTCCTGTCTCGGCTCAGGCCAGGGGCCCGGAGAAGATGTCGATGCGCTGGCCGTCGGCGATGCTCACGATGGCGCGTTTGGTGTCGGGACGCTTGCCCCAGCCGGCCCGGGTGCGCTTGCGCTTGCCGTGCCGGTTGCTGGTGTTCACGCTCGTCACGTTCACGCCGAACACCTTCTCGACCGCGATCTTGATCTCGGTCTTGTTGGCGTCCGGGGAGACGATGAACGTGTACTTGTTCTCGTCCAGCAGCCCGTAGCTCTTCTCGCTGACCACCGGGGCCAGCAGGATGTCGCGGTGGTCGCGGATCTTCAGTTCGCTCACTTGGCGGCCTCCTCAGTCTCTTCGGCATCGGCCACCACGGCGACCTTGCCCTTGATCGGCCCGGCGACGAAGGCGGCCAGCGCGGCGGTGGTGAAGACCACGTCGTCGCTGACCAGTACGTCGTAGGCGTTCAGCTGGTCGACGGCCAGCGCGTGCACGGTCGGCACGTTGCGCAGGCTCAGCCAGGCCACGTCCTCGTCGCGGTCGAGCACCACCAGCAGCTTGCTGCTGCCGACCTCGGCCAGCGCCTTCAGTGCGGCCCTGGTGGACGGGGTCTCGCCGGTGACGATGCTCTCCACCACGTGGATGCGGCCCTCGCGCGCCCGGTCCGAGAGCGCCCCGCGCAGGGCGGCGGCGATCATCTTCTTGGGCGTGCGCTGGGCGTAGC
>DehalE1_100050_pt1 | contig 19976 bp, 16 predicted proteins | sample DehspE1_FD_43922 | JGI IMG/M metagenome (IMG submission 43922) | reverse complement strand
GGACGCCCCGGCACCGAGGGTCGGACCGCCCGCCTACGGGCAGCTCGCCGTCGGAGCCGACGGCTCCGCGGCCGCCGTCGGCGCGGGAACCGCCCGGCTCACTCGGGGTCGACGACCTCACAGAATTGCACACGGGTGTGTCGATCGTGCCGGACGCCGTTCGTGTAGAGGGTGAGAGGTCGAGGTCGAGCCGACCTCGCCACGGGTGGCGCGGGCCACCCTGGGGAAAGGAGGGCATGCATGGGTCGCATTGTTGTCATGAACCACGTCACGCTTGACGGCGTGATGCAGGCGCCCGGGAGACCGGATGAGGACACGCGGGATGGGTTCGCGTACGGCGGTTGGGCACAGTTGGCGACCTCCCCGGACAACGAAGCGGGCCGGGCGATGGGTGCCCGGATGGCCGCAGGAGGCGGTCTGGCGGGCTGGCTGTTCGGGAGGAGGACCTACGACGACCTGCTCGGACACTGGAACGCAACGCCGGAGAGCCCTTTCGGCCAGATGCTCAACGACGCCCGCAAGTGGGTCGTGACCAGCGATCCCGGATCGCTGCCGTGGCCGAACTCGACGGCTCTGGGCGGCGTGGAAGCCGTCCGCGAGCTGAGGGCGCACACCGACGGAGTCCTCGGCCTGATGGGCAGTGGCGAACTGCTCGCCTCACTGATCGCGGCCGACCTCGTCGACGAGTACCTGTTGATCATCCACCCGCTCGTCCTGGGCAGTGGCAGGCGCCTCTTCCCGGGCGCGACCCGGATCCCTCTGGGGCTGATCGAGTGCACGCCGGCGGCGAACGGCCTGGTGATCGTCGTGTACGAGCCCACGCGAACCTCGATGAGTGAGACTGAATCCGTACAGCAACACCGCCTGCCCGGCGAAGAGAGGGGATTCTGATGGCCCGGTACCTGCTCAGCGTCTACCAGCCCGAGGGCACACCCCCACCCCCGGAACGGTTGGAGCAGATCATGCGCGACGTGGACGACGTCAACCAGGAGATGGTCGCGGCCGGGGTATGGGTGTTCGCCGGGGGGCTGCACGCTCCGAGCACGGCGACCGTCATCCGTCCGCCCAGTGAGGGACTGGTGATGACGGACGGACCGTTCGTCGAGAGCAAGGAGTACCTGGGCGGACTGACGATCATCCACGCCGCCGACCTCGACGAAGCACTCGCCTGGGGACGCAAGGTCGCCAGTGCCACGACGCTGCCGATCGAGGTCCGGCCGTTCGTGGACGAGCCGAGCGACTGAGCTTGGACGTCACCGCGATCGAAGGGGTCTTCCGCGAGGAGTACGGACGCGCGGTGGCCGTCCTCGTGCGCGCGTTCGGCGACATCGACCTGGCGGAGGACGCGGTCCAGGACGCGTTCGCGGCCGCCGTCGCGACGTGGCCGGCGGCCGGCGTCCCTCCCGCCCCGGCCGGCTGGATCATCACCACCGCCCGCCGGCGGGCGATCGACCGGCTGCGCCGCGAAACCTCTCGGCCGGGCCGGTACGCACAGGCCGCGATCCTCCACGCGCCAGAGCCACCCCAGGAGGAAGACGTGGACGACGACCAGCTGCGGCTGTTCTTCACCTGCTGCCACCCTGCACTGGCGACCCCGGCACAGATTGCGCTGACCCTGCGGCTGCTCGGTGGCCTGACCACACCGGAGATCGCACGCGCCTTCCTCGTCCCGGAGCCGACGATGGCGCAACGGCTCGTCCGGGCCAAACGCAAGATCCGCGACGCCCACATCCCCTATCGCATCCCGTCCGGCGCAGACCTGCCCCCGCGGAAGGCCGCTGTGCTGGCCGTCGTTTACCTGATCTTCAACGAGGGCTACTCCGCCAGCACGGGCGACCGCCTGATCCGGGGCGACCTCATGGGAGAAGCCATCCGGCTCGGACGACTGCTGGTCGAACTCCTGCCCGAAGATTCCGAAACCCTCGGACTGCTCGCACTCATGCTTCTCGAGTCGTCGCGGAGCCAGGCACGACAAGTGAGGGGCGGTCTCGTGACTCTCGCCGAGCAGGATCGCGGCCTGTGGCGACGGGACCTGATCGAGGAGGGCCAGTCCCTGGTGCGCCGCTGCCTGGCGATCAATCAACCAGACCCGTACCAGATCCAGGCCGCCATCAACGCCGTCCACAGCGACGCTGCGAGGTTCGAGGAGACCGACTGGCGCCAGATCCTCGAGCTCTACAACCAACTGCTCGCCCTTGCCCCGACCCCGGTCGTCGCCCTGAACCGTGCCGTGGCCGTCGCGGAGGTCGAAGGACCGCAGGTCGCTCTCCACATCGTCGATGCGCTTCCGCTGGAGCACTACCACGCCTTCCACGCAGTCCGCGCCGATCTGCTCCGAAGGCTCGGCCGTCGCAGCGAAGCGGACGCCGCCTACCGCGCGGCGATCGAGCGCACCAACAACGCCGTCGAGATCGCCTTCCTGCAAGCCCGCCTGTCCACCTGATCGATCTCGACCCGGTGACTGGAGCCCGGCATCGAATCGTGTCGCCGACCCGCTCGAACGGCGACGGCCAGACCCAGACTGAACACAGTCCGTGTGTCCACTCTGTGCTGAAGAGACGGTTGAGCCGGTTCCCGGACGACCAGAAACCCCTTGCCAGAGTTTCCTCTGACAAGGGGTTTCACCTTGTAGCCCCGAGGGGATTCGAACCCCCGCTACCGCCTTGAGAGTTCGATACAAGCGTTCCGTGCATCGTTTTCGGCGTTGGCGAGCGCGATTCTGAGCGTGAAAGCCAGCATGGCCGATTGCTCCCAGCAGTCCCCCGCCAAACCAACTGTGTCGAAAACGTGTCGAGTCGCATGAGCTCCGACCAACCTGATCTCCGTCACGCGATCCGCCGCGCATAGCAGGCGAGACTTGGTTCGAATCAGGCCAGGTTGAGTGCGTCGGCTTGGTTCTGGACGCGGCGCTCGAGGTCGGTCGGGTTGTCGATGTCCCCGCTTTGGAGTTCGGGGAAGGCCTGTTTGGATATGTCTACGAACCAGGTTCCCTTGTGTTCGACAAAGTCGACGGCGTCGATGTTGGCCTTGAGGATGTCGGTGTAGAAGCGGGCTCCTCCGTCCTGGTTGCGGAAGAACCAGCTGACCCGCCACCACTGGTCCTTGTTCAGGTCCGGTGGGAATGTTCCCTTGTACTTGACGCTCATGCAGTGTGAGTCGGGGTCGGCGCTGGAGCATTCGGGGTCGCTGCCGCGATTCGTGGGCACCTTGTCTCCCGGTTCGGAGCCGTAGCCCAGTGGCGAGGCCCATACCGACAGGTTGAGCTGGGTCGCCATCTTCATGGGGAAGCTGTTTGCCAGGAGCGGAAGGTAGCCTCGAAGGGCGGCTTTGCGAGCATCGTCGCCCTTGGTGCCCTTCGGGGCGGTGGTGTATTGCCGCAGGATGTCGCGGGGGCCGGGTGGAGCGACGCAGCCCCACAGCTTGATCAGCGCGTCGCCGGCGAACGCGTCGGCGAACTTTCTGCCTTCGTCTCCGGCGAGGGGGTTGGTGCCGTAGAAGTCGCGAATTCTGAAGTCGGTGTCGTTGGGGTCGCGGGCCCGCTGGTCAAGGGCTGCCAGTTGCACTCCGTTGGTATCGAACTCGGAGCTGTTCCACAAGATGGGTCCGCCCATCCAGCCGTGACTGAACACTTGGAGTGAGCTGATCGATCCCTTCGCCTGGGTCTTGACCCAGTCGTACAGGGCGATGACGGAGGCTCGGTCGGGCCCGTTGTCGTCGAGGTCGCCTGTGTGGAGCCGGATCTTGACTTTCGGGCTGAGTTCCTCGGTTGTGTCGGGAGCCTTCTTGGGCTCCTCGCCGCGTTTGAGCAGCAGGTTCTTCCACGTTTTGCGCTGGCCGGCTGGGTAGTCGAAGTAGACGAGGTCGATCGATTCCGGTGTCGGCTCCTTGGTGGGGTGGAAGTGGAAGAACCGCCAGGGGAAGCTGGCCTCGTTGGCCTTGCCGCCCTGGACGAACACGTGGGTCTTGGCCACTCAGGGCTCCTCCGGGATCCAGTCCCAGCCGTCGAGCGAGAGCCGCTTCCAGTGGGGTAGGTCCGAGTTCGGCCGCACGAGAACAAGTGCGGTGGGAACACGGGTTTCCCACGGCTCACCGACCGGGATTTCGCCTTGGGGGGCGCCGGTGCGTTCCCGGATCTCATCGACGATCGCGACATACATCGGGTTGTTGATCTGGGGGGGTTCGCCCTCCCCGCCCCACAGCTTTCCGGTTTCGAGGAAGTGGGTGATCGCAAGTTCGAACCCGGGCCGTACCGGAACCACGACGCGTGCAGAGCCAGCTCGCAGGAAGTCCTGGAACTGGGGGTCGGCGTCCTGCTTCAGGAAGCGATCCACCCAGGTGTTCTTCCGTGCCCAGAAGTACGGGTAGAACACCCATTGGGTCTGGTCCCATTCGAAGGATTGCTCGAAGAACCGGATGTACGCGCCCTCGGCGGCCGCGTCCACAAGGTCGAAGGTGGGCGGGGTGCCGTCCTTGGTGGCGTCGAACGCGTCGTACCACTGCTGGGTCAGCACCGAGATGCAGTGCTTCTTCAGTTCTGCGGCGATGGTGGCCTGGTTCATTGCCGGCGGGGCCCCGAACGGCAACGTGTTGTCGCGCTCGGCTTTCGCTTGCGCGTCGGCCTTGATCTGTTCCACTTTCTGCTGGTACTCGCGCAGTCGGTCCTCGTACTTGGCGAGCAGTTTGCCGAATGTCACCAGCCGCCAGGCGTCCAGGAGGGTTTCGGTGCGGCGGGCGACCACGACCACCTCGAAGGCGTAGGTGTTGGTCTCGTACGCGATGAGCAGCACGTTGAGCTTGCCATCCGCCGACAGCGGGTGTGGCTCAGCGTCCAAGGGGATGGCCAGCTGCGGGGTGTAGATGATCCGGTTGCCCGCGCTGACGTTGACCGCTGCCCCGCCCCGCCAGATCCGTGGCGTCGCCGACCCGATCGTCACCGCCACGACCGGGTTCTCATCCGTGATCGCGGTGCCGTGGAATCGGGCCCGCACCACCTGGTAGCCGGCGGGGACGGTGATGTCAGCCTGCTGGTTGCTGCGCGGCTGGTCCTGCTCGCTGGCGTTGTCGTCCCCGTGCTTGAACGACGCGGCGAGCAACTGGTACGGCACCGGCACAGCGTCGATGTCGGCGCCGTACTCAGCGGCAAGGGCGAGCGCCAGCTCCTCGGTGAGCGCGGACGCGTCCGGGCACACCAGCCGCAGGTCTTTCGGCGCCGGGGGCAGGGCCAGATCCGTGTTCGGGTTCTGCGCGACATACCACAGGAAGGACGCCGGCTCGGGGATCATGAAGTCGAACATCGCCCGGATGCCGTAGTTGAAGACCTGGGACTCGTAGATCTTGTCCAGGAACTGGTAGACGCCGTTGATGTGCTGGGCGGTGCTGTTCGTCAGCTCGTGCAGGTTGGTTTCCTCGGTCTCGTTGATGATCGTGGTTGTGCGCTGCTCCCGGACGCGTGTGGTGACCCGTTCCAGCGACCGGCTGACGATGTCCTTGGCGAACCGTGTCGAGTTCTTGGCCGACTGTTCTGTTGAGGTGGTCGAACTCAGCGAGGTCGAGGCTTTGAAGTCGACCGTCGGACCGTACTTGCCGGAGAGGCTGAGGTCGAAGCCGGACTTCACGTCACTCTTGATCGTTTGGGAGGTCTCGCGGTTCAGTTCGAACCGGTCGGTGGTCTGGAGTTCGGACTCCTTCACCCCGGTGACCTCCGTCTCGGTCAGGAAGGTCGTCTCGCTGCGGTCCAGCTGGCGGTGCGATCGTGCCTTCTTCTCTCCGATCAGCACATTCTCCACATGCGCCAGCTCGGCACCTTCGTAGCGTTTCAGTTGCTGCTTGACCACAAGCAGGTCCGCCACACCAGCCGGAGACACCACCGCAGCCCCCGGTGCCGGCGGAAGCGTGGCGCCGGGCTCTGGCGGTGTGGCCGGGGACGGCCAACGGATCGGCCGCACCCCCAGCGCGGCCTTGGCCCGCACCAGCTGCATCACGATCGTGTCCAGCGGCGCCGAGCGTGGATCGAGGCCGCCAGCGGCCAACACCTGCCGTGTCGCGGGCGACAATCCTGCCACCGCCGATTCGGACAAGGCGAAAGCGGTTGAGGCTCGACGCTGGGTACTCCGAGCGCTGGGGACCTCGAGCAGACCCGGCCTGTCGAGCCCCATGATTTCCTGGATGGCAGCTGCCACTGCGGCCCGCTGGTCGATCACCTCCGGCCCGGCGTCGATGGAGGTGCGACGAGGAGTGGGATCAATCCTGACAAGGTGGGTGAGCAGAGGTCGACGAAGGAACGCCACAAGCAGGACCGGAGGCATCCCGTCGTCGGGTATGAACCGCATCCGGTAGGCAGCCTGTAGCGACGCGAGTCCCTCGGGGATCTCCCGGGTCGCGAAATACGAGGCGAGCAGGACATCAGACAGCAACTGGGCCCGGGCCCGGCCCTCCTCCGCAACCGGGAGTTGCCGAATCGCCGGCACCTCGCTGACCAGGTCCTCGGTTGTCGCCTCCGCATCCTGCCCGAGCCGTCTTGCGGCCCCGAGAACCTGGCCTCCGAGGGCGAGCTCGTCCCCGACAGCGGGGACGAGCTTGGCAAGCACGCCTTCGGCGAGCTTCGCCCGCTCGGCGACACCGGTCGCTTTGGCGAGGGCCCTGGCCAGTGAGGTCGAGTCGTCCAGCGGGATCGGCTGGGCCTCGTCACGGGTGCGGCGTGGCCGCAGCTGGACGAACCGGAAAAGGTCGTCGGCAGAGTTCTGGTCGACCATCGCGACCCTCCTGCGGATCGGACTCCGAAACCAACAGCGTCCCGCTGAGCTTCCGCTCCTGTCCAGTCCTGCGGAACTGGCACAACTACCCCGACAGCCTCCTGGAACGGGGTCAAGACAGTAGCCCCCGTAATCGCGGACACGGATGGTTGGGCGTTCTTGGGGATGGCTCCCCATCTCGACCAGCCCGGGATGGCTCAAGCCGGCGTGTCAGTCAGGACGATGGAGAGGAGCGACCCTGCCAAGTTGGATGACAGGGCCGTGATTGTCCGCGAGTCCACCCCCCGGTTCGTTCGCGGACCTGGAACAGGAAGTGAGTCCGAGTGTATTTGGTGGGGAGTGGGCTCGCCGGTGGCCCTTCTGCGTACCCGACCGGCGGACGGCGTTGGCTCCTTCTCGGCGGTACTGATGCAGGCGGGAGCGGGCCCCGATCGGGACTTGTGCTCCTCGTTGTTGCCCGATGGCGCCGGGGTGGGCGGCATCGCTGAGGTCGGCGCCTCCGCCAGCCCGTGTTTCGACGACGCCGGATACCCACCTGGATCCCGAGGCCACAGGCATCTTCGTGTCCTGCGCCCTCAGCCTGTCTCCATCGCGACGCACCCAGACATTCACTTGCCGCCGCTGCGAGTGCGACTTCGTTCTGGAAGCGGTCGCCGCAACCTCGACGGGAAGCAGACTCAGGCTTGCACCGCGCCCATCCTGTAAGCCGAGGGGCATGTGCTCACTACTGGGCAGTCCCGACACGTCGGCCTGGTCCGGCGGCATAGCGTCTTCCCATGGCGTCTCAGCAGCAAGTGCGCCCGGATCAAGACCTCGACGTCGCCGTCCAACTCCTGCATAGCCGCCTCCTGCACCGACCGGTACGACTTGGCGTAATCAGCAAACGTCGCGCCATATCCCCAGCGCACCAACACACGCAACCCGTTGGAATCCAACGCCAACACCGGCTCCTGCCCAGTGAACAAACGGATGCGATCCACCCCGGGGGGGCCGATCGAGGGAAAGTCCCGCCACGGCGCCCCTGCCAGCGCCAACCTGGCACACCGTCGCAGCCGCGACACCCTCACCAGCGGCTGCATGCCGGCCACGACCTGCAGCAACGTCTCATCTGTGGCCGAGAGGATCTGGCCCGGCTCGATACCGACGACCATGCGCAGGCGCTCAAGTGCTGCCCAACGACGGTCATCGTTGACCAGATAGGCGACGTTCTCCGAAAGCACCAAGTCCCAGCCGTCACGAGACGGTGGATCCCCCGCTGGTCCCGCGTCGGCCTCCAACCGGTCCAATCGATCCGTCAAAGCAGACACGACTCCAGAGCACCACAGCAAGACGCGCGCCACAACTGGTGGGGCAAACAACAGCTCTCGGTGACCGACCACAACAACTCATGTGTGCGACAGCTAGCCCAAGGGCAGCTTGGAATGCCGCTTACATGCCGGGGAGTTCCATGAACTTCTGAGTCGAGATCGACCCTCCCGCAAGGGTATGCGGATGGCCCTCCAGGAACCCGGCAAGCTGCTCCGGGGAATCGGCATCGATCACCGAGTAGCCCGACACCTGGACATCGGCATCGCCCTCGTTCTCCAAGGGAGAGCCCATGTCGACGAGCCGATCTCCCACCCGTTCACCCCACACCATCCACTCCTGCATCCCGGCCGCCGCCTGCTCCGGCGGGATCTGCGCCATCTGTGCACGCTGCGAGGGTCGGGGTCAGCCGGTGTGGTTGGTTGTGCGGATCAGGAGCCAGGTGAAGGTGGTTGGTCGCGTGCTCGTCAGCTGCAGCCGTCCGCCGTGTGCCTCGGCCAGGGATCGAGCGAGCGGGAGGCCGATTCCGTGTGGCTGCACCTGCTCGTGTCCGTTGAACAGGTCTCTTTCGGGCCGGGTTTGCATGCCTTCGTCCTTCACGTCGATGGCTATTGCTTCTCCGAGGTCTCTCGTGTCGATCGTGACCATCCCTGCGCCGTGCGTGGCAGCGTTGTCGATCAGGACGCCGAGGATCTGTTCTGCAAGTCCGGCCGGGACTTGGGCATCAGCAAGATCGGCCGGCACCCTTATCTGTATTCGGCGTCCGGTCGTGGCGAGCGGTCCGTGCCAGGCCTCGCGTATCCGCTCCATGAGCTCACCCAACGCCGCGGCGGGCGAGGCGAACATTGCACCGTCGGGCTCCCGTGCGAACGTCAGCAATCCTGCAACCGTGTGGGTGAGTTGTGCGATCTCCGACCTCAGGTCTTCGGCCACCGGGCCGAGCTCACCTCGCGCCCGGTCCGTGTCCAGCGCGAGAGTCATCCGCGCGAGCGGGGTGCGCAGTTGGTGGGAGACCTGGGAGGCGTAGCGTCGCTCGCGCTCCAGCAGAGTGGTGATCGTGTCGGCGCTCGCGTTCTGGGCGGTGGCGAGGGCGTCTAGCTCTGGGATGCCGCTCGGCCTGGCCCTGGCGGCGAGGTCTCCTGATCGGAGCCGTTCGGAGACCTCAGCCAAGTCCTTCAACGGGGCGGTGAGCCTGTTCGCCTGGCTCCGGGCCACGAGGAGTGCGGCGGCGAAGCTCAACGCCGCCGCGCCAATGAGGGCCGCCCACCAAGCCGCCGTTCGCCACCAAAGCACGCTCAGCGAAGTGGCCGCCCGCGCGACGCCGACGATGTGCTCCTCCTGGGAGATGGGGACACTGATGACCATCTGCTGGAGTTCTTCACCGCTCGAAATCGTGCCGTCGAGGGCCGCCCCGGTAACCGAATCAGCCGGCATCGGGCCACGTCCGGCTTGAAGTTCGAGGTGACTGTCGTACACCCCGGTCTGCACGTCGGCCGGCGGGGCGGGCAACTCGACCGGATCGCCGGTTCCAAAGCCGGGCCCCACCTGGGCAGCTGCAACCAGGGACTCGCGGGTCAGGTCGGCCTTGGCCTGGCTGAACACCACCGAGCGGATCGCCAGGGCCAGCGGCAATCCCAGCAGCAGTAGCGCGACCGCGGCTGTGGTCAGCGCTACCCGGACGATTCCCGCACGCATGCGGCCAGTGTGCCAGCAGCCGCTCCGGCACGGCCGGGCGTGCATGGCGATTTTGCCGTGGCTTTGCTCAGGGTCACCCGAGGTTTTGCCGGGCCACTCCTAGGTTCGAGATGACCGAAAGGACACCATCTGATGACAACTCGACGAGCCAATGTGGTGATCTCCGGACTGGTTATGGCTGTCGGCGCAACGGTTCTCGGCGGCTGCGCACCCACGGCTGCGCCGTCGGCGACAGTGACGCCACCCGCCGTCACCGCCCAAGCCCCGGCGCCAGCTCCTACAGACACCCCCACGCCGGCTGCTTCGGCAGCCGCGACGGAGTCGAACCCGCCCGGCGATATTCCCGACAACCAGGCGTTCGTCACGTATCAGGTTCCCAACCAGAATGTCTCGGTGAAGGTGCCAGAAGGGTGGGCACGGACCGACAGCGCCACCCAGACCACCTTCACCGACAAGCTGAACAGCATCTCCATCAGCCTCGGGCAGGCCCAAACCCCACCGACGCCCGCCTCGGTCACGGCCGAGGTGTCCGCTTTGCGGACGCAGGTCCACCAGTTCGCGATGGGAAAGGTCACCGAAGTCACCCGGGCCGGCCAGAAAGTCATCCTGCTGACCTACAAGGGGGACTCCTCACCCGATCCGGTGACCGGGAAAGTGATCCGGGACGCCTTCGAGCGCTACACCTTCACCACCGCCGGGCGGCGACTCGATCTGACCCTGTCGGGCCCCGAGAACGCCGACAACGTTGATCCCTGGAAGATCGTGTCGGAATCGGTGACATGGAAGTGACCCGAGTGGTGCTCCAGGCAGATCGGATCTATCGCTTCTTCCACCCTGGCGATGAGGAGATCCTCGCCCTCAAGGGGGTCTCCCTCCGAGTGGCACAGGGGGAGATCGTGGCCGTGATGGGGCCCTCCGGATGCGGGAAGAGCACGCTGCTCGCCTGCCTGGCCGGGCTCGACGATCCCCAAGGCGGGACTGTGAGTGTCTCGGGAGAACGACTCTCGCACCGGCCGGAGTGGGTCCGCGCGCGCATCCGCGGCGAACGGATAGGGGTCCTGAATCAGACCGGGAACCTGCTGGCCCACCTCACCGTGCGGCAGAACATCGCGTTGACCCAGAACGCTGTTCGCTCCACCAAGCGGGCCGAACTCGCCGAACTTCTCGACGCCCTCGGGCTGGCAACCCGCGCCCATGCCCTGCCGAGCGAGCTCTCAGGCGGTGAGCTGGCAAGGGCCGGTCTCGGCGTCGCGCTGGCCAACACACCCGACCTCATCCTCGCCGACGAACCCACCGGGGAACTCGACGGTACCACCGAGCAGGAAGTGCTGAGGTTGCTGCGTGCTCGCGCCAGAATGGGCGCGGCGCTCCTCATCGTGACACACAGCGTTGAGGTTTCCGCGGTCGCAGACCGCGTCATCCACCTCAGCGACGGCGAGGTGGCGGCATGAGCCAGATGACACCCGAAGAAGCAGTCCTGGTGCGGTGTACCAACGCGGCTCACACCTTCGGGGCCGGCCCGACAGCGGTCGTGGCCGTCCACGGCGCCTCATGCCAGGTGGGCCCCGGTGACCGGATCGCGCTCGCCGGGCCATCAGGCTCGGGCAAGTCAACCCTGCTCCACTTGCTGGCAGGGCTGGAGAAGCCCACAGCGGGAAGTGTCGAGTGGCCCGGGCTCGACCCCGGCCGGGTGGGCGACATTGGCGTGATCTTCCAGGGGCCCAGCCTGATCCCCGCCCTGGACGTGTCGGAGAACATCGGCTTGCCACTCGTCCTGGAAGGCATCGATGCGTCCGACATCACGGCTCGAGTGGATCACGCGATCGACCAGCTCGGCATCAGCTCAATGGCGCACCAGCTGCCGGAGGAACTCTCCGGCGGCCAGTCCCAGAGAGTCGCGATAGCCCGCGTCCTCGCCCAGGCACCAAGACTCATCCTCGCCGACGAACCCACCGGGCAGTTGGACCACGACACCGGCCGGCGGGTGATCGACACCCTCCTCGAGGCGCTCGACCTGCTGGGCGCGGCGCTGGTCATCACCACCCACGATGTGAGTGTCATCCGTCGTCTCGACAAGACCTGGTTCATGCACGATGGCCGCCTCATCCTGGTGGCGACATCGTGATCGCCACATGGCTAGGCGGGCTGGTGCGCCGCCGCGGCGGACGACTTGCTGCGGTCGCCCTGGGTATCGCGCTCGCTGTCGGGCTGATCGGCGCGCTCGGCGCCTTCCTGGCGGCTTCGAAGGCCACCATGACCCAGCGCGCGGTCCAGGCTGTCGCCGTTGACTGGCAGGTACAGGTCCAGCCCGGCGCCGATACCGCCGATGTCCTGGCGGCCATCGGCAAGGACCCGAACAACGGCACTCCCCTGCCGGTCAGCCTCGCGCAGGTCACAGGGTTCTCAGCCAGCACCGGTGGCTCAACCCAAACCACCGCGTCGGGCGTCGTCCTCGGGTTGCCGGAGGAATACCAGACCTCCTTCCCCGGCCAGATCAGGATTCTCAGCGGGAAGGCAGGCGTCCTCGTCGCCCAGCAGACGGCTTCCAACCTGCACGTCAGCCCTGGTGACAAGATCACGATCACCGGTTCGGGAGCGCCGGCGACAGTGACCGTTGCCGGTGTCGTGGATCTGCCCCAAGCCGACTCCCTGTTCCAGCGTGTGGGAGCGGCGCCCCAGTCGCAGCCGGTGGCCCCACCCGACAACGTCGTGATACTGCCGGCCGCCGAGTTTGGGCGGATCATGGGTGCCAGCTCCGGTCCGATCACCACCCAGATCCACCTCCACCGCACCGCGGCGCTGCCACCCGAGCCCGCCGACGCCTTTCAAGCCGTGATCGGCGCAGCGAACAACCTGGAAGCTCGTACGTCAGGCGGAGCCCTGGTCGGTGACAACCTCGGAGCCGCGCTCGACGCGGCCCGCAGCGACGCCGCCTACGCACAGCTGCTGTTCCTGTTCCTGGGACTCCCCGGAGCGATTCTGGCCGCCGCCTTGACCATGGCCCTCGCGGGCGCCGGCGCCACCAGACGCCGCCGCGAGCAGTCCCTGCTAAGGACCCGCGGCTTCCAATCCGGCCAAGTGCTCAGCCTTGCCGCTGTCGAGGCGGGCGTGGTCGGCGTCGTGGGCGCGGTGGTCGGGATCGTGATGGCGGCGGTAGCAGTCTGGGCCGCCCTCGGACTACCGGGTATGGCTCTTGCGGGCGGCGCGACCGCCGTATGGTTCGCTGCGGCGGGTGGCATCGGCGTGTTGATCGCAGCTGCAACGGTGCTGACGCCCGTCTTTCGAGACCTGCAGCTGCACAGCGTCGCGCAAGCCAGCCAGATCGTCGGTCGCCAGGGCCATCCATGGTGGATGCGCACTGGGCTCGACGTGTTCCTGCTCGCCGGAGCGGGAATCACCTACTGGGCCTCCAGCGCCAACAATTACAGCCTGGTGCTCGCCCCGGAGGGGGTCCCCACAATCTCGGTGTCCTACTGGGCCTTCCTCGGACCGACACTGTTGTGGATCGGCGGCTCGATGCTGCTGTGGCGCCTGACCACCCTTGCCTTGACGTCCGGCAGAGCAGGCCTCGGGAAGCTACTCAAGCCGATCACCGGGCGACTCCACGCGCTCACGGCTGCCGGCCTCGCACGGCAGCACCGACCCATTGCGCGTGCGGTCGTACTGCTGGCGATGGCGGTCTCCTTCGCCATCTCGACCTCGGTATTCAACGCCACCTATCAACAACAAGCCGAGGCCGACGCGCAGCTGACCAACGGTGCCGACGTGAACGTCACCATCTCGCCAGGAACCGCGACCACGGACGCCATGGCGCAACAGATCGCCGCGACACCCGCCGTAACCGGCGTCGAACCCCTGCTCCATCGCTACGCCTACGTCGGCTCAGATCTCCAGGATCTCTACGGGGTGCGTCCTGGCACCATCGGCAACGTCACAGCGCTTCAGGACGCCTACTTCCGCGGCGGTACCGCGAAACAACTGATGGCAATCCTGGCAGCCCAGCCCGACGCCATCCTGGTCAGTAGCGAAACCGTCACCGACTACCAGCTGAACATCGGAGACCTGCTCAACCTGCGGATCCAGGACGGGCGAACCAAGCAGTTGACTACAATCCCATTCCACTACGTCGGCGTTGCGTTGGAGTTCCCGACCGCCCCGCGCGACTCGTTCTTCATCGCCAACGCTGACTACCTCACCCGGCAGACAGGAACGGCCGACGTCGGCTCCTACCTCGTTGACACAGCCGGAGCAAACCAGAAACAGGTGGCCGCCGCCCTGCAAACCAAGCTCGGCGACGCCGCCACGATCACCGACATCGACCAGGTCCGCAACCATGTCGGATCCAGCCTCACGTCTGTGAACCTGACCGGCCTGAGTCGGCTCGAACTCGGATTCGCGATCCTGCTGGCAGCAAGTGCGGCCGGCATGGCCCTGGCGGTCTCCATGGCCGAACGCCGGCGCAGCCACGCCATCCTCGCCGTGCTCGGCGCCACACCCCGACAACGACGCGCGACGATTCTCGCCGAAGCCCTCGTGGTGCTCGTCGGTGGACTACTCGGCGGAGCGGCAGTCGGAAGCGCACTGTCCGTCATGCTGGTGCAGGTCCTGACCGGGGTGTTCGACCCGCCCCCCTCCGGCATTCCGGTCCCGTGGCTCTATGTCGGCGTGATGGCCGCGTGCGTCGTGGCGTCGCTCGTCGCCGGCTCGCTCCTCAGCGCTCGGCTGAGCAACCGTCCACCGGTGGAGGAACTACGCGAGACCTGAGGCAAGACGCCAACCACAAGCCGGGGACTAGGCTCCGGATGTGCCCGATCCCCACCGCCCCAAGCCCGTGACGGTGCTGCTCGTCGAGGATGATGAGACCATCGGCGGCCAGGTCACAGAAGGCCTGACCACCGCCGGCTACACCGTCCGGTGGCTTCGCACAGCCTCAGCGGCGCGCACCGAAATCCGAAATGCGCAACCCGAGGTCATCCTGCTCGACCTCGGCCTCCCCGACGGCGACGGAGTCGACCTCGCCCGCCTTGCCCGCACCGACCGGCCCGGAGTATTGATCATGCTGCTGACCGCCCGCGCCGCAGACATCGACGTCATCGCCGGCCTGGACGCCGGCGCCGACGACTACCTGATCAAGCCATTCAGCCTGTCCGTGCTCCTGGCCAGGCTGCGAGCCCAACTCCGAAGACACCCGCAGGAACCCACAACCGCCGATCCGATCTCCATCGGCGACCTCACCATCGACACAAACTCCCGACTATGCCGAGTCGGCGACACCGAAATTGCCCTGCGCACCAAGGAGTTCGACCTCCTCGCCCTGCTTGCTACCCACCTCGGGCAGGCGGTGTCACGGCAAGAACTGATGGAGCAGATCTGGGACGAGAACTGGTACGGCTCGACCAAGACCCTTGACGTCACCGTCGCCAATCTCAGACGACACCTCACCATCCCCGACACCAACCCAGCGCCGCTCGTCCTACCCGAAATCGCGACGCTCCGGGGCCACGGCTACCGGCTCGACTCGCCCCGTGAACCGCAATCCCAGCCGGTCGCCAACACCTAGTGCGCCCGGCGATCGAGCACGGCCAAAGAGATCCGTGCACAGGAAGCTTCAGACCACAGTGGCTCGGCTGCCGCGGCAGGTGGGCATTCAAGCTGAAGCCGCGTGCCACCCGGACCACCGTGTGCTGGGTGCAAAGCGAGGGCCAGCTGGCGGGCCTTGATCGACGGAAGTGCACAACCCCTGATCGCGCCGTTTGGTTAACCGAATGTCGCGGCAGTTTCTTGCACGCTGGGCTGCTCGACGACCCACACAGAAATCACGGCGCGCGGCATCGGTGGCAAGCCTGCCGACTATCTCCAACCCGGAGTGCCTTCCATGACGACGACGGCCAATACGGCCCTGAGAACCACGAAGAACAGTGGGCCCGCCAACACACTTCCCGCTGAGGTGATCTGATCGGCGACACGGGTCCCGTCCAGACACTGGAGAGAGGACTCCCCAGACCCAGCAAGGGAACCGCTATCAACCAGTAGCGTTGTTGGCCGGGGACGATCAGGAGGCGCCATGGCCGTGGGTCCACGCACGATCTATCTGATCCGGCACGCGGAGAAGCCCGGCGATCCGGGCGTCACCGCGGCCGGGGTCGATGAGGCCGGTCAACCCAACGTCTCCTCGTTGACCCCTCGCGGGTGGCAACGGGCCGGGGCTCTGGTCGCGTTGTTCGATCGTGATGCCACCGCGCCGGACGCTCTCGGCCCACGGCCCACCGTGCTCATTTCACCCGACTACGGCCCTGAGTCCGCCCAACACCGAACCGTTGAGACGATCACTCCGCTGAGCCGGCGGCTGGGGGTCCCGATCACCGAGCCGCAATCCAAGGGCAGCGAGACAGCCCTCGCGGAGATGACGATCATGGGCCTGACGGACGCCGACCTTCTGGTCTGCTGGGAACACCACCACATCCCCGCTATCGTCGCCGCCTTGGGCTCAGCGGCTCGCCTGACCGCTCTGCCGCCTCTAGCGCTCCTGTGGCCTGACGACGAGTACAGCGGGATCCTCGTGTTCACCCGCTCCGACATGGGGGGCTACGACTGCCGTTCGGTCCACGAACACATTCTCGACGGGGACGCCACGAACTGAAGCCCTGGCCGTCAAAGACCCGGCCAGCCAGAAACCTCCGAAGACCCCTGCCATGGCCCGTTCCTCAGCGGTTGCCTATCCGTGGAGGCTGCGCCGGAATGGGTTGGGCAGAGATCGCCCCTTCAGGGCGTTGGCTGTCGAACGATCAGCGGCCCGTATTGGCCAAGGATGGGCCAAGTGGCGATCACTCGTCTGCTGTGGCGGCTGAGGTCTCCGGATCCGAAGCGGATGAGGGCTGTGGCGGTTCCGCGGCCGAGGTAGTGGAGGGCGAAGCGCTGGAAGGCTGGGTTGGATGCGCGCCGGATGGATCCTCCGGTGGGATAGAGGTCGTAGATGTAGCCGCCGAGGTCGACGACGAGCGGGCAGCCGGCGGCGAGGTTGCGGCGCAGGGTGTTGCTGAAGATCAGGGTGGTCGGGTTGTCGGTGGTGACACAGCCGGCCCGGTCAGCGAGCACGCTGGCGAGCTGCTGGCCCTCCAGCGGTGTGCCGTCGTGCTTGGCCATCACGACGGTGCCGATGATGGCCAGGCCGCTCATGACGATCGTGATGGCGACCCGCCGGTACCTCTGGCCGGCAGTGACCTTGAGGAACTCTGAGAACGCTGTGCCGTAGACCAGGCAGAGGGGTGCTGCGAGGAAGGCTGCGTAGTGTCCGAACCAGGTCGGGCTTGCCAGCAGGGTCAGCCCGCTGGCGACGGTTAGCAGTACGAACAGTTGGCCAAGCGTGTTTCGCCAGGCGAGCCACAGTGCTGCCAGGGTGGCGGCTCCGAGGAGGAGTGCGGGAACAATCGCGACCAGGCGGGGCAGGAAGGCGAGCCCGAGGATGTCGACGAACCGGCCCGCGATCACTAGGGCTGCTGTGCGGGGACGGCCGAGCTGGTCGAGGATGACCATTCTCCACAACTCCGGCCACGCCATCCCGAAGGGGACCAAGACCAGCAGAACTGCTCCTGCTGCACCAGCAAGCGCGACGGCTGCCGGCCGCCATCCGTGTCGCCATGCCAGCCAGATCAGCAGGACCACCACCGGCACGACGCCCCAGATCTTGACGGCAGCGCCCAGGCCGAACATCGCACCCGCGCCGAGCATCAGGATCGTGGAGGGCTCGGCCAGCCAACGCTGCAGCAGCAGGATTCCGACCAGCACCACGAAGGTGGCAACGGCTTCGAGTCGCACGCTGCGTTCGGAGTACACCGCCGGGTACCACACCGCGTAGGCGCCGGCGCCGGCGAGCGCGGCGTAGCGGTGCTGCGGCGTAAGGATTCGGTAGACAAGCAGGGTGCTGCCGGCCCCCAGCAGCATGAACGCGACCCGGGCAGTCGCCATCGCGTCTGGGTCGCCGACGACGGCGCCGAGCGCGGCGAACGGCTGGAGTGCGATGAGGATTCCCGGCGGGTGCAAGAGCAAGAAGTCTTGATATGGCAAGCGGCCACTAAACAGGCCCACGGCGGCTGCGTAGTAGACCGATGGGTCGTAGGTGTCCACGCCGAACAGGCCGCCTCCGCGGAGCACCGGGATGAGCCGGGACAAGAACGCGACCACCGCGATCCAGGCGGGGATCCACAATCGCCACCGCCGCCTCGAGCCCGCCGCTTCCGGTGATGGCGGCTGGGCGGAACCGTCGGGAACGGTGGCGGTGACGGCGACGTGCATGACCTACCTTCGAGCCGCTCAACCGAGCGGCGTTCATTGCCTGCGGGTGCCGGGATCCGCATCGTCACCCTCGCATGCTGACTAGGGCCTGAATCGGCCGAAGATCAGCGAATGTCCTCGGCGCGGTAGTGGTCCCGACGACACCAGTAGAGCCCGGGTCCCTTAGCGCAGCGTTAGGCGCCACCGGGTCCACGAGGTTTGCGACGCATCAGTGCGACCAGAACCACCATCGCCAGCGCGAAGCCGAGCGACACCCAGCCCGACCCGATTCCGACACCGCCTTCCTTGACGGGCTTGCCGAGCCAGTCCGCCACGGATGCGCCCAACGGTCGGGTCAGCACGTAGGCGAACCAGAAGGCGAAGACGCCGTTCAGGCGAGCAGGCGGTAGCCGAGGACCGGAATCAGGATCAGGGCAGCGAACAGGCCAATCGAGGGCAGGTACCCGATGCCGAGGGCAATCGCGGTGAAGTCGCCCACGGCGGTGCCGAGTGCGAAGGTCGTCACCACGGCAGCCCAGTAGAACAACTCCCGGCGGGTGGTCGTGACCGCGTGCACCGACAGGTTGTGCTCGATCCGCCACCACAGGAGGAAGACCCCCGCGAGCAGCACAGCATAGAAGGTGGCCGAGATCGCGTAGGGGAGTCCGATCACGACGTGCACGACGTCGGCGGCCATGGTGCCGAACACCCCGACCATCGCGACGGCCAGCCAGTAGGTCTGCGGCCGGTAACGCCGCTGCCGGAGTTGCCAGCCCAGTGCCGCCACGAACAGCACGAAGCCCAGCAGGACGGCCAACACGGGAGGCATGAGTCGGATGGAGAAGTCGGAGACCGCCTCCCCCAGCGCGGTCGAAGCCGCCTTGGTCACCCAGAACGCAACGGTGGGATCCGGTACGCGCACGGGGCGGTCCAGGCTGCCGGATCCGGCGTTGCGGGCAGGCTTGCCTGTCGTCATGCTGGGCTCCTTGATCCTTTGGCTGGCGGCGGTTGCCACGCCAGTTCTACCAGCCGGCTCCAGCCGGTAATCAGGGGGCATCCAGCGCGGCGTTCGCCTAACGCGCAGCTAAGGAACGTGCCGTTGGGTTGGGTATATGCCTTCAACCCGAGACATCACCATGCCCCGACGAGAGGCGGTGGACTTCCTCAACAAGGTCCCCGCCGTGACCGCAACCTTCTGGCTGATCAAGATCCTTTCCACCACCATCGGCGAAACCTTCGCCGACTTCCTCGCCGTCGATGTGGGCCTCGGCCCCACCGTCACCGACATCGCGATGATCACCGTGCTGACCGTGACGCTGGTAGCCCAGCTGCGGACCCGCAAGCATGTGCCCTGGCTGTACTGGCTGACCGTCGTGCTTGTGAGCATCGTCGGCACCCAGATCACCGACTTCTTCACCGACACCCTCGGCGTCAGCCTCTACATCAGCACCGCCGTGTTCGCCGTCGCGCTCGCGATCATGTTCGCCGTGTGGTGGCAGCAGGAACGCACCCTCGCCATCACCGCCATCGACACCCCCAAGCGCGAACGCTTCTACTGGGCCGCCATCCTGACCACTTTCGCCCTCGGGACCGCCGGCGGCGATCTTGCAACGGAGGCCCTGTCGCTCGGGTTCCGCACCGGCGTGCTGATCTTCGGCGGACTCATCCTTGCCGTGTGGGGCGCGCAGAAGCTCGGCGCCAACAGCGTCCTGACGTTCTGGATCGCCTACATCCTCACCCGACCGCTCGGCGCATCCCTGGGTGACTTCCTCACCCAGGGCCAGGCCTACGGTGGCATCGGGCTCGGCGCCGGCGTGACCAGCATCCTGTTCCTCGGCGTCATCATTGCGATCGTGGTGCGGGAACAGCTCAACGCCAACCGGCACGGCGTCCGCACCAAGGGCCAGGCCCCTGCCGTCCCCCCGCACCGGGACTACGCCTGGGCCGCCGCGG
>DehalE1_100049_pt1 | contig 20044 bp, 19 predicted proteins | sample DehspE1_FD_43922 | JGI IMG/M metagenome (IMG submission 43922) | reverse complement strand
GGGTGCGCTGGACCGCCTGCCCGGCGGCTACGTGGGGTACTTCGTCGCGGTCGCGGCCACTCCCGAGCTGGCCGACCGTGGCCGGGCCGACGCAACCCGCGCGGTCGCCGCCCTGCAACCGTGGTCGAACGGACGGAGGTTCTCCAACTTCACCGAGGCGCCGGTGCCGGCCGGGTCGATGTTCGAGCCCGCGACACTCGCCCGCCTGCGGGCCGTCCGCGCCGAGCTGGATCCCGCCGGGACGTTCCAGGCCAACCACGGTCTGGACTGATCAGTCGCCAGTACGCCGCGGCTCCCGGGTCGGGGGGACCCGTCCCCAGCCTGCCCGGGAGCCTGCGGCGCGAAGCGATCAGGCGCCAACCGGCACGCAGCGCTCGACCCGGAAGGGCCGCGCCTTGGCCAGAGGCGGACATCCCGCCAGGAGGATCAACCGTCGAGGCGGCCGAAGTCGAGGGTACGCAGGACCAGCTCGCCGGCCTCGTCGCACTCGTCGAGATCGACCTGCGCGGTGATCGACCAGTCGTGGTTGCCCTCAGGGTCGTCGATGATCTGGCGCAGGTCCCAGACCCGTCCGTTCTCCGTGACGACCAGCAGGCCCGGGCCGCGTGCGTCCGCGTCGGTGGGCAGCACCTCGTGCTCGTCCCAGTACTCCCCCAGCGCCTCGTCCCAGCGGGTCCGGGTCATCGCGCCGCCGGGTTCGAGGGCAGCCAGGCCATCCACGTCGTCGGACGCCGCGAGCTCCACCCGCCGGAACATGGCGTTGCGTACCAACACCCGGAAGGCCCGTACGTTGCTGGTCACGGTCTGCGGGGGCCGGGTCTCCCGCGCCTCGTCCGTGGGGTCGTGCGACGACAACCCTGCCAGCGACTCCCACTCGTCCAGCAGCGAGCTGTCGGTGAGCCTGGTCACCTCACCCAGCCATTCGACCAGGTCCTCGAGCTCCTCGGTGCGCAGGCTCTCCGGGACGGTCTGGCGCAGCGCGCGGAACGCGTCGGACAGGTAGCGCAGCAGCAGTCCCTCGCTGCGCTGCAGCCGGTAGAAGCCGATGTACTCCCCGAACGTCATCGCCCGCTCGTAGAGGTCGCGCACCACCGACTTCGGGTTCACCGGGCTCTCCGCGAGCCAGGGGTGGGCGGCGAGTTCCCGGGTGTAGACGGTGTCCAGGAGTTCGGCCAGCGGCCGGGGCCAGCTGACCTCGTCGAGCAGCTCCTGGCGCTCCTCGTAGTCGTAGCCGTCGGCCTTCAGTTCGGCCACCGCCTCGCCACGCGCCTTGAACTGCTGGGCGAGCAGGATCACCATCGGGTTCTCCAGCGTCGCCTCGATCACGCTGACCACATCGAGCGCATAGCCGGGTGCGTCGGTGTCGAGTTCGGCCATGGCGGCCAGCGCGAACGCGCTCAGCGGCTGGTTCAGGGCGAAGTTGTGTTGCAGGTCCACGGCCAGGGCGTAGCGACGCCCGCCGGAGGTGGGCGCTTCGAGCCGGACGACCACTCCTGCGCGCAACAGCGAACGTCCCATCGCCGCGGCCCGGCGCAGCAGGCGCTGCCGCACCGGGCGTTCGGAGGTGCACGAGTCGATCAGCGAGGCCAGTGCCGTCCCGGTGTCCTCGTCGCGCTGCAGCAGGTTCAGCAGCATCGCGTGCGTGACCCGCATCCGGGCGTGCAGCGGCTCCGGCTCGGAATCGACCAGCTTGGTGAACGTGGCCTCGGTGAAGTTGACGAAGCCCTCCGGCGGCTTCTTGCGCCGGACGCTGCGCAGCTTCTTCTCATCGCCGGCGAACTTGGCCAGGATCCGGGTGTTCTCCACCTCGTGCTCCGGCGCCTGCGCCACCACGTAACCCACCGTGTCGAAGCCGGGACGCCCGGCGCGTCCGGAGATCTGGTGGAACTCGCGGCTGCGCAGCACGCGGGTGCGTCGTCCGTCGAACTTGGTCAGGGCGGCGAAGAGCACGGTCCGGATCGGCACGTTGATGCCCACGCCGAGGGTGTCGGTGCCGCAGATCACGGTGAGCAGCCCGCGCTGGGCGAGGGTCTCGACGAGCCGGCGGTAGCGCGGCAGCATGCCGGCGTGGTGCACGGCGATTCCGGCGTGGAGCAGGGTCGACAGCGTCTTGCCGAAGCCGCCGGAGAACCGGAAGCCGCGCAGGGCGTCCACCAGTTCGGCGCGATGGCTGCGGTCGACGATGCCGGAGCTGAGCAACGCCTGGGCCCGGTCGACCGCGCCGCCCTGTGTGGCGTGCACGACATAGACCGGTGCCTGCCGATCGTCGATCAGCGCCTGGATCGTCTCGTGCACGGGGGTGGTCGCCCACGAGTACATCAGCGGGACCGGACGGTCGGCGCCGCCGACGATCGTGGCCGGACGCCCGGTGCGCCGTTCGAGCGCGGCGGCGGTGTCGGCCATGTCGCCGAGCGTGGCGGACATGATCACGAACTGCGCCTGCGGCAACTCCACGAGGGGCACCTGCCAGGCCCAGCCGCGGTCGCGGTCGGCGAGGAAGTGGAACTCGTCCATCACGACCTGATCGACCCGGGCCGCGCGTCCCTCGCGGAGGGCGATGTTGGCGAGGATCTCGGCCGTGCAGCAGACGATCGGCGCCTCGGCGTTCACCGATGCGTCACCGGTCACCATGCCGACGTTCGCTGCGCCGAACGTGGCGCACAGGGCAAAGAACTTCTCGCTGACCAGGGCCTTGATCGGCGCGGTGTAGTAGCTGCGTCCGCCCGCGGCGAGGGTCGCGAAGTGCGCGGCGGTGGCGATCAGCGACTTGCCCGACCCGGTCGGGGTGGTCACGATCACGTTCGCGCCGGTGAGGATGTCGATGACCGCCTCGTCCTGGTGCGGGTAGAGGGTGATCCCGTCGCCGGTGGTCCACTCGATGAATGCCTCGTACAGGGCGTCCGGGTCAGCTGCGCCGGCGTCCGGCACCAGGTCGGTGAGTCGCATCGTGCACCCATCGTCCCATCCCGACGGACCCCGCCCTACATCGCCTCCTTGATGCCGCGGGCGATCAGCAGCCGGTTCACCGGGTAGGCGGTCGCGAAGCCGGCCAGCATGGCCCACTGCATGCCGAACCAGAACACCGGGGAGGTCACCGGCACCTGGCCGCCGAGCGTGGCCGGGAACACCAGGAACTGGAGCACGGCCATGACGGCGTACATGCCGACCTGCCAGGCGAGGATCGAGGCGGTGTCGGCCTTCACCGCGGCGAGCAGGTTGGCGCCGAACCCGGCGTCCCGCATCGGCGCGATCGCGAAGTACTGCAGCGCGATCCCGAACAGGTAAGCGAGCACGAAGTCCCAGATCCAGGCGGCGTACATCCGTTCGGAGTACAGGCTCCCCCAGCCCACCGCCACGGCGAGTGCAGGGACCGCGGCGACCGCGAACTCCGCGAGCAGGTCGCCCAGGCTGCAGCCGGCGCCGCAGTGCGAGGTGCCGGTCGCGACCGACACGGCGTCCGGACGATCCGGGTCGCGGCGCCGCTGGTCCGAGCGGCCGAAGCGGAGGTAGAACCACAGCCCGGCCAGCCCGCCGTAGAGCATGGTCAGCGGCCAGACGAGCCGCATCACCGCCATCGCCGGGGGGTGGCGCAGCACATCCACAGCAACGCCCACCGCGCACCCTGCGCCGATGGCGATCGAGACCGCTGCCAGCAGATTCAGCACGTGCACCCCCGAGTGATACCCGCCTTTCCCCGACTCCCGCGCGCGTGTCGCGATCCAGCCGTCGTCGCTGCCCCACCCCGCACAGCCGTCACAGCGGAACCCTCGGGTGGCCGGAACGCGACAAGCGGAAACCCCACCGCGACCTGACGCGATCTGGCCGCTCACGCTGCCCGGCGTGACGGGTGGGAAGGGTGTGACAGCATCGGCGGCCGGATCGCGGCGTCGTATCCCGGGCAGCGACACGCTGCTTAGCATCGCTAGAGCTGCTTGTTTGGCAACTCTAGCGATGCTAAGCTTCAGCAGTCAGATCCGGCTATGAGTGAAAGGAGCCGACATGACCAACCCGATGGGTGCGATCAAGAAGGGCTTCCTGCACCTCTTCACGACCGACTGGGCACGCCCGGGCGAGGCCAGGCATGTCGTCACCATCCTCGATGTTCTCGAGCCGAGGAGTCCACGGGGCTGATCCCCGTAACCTGTAGCCAGTATGGTGCGGTCTGTGTACTTGACGACGTCGCAGGCCGCCGAACGGGTGGGAGTCCCGAAGGACCAGTTCCGGTCCGCGATGTCCAAGGAACGCAAGAACGGCAAGGAGTTCCACGCCCCGCGTGAGGCGTGGACCGATGGCCGCACGCCCCTGTGGGACGAAGCGAAGGTCGTCGCCTGGGCCAAGGCGCGGAAGAAGCGCAAGAAGAGCAAGAAGGACAAGGAGAAGGCCAAGGACGCCGACTGAGCGTCCCCTCTCTCGATCACCCGGGACGCGCCGCAGGAGTCGGCAGCGGCGCAGCAGTGTGCACGGTTTCCCAGCGCGAGCTACGGTGCGATCATGACCGGCCTCGCCACCTGGCTTGCACAGTCGGGCGTGATCCAGGGCGTCATCATCGGCGCCGCGGCAGCGTTTCTGAGCGCGCTGCTCATCCTCGACGTCGTCGCCCGGCGGGCAACGACGACGGTCAACGGGTGGAGTGCCATCCGCGCGTGTGGCCGGCCCGGCAACGGAATCCTCCTGCGTGCCGCCTGCGCCAAGGCGTTGCCGCTCGTCAACGTGTACGAAGAGGCCGCCTACTGGACCACCACCACGGATGAGGCGAACCGGCGGCTCAGGGGCAACCACGACTACGTCCTGCACTTTTCCGCGGGGCAGCGCCCGCCGAACGACGCCTTCTGGTCGCTCACTGCCACCGACATTGCCGGGTACATGGTCGAGAATCCATCGAACCGCCACAGCGTAGGCGACCGCCTCGGTCTCGCGGAGAATCCGGACGGGTCGCTCGACATCCACCTGAAGCAGGCGGCCCCGGCCCGCGGTGAGCAGAACTGGCTGCCGATTCCGCCCGGCGACGTCAAGCTGACCCTGCGTGCCTACCTGCCCGGCGCGGCGATCATCGAGGGCACCTACGCGGTGCCGAAGGTCGTGAGGGTGCGGTGACATGAACCACCTGATCATGAAGTACTCCCGGCCCCTCACTGTCGCCATGCTGGCGATCTTCGCCTGGGTCATCTACCAGAGGGCATCGCGTGGCTGGGGCGAGGTCGCCACCCTCGCGGTGGCAGCCCTGGCCGTCTGGCTGCTGGGCACTCCCCTATTCATCGTGCTGTGGCCCCGCATCACGGTTGGCGGCTTCCGCCGGGCGATCCTCCGGCGCGGTCTCGGGGACGGCCCGATCCCCGTCAACACCCTGTACGCCACACGCGGCACATCGTCGGCATCCCTGGCACCCGGCAGCGTCCTCGCCACCGGAACCCAGGACCTGCTCTACCTCGCTGGATGGCTCGACCTGGGCCCAGAACCCCTCCTCCTCCATGTCCCCGACCTGACCGGGCGGTACTACAGCCTGCAGTTCACCGCCCCTTCGGACGGCGCGAACGTCGCCTACGTCGGCACCCGTGCGACCGGCTCCGGAGCTGGCGACTACCTGCTCACCGCGCCGGGGTGGACCGGAGCCGTGCCGGGCGGCACCACTCACATTCCCGCCCCGAGCCGATCGCTGCTCGTGATCGGCCGTGTCTTCGTCCGGGACGACGCCGATCTCGACGCCGCGTACGCGCTGGCGAAGCAGATCCAGGTCGAACCGCTCAGGTGAACAGGATCGCCAGCCGCCGTCCCGGCCGGCGGATCAGCACCGAGCCGTGGCCGGCGTCGCGGCCTTCCTGAGGGCGTACGCATCTACCCGGGCAGATGCCGCGCGACGTTGATACCGGGGGAACCCGGGCCCGAGGCCGCCACCCCGGGATTCCCGGGCCTTCACGCGAGTCGGAGCCCCCCCAGAAGCAACTCGCGCGAACCATTGGGTGGTGGCTGCGATCCAGCCGGGAACCTCCTGCCGCCGCCGTGGCCGGACGGCTCCCAGCCCACATCCCCGCTGCCCGTGCCCCTCCAGAAACGGGCAGTGGTCTGTGCTCCCGGGTATGCCCCGGGGAGATCGCTTAACGAGGTTAGGCCTTGTGGATCGACCGTTCCAAGACCCCGTGCGGGGGACTTGTCCACAGCCGGCCGGAGGACGTGCACGTGAAAGCCGAGTGCGATAACGTTTTCGTGAGCGCCCGGACGCCCGTTCATCCGCGACACCTTACGCGAAGCAGAAGCGCCGAGGCCGAGCCTCCTCACCACGTCGCGAGAGTCCTGCATGACCAAGAACCTGACCGCCGGTCCGCCCGTCCGGCTGATCATCTGGTTCACCCTGCCCCTGCTCGTGGGGAACCTGTTCCAGCAGGCCTACGCCGTCACCGACGCCATGGTGGTGGGCCGGTTGCTCGGCGTGGATGCACTGGCGGCGGTCGGCGCCTCGGGGAGCCTGCAGTTCCTGCTGTTCGGGTTCGCGATGGGCGCCTCCGCCGGCCTCGGGATCCCGATCGCGAAGGCCTTCGGGGCAGGCAACCTACCCGCCATGCGGCGCGCCGTGGCCGCCGGCGTGATGATCAGCGCAGGTATCGCGGTCGCGATCGTGCTGGTCGGCACGCTGGGCTCGGCAACCCTGCTCACCTGGATGGGCACACCACCCGAACTCATGGACGGCGCGACGACCTTCCTGCGGATCCTGTTCAGCGGTGCCGTCGCGACGGTGGCCTTCAACTTCCTCAGCGCCGTGATCCGGGCGCTCGGCGACAGCCGCACGCCCCTGCTGTTCCTCGTGGTCGCCTCCGTGCTCAACGCCGGCCTCGTCGTGGTCTTCATCTCGGTGTTCCGGATGGGCATCGGCGGCGCCGCCGCCGCGACGCTGGTCGCGCAGGCGATCACGGTCGCCCTCTGCCTGGTGCTGATCGTCCGGCGGATGCCGGAGCTGAGGCTGCGTCGCGGTGACTGGCGGATCAGCCGCGCCGAGGCCGCCGAGTCGACACGGCTCGGCCTGACCCTCGGATTCCAGATGTCGGTGATCGCGATCGGCGCAGCCATCCTGCAGTTCGGCATCAACGGCCTGGGCACGGACGCGGTGGCCGCCTTCACCACGGCGATGCGCGTCGACCAGGTGGCGGTGACCCCCCTGGCGTCCATCGGCATCGCGATGAGCACCTACGTCGCCCAGAACCGGGGCGCGGGGCAGTGGTGGCGGATCCGGCACGGAGTGTTCCGCACCAGCATGCTGGCGATCGGGCTCGCAGTCGCGCTCGGCGGAGCGATCGCGGTGTTCGGCACCGGCCTCGTTCGCCTCTTCGTCGGCGACGGCGAGGACCGCGTGGTCGCGATGGCGCACCAGTACCTGATCCTGAACGGGAGCCTGTACTGGGTGCTGGCCGTGCTCTTCCTGCTCCGCAACGCCGTCCAGGGGCTCGGTTCGACCCTCGTTCCGACGATCGCCGGCTTCATGGAACTCTTCGCCCGTGCCGGGGTCGGGCTGCTGCTGGTCGAGCGACTCGGCTTCCTCGCGGTCTGCCTGGCCGCTCCGCTGGCCTGGCTCGGCGCGCTGCTCCCGGTGGCGATCGCCTGGGCGCTCAAGCGCCGCCAGTTGGTGCACAACGAGCGCCGGGCCGCACGGGAGGTCGTCGAGGTGGGGGCCCTGCAGGCAGCGGTGCCGTAACGCGCACCCTCCGGGAATAGTTGAAGTCGCAACCGTCTTGACAAGGGTGCAGACCAACCACGAAGGAGAAGCGACCATGACCCGAATCTCGGTGCTGGGCGGAACCGGCTACGCCGGAGCCGCGATCGTCCGCGAGGCGGCCGGACGCGGACACGAGGTGACGGCGTTCAGCCGCAAGCCCGCGGAGGCCCCGGTACCCGGCGTCCGCTACGTCACCGGCTCCGTGCTCGACCCGGACGTGCTCGCGCAGGCCTTCGACGGCGCCGAAGTGGTGCTCGAAACGGTCTCCCCGCGCGGCGACATGGCCGACCGGGTGGACGGGCTGATCGAGGGGTTGATCACCCTGGCCCGGGAATCGGGAGTCCGGCTCGGTGTGCTCGGCGGGGCGTCCTCCCTGCTGGTCGAGCCGGGCGGACCGCGGCTGTTCGACCTCTCGGAGCCGCCCGCCGAGGTGCGTCCGGAGATCGAGGTGGGACTGCGCAAGCTCGACACGCTGCGAGCGGCCGAGGAGGGCCTGGACTGGTTCTACCTCAGCCCGCCCGCCGAGTTCGGCGCGTGGGTGCCGAGCGTCGCGACCGGCGCGTACCGGCTCAGTGACGACGTCCTGCTGAAGGACGAGAACGGACGCTCGGAGATCTCCGCCGCCGACCTCGCGATCGCCGTCGTGGACGAGATTGAGCATCCTTCCCACCATCGTCGCCGGTTCCACGTCGCCCACTGACACCCGTAGGGTGGCCGCACCTCACCCGTGCGAGCAGCAAGGAGACCGATCGTGGCCGGCCACCGCATCTTCACGACGAGTTTCGCGAGCATCCACCCGCTGTACGTGGCCAAGGTCGAGCGCAAGGGCCGCAGTCGCGCGGAGGTGGATCAGGTCATCTCCTGGCTGACCGGCTACGACCCGGCCGGGCTGGACCAAGCCATCGCCCGCGAGGTGGACCTGGAGACGTTCTTCGCCGAGGCGCCGGCGTTCAACCCGGCGGCCTCCCAGATCACGGGCGTGATCTGCGGGGTCCGGGTCGAGGAGATCGAGGATCCACTGATGCAGCGGATCCGCTACCTGGACAAGCTCGTCGACGAGGTCGCCCGCGGCAAGAAGATGGCCTCGATCCTGCGCGGGAGCTGAGTGCCGGTCAGTCCGTCGTCGCGGACGGCGGCAGGTGCTCCATGACGTTCGTGCGGGGAAGGTAGGCCACGCACCGCAACCGGTCGCCCTCCTCGCGCTGGAGCAGGAAGTCGCCGACCAGGGTGGTGGCGCCGGTGCCGTGGCTGAAGGTCCAGCTGAGGGTGGCCACGACCATCCGGTCCCCGAGCGCGTCGGCGCGCGCCGCGGTGAGTTCGGTCTCGGCGGCCGGGACAGCCGAGACGGCCGCGGATCGCGCGGTCACGGCCGCGAGGAAGGCCGCCCTGGGCACCGCGGTGGTGCCGTCCGCCCCCAGCACGAGGATCGGATCGGCGACGAGCCGCTCGCCGATCAGTGGGTCGCCGAGCCGGAGCCACTCGTTGGCGAAGGTAGTGATGAGGTCGTCGAGACCTGGGTCTTGGAGGTTCACCGATACTAATTACACCCGGCCGACCCCCAGGCAGAAATGCGGGCGCGAAGGCCCAGGGGTGCTGGCGGTGTCACCGCAGCGAGGCCGAGGGCGCTGGCGGCGCCTTCCCCTCGACCGCCTCACCGCAGCTGGCCGCGGTCCCTCAGGTCGGAGACGATCCGGGCGTAGAGCGCATCGTCGATGCGGTACTTGGCCCGGTAGATCAGGTAGCTGATCACGATCAGCACCGGCGGGAGCACCAGCATGCCGATCTTGATCGTGAGCAGGCCGGACGCCGAGGTGTCCGCCGGGCGGTCCGGGTTCACCCCTGCGATCACGATCGCGATCGCGACGATCTGGGTGGAAAGCGCGGCCCCCACCTTGTTGATGAACGGCTGCAGCGCGAAGGTGACGGCCTGGTTGCGGCGACCGAGCTTCCACTGGCCGTACTCGATCGTGTCGGTGAGGAAGACCAGCATCAGCAGGGTGATGAACGAGTCGCCGATGAACAGCAGCAGCCCGGAGATGGCGATGAACACGATGTTGACGGGGCTGAAGAAGAACACCAGGTAGCCGGCCAGGATCAGCCCGGTCGCGATCGTGTACAGCGTGCGTCGCGAGATCCGCTTCGAGACCGCCGGGAAGATCGCGTAGCCGAGCAGCTGGCTGGCCACCAGCACCGCTCCGAACGGGGAGTACATGGCCTCGTCCTGGTAGACGTACTTGAAGTAGTACGTGCCGAAGGTGGTGGTGGTCAGGTAGCCGGTCATGAACAGCACCATCGCGATCGCCGTCCACAGCAACTGGTCGTTGCGGAACACGACGTGCGCGAGCTCCTTGATGCTGGTCCGCTCCTGCTCCGCGACCAGCTGGGGCTCCCTCACCCCGATCAGGGTCACCGACTGGCTGAGCAGCATGATCGCGACCACCCCCACGGCGAACAGCGTCCACGCCCGCACGTCGCCGACCGCCCCCGACAGCGCCGACGTCACCGGGATCACCGCCACGACAACGGTGAACAGTCCCAGCGTTGCGAAGATCTTCGCCACCGAACCGAACCGCTCGCGCTGCTTCTGGTCAAGCGTCAGCGCCGGCATCAGCGACCAGTACGGGATGTCGTTCGCCGTCCACGACAGGCTCCAGAACAGGTAGATCACCGCGAAGCCGACCACGAACAGGGTGCCGGTGAACCCCAGGTCGCTGAACAGCAGCACGGTGAACGTCGCCGACGCCACCACTCCCCCGGCGATCCACGGCTTGTAGTGCCCCCAGCGCGTGCGGGTGTTGTCGACGATCGCGCCCATCACGATGTCGGCGACGGCGTCGAACAGCCGCGCGATGAGGATCAGCGAGCTCGCCCAGAGGAACTCGTCCCGCGGCGGCCGCAGCACGTCGCTGAGGAAGAACACCAGGTACAGGCTGACGAGCGTGTAGACCATGTCCCGGCCGATGGTGCCCACGCCGAAGGTCCACAGGTTGCGCCGGTCGATGCCGGGCGGCACGGTCGGGGCGGCGTTCGGCTCAGCGGTCATGAGGACTCTCCCGTCGTGCGCGTCCCGACCGGCTCGACGAGCCGACGAGGGTGATCGAGGCGCTCCACCAGGTAGAGCGTCGAACCGTGGTCGCCCAGCAGCCGGGTGCGGTCGTCCTGGCCGCTGCCGTCGAACTGGGGTTGCAGCTGCAGCCGGGACAGCGCCGTCCCCGTGCCTTCGTAGGTCTCGGCCGCATCCGGGAGCCGGTAGAACTGGTTGGCCAGTCCCTGCAGGGCGCCCCCGTCGCGCAGCGGCACCGGGCTGACGTGGTTCACCAGTCGTCCGAAGTCGCGCAGCGCGAGGGTCTGCGGCCGGGCCGTGACCCGGTACCGCGCGTCCGGAACGAGCCCGGGAATCGGTAGCCACTCCGGCGCCCCTGCCGCAGTGAGCCGGGTCTGGTAGTGCCCGACCAGCTCGGGTTCGCCGTCCGCCGTGTGCAGTGACACGGTGAGCTGGTGCGGCCGCACCGGGTCGCTGCGGCGAAGCCGCCCGAACTGGCAGGTGCGGCGATGGTCCTTGTAGAACGCGATCTGAGCGCGGATCTCCTTCTTCTCCGCCGTGGTCAGCCCGGACGGGTCGAGCTCGTAGCCGAGCAGGCCGAGCGCGGCGACGTTGAACCGCGTGGACAGCGGCGTCGCCCGCAGCGTCTGCTCCGATGGGGACGCCGTGACGTGCGCCCCCATCGTGGACTGCGGGTAGAGATACGACAGGCCGAGCTGGATGTCGAGCCGCTCGATGGGGTCGGTGCAGTCCGAGGCCCACACCTGTGGGGAGAAGCAGAGCATGCCGAGGTCGAACCGGTTGCCGCCGGACGCGCAGCTCTCCAGCAGGATGTGCGGACGCGGGTCGAAGATCCGGCCCAGCACCTCGTAGAGGCCCAGCATGTAGCGGTGCAGCACCTCCCCCGCCGGGCAGGATCGCGACCAGACGTCGGTGAAGGTGCGGTTCGCGTCCCACTTCACGTAGCTGATCGGCACCCGGTCGAGGATTCCGCCGACCTGGCTCACGATGTAGTCGCGCACCTCGGTCCTGGTCAGGTCGAGGATCAGCTGGTGCCGCCCCATCGCAGGTTCGCGTCCGGGCAGCTGGATCGCCCAGTCCGGGTGCGCGCGGTACAGGTCGGAGTCGGGATTCACCATCTCGGGCTCGAACCACAGCCCGAACTCCAGCCCGAGCCCACGGACGTCGGCAGCCAGGCCCTCCAGCCCCTTCGGCAGCTTCCGGGGATTCACGGTGTAGTCGCCGAGGCCGGCGCGGTCGTGGTCGCGGGCGCCGAACCAGCCGTCGTCCAGCACGAACAGCTCCGCCCCCAACGACTTCGCCTGCCGCGCCATGCCCACCACCTTGCGGTGGTCGAAGGCGAAGGTGGTGCCTTCCCAGTTGTTCAGCAGCACCGGACGCTCGCGTCCGGCCCATTCGGCGCGCACGATGTGGTCGCTGACGAAGGCGTGCAGGTTCGCCGACAGCCCGTTGTAGCCGTCGCGAGAGTAGGAGAGCACCGCCTCCGGCGTCTCGAACCACTCCCCCGGTCCGAGGTCCCACTCGAAGCCGACCGGGTTGATCCCCGACATCACCCGCACCTGGTCGCGTTGGCTCAGCTCTACGGCCGTGTAGTGGTTGCCGGAGTACACGAGGTTGAAGCCGTACACCTCGCCGTGGTCCTCGCCGGTGCCCCTGCGGGCCAGCAGGACACCGGGATTGTGCCGGTTGCTGGAGAAGCCGGTGACCGACGAGTTGACGTAGATCCCCGGGGCGAGCGGACGGATGTGCCGGTGCGCCTCGGTGATCCAGGCGCCGTCGAACGTGACCAGGTCGAACCCGCGGTCAGGGAGATCGACCTGCTGGCTCATCAGCTTGCGGATCGACACCGGGGCGAAGCCTTCGTTGGCGAGTACGGCCCGACGGGTGACGGTGTTGGCCGCGGCGAAGATCGTGTAGTACAAGGTGATACGAAGATTGCCGTCGACGAGCTGGATCTCCAGCGTCGCGCACTGACCCGGCTCCGCGTGGGCGGTGGGCAGGCCGTCCTCACACGGCACCGTCCCCGCGTGGACGTGATGGCCGGTGTAGCGGAAGTCGGTGACGAAGCTGCCGTCCGGGTGCTTCAGTTCCGCGGCCGGCAGCCGGTAGTCGCCCTTGCCCCAGCCCGACCAGTCCAGCGGGACGTAGTCGAGGCAGTAGCTGTCGTCGCCCTCGTGGTACTTCACCCCTGAGGAGTCGCCGGCCTGCTTGACCAGCAGCGGCTCGAGGTCGTCCTGGCTGCCCAGGCGGCCGAGCGCGGGTCCGAAGTACACCTGCTCGAGATGGCCATAGCGGGTCACCCGGACCACGTAGCTGATGCCCGCGCCGAGCAGGTGGAACGCAGGACCGGCACCGCCGGGCGCGCTGCCCGGGATCACCTCCACCAGCTCACCCGTCGTCATCAGCCGTCCTCGCCGTTGGTTGGGTACTCCTGCCCGGCGACCCAGCGGTCGTACGCCGCGTCGGTCACGCCGTGGTTCGCGATGATATCGGCGTAGAACCGGCCTGACTCGCGAACGGTGCGCACCTGCGTCCCGAAATCGAGGTCGACCAGGCCGAACCGCGCGCTCTCACCCTCGGCCCACTCGAAGTTGTCGGTGAAGCACCAGTGGTAGTAGCGCTCGATCGGAAGATCGGACGCGGCGATCTGGGCGAGGTGCTCGTAGACGTAGCGCGAGCGGAAGGCGTCCGCCGCGTCGGCCGTGCCGTTCTCCGTGATCCAGATCGGGCCCGGCCAGCGGGCGTGCATCCACCGCGCCAGCTCGATGATGCCGCGCGGATACACCTCCCAGCCGAGGTCGTTCACCGGCACGTTCGCCGCCGTCCCGTCGGCCAGGCCGGCGACGGTGCTGCGCGTGTAGTAGTTGATCCCGTGGAAGTCGTAGTAGCGACCCGGAACCACGGCCTTGGGCCGCCGCAGCGGAGGCCTGCTCCGCCCGGTGGCCATCACCTCGACCAGCGCGTCCTGGAACAGGTAGCGGGACAGTGCGGAGGCGCCCCGGTGCAGCGGGTTGCGCGGGCTCCGCGGCCCGAACACCCGCAGGTGGTGCGCGACGCCGACCTTCGCGTCCGGGCACAGCCGGTGAACCATCGGGTAGGCGGCCAGGTGCGCGTCGACCAGCGCCTGCGTGACGGCGAGCGCGCGCCGGTAGGCGGACGTCTCCCCCGGCGGCCACAGCCCCCACAGGTAGGCGTGGCTGGTGTAGACGGTGGGTTCGTTGATCGTGATCCAGTCGCTGACCAGGTCGGCGAACTCGCTCACCACGGCCTCGGCGAAGCGCAGGAAGGTCGGCACGGCATCCGGGGCGAGCCAGCCGCCGGCGTCGGCGAACCAGCCGGGCTCGCTGAAGTGGTGCAGCGTGACCAGCGGACGGATGCCGGCATCCCGCAGCCGGGTGAGCTCGTCGCGGTAGTGCGCGAACCCTGCCGGGTCGAACTGCCCGCGCAACGGTTCGATCCGCGCCCACTCCAGACCCATCCGGTAGTGCCGAACGCCCAGCTCGCCGAGCAGGGCGACGTCCTGCTCGACCCGGTTCCAGTGATCGGCGGCACGCGCAGGGGTGGAGTGGTCGCTGATCCGGTCGGCCGCAGCCCAACGATGCCAAGTGGTGTCCGCTGCGCCGCCCTCGATCTGGGTCGCAGCGGTGGCCACTCCGAGTTCACAGCCAGGAAGGGTGAAACCGGACATGGGCGCCTCACCTTTGGGTTCCTGAACCGGACGGTACTCCTCGCACTGCCCGGTTGTGCGTATGTTGTGTGATTGTGCCGAACACCTTCGCCGAGGACCTCCGCAGCGCGTGGGATGTCGAACTCGACGGGCGCGTCAGAACCTTCTCGCTCGTGCTGGCACCACTGTCCGGCGAGCCGGTGACCCGTGATCCCGACCTGCCCCACTACGCCGCCAGCACGGTCAAGTCGGCGGTGCTGTGCGCGCTGCTCTCAGACCGTTCGGCCGGCCTGCCGGCTGCGTCCGGGAGCGTGGTGGTGCACGACGACTTCGAGAGCGCAGCCGGAGGGTCGTTCCGGTTGCTGCAGTCCGACGACCAGGACGACGAGACCTGGGCGCGGCTCGGCACCGAGGTCGGCCTGATGCAGCTCGCCGGAGCGATGATCACGACGTCGAGCAACATCGCGATGGATCTGCTGGTGGAACGGCTCGGGTTCGACAGCGTGCGGCGCTTCCTGGCTGCGGCGGGGCTGGACCGGTCGCTGCGGCTGGACCGGCTGATCGGCGACACCGGGGCGCAGGCGGCCGGCATCACCAACACAGTGACCGCGGCCGGGTTGGCGGCCCTGATCGGCGGACTGGCGGACGGGACGCTGCTCGGCAGGGAAGACGCTGACGCCGCGCTCGCCATCCTCGCCCGCCAGCAACATCGCGGCATGATCCCTGCGGGCCTGCCGGCGGGCACCTGGAGCGCGAGCAAGGGCGGCTGGGTGCCGGGCGTGAACCACGACGTGGCGCTGGTGCGTGCGGCGTCCGCACCGCCGTACGTGCTGGCCGTCTGCACCACCCACACCCTCGACCCCGCCGCAGGCACCGACCTGGTCGCCCGGCTCAGCGCGATCACCTGGGAGCACTGGATCAGATGTCACGGATAACCGCCATCGCGACCGCCCGACTGGTGCGGGACCTGCACACACCGTTCGTCACCGCGCTGCGACGGACCAGTCAGGTGTCCAGCGTGGTGGTGCGGGTCACGGACGCGGACGGGCACAGCGGGTATGGCGAGGCACCACAGGTGTGGCGGGTGACCGGCGAATCGCTGGAGAGCATCGAGGCCTGCGTGCGCGGGCCGCTGGCCGACGCGCTGGTGGGTTTCGACCCCGCCGGCGCCGAGCCCGACTCGGCCGTCCGCCTCCTGGAGCGCGCGGTCGTCGGCAACGGCGGGGCCAGGGCCGCGTGCGAGATCGCCGTGGTGGACCTGCTGGCACGCGCGTCCGGAGTGACGTTGTCCGCCTTCCTGGGCGGCCGGGTGGACTCGGTACGCACCGACGTGACGATCTCGGCCGACGGCGGCGCGTGGAGCCCGGAGCGGCTCGCGTCGGCAGGCTTCGACCGGGCCAAGATCAAGGTCGGGCTGGACCCGTCCGACATCGACCGGGTGATCGCGATCCACGCGGCGGTGCCGGGCGTCCCGGTGCGGCTGGACGCCAACCAGGGCTGGGATCTCGCGGGAGCGTCCGCCGCGGTGGAGGCGATGCTCGCCGCCGGGGTCGGGCTGGAGTTCCTCGAGCAGCCGCTGCCCGCGTGGGACCTGGCCGGGCACGCCGAGCTGCGGCGCCGGTTCGGGGTGCCGATCGTGCTGGACGAGTCGGTGTTCGGCATCCATGACCTGCACCGGGCGATCGACGCGGGCGCCGGCGACATCGTGAACATCAAGCTGGCCAAGTGCGGCGGCCTGTACGCGGGGCTCGAGATCGCGAAGGAAGCCTTCGCCGCCGACCTGGAGGTGATGGTCGGCTCGATGATGGAATCCGAGCTCGGCACCTCCGCCGCCGCAGCCCTCGCGTCCGCGGTGGCTCCGGGCCACGTGCACGACCTGGACGCGGCCTGGTGGTCGATCGACCTCGCCGACGCCGGGACACCGTACCGGGAGGGACGGTTCCGCCTCGCCCTTTCCCCGGGCCTCGCCCACGCCCAGCAGCGGGTGATGCCCGCCTCCGGAATCGCCTGATCGAGCTGGTCGGACCTCTGTGGCCGAAAATGGGGACGGTTCCTCTTGCGGTTCACGAGAGCTCCCGCCACAACCCCTGGTGGTGGACGAAAACAGGAACCGTCCCCTTATCGGCCACCCCCGCCCAACCCGTGGTGGTGGACGAAAAGGAGAACCGTCCCCTTATCGTCCACCGGCGCTGTGGGCCCGCAGGAGAACCGTCCCTGGGGGTCAGGGACCGGTGACAGTCCTTACCGAGTTCTTTCCGATCGCCCTGGGCCCTCGCGTGCGCGTGCCTGCCGCGGTGGACTGGGCGCATGCGAGTTCTGGTCACCGGCGCCGCGGGGTTCATCGGGAGCGAGATCGTCCGGCAGTTGCGCGAACGCGGCCACCACGTGGTCGGGCTGGACGTGCTCCTCGATCGGGCACATGGCGAGTCCTCCGTGCTGCCCGAGGGTGTGCACCGGGTGGACGTCCGGGACGAGGGCGGGCTCGCGTCCCTGCTCAACGGGGTGGACGCGGTGTGCCACCAGGCGGCGATGGTCGGGCTCGGGCTGACCGTCCATGACGCCCCCGACTACGCGCAGCACAACGTGGTCGGCACCGCGGCGCTGCTGTCGGCCATGACCCGGGCCGGCGTGGGGCGGCTCGTCCAGGCCTCCTCGATGGTGGTCTACGGGGGCGGTCGGCACAGCTGCCCGAGCCACGGCGTGGTCACGACCCGGCCTCGCACGGCCTCCGACCTCGAGGACGGGCGGTTCGACCCGCCGTGTCCCGAGTGCGGCGCCCCGGTCGATTGGGCCCTGGTACCCGAGGACGCCACGCCCGACCCCCGCAACGCCTATGCCGCGACGAAGCTCGCCCAGGAGCACCTCGCCGTGGCCTGGGTCGAGCAGGCCGGCGGACGCGGGGTCAGCCTGCGCTACCACAACGTGTACGGGCCCGGCATGCCACGTAACACCCCCTACGCCGGGGTGGCCAGCATCTTCCGGTCCGCGCTCGCCGCCGGGGACCCCCCGAGGGTGTACGAGGACGGCCGCCAGATGCGTGACTTCATCCACGTCGCCGACGTCGCCCGCGCGAACGTGCTGGCCCTTGAGGCCGACGGGGAACCGGGACACCGGGCGTACAACGTCGCCTCCGGCCACCCACGCAGCGTCGGCGAACTCGCCGCGGAGTTGTCCCGAGCCTGCCACGGCCCGTCCCCGGTCGTGGTCGGCGGCGGCCGCCCCGGCGACGTCCGCCACGTGGTGGCCGACCCCCGCCGGATCCGGGACGAACTCGGCTTCGCAGCCCTGGTGCCGTTCGACGTCGGCGTCCGGGAGTTCGCCAGCGCCGGGATGCGCAACTGAGCCGGCCACGACCGGTCGAGCCCGCCGCAGCACCGTAGAAACACGTACCCGCACAGCGGATCCACAGCCGGTGCTCAGGGCCTGGAGAGTCCTTCGACGCACCGTTGCCCCATGACGACGAGTCGTCGAAAGTCAGGCGTGGGCTCCGCGGCGCTGGTCGCAGCGATCGGTGCCCTGGTCTATCTGCTCGCGGTGTGGACCCCGGCCGGGCTCGCTCTGGACGCGCGCGTACTCGGGGCCGTCTCCCACATCCCGGGCCTGTCCGACCCGGTCGGCGACGCGATGCAGACCCTGATCATCCCGTCGCTGGTGATCGGATCGGCGAGCGTGATCGTGCTTGCCGTCCGGTCACACCGCATCGCCGCCGCCTCCCTCGCGATGCTCGCCGGGCTCCTCTCCGTGGCCACCGCCGAAGTGCTCAAGGTGGCGCTGCCGGGACGGCCGGGAGACCCGGTGGCGCCGCTGTCGAGCCCTCTGGACCTCCTGAACCCTGCCTGGTGGGCGCAGGTCCACGGCGGGCCCGTGATCCTCAGCGGATCGTTCCCCAGCGGGCATTCGACGATCGCGACGGCGCTGGCGCTCGCGCTGCTCACCGCCATGACGCCGCGACTCGCCCGACGCCTCGCGTCCCCGATCATGCTGCTGGCGGCCATCGCCTCCGGCGCCACCGTCCTCGCCGGCTGGCACCGGCCCAGCGACGCCCTCGGCGGGATGCTGTTGGCACTGGCCTGGTGGCTCGCGCTCGTCCCGGCCGGCGTCCTGCGCGAGGTGAGCACAGACAGCCCCGGCGCCCGGTCCCGGCCGGTCGTCACGGGCAGTCTCGCGCCCCGGTTCGTGCCCGTGCAGGCCACCCATCCCCGCGGCCGGACACCAGAAGGGCGTCACCGGCGGCGCGGTGGCCCTCGATGACCCGGAACCCGCTCAGGACTCGATCCGGGGCAGGTCCATCCACTCCCGCCAGGTGAGGTCGCGGCCGATCAGCCGTACGGCCCGGAACGGCCAGTCCTCGTGCAGCCATCGGGGAACCAGGTCGTCCAGCAGTGCCTCGACCCGGCTGCAGACGTACTCCTCGCGCACCCACCAGGACGCTTCCGCGTCCGCTCCGGTCTTCTCGGGAGGGTCGATGTAGACGCACCCGATCAGCTCGGTCTCCGGCTCGTCGAACAGGGCGTAGTTGAAGGACTCGTGCGCTTCGATCTCACGTTCGTGGTGGAGCAGGTCCTCGCGATCCTGCTCGAGCGTCATCGCCACCGGCGGCCAGCCCCACGCTTCGCCGTAGATCGACCAGAGCCGGGGCCGGGAGCCCATCACGGCGGGCAGGTCCTGCTCGGCGTCGGAGCCGCGGATCGGGCGCAGGTGGTGGTCGGGCCCGACCGGCACCCGGGTGGGGTGGACGAATCCTGCGGGCAGCCAGCTCACGACAGGTCCTCCTCGTGCCGGCTCGCCGGTGCGCCCGGCTTCCGCGTGAACGTGAGGTGCGTGACGCCGCTGGGCGAGGAGACGGCCTCGATGTCGTAGTCCTTCTCGAGGCCTTCCAGCCCGTCCCAGAGCCGGACGCCGCGGCCGAGCACGATCGGCACCTGGACGAGGTGCATCTGGTCGATCAACCCGGCAGCGAGGAAGTCCCGCACCACGCTCGGGCCTCCGCCGATCCGGACGTCCAGGCCGCCGGCCGCCGCCCGGGCGGTCTCCAACGCATCCTGCACCGTGGCGTCCAGGAAGTGGAACGTGGTGCCGCCCTCCATCACGATCGCCGGCCGGGGCCGGTGGGTGAGCACGAAGGTCGGGGTGTGGAACGGCGGGTCGACGCCCCACCAGCCCCTCCAGTCCGGATCGTCCTGCCAGCCCGGCGGGCCGAACTTGTTCGCGCCCATGATCTCGGCGCCGATGCCGACGCTGTGCCGCTCGGCGAACACGTCGTCAATCCCGGTCGACCCGCCCGCGTCCCAGAAGCGCGTCGCGAACATCCACTCGTGCAGCCGCTGCCCCGCGTGCCCGAACGGCGCCTCGGCCGACTGCGGCTCCCCCGTGGCGAAGCCGTCCAGGGAGATGGACAGGTTGTGCACCCGCGTCAGTGACATCGCGCTCCGATCCATGGTCGCTCGGCAGATCCGGGTTCAGGCGGCGGGAAGGCTCAGCCGGAAGCAGCAGCCGCCGGGGACATTGTGGACGTGCAACTCGCCGGCCTGGGCGGTGATCAGGCCGCGGGCGATCGCCAGGCCGAGGCCGGCCCCTGCGCCGAGCGGCTCGGCCTCCGGCGAGCGTGCTG
>DehalE1_100048_pt1 | contig 20567 bp, 21 predicted proteins | sample DehspE1_FD_43922 | JGI IMG/M metagenome (IMG submission 43922) | reverse complement strand
CCGCCGTCCCCCTTCGCTGATCCCGGCTCGGCGTTCGCCCCGACGGCGTTCGTCCCCACCGCCTACGCCGAACCGGCCGCTGTCGCGGCTCCGGCGGCGACCGCTGCTGCGGCGGGGCGGCCGAAGGTGTCCGGCCTGAGGCGAACCCGGAAGGCGCGGTTGCGGTTGTCCCGGGTCGACCCGTGGTCGGTGATGAAGACGTCGTTCCTGTTCTCGATCGCGTTCGGGATCATGTTCTGGGTCGCGGTCTCGGTGGTCTGGACCGTGATCATCAACTCGGGGCTCTTCGACCTGATCAACAAGCAGATCGTCGACCTGATCGCGAGCCCGACGAGCACCCAGAGCAGCTTCCGCATCGAGGACTACATCAGCACGAACAAGGTGCTCGGCGTGACCGCGCTGCTGGCCGTGATCAACGTGGTGATCTCCACGGCTCTCGGCACGCTGACCGCGTTCCTGTACAACCTGAGCGCGAACATCCTCGGCGGCCTGGAACTCACCCTCGCCGAGGACTGAGTCGAGCGGCGTCCGGAATCGGTCGGATCCGTCCCATCGCGACCCGCCAAGTTGAGCCGCCCGGACGGAGTCGGTAACGTATCCTCTCGCGTGCAACGCGGTGCGGGCCTTTAGCTCAGACGGTTAGAGCGCTGCCCTGATAAGGCAGAGGTCACTGGTTCAAGTCCAGTAAGGCCCACCAGCCCTCGGCGCGGCGGTTGAAGCGCAGTGGGCGGCGGGCTCGGATTTTGGTGGCTCAGAGCCAACGTGATCGCGCCCTCCTGCGGGGGTGTCGCAATGGCGCAGTTGAACGACGCGGTCGAGGGGCAGGGACGCAGTCCTCGTCTTCGAGCTCGGCACCGTTCCCATCTCCGGGGAGCTGCGCCTGTCCTGAACGGGAAGCCAGCAGGCCGCCCCCGTTCGGCTGCGCACCTCGCGCTGCTCTCCTGTCCACGGGCGATTTGGCCGGCGGACTACGGTCGGACCATGGTTTCGGCCACCATCTCTGCTTCGCCACGGCGGGCCGCCACCTCCATCGCCGCGGGCGGAATCGTCGTGATCCTGGTCACCGCCGTCGACTGGTTCACCCTCCGCGCTGCCTGGTTGGCTGAGGATGCGGGGCCACGATTTGCCCTGGCGATGACGACCGTCCTGCTGGATGTCGTGCGCATCGGCCTCCTGGCACCGCTGGTCGCTGCGGCTTCGCGAAACGTCGGACTGGGTGTCGGAACCGCGGCGAGCGCCGCGACGTTCTTCGTGTGGCGTCCCGTGATCGGGACGCTGCCCGGGACGGTCCTGGCCGACCCCAGCCAGCACACCTTCCTGATCCCGACGTGGTCGGTTCTGCTCATCCTGACCTGGACGGTGGCACTGATCGGAGTCTGGTTCGCGCTCCTGTGGCCGCGCCTCCGCTGGCCCCGCCGACTACGGAATGCGACGCCGTTCCTGATCGGACTCGTGGCACTTCTGGTGGTGTTCCGGCCCCTCGGTTGAGCCGGTCGACCGAAGCGCGCGCGGTCCAGTTCGGCGGCTACCTCTGGGTGGACTCCCGAACGATCAGCTCCGGCTGGAACACCACGTGGGGAGTGCGCGCCGGGGGGTTCATGAGGATCTCGGCGGCCGCCCACCCCATCTTGCGGTTCGGCTGCCGGATCGAACTGAGCGGCACGATGAGTTCGGCGGCGAAGTAGACGTCGTCATAGCCGAGGACGGCCACATCTTCGGGAACGCTCAGTCCGGCCTTGCGGACGGCACGCATCGCTCCCAGAGCGGTGATGTCGTTGTAGCAGAACGCGGCCGTCACCCGTGGCGTCGCGGCCAGGAGCTGGTTCATCGCGCGTTCGCCGCCCGCAGAGCCATGCTGCTCGATGAAGACCTCGACGAGCTGGATTCGGTCCTGGCTCGCCGCGACGGCCTCCATGGCCCCCTGCCAGCGGGCCGCGCAGTGGGGCAGGTCGTGGGAGTCGTTGATGAACGCAATCGCGCGGTGCCCCTTGTCGATCAGGTGGTTCACGCCGAGACGTCCCCCGGCCACGTCGTCCAGCCCGACCGTTGGCACGTCGAGCTCGGGTCGGACGCCTGCCATCACCACCACCGGGATGCCCAGCCGCCGCAGGTGCTCGAAGTGCGCCGTGCTCCCTCGCGTCGGGGTCATGACGATCCCCCGGACGCCCTGCTCCGCGAGCAGGTCCAGCAGGTAGGCCTCCCGGTCGAGGTCCTCGTCGGAGCTGGTCAGGATCAGCGTCCCGCTGTCCTGGCGGAGCCGATCCTCGATGCCGCTGGCGAGCTCGGTGAAGTAGGGGTTGCTCATGTCGAGCACGATCGCTCCCACGGTGTTGCTGCGTCCCAGCTTGAGCTGGCGCGCGGTGCCGTTGCGGACGTAGCCGAGGTCGGCCATCGCCTGGGTGACCTTCAGGGCGGTCTCCGGACTCACCGGGCGGGACCCGTTCACGACGTGCGACACGGTGGCGACAGACACGCCGGCCTGCCGGGCCACCTCGATCATGCCGACGCGGCGGGTGGTCATCGGGTCTTCCTCATTGGTGGCAGCACTCGGCTCCCGACGCTCCGACGGGACCGAGCTGCCCGCGAGCGCAGGCCTCGACCGCTCGCCAGGCACTCCGACAGTCCGCGCATCGTGACCTCCTCCTCCTCGTGTCTCTCCACCGCAACGGCGATGCTGCCATGATCCCGCGTCTTGACCAGATCGTTATCGGATCCTCGCTTGACAGGCGACAGGCCTGGCCATAGCTTTGCAGATGAAGGCACGTAAACGTTTAACTCCCATCAAAGACCGATGGCCAGGCCTCTTCGGCAAGAGACGTAAACGTTTAACTTACTCGAGTTCTTGCGGTGCGGAGAAGCACCCGAAGGGGAAGACGTGGCATTGGGGCCAAGGGTGTCGGAGTTGGTCGGAGACATCCGCACGCAGCTGGGCGAGTCGCCGTGGTGGGACGGGCAGCGGTTGTCCTGGATCGACATCCGGGGCAAGGCCCTGCACGTCCTCGAGCCGGTGACGGGTCGGCGGGTCAGTTACGACGTTCCGGGCGTCCCGGGCTTCGCGATCCCGACCGAGTCGGGCGAGTGGGCCGTCGGCCTGGCGGACGGGCTCTACACTTTCTCCCCGGACACGTCGCAGTGGATCCAGAACTGGACCGCACCGCACGACCCCGCGACCCATCGCATGAACGACGCCAAGACCGACCCACGAGGACGGCTCTGGATGGGCTCGATGACCTACGAGGAGCGGGAACCGGTCGCGGCCCTCTACCGCAGCGCCGAGGGGCACGTGGAAGAGGTGCTCCCCGGCATCATCACGGGTAACGGCCTGGGCTGGTCGCCAGACGAGAAGACCTTCTACTACACCGACTCGATCGCGCGCCTGATCTGGGCCTTCGACTTCGACGCCGACGCCGGCGTCGCCACCAACCGGCGGGTCTTCGCCGAGGATCCCGCAGCCTACGTGCCCGACGGCCTGGCCGTGGACGACGAGGGCTGCGTGTGGTCGTGCAAGTGGGACGGAGCCAGGATCGTGCGCTACAGCCCGGAGGGCCGGATCCTCGCCGAGATCGCGATGCCGATTGCCCGACCGACGAGCTGCGCCTTCATCGGCGCCGACCGCTCGACGCTCGCGGTCACCACGGCGCTGCCGGGGGACGGCCCGACCGGAACGCTGGACGGGGCGCTGCTCGTGATCGACCCGGGCGTCACCGGCCCCCAGCTCCGGCCGGTGGCCGCCGATGCACATGTCTTCGCGCTTACCAACAACTCACGAAGGAGTGACAGATGAAGAGGTTCGGATCCAGGGCGACTCGCCATCCACTGGGTGCCCCGATCGACGGGGCCACGCAGGCAGGGCTGTACGCGCGCCGTGACGTGCTCTTGATGGGCGCAGGGGCCGCGGCGGCCCTCGCCCTCGTGGGCTGCTCGACCGCCGGCTCGACCGCCGGCTCCGCCGCAGCCAGCGGCGGCACTCAGGCTGCGTCCACCTACATGGTGCCCGCCAAGACCGGCCAGCTGCTGGTCGGGTTCTCGAACTCCTTCGCCGGCAACGCCTACCGCGCCCAGATGATCCTGGAACTCCAGGAGCAGGCCAAGAAGCAGGCCAGCGACGTCAAGGAGGTCATCGTCACCGATGCGAACAACTCCGTCGACAAGCAGCTGTCCGACATCAACGACCTGGTCGCAAAGGGCGTCGACATCCTGCTGATCGATGCTGCCTCCTCCACCGCGCTGAACACTGCGGTCGAGCGGGCGCAGAAGGCCGGCATCCTGGTGGTCTCCTTCGACAACACGATCACCTCGACCGCAGGGATCAGCGTCAACGTCGATCAGAAGAAGTTCGGCGACATCGGCGGCAAGTGGCTGGCCTCGAAGCTCAAGTCGGGCGACTCCATCTTCACGCTGGACGGCGCGTCCGGGAGCCCGGTGAACGACGACCGGCTCGCTGGCGCGACCGAAGCGCTCAAGGCCGCAGGCATCACCATCGTTGCCGGTGCGCCGACCGACTGGGACCAGGCCAAGGGGCAGTCCGCCACCAACGACCTGCTCGCCGCGCACCCCGACGTTGCCGGCATCTACTCCCAGGGCGGCGGCCCGAGCCTCGGTGCCATCAACGCGATCGAGGCACGCAACGGGAAGCTCGTCCCGATCACCGGTGAGGGCTACAACGGCTTCCTCAAGAAGTGGAAGGAACTCAAGGACGCCTCGGGCTGGGAGTCCATCGCCCCGAGCAACCCGCCCTCGCTGGCGGCCGACGCACTGAAGATCGCGGTCAAGGCCGTCCGCGGTGAGGATCCGGGCCAGACCGTCGTTCTCGACCTGCCGGTGATCACCCAGGACACGCTCGACCAGTTCGTGCGCACGGACCTTCCGGACGCCTTCTTCCTCCCGACGAGCCTGTCCGAGGAGACGATCGCGGCGAACTACAAGAAGTAGCCTGAAGCAGAATGGACCAGGTGGGTACTCCGGGATCTCCCCTCATCGAACTGAGGGGAGTCCAGAAGCACTTCGGAGGAGTGCAGGCCGTCCGGAACGTCGACTTCATGGTTCCCGCCGGAACGATTACGGGACTGGCCGGGGAGAACGGCGCAGGGAAGTCGACGCTCCTGAAGATACTGGCCGGCCTGCACCAACCCGACGCGGGTGAGGTCTGGTACTACGGAGAGTTGCAGTCCGGCCTCACCCCCTCTTCGGCGAAGAAGGCCGGAATCGCCTACGTGGCCCAGGAGCTGTCCCTCTTCGAGGATCTCCCGGTGTCGGAGAACATCCTCATCGGGCAGGAACCGATGTGGGGACCGTTCGTCGACCGGCGGCGACTCCTCGCGGAGGCGCAGCGGGTGCTGGACCTGGTCGGTTCCGAGATCGATCCGGACATGATGGTGCGCGACCTCGCCTTCGCGGACCGCCAGCTCGTCGAGATCGCCAAGGCCATGGTCGGCTCGCCGAAAGTGCTCGTGCTCGACGAGCCGACCTCCGGCCTCAGGCAAGCAGAGGTCGCGCGGCTGATCGGCCTGATGAAGGACCTCCGTCAGACCGGGTGCAGCGTGGTCTTCATCACCCACCGGATGGGTGAGTTCTTCGAGGCGTGCGACCGCATGACCATCCTCCGCGACGGCACCCACATCGCCACGGTGGGGATCGAAGAGGTCACGCCCGGTGAGGTCGTGGACCTGATGATCGGACGCCAGCTCACCGACGCGTTCCCGCCCCCGCTACAGATGGAGCCCGATGCACCCACAGGGGATGCGCTCGTCCTGCACGACTTCTCCGTCCACGGAACCGACGTGGGCTCGGTGACCGTCAGCCTGCAACGCGGAGAGGTGCTGGGCATCGCAGGCCTCGCCGGCAACGGCCAGACCGAGCTGCTCGAAGGCCTCGCCGGCGTCCGCAAGGCGGGCGGGGGGTACCAGGTGGGCTCGGTCGCCGGGCCGTTCCGGTCGGTCCGTGCCGCGCTGAAGGCCGGCGTCGCGCTGGTTCCGGAGGATCGCAAACGGCACGGGCTCGTACTCGCCACGGAGGTCTACCGGAACCTCACCCTTCCGGTGCTTCGGACCCTGACGCGGTGGGGCCTCGTCGATCGGACCCGTGAGGGCGGACTGGTCGACAACATGATTCGCACCCTTCAGATCACGCCGTCCGATCCCCGTGTCGCGGCCGAGAGCATGTCGGGCGGGAACCAGCAGAAGGTCGTCATCGGCAAGACCCTGCTGACCGAGCCGGACGTCTACCTGCTCAGCGATCCCACCCGGGGCATCGATGTGAAGACCAAGTTCGAGATCTACTCGCTGATCAGGCGACTCGCCGCGTCCGGAAAGGCGGTCGTCCTGGTATCGACCGATCTCGCCGAGATCACCTCGCTGTGCAGCCGGGTCCTGGTGATGGCCTCAGGCCGGGTGGTCGCCGAGCTGTCCGGAGAACAGATCACCGAGCGCGAGATCACCCGCGCCTCCTTCGCGGCGGTGGCGGCATGAGGTCGGTTCGCACCTACCTGCGCCGGGAACCGTCGGTGCCGGCCGCCTGGGCCGTGCTCCTGGTGATCGTGCTGATCTGGCTGGCGGGCAGCTCGGTGAGCGTGCTGTCGGTGACGATCATGATCGGCCAGAAGGTTCCGCTCGTCCTCGCCTCGATCGGCGCGGCGATCGTCATCATGAGCCGCGGGATCGACCTGTCGGTCGGCGCGGTGCTGACCGTGGTCAACACGATCATCGCCGCAGGGACGGCCGCGTTCGGCAACAGCCTCGCCTGGATCGGAGTCGGCCTGGCCGTCGCGCTGGTGGCGGGTCTCGTCAACGGCCTCTGCGTGGCCTGGTTGCGGCTCCCGCCACTGATCGTCACCCTTGCCGTCCAGTCCATCCTGCTCGGCGTGGCACTGTACGTGCTCCCGACACCCGGCGGTGCGGTGGACGCCTGGCTGAAGGACCTCCCGCTGGTGTTGGTCGGCCCGTTCCCGCTGATGCTGCTGATCGTCGTCGCAGCGCCCCTGCTGATCTGGTACCCGCTGCGGCGATCCCGCTTCGGGACCGCGCTCCTCAGCTCCGGTGCCGACGAGAGCGCCGCCTACGCCAGCGGCATCAACGTACGCCGCACCGTCGTCTCCAGCTATGTGCTCTCTGCGCTCTTCGCCGGGCTGGCGGGCATCGTGATGAGCATGAACACCGGGTCGGGCGACCCGACCATCGGTGTGCCCTTCACGATGAACACCATCGCCGCGGCCGTCGTCGGCGGCGTTTCGCTCGCCGGCGGGCGGGGCACGATCGCCGGGCCGATCGCCGGCGCCCTGGTCGTCAGCTTCATCGGCAACCTGCTGTTCAGCATGGGGGTCAACTCCTACTGGCAGTACGTGGTGACCGGTGCGGTGCTGATCGTCGCCATCGCGATCCCTGCTGGCCTGCGGGCCATTCGAGCCGGAAGGCAGCCGTCATGACCACCACACCCGAGCCCGGGGAACCCGGCACGGCCACCGCGGTCGTCCCTGCTTCCCACCCACGCGTCGACCGGGTGCGGCAGCTCGTCCCCGTGATCGTCCTGGTGGCGATGTACGCGATCACCGTCGCGATCGCTCCCGGCTATCTCGAGCCACCCCAGATCGGCAGTCTGCTGCAGCTCGCGTCCATCCTCGGCATCGCCGCGGTGGGCCAGACCCTGGTGATCCTGATCGGTGGCATCGACCTCTCGGTGGGTGCCGTGGCCACGCTGAGCAACCTGGTCGCTGCCGCCATCCTCGCCGGCAGCGACGCGTCCCTGCCGGTGGCCCTGCTGGTCGTGCTGGCCGTCGGTGCGCTGGTCGGGCTGGGCAACGGGCTGCTGATCCAGTACCTGAAGGTCCCCGACCTGGTCGCGACCCTCGCGTCGATGACCGTGGTGGTCGGGGCCGGACTGCTCTTCACCCAGGGATCCCCCAAGGGTCGCTCGGCCCCCCTGCTCAACGCGCTCGTCACCGGGCGATTCCTGGGCGTCCTCACCGGAGGTGTCCTGATCTGGTTGGCCGTCTCGGTGGTGGTGATCCTGTTCCTGCGCCGCAGCGCCGGTGGCCGGTACGTCTACGCGGTCGGCCTGAACCGTGAGGCCAGCCGCTACGCAGCGGTGCCGGTCGGCCGCACGGTGATCCTGCTGTATGTCGCCTCCGGCCTGATGGCTGCGCTGGCCGGCTTCCTGCTCACCGGCTACACCGGGTCCGCCTACCTGGCCTCTGGCGACTCGTACCAGATGCAGACGATCGCCGCAGTGATCCTCGGCGGCACCAGCATGTTCGGTGGCCGCGGTGGCTACGGCGGCACGATCATCGGCGTCCTGATCACGGTGCTGCTGGTCAGCGCGCTGCGGGTTGTTGGTATCGCACAGGCCGGCCAGGACATCGCCTACGGCGTCATCCTCCTCGGCATGCTCCTGCTCCTCACCAGGATGGCCAGGCGGTCGGCGTGAGCATTCCGGTGCGACCCGGACCACGGCCCGGCGTCGGAGTCGGGGAGGCAGCGTGACGGCCGTGTCCAGGCCGGGGACGCTCCCGGAGAGAGTGGCGCTGTTCACGACCTGTCTGGCGGACTTCGCCGCTCCCGGGCCGCTGGCAGCGACCATCGCTGTGCTCAAGGCCATCGGGGTCGAGGTGGTCGTCCCCCGCGACCAGACCTGCTGCGGACAGCCGGCGCTGAACTCGGGATTCCCGGCGCAGGCCGGGCGCGTGCTCGCCCAGACGCTGGACAGCCTCGACGGCGCCGAAGCCGTCGTGACCCTCGCCGGGTCCTGCGCGGCGATGATCGTCCACCACTCCACCCGGCTGCTCGGCGCGGAGGCCGCAAGCCGCTCCGGCGTCCGGAACCTGTGGGAGTTCACCCAGTTCGTCGCCGCTTTCGGTGAGGACCTGGATCTCGAGCTGGATGCGACCGTCACCTATCACGACGGATGCCACATGACGCGACTGCTGGGCGAGCGGACGGCTCCGCGCACGGTTCTCGGCCGGATCCGTGGCCTGCGCCTGATCGAGATGCCCGACTCCGACACCTGCTGCGGCTTCGGGGGAACCTTCTCGGCGAAGTTCCCGGAGCTGTCGGTGGCCATGGCTGACGTGAAGCTCGACAACGCTGCCGCCGCCCGGGCCGAATACGTGGTCTCGGCCGATCCGGGCTGCCTGATGCAGCTCCAGACCCGGGCGGACGCCGCGGGTCGATCGATCCGGACCCGGCACATCGCCGAGATCGTCCGCGACGCGATGCGGACTTCGGCATGAGCACCGGTACGACCCCGAAGGGCGAGGAGCCCCGGTCCACGGCGATGCAGGGGGTCGCGCGGGTGACCCGAGGACACCCGGTCTGGTCCGGCAGCGACCTGGACCCCGGCCAGCGGCCGGCCCTGCGCCCGATGACCGCCGAGGCGGTCGCACGTGAGGGCGTCGGACACACGCGTCAGCGCCTCGAGGTGCTGGGACGCGAGCGCGCGTCGGGCAACTGGCTGCCCTGGGAGAGCGAGTTGCGCGACCGGGGTGCCGCGATCCGACGCGAGACGCTGCGTGACCTGGACGGCTACCTCTCCCGGCTCGCGGCCCAACTGGAGAGCCGTGGGGTGATCGTCCACCGTGTGTCCAGCGCGGCGCAGGCCCGGGAGGCCGTCGGCCGCATCGCGACCGACCACGGCGTCACCCTCGTCGCCAAGTCGAAGTCGATGGCGACCGAGGAGATCGGCCTGACCGCGCATCTCACCACCCTGGGGATCGACGTCGTGGAGACCGATCTCGGCGAGTACATCGCCCAAGTCGCCGGGGAGCGGCCCAGCCACATCGTCGGCCCGGCGTTGCACATGTCCCGTCAGGACGTCACCGACCTGTTCAGCCAACTCAACGGAGATCCGCTCCCGCCCGACCCCGACGTACTCGCCTCCTATGCCCGCGAGCGGCTGCGCGCCGACTTCAAGGCGGCCCAGATGGGCATCTGCGGCGTCAACTTCGCTGCGGCGGACACCGGCACCCTCGTCGTCGTGTCCAACGAGGGCAACGTCGACATGGTCGCCTCGCAACCGGACCTGCTGGTCGCCGTGATGCCGGTCGAGAAGGTCATCCCGCGGCTTGCCGACATCGGCACCCTGGTGCCGCTGCTGTGCACGGCGGCCAACAAGGAGTTCACCACGGCGTACCAGACGCTGCTCAGCGGCGCCCGCCGTCCCGGCGAGATCGACGGTCCCGCCGAGTTCCACTGCGTGATCTTCGACAACGGCCGCACCGCCCTCCTGGGCACGCCCGAGGAGGAGATCCTGGCGTGTATCCGGTGTGGCAACTGCCAGTTCAGTTGCCCGGTGTTCCGCACCCTCGGCGGCGGCCACGCCTACGGCACGACCTACGGCGGTCCGGTGGGTGCGGTGCTCAGCCCGCTGCTGGGTGAGGCGACCCGAGACCGGGACCTGCCCTTCCTCTGCTCGCTGTGCGGGGCCTGCGCCGACGCGTGCCCGGTCAAGATTCCCCTGGACGACCTGTTGGTCGCGGGGAGGGCCACCTACGAGGCCGAGCAGCCCCGCGGGGTGGAGTCGTTCGGGTGGACGCTGTGGAGCCGGTTCTGGAGCACTCCCGCGTTGTATCGGGCCACCCGGAGCGCTGCGCGCATCGCCGGTCGGCTGACTCCCGCCGGGGTACTCGGCAAGCTGCCGGTGGTTCGCCTCTGGGCGAGCGGACGGACGGTCCCTGACGTGAGCCACGCTGGTGACCGGCCACGCGGCCGGTCGAGATCCAGCGGCGGGAGCCCCGAAGGGGAGGATCGATGAGCGTCGAGAGTTTCGAGGCACGCCTGCGGGCCCTCGGCACGGAAGTGGAGCGGGTCGCGGACCTGGCCGCGTGCCGCGCCGTCGTGGCCGAGCTGGTAGGGACCAGCCGGGCGCTGGTGGACGAGATCGCGGGGCTTGACGGGCTCGATCTGGTGCCGCCGAAGGATCCCTGGGACGCCGAGGTCGGCGTCAGCGAGGCGTTCTCCGCCGCGGCTGATGCGGGCGCGGTCGCACTGGTCCAGGCCGCCGGTTCGCCGCGGCGGACGTCCCTGCTCCCTCCCCACCACATCGTGGTGGTCCGGGCGGGGCGGATCCGCGGCACCTATCAGGAGATGGTCGACGACGTCGCCGCGCTCGACCCTCCGCCGACCGGCGTGCAGATCGTCAGCGGGGCCAGCAGGTCCGGCGACATCGAGAGCGCCATGATCCACGGCATGCACGGGCCCCGCAGACTCACCGTCGTCGTGGTCGGCTGACCGCGCCGGACGGGCGTCGGCAGCGGGTCGGATGTCGTCGACCGCTACCCGAGGATCGCGGCCAGGACCGCCAGCACGGTCAGGAGCGGCAGAGTCCCCTGGGTGAGCGCGGCGCGACGCTTGGTGGCGTCGGACACGAGCAGGGTCACCGCTGCGGCGGTCATCGACCCGGCGCCCGCGAGCATCAGCGTGGCGCCGACGATCGGGTTCCCGAAGGCTGTGAAGCCCACCCCGGCGAGCGTGGTGATGGCCAGGAAGAGGTTGTAGTAGCCCTGGTTGAAGGCCAGTTCCCGGGTCGCGGCGGCCTGCTCCGCTGTGGTGCCGAACACCGCGCGCGCCCGGCCCGTCCACCAGAACGACTCCAGGAGCCAGATGTAGACGTGCAGCCCCGCGGACAGCAGGGCGAGGACCATCGCAGCCACGATCATGATGCAGCGGAGGCTAACACGACTGGCGCCCACTGCCTGCTCTCAGCCGAGAGGCCTGCCGGGGTGGGCGCTCACCTGCGCGGCGCCCAGCCCCCGGCCATTGCCCGTCCGGTGCGGCTCAGAGGGCCGTCCCGATGCGCTCGGAGAACTCGACGAGCCGGTTGGAGAAGCCCCACTCGTTGTCGTACCAGCCGAGCACCTTGACCTCGTTGCCGACGACCTGAGTGAGGGGGGCGTCGAAGATCGAGGAGTGGGGGTTGCCCACGATGTCCACCGAGACCAGCGGTGCCTCGGAGTACTGCAGGTAGCCCTTCAGCGGTGCGGACGCGGCGGCCTCGGCGAACGCGCCGTTGACGTCGTCCTTGCTCGCGGTCTTGTTCAGCACGACGGTCAGGTCGGTGATCGAGCCGACCGGGACGGGGACGCGCAGGGCGAAGCCGGTGAGGCGTCCGTCCAGTTCGGGGATGACCAGGCCGATGGCCTTGGCCGCACCCGAGGAGGTCGGGATGGTCGACACGGCGGCCGCCCGGGCCCGGCGCAGGTCGGAGTGCGGGGCATCGTGGAGGCGCTGGTCGCCGGTGTAGGCGTGGACGGTGGTCATCAGGCCGCTCTCGATCCCGAAGCTGTCATTGAGGACCTTTGCCAGCGGGGCGAGGGAGTTCGTGGTGCAGGAGCCGTTGGAGAACACGTCGGACGCGGACGGGTCGAGCCGGTCGTCGTTCACACCCAGGACGAAGGTCGGCACGTCGCCCTTCGCCGGCGCGGAGATGATCACCTTCTTCGCGCCCCCCTTGAGGTGCGCGAGCGCCTTGTCGGCGCTGGTGAAGAATCCGGTCGACTCGATCACCACGTCCGCGCCGAGGTCGCCCCACGCGATGGCGGCTGGGTCGCGCTCGGAGAGCACCTTGATCTGGTTGTCGCCGACGCTGATCGTGTCACCATCGGTGCTGACGCCGTCGAGGTGGCCGGAGATCGAATCCCATTCCAGCAGGGTGGCCAGAGTCGAGGCGTCGGTGAGGTCGTTGACGGCCACCACCTGCACGTCCGCGGCGTTGGCGAGTGCTGCGCGCAGGTAGCTGCGTCCGATCCGCCCGAAGCCGTTGATTCCGATGCGTACTGTCATCTCAGTCGTTCCTCTCCTATGTGGTTGCGAGCCGCGCTGCGGCTGGTTCGCGGTGTGGTGCGGACGCGCGGAGCAGGTCGAGCGCACCCGCGCGGGCGTCGTCGAACGGACCCGGGTCCTGGGCGGCGATCGCGAGGACGTAGCCGCCCTGGATCGTGGCGGCGAGCAGGTGCGCCAGCCGCTCCGGGTCGAGGCCCGGGCCCAGCTGGCCGTTTTCGACAGCCTCGCGGAGCACCGCCGCCAGTGCCCGGTGGACGGTGGCGAACGTCGCCGCGACCGGAGCGAGGAGGCCGGGATCGCCGGCCACGAGCGGATCCTGGGTCATTCGGCCGACCTTGCAGCCCCTCAGTGCCGGAAGCGGCCTGGTCAGGTACGTCGTCAGCTTCTCCATCGGGTCGCCCGGCGCGGTCAGCAGGCCCTCGGTTGCCGGCAGGAGGTCGGCGCAGTTGCGTTCGAGAGCGGCCAGGGCCAGCTCCCGCTTGCCCGGGAAGTGGTGGTACATGCTCCCCTGGCCCACGCCGGACCGCTCACGCACCTCGCGGGGGCTCGTGGCCGCGTAGCCCCGCTCCCACATCAGCTCGCTCATCGCGGCGACCAGACGCTCCCTGGACTCCATGATGAGGACTGTACCTACTTCTAGGTACAGAGACAACCTTGTGAGACGGGCCGGCGCCCCTACGCTGGACGCATGACCCTCGGCTACCTCCCTGAGACCACTGACCGCGCACAGGCGGACGCGCTGCCCGGCCTCACCGTGATCCAGTTCGGCACCAACTGGTGCGGGTACTGCCGGGCGGCCGAGCCCCACATCGAACGCGCTCTGGCCGAGGTGGACGGGCTCGCCCGGATCAAGGTCGAGGACGGCAAGGGTCGCCCACTCGGCCGTTCCTACCGGGTGAAGCTGTGGCCGACGCTGGTCTTCCTGCGGGACGGCGAGGAGGTCGCCCGGGTGGTGCGTCCCTGGGGTGCGGAGGACCTGGCGCCCGCGGTGGCGGCGCTGCAGGCGGTTCCCGGCCGGCGCTGACCGCGGAAGCCGCGGGTCAGGGGCACATCGTTCAGCCGCAGACCCAGGCGACGCCCAGGCCCAGGGGGCGCTCGACGGTGTCGAGGAGGGCGTCGGCGAGATCCCCGGTCGCCATCGATGCTCCGCCGGACGGCGGGCGTGATCCATCCACCCGGTAGTGCCCGCGTGGCGGGGCATCGCGCAGGTAGGGCGGACGCAGGCTCGACCACTGCAGATCGGGGTGGCGGCCGAGCTCGGCCTCCATCCGCGCCATATCGCGATAGGACGCGCCGAACACGGCGTGCAGCACGGGCAACACCAGGAGGCGTTGTGGCCAGGGGTGGGGCCGGCGGTCTCCCACCGGGCCCGCGCTGATCACCGCCAGGCGCCTGAGACCCAGGTGAAGCATCCGGGCGGCGAGGACGCGTGCTCCGTCCGAGTAGAGCGTGGTCTCCTCCCGATCGGCCCCTCTCCCGACCGTGACGATCACGCCGACCCCGTCCGGTCCGTCGTCCGCCTCGGCAAGAGCCGACTCGAGGAGGGCGGTCACGTCCGGGACGGAGACAAGTGAACCCCGGCGCCACCGCACCCGGCCGTCCCCGTCGGTCGTCTCGGGGGCGGTGCGAGCCATGGCCCAGACCCTGTGCCCACGGTCCGCCGCCTGGTGAACCACGCGTGTACCGGTACGTCCGGTCGCCCCGATCACGACGATGACCATGGCTCCCCTCCTCACTATTGTCACTTTTGGTGACAATAGGCGGGCCGTCGAGGATTGTCACTTGATGTGACAGAATCTGGGCATGATTGCCCCGCGGAACGGGTCTCGAGCAGCCGGCTCCCCCTACGCGTCGTCGCTGTCCTTCCTGCTCTCGCAGGTGGGTGCCCGTTCGGCGCAGTTGTTCGCAGAGGCCCTGGCTCCGATTGGTGTCTCCCCGCGCGAGTTCGCCATCCTCAACCTGCTCGCCGAGGGTGGACCAAGAACCCAGCAGCAGCTCGCCGACGCGTTGGGGATGCATCGCAACAACATGGTGGCCGTGGTGGACGCGCTCGAGCAGGGCGGTCTGGCCCGTCGTCGTGCCAACAACACCGATCGCCGTGCCTACGCGATCATGCTCACCACTGCCGGGGAGCGGGTGGTGCGGCTCGGCAACGAGGCCGTCGGTCGTATCGACGCACTCATGACCGCTGCCCTGACTGCCGCCGAACTCGCTGAGATGTCCCGTCTGGTCGGAAAGGTGGCGGGCACCCTGGAGCTCACGCCGGGCGTGCATCCCCACCTGGCCGCCCAGCCCCGCGGGCGCCGGCTCTGAGACTCAGCCGGGCTGTCGTGGTGTAGGAGGACCTGTGCGTCACCACCACCCGCAACGCCCGGAGATTCGTACCGTACGTCTCGAAGCGAGATCCTCACGCCGGTCAATCGCCGCCGGTAGTGTGCCCACATGGACCGGTGTGGGCGGTCTTCGCCGCCGACTACGTGATCCGGTTCGGCATCGCTCCCGATCGCTGGCGGTTCGTGAAGTCCCACCTGCTCGACCTCGCCGTTGTCGTGCTGCCGCTGCTGCGGCCGCTTCGTCGCGGCGGCACTGATGGTGGCCGGCGTCGCCCTGCTCGGCGTGGTTACGGCAGCGATCGCATCGTGGCTGGTCGAACGGGTCACCGAGGCTGCCGAGATCGACGAGGCCGCCACCCGGACGCAGGTGGATCGCCTGGCCGAGGAGGTTGCGGCGCTGCGCGCCGCGCTGGAGGAGCAGAACAAGGGGAGCTGGAACCGCGCTGGCGAGTCGTGACCTACCGAGCGCCCAGGATGACCAGCTGCTGCGTGGTCCTCGTCATGGAGACGTAGCGGTCCACGGCGCCCGCGACGCCGCTACCGAATCCGTCCGGGTCGACCAGCACGACCAGGTCGAACTCGAGGCCCTTCGCTGTCTGCGGTGTCAGCGACAGCACGCGGTCGGACGCAGGGTAGGCGTCCGCACCGATCACACAGGCGGTTCCCTCCGCATGGGTGGCCAGCCACCCGGTGACGATCTCGTCCAGGTCCTCGATCGCCCCGTACTGGACGGGAACCCCGCCGTGGCGAACCGAGGTGGGCACATTGGCGTCCGGCAACACCGCGTGGATCACCGGTTCGGCCGCGGTCATCACCTCCACCGGTGTGCGGTAGTTCACCGTGAGGGTCGCGACCGCGACATCGTGGAGGCCGAGCGATTCCAGCCGCTCGGTCCACGTCGGGGCGAATCCACCGCGCGCCTGCGCCCGGTCGCCGACCACCGTGAAGCTGCGCGACGGGCACCGGCGCAGCAGCAGCTGCCACTCCGCGTCGGTCAACTCCTGAGCCTCGTCGACGATCACGTGCGCGAACGGGCCCGCCAACGGATCCCGCTCGGCGTTCGGCAACCCGGAGTCGTCCACCAGGCTCTCGCGAATGCTGTCCCTGCGCAGCAGCGAGAGCCCGCTGTCGGGGTCGTCGTCGGTCCGCAGCAGGTAGTCGACCACTTCATCCATGTACTCCCGCTGCTCGGTCAGCGCCGCCGCCCGCTGCCGCGACTTCCGGGACGCCTGCGGGTCGCCCACCCGGAGCCGCGCCGCATCCAGCAGCGGTAGGTCGGAGACCGTCCACGCGCTCGGGTCCGCCCGCTGCAGCCGGTGCACCTGCTCGGAGGTGAGCCACGGCGCGCAGCGGCGGAGGTAGGCCGGCACCGTCCACAGATCCCCGACCAGTTCGGCGTGGTCGAGGATCGGCCACGCACGCCGGAAGGTGTCTCGTAGTTCGTCGTCGGACGCGATCGCGCGCCGCGCTTCTGCCGGAGCGACATCGCCGACCTTGTCGACCAGGATGTCCAACAGCGCGGCCCAGACCTCGTCGCGCGCCTCGTTGTGCGGCGTGCCCGGGTCGCGGGACTCGAACGCCTCCACCCAGTCGGACGCGGCGAGCCACACGTCAGCCCACGGCGTCTCGATCTCCATCCCTTCCTTCGGCGGCTCCTCGTAGAGGCCCACCGCGGGCTCGATCGCGTCCGCCAGTCGGGCGGACGCCTTCAGTTGCGCGACCTCCGGATCGACCTCGGTGTGCGCGCCCGCACCCTCCGGGACGAGGTCGCGCAGCGTGCAGGTGAGCACGCCCTCCTCGCCGAGGCTCGGCAACACGTCCGCGACGTAGGCCAGGTACGGCTCGTGCGGGCCGACGAAGAGCAGCCCGCCGCGGTGCCCGGCCAGCCTCGGGTCCGCGTAGAGCAGGTAGGCCGCGCGGTGCAGCGCGACCACGGTCTTGCCGGTGCCCGGGCCGCCATCCACCACGAGCGCGCCGTGGGTACCCGCCCGGATGATCGCGTCCTGGTCGGACTGGATCGTGGCCAGCACGTCCCGCATCCGGCGCGAGCGGCTCGCGCCGAGACTGGCGACGAACGCGGAGTCCTCGTCCAGCGCGATGCCGGTCGGCGAGCCGGACAGCACCTCGTCCCAGTAGTCGATGATCCGGCCGCCGATCCAGCGGTACCGGCGCCGGCTCGTCTGCCCCATCGGGTGCGCCGGCGTCGCCGCGAAGAACGGTTCCGCCGCGGGCGTGCGCCAGTCGATCAGCAGCTGGCGTCCGGAGGCGTCGGACAGGCCGATCCGGCCGATCCAGCTGGGCTCACCGTCGATGCCGACCATGCGGCCCAGGCAGACGTCCAGCCCGTAGCGGCGAAGGACGCGCAGCTGGGCGGACAGTCGGTGGATCTCCAGGTCGCGGTCGAGCGCTGCCCGCCCCCTGCGGATCGGGTCGGCACGCAACGCTTCCAGCCTCTCGGTGAGCTCGGCCATCCGCTCGCCCAGCCGGTCGGCGACCGCAGCGAACTGCGCGACGTCGCGTCCGATCAGTGCGGGGTCGGCCTTCGCCGCCAGCCGCTCCGGAAGGTTGAAGACACTCGTCACCACGCACCACTCCTCGCCCGTCCGGCTCGTGAACTGGCGTTCGACTAGGGAGAACGCCGAAGCCAGACGGACATTGTGCGCCCGGTGGGGGGCCTTGCGGCAAGGCCCCCCAGGCGCTATAGATTGGAAGTGAGGAGAGAGCTCCTTTGCCGCCGATCGATGAGGTCGGCAGACATCGCCGAATGACCCGGAACCGCCGCATCCGGCGCCGTGCACCTCACGGAATCGGACTGCGATACTGCCGTCGTGGAGATCGCGAAGGGGTTGCGGCTGGAAACCGACCGATGCCTCATCCGCGCGTTCCGTCCCGACGACGTCGAGGCCGCCCTCGCCTACCTCGGCGACCCGGTGGTCATGGAGTTCATCGAGCCCTGCTACAGCCGCGAACAGACCTCCGCGTTCCTTCGAACCGCGGGCGGGGGTCCGGTGCCGCTGGTCCACGCCGTGGAGCAGCGTTCGACGCACCTGCTGATCGGCCACGTGATCTTCCACCGCTGGCAGGGCAGCCCGGCCTGGGAGCTGGGGTGGATCCTGCGTAAGGACGTGTGGGGAAGGGGAATCGCCACCGAACTGTCCCGGGCCCTGATCACCCATGCGTTCGGCGAGGGCGGCGTCACCCAGCTCATCGCGGAGTGCGTTCCGGAGAACCACGCCTCGATCGCGGTGATGGAGAAGGTGGGCCTGGTGCGCGCCCCGCAGCTCGATCGTGACCTCCCCGTGTGGTCGATCACCAAGCCGTGATCAGGGGTCGCAGCACCTGCGCGCGGCCTCAGCGGTGCGCGGTGGCCAGCTGGACGCCGATGCCCAGGTAACCCAGGGCGAACACCCGCTGCACCCGGCGGACGAGCCGCGGGCGCTCGATGAAGTGCCGGCGCAGGTAGCTGGACGCGAGCCCGTAGCCGGCGAACACCACGAACGTGAGCGCCATGAACAACCCGCTGAGGGCGAGCATGTCACCCAGCCCGTCCGTCCCCGGCGTGACGAACTGTGGCAGGAACGCGAAGAAGAACAGGGTCAGCTTCGGATTCAGCAGGTTGGCCAGGATGGCGTTGCCGATCGTGCGCAGGGTGGAGGTTTGCGGCGCGTCGTCCAGGCTGAGCAGGCCGGTGCTGCGCCACGTCGACCACGCCATGTAGAGCAGGTAGGCGACGCCGGCGTACTTGAGCACGTCGAAGGCGAGGCCACCGAGCTGCAGCACGGCCGCCGTCCCGGTGATCGCTGCGAGGAGGTGCGGCACGATCCCCAGCGTGCAACCGAAGGCGGTCACGACGGCGAGCCGGCGTCCGCCGCGCAGCCCGGCTGCGATGGTCAGGATCGCGCCCGTACCCGGGGTGGTGATGATCGCCAGCGAGGTGATCAGGAACGCCCAGCTCACTGGTGGCCTCCTTCGACGGGTGAGGTTGCCATGATGCACTCTTCCGCAGGTACCGATCCAGGCCCGACGCCACCGTGGACGGGGGCTGCGCCCTTGCGGGACGAGTTGGGCGGCACCGACTGAGGGAACCGTCAGCCGGTGGGGCGGATCTGGCCGGCAGGGGCGTCGGCCTGCAGCGTCCGGGCGAGTTCTGCGACCAGCGCAGAGACGTCCTCGGGGGCGAGACGGACAGTGGCGAGGCAGGTGCCGTCCTGCCATACCGAGAGCACCACGCGAGAGGACTCCCGATGCTGGGCGATCCGCAGCGTGCGACCCGACCGGTCCCGACCGGTCAGGCTCGCCCCGTGACGGGGCAGCGGCGACACCGTCATGGTTCAAGGATTCCACCGCCCCTGCGGCGGGGAAAGGCTCAGGTGCTACCCAGAAGGACGTAGCTGACGAACACCGCCACGCTCGCCAGGGAGTACAGCGAGAGCACGTTGTTCGTGTACCCGAGATCGCTGCGGCGGCCCTGCGGGATGAACAGCGGCACGATGAAGGGCGGCGGCAGCACCATCAGGGTGAACACCGCGTGTGCGTAGATCATCGGCAGGCCGAGCAGGCCGACGAACAGTCCGCGTCCGATCAGCAGGGCGAGCACGATCACGACGACCAGCCGGGTGGCCACCAGTGGCAGCGCCTCGCGGACCCCGGCCACGGTGAGCCGTGAGCCGTAACCGACGATCATCAGGACGAGCGGGACAATCACGGCCGCAAGGTACTTCAGGGTAGTACCCAACGCCGTCCCGAGGACGCCGCGACCGAGCAGGTCGCCCAACCCGGCGGCATTCAGGATCAGGCCCAGGAGGATCGCGATGATCACCGGCGAGGTGGCCAGGCTGCGCAAGGTACCGCCGATGCTCTGGCGGCTGTGCGAGGTGGCGCGCAACAGGGTGACGAAGACGAACCAGATGAACAGCTCGTGGCCCAGCGCCAGCACACCGAGCGCAGGGAGTTGGTCGCTGCCGTAGACCGCGGCGAACAGGGCGAAACCGAGCATGCCCAGTTCGAAGCCGGTGAACAGGAAGGGGGCGTACGGAGAGCCGTTGGTGAGCCGCTTGAACACGTACCCGAGGCCGAGCAGGCTCAGGCACACGACGAACACGGTCGCAACCACGAGTGCGTGCTCCGGGGCGAACTTCGTGGTGAGGAACGTGGTGAACAGCACCGCCGGCAGTGACACCGAGACGATCACCTGCTTGAGCCCCGCGACGGCGGCGTCGTTGAGTACCCCCAGCGGACGCAGCAACACCCCCAACCCGATCAGGGCCAGAACGGGCAGCACGCTGCCGAGGACGTCGGTCAGGTCGGGCGACATGAAGTTGAGGCGCTTTCCGCCGGCCCACTCCGGGCCCGGCGCTCGTAGCGTAGCGAGCCGCCGTCCCGCCGGCCGCGCGGTCAGCGTCCGGTGAACGGGATTGGGGACGGTTCCCTTCCCGTTCACTTTCGACCGAGCAAGGACGGAATGAAC
>DehalE1_100047_pt1 | contig 21033 bp, 23 predicted proteins | sample DehspE1_FD_43922 | JGI IMG/M metagenome (IMG submission 43922) | reverse complement strand
GACGCCGACCGCCCGCCGGGCGAGCACGTCGGACCAGGCAACCTCGTGTACCACGCCGCGCCGATCCCGCACGACCAGGCGCTCCGCGTCCGTGGCCAGGACGAAGCCGAGCAGGTCGCCCGCCCCGTCGCCGAGCGAACGCCGCAGGCTGACCCGCCCACCCACGGGTGGTTGGCTGGTGGAATCCCGGCGGGGCACGTCGCTTCGCCTCCCGTTGTCAGTTGTAGAGTGCTGCTCAGTTTTGCAGCAACGACCCAGGAGCCGGCCCATGACGTACGTGATCACTCTCCCGTGTGTGGACATCAAGGATCTCGCGTGCGTCGAGGAGTGTCCGGTCGACTGCATCTACGAGGGCAACCGGATGCTCTACATCCACCCCGACGAGTGCGTGGACTGCGGGGCCTGCGAGCCGGTCTGCCCGACCGAGGCGATCTTCTACGAGGACGACGTGCCCGCCGACCAGGCCGAGTACTACGACATCAACGTGCACTTCTTCGACGAGCTCGGCTCGCCCGGCGGTGCGGCGAAGCTCGGCGCGGTCGACTACGACCACCCGACGGTTGCCGCGCTGCCGCCACAGGGCGAGTGAACCAACCCCTGGCGAATCGCCTGCCCGACTTCCCCTGGGACTCGCTGGACGCGGCGAAGGCCCGCGCGGCTGCGCACCCTGACGGCATCGTCGACCTCTCGGTCGGCACCCCGGTCGACCCGACCCCGCTGATCGCCCAACACGCCCTCACCGAGGCGGCGGACGCCCCGGGCTACCCCGCGACCTGGGGGACGCCGGAGTTGCGTGCGGCGATCATCGGCTACCTCTCCCGTCGCTGGGGTGCAGAGGGGCTCAGCGACGCCGGGGTGTTGCCGGTGATCGGCACGAAGGAACTCGTCGCGCTGCTGCCGACACTCCTGGGCGTCCATGCAGGGAACGCCGTCGTGGTTCCCGAGATCGCCTACCCGACCTACGGCGTGGGCGCCCTGATCGCAGGCGCGGCCGTGCTCCGCTGTGACGACCCGTCCTGGGTGTTCGAGATGCGGCCGAAGCTGGTCTGGATCAACTCCCCAGCGAACCCGCACGGCGAAATCCTCGACGTGGCCCGGCTCCGCGAGTGGGTGGACGCCTGCCGCGAGGTCGGTGCCGTGTTGGCCTCCGACGAGTGCTACGGCGAGTTCGGATGGGACGCCGAACCGGTCTCGGTGCTGAACCCGTTCGTGAACGGCGGTTCGCTCGACGGGCTGCTCGCGGTGCACTCCTTGTCGAAGCGTTCGAACGTGGCCGGCTACCGGGCCGGCTTCGTCGCCGGTGACCCGGCGATCGTGCGTCCACTGCTCGAGGTGCGCAAGCATGCCGGCCTGATGCTCCCCGGCCCGGTACAGGCTGCGATGGTCGCGCTGCTCGGCGACCAGGCTCACGTGGAGGAGCAGCGGGCCCGCTACGCCGCGCGGCGTGCCCTGCTTCGTCCCGCGCTCGAGGCCGCCGGTTTCAGGGTCGAGCACTCCGAGGGCTCGCTCTACCTGTGGTGCACCCGCGACGAGGACTGCCGAGCCAGTGTCGACCACCTCGCCGGGCTGGGCATCCTGGTGGCGCCCGGCGACTTCTACGGGGCGGGCGGAGGCAGGTTCGTCCGCGTGGCCCTCACCGCGACCGACGAGCGGATCGCCGCTGCCGCCAGCCGCCTGCTCGCCTGACCTCCTCGTGGACCCCTGAACGGGACAAACCTGTCGCCGTTCGCCGGGTTCCGGCACGAATCGCCGGTGCGGGCGTGGAGAGCGTCAGGAATGTCCCAGAGACTCACCGCGGCGTCGGGCCCGGGAAGACCAGCTTCACGTCCATGGCGGTGTCCGTCGGACCCGAGCCGACCCAGTCGGCCAGGCTGGTGCGGGAGTGGGTCCACGAGTACGGCCCGACCTGCGCGGACGCCAGCCCGTAGCTGGCGGCGTTCGCGATCGCCAGTTGCGCGACCGCCCACGCGTGCTGGGTGCTCTTCGTCGTGACGGTGAGGGTGCCGTCGGTGCGCGCCACGGTGATCGTGCCCTTGCCCAGGGTCTTCACCAGGAAGTCGCCCATGCCGCCGGGGTCGGCCGCGGCGGGCGAGCCGACCGCGCAGGTGAAGGAGGCCGGAGTCTCGCCGGTCAGCGAACTGGCCAGCGTCCGCGCATTCGGGACGTGCCGGCGGTACGCGTCCGGGTAGGCGCTGCGCTGCACGGCCTGCGCGACGTCGTTGATGTCCTTCGACTGCCAGTCCTTGACCCGCTCCATGGCCTTGTAGAAGGCGTTGCTGGAGTACCAGGGGTCCATGACCTGCGCCTCGGTGCCCCACCCCTTCGACGGTCGCTGCTGGAACAGCCCCAGGGAGTCCGCGTGACCGTAGTCGAGGTTGCGGATGCCGGACTCCTGGTAGGCCGTGGCGAGGGCGATCGACGCAGCCCGCGGCGCCAGCCCGCGCCTGATCGACGTGCCGGCGATGATCGCGGAGTTGCGAGCCTGTTCGGGGTCGATCGTGGTGGTGCGTCCGCCCGCCGTCGCCGTGCAGCGGTCCTCGATGGGCAGCGGGGACTTGTTGTAGTTGGCCCACAGCATGACGCCGCCGGCCACGAGCGCGAGCACGACCACGATGCCGAGGACTGCCCACAGCGCCCCTCTGGCCTGCTTCACGGAAACCTCAATTGTCGTGCAGTGCTGTGTTGAGTTCGACGCCCGAACCGGCCCGCGAACGGGCTTCGACCGCACCGGTCAGGGAGTTCCGGATGAACAGCAGTCCGCTGCGTCCGCTGAGTTGCAGGGCCTTCACCACGGCCCCGCCGGGCAGGCTCACCTTGGTGCCGGCCGTCACGTAGAGACCCGCCTCGACCACGCAGTCGTCGCCCAGCGAGATTCCCACGCCGGACTCGGCGCCCAGCAGGCACCGCTCGCCGATCGTGATCTGCTCCTGGCCGCCACCCGACAGCGTGCCCATGATGGACGCGCCGCCGCCGACGTCCGAGCCATCGCCGACCACGACGCCGGCGGAGATCCGGCCCTCGACCATGGACGAGCCCAGGGTGCCGGCGTTGAAGTTGACGAATCCTTCATGCATGACGGTCGTGCCGGCGGCCAGGTGCGCGCCGAGCCGCACCCGGTCGGCGTCGGCGATCCGCACGCCGGCGGGCACCACGTAGTCGGTCATCCGGGGGAACTTGTCGACCCCGAAGACGGTGACCCGGCCGCGCGCCGAACGCAGCGCCAGCCTGACGTCCTCGAATCCGTCCACCGCGCACGGGCCGAAGTTGGTCCAGACCACGTTCGGCAGCACGCCGAACAGCCCGGTGAGGTCGACGCTGCGCGGTGCGCAGAGCCGGGTACTGAGCAGGTGGAGCCGCAGGTAGGCGTCCGGAACGTCTGCGGGCGGGGTGTCCAGGTCGATCTCGACCAGGACCGGGGTGCTCTTCACCCGCCGCTCCCGGTCGTCCTGGGCTGCGGCGACGAGGGCAGCCGGGGCCTCCCGCGTCGTGGGATGGCCGAGGGCGGGCGCGGGGAACCAGGTGTCGAGAACCTGGCCGGACTCGTGGGTGGTGGCCAGGCCCCAGCCGTGGGCGGGTCGGGTCATGGCGGCCAGCCTACCCGGGGAGTGGATAGGCTCGGCGCATGAGCCTTGAGCTGACCGGGGACCTGGTGACCCTGTTCCGGCAGGTGGTGGACGTCGAGTCGGTCAGCGGCAACGAGCGGGCTCTCGCCGACCTCGTCGAAGCGGCCCTGCGGCGCCTGCCGCACCTTGCGGTGGTCCGGACCGGCGACACCATCATGGCCCGCACGAACCTGGGTCGGTCCGAACGTGTCGTGGTCGCCGGCCACCTCGACACCGTGCCGGTCGCGGGCAACCTTCCGTCCCGGCTCGAGGGCGACCTGGTCTTCGGGCGCGGCACGGCCGACATGAAGGGCGGGGTGGCCGTCGCCCTCGCCTGTGCGGCCGCGCTCGACGCGCCGAATCGCGACATCACCTGGATCTTCTACGACCACGAGGAGGTCGCGGCAGAGGACAACTCCCTCACGCGGGTCGCCCGCGAGCACCCGGAGTGGCTTGCCGGCGACTTCGCGGTGCTGATGGAGCCGACGTCCGCGCAGGTCGAGGGTGGCTGCCAGGGCACGCTGCGGTTCACGCTCTCCACCCAGGGCACGGCCGCGCACTCGGCCCGCGCCTGGCTCGGCCACAACGCCATCCACGATGTCGCGGAGCCGCTCGCCCGGCTGGCGGCCTACCAGCCCCGCCAGGTCGACGTCGACGGCCTGGTCTACCGGGAAGGGCTCAACGCCGTCGCGATCGCGGGCGGCATCGCCGGCAACGTGATCCCGGACGCCTGCGTACTCACCGTGAACTTCCGGTTCGCGCCCGACCGCGACGAGGCGGACGCCCAGCGCCATTGTCGCGAGGTCTTCGCCGGCCACGAGCTGGACTTCATCGACGTCGCGCCCGGCGCCCGGCCGGGACTCGACCGTCCGATCGCGCAGGAGTTCCTCGCCGCGGTGGGAGGCGAGGCCCGTCCGAAGTACGGCTGGACGGATGTCGCGCGGTTCAGCGCGCTCGGTGTGCCCGCGGTGAACTTCGGGCCGGCGGACCCGGGCAAGGCCCACGCCGACGACGAGTACTGCCCGGTGGCCGACCTCTACGCCTGCAGGGACGCGCTGTTGCGCTGGCTGTCCTGACGCCGCGCTGCGGTCACCTCGATCAGGGTCGCCAGGACGGCGCCGAGGGTCGGCACCGACTCCGCGCCACGGACCAGCACCGCCCGCACACTGCGATCACTGGCCGGAAGCACCTCGTGCGCACGTGCCCCCGGCGGCAGTTCGAGCGGCTCCAGGGCCAGACGCGGCTGGAGCGCGACCCCGACACCGGCCGCGACCAGCCCGAGGACTGCGACTGAGTTGTCGGTGGCGTGGGTGATCCGAGGGCTCACCCCCACCGAGCCGCAGGCGGCCAGCAGGTGACCGCGGCACAGCGGGCAGCCGGCGATCCAGGCGTCCTCGGCCAGGTCGTCCAGTTCCACGGTGTGCTCATGCGAGAGCCGGTGGCTGGACGGCAGCACGACCGCGACCGGGTCGTCGAACAGCGGCACGATCGTGGTGCCGACCAGGTCGGCGTGCGGATCCGCCGGGTCTCCGGGGAAGCTGAACGTGATCGCGAGGTCGATGCTGCCTTCGGCGAGCATCGCCAGCGCTTCGGGCGGCTCTGCCTCGGTGTAGGCGAGGTGGAGGCCGGGGTGCTGCCGGGAGAGCCGCGCGATCAGGGCCGGCACGATCGTCGAGGACGCGCTCGGGAAGGCGGCAACCCTGACGGTTCCGGTGGCCTGGTCGACGAGGCGGGACAACTCGTCCTCTGCTGCGGTCAGGGCGGCGAGGATCGGGCCGGCGTGGCGGGCGACCACGCGTCCGGGTTCGCTCAACCGGACGCCGCGTCCCACCCGCAGCACGAGGGGCGCACCGAGCCGCGACTCGGCCCGGCGCAGGTGCTGGCTGAGTGCCGGCTGGCTGTAGCCCAGCGCGGTTGCGGCGGCAGTGATCGAGCCGTGCTCGGCGATGGCGCGGACGATCCGGATGGTGTGCAGGTCGAGGCGTGGCTCCTCAGGCATGCTGTCATGTTATCGGTTCGACAGGAAACATGCTCTGGTGTGATGGCTCAGGGTAGGGCAGGCTCGTTCCATGACCACGCTGCTCGCCGCCACCCCTCTGGCCGTCTCCGAACTGGCGGCCGAGTTCGACATCGAACCGGGCTATCTCTCGGCCGCGAGCTGCGGGGTCGCCCCCCGTCGGGCGATCGCCGCGATGCGGGCCGACGAGGACCGCTGGCGTGTGGGTCAGGCCGACCTGGGTGCCTACGACAACACGGTGGCCCGTACCCGGGCGGCCTACGCCCGACTGGTCGGGGTGGGTGCGGACCGCGTCGCGATCGGCTCGCAGACCTCGGCGCTGGTGGCCAACATCTCGGCCTCGCTGCCCGATGGTGCCGTGGTCCTGATCGCGGCGGGCGACTTCACCTCGATGGTCTACCCCTTCCTCGTCGGGGAGCGGCTCGTCGTCCGTGAGGCACCGGTCGGCGAGCTGGCCGAAGCCGTCACCGCCGATACCGACCTGGTGGTGTTCTCCCTCGTGCAGTCGGCCACGGGCGAGGTGGCCGACGCCGACGCGATCGCCGCTGCGGCCAGGGCGGTCGGTGCGGCCACCCTGGTCGATCTGACCCAGGCCGCCGGCGTCCTCCCGGTGGACGCGAGCACGTTCGACGCCACGGTCTGTCACGCCTACAAGTGGCTGGCCGCACCTCGTGGCGTCGCCTTCCTCACCCTCACCCCGGAGTTCGCCGCGCGGCTGCGTCCGGTGGCTGCGGGCTGGTATGCCGGTGAGCAGCCCTGGCGGAGCGTCTACGGAAGCCGGATGGAGCTCGCCACCGACGCCCGCCGCTTCGACGTGTCGCCCGCCTGGCAGGCATTCGTCGGGGCAGAGCAGTCGATCGGGTTGTTCGCCACCGCGGACATCGCCGCGATCTGGCGGCACGCGAGCGCCCTGGGCGACGCGGTCTGCCGCGGACTCGGGCTCGCCGAGCAGCACCAGGCGATCATCACCATCGAAGACCCTGCGGGTGAGCTGCTGGCGCGGCTGGCCGCCGCCGGCATCCGCGCCTCCGGGCGGGCCGGCCGGCTCCGGCTGGCCTTCCACGTCTGGAACACCGCCGCCGACGTGGACGCCGTGCTCTCCGCGCTGGCCTGAGGAAACGGGACAGAACTCCCCCGGAAGAGCGGAAACCCACCCCCTGCGGCCGATTCGGTCCGATCGCGGTCAGTAATGTCCCGTTCCGCTCAGGATTCGGTGCCGTCCCGGTAGAACCAACGGCCACCGTGCGTCACGAAACGCGAGCGCTCGCGGAGGAACCCCCGACCCGCCGGCCCCTGGTAACGGGCGATGAACTCCACCTCGTCACCGGTGGCGTCCACGATCCGCAGCGACAGCCAGTCGAGCTCGACGTCCAGCCGGAGTTCCGGTGGCCGCGTGCGAGGGTGCCAGGTGCGCAGCAGGTAGGCCGCATCGCCCACGGCGAACGCCGAGTAGCGCGACCGCATCAGTTGCTCTGGCGTGCCCGCGTGCGCGGCACCCCTGTGCAGGGGCCCGCAACACTCGTCGTACCGGCCGCCGGATCCGCAGGGGCAGGTATCTGGTTCGTGCACCGGATGAGCCTACGACCCGCGGTGCGCGGCGAGCCGCGGGGATCATCCGGGACAAGACCAGCGCCGATCATCCGGCAGGCAACGTCTGGGGCCGCTTCCGGCCGATGGTCGCCAGGTGTGTCCCGAAAAGCCTGTGGATGGTCCGCTGCGCGCGCGGAGTTGTCCACAGCGCCCGGAGGTGGGTGACCGCCGGGGCGCGCCGGCTGCCGATACTCCCGTGCGTGATCGACCTCGACGCCCTGCTCGCCCGCCACCACGGCATCCTCCTGGCGAGCGCTCATCGCTCGCGCAAGTCGAGCCTCAGCCGCTGGTGCCGTGCCGGGCGCCTGGTCCGGATCCTGGCAGGCGTCTACGTGCACCCTTCGGCCCGCGACGACCTGGACACCCGGCTGCGTGCGGTCGCCGCACGTATCCCGGACGCCGTGTTCGCGGGATCCGCGGCCGCCCGGCTGACCGGCTGGCCCGATGAGGAGGTCGGCGAGATCGAGGTGCTCACGCCCACACAGCGGGTACCTGCGGCCGGCTACCGGTTCACCCGGCGTCGGGTGCCGCCGGAGTCCGTGCATCGTCACCGACGCCTCGGCGTGCTCACGGCTACTGCGATCGCCGTCGATTCGGCCGCCCACGACAACGGCGAACGCATCGACGACCTGCTCCGGGCCAGAGTCCCGCTCGCCTCGATCGAGGCCGCATTCAGGGCCGCGCCGCACCGGCCCGGCAACCCCGCCCGGCGCCGGGTGGTCCGGCGATCGCGGAGCAATCCCTGGTCGCAGGCCGAACGGCGACTGCACGACATCCTTGACCGTCACAGGATCACCGGCTGGACGGCGAATCTCCCGGTCACCGCCTGCGGGAACCACTATGTGCTGGACGTCGGCTTCGCGGCCGAACGGCTGGCCCTCGAGGTCGACGGGTACGAGTTCCACCACGGCCGGGAGGCGTTCGAGAGCGATCGCGAACGCGGCAACGACCTCGTCAGCGAAGGCTGGCGCCAGCTCCACGTCACGTGGCTGATGCTCGACGACGAGGAGCGGCTGATCGCCCAGGTGCAGGCACTGCTTCGACCGCGGTCCCACCGGATGCCCGCCCGGGGCGGATAATGGCCGGCGTGAGCAAACGAAGCCGCACGCAGGGCCCGGTGGTTCGGCGCCACGACCAGGTGCTCGCCACCACCACGGACGAACGGCTGCTGGAGAGCAAGGGCGATGGCGCCTGGGTGCACGCCGACCCGTGGCGGGTGCTGCGCATCCAGTCCGAGTTCGTGGAGGGTTTCGGCACCCTCGCCGAGATCGGCCCCGGCATCGGCGTGTTCGGCTCCGCCCGGACCCCGCGCAAGGATCCGATGTACGAGGCGGCCACCCGGATCGGACGCGGACTCGCGGAGGCCGGCTTCGCCACGATCACCGGAGGCGGCCCCGGCATCATGGAGGCGGCCAACAAGGGGGCCCTCGAGGCCGGTGGCCTGTCCGTCGGGCTGGGCATAGAGCTCCCCTTCGAGCAGTCCCTGAACAAGTACGTCTCGCTGGGGATCAACTTCCGCTACTTCTTCGCGCGCAAGGTCATGTTCCTGAAGTACTCGCGAGGCTTCGTGGTGATGCCCGGCGGCTTCGGCACCTTCGACGAGGTCTTCGAGGCGCTCACCCTGGTCCAGACGCGCAAGGTGTCGTCCTTCCCGATCGTGCTGTTCGGCAGCAGCTTCTGGACCCCGCTGCTCGGGTGGCTGCACGACGCGGTCCTGGCCGACGGCTACGTCTCCCGCTCCGACCTCGACCTGCTCCAGCTCACCGATGATCCCGACCAGGCGGTCGCACTGGTCACCGGGCCCGGCCCGGACGCCCCGGTGGCAGCGACGGCCCAGATGTCCTGAGCATCGGCGGACAACGGTCAGGGCTGGGTAGAGTTCCGGGCATGGAATGGGTGTTGGCGATGGGCGCCGTGGTGATCCTCGGCGTGGCTGCGATCGCCGCGAGCGGACGGCTGGGGGAGATGCCCGCCACTGTCACCGACACCCCCCGTCCGCATCTGCCGAACGGCGTGCTGACCGGTGACGACCTGCGCGGCCTGCGCTTCGGCGTGGTCGCCCGCGGGTACTCGATGCAACAGGTCGACGAACTGCTCGACCTGCTCGCGCGGCAGCTGGACGCCCGCGACGTCGACCCGCACCTCGGCGCCTGAGGACCGCGCGACCACAGGCTCCCGTCAGCCTCACCGGGAGCGGCTGTGTCCCGCGGCTGAGGGTCCGAAGTGGAATAATGGGTCCAGTTGGATCCACAAAAGCAGAAATTGAGGTATGCGATGGCAGCGATGAAACCGCGGACCGGTGACGGCCCGATCGAGGTGGCCAAGGAGGGTCGCGTGATCGCCATGCGCATCCCGGCCGAGGGCGGCGGGCGCCTCGTCATCGAGATGAACGCCACCGAGGCGGCCGAACTGAAGGCAGCCCTGGAGGGCGTCGTCGTCGCCTGATCAGCACGAATCGACACGCAGCGGGCCCCGGGAGATCCCCGGGGCCCGCTGCCGTCTCGTCAGTGGGACTGGTGGAACGCGATCGCCTTCTCGTAGACCGCGACGGTCTCGCGGGCGATCTTCTCCCAGGAGAACTCCTCGACGCAGCGCGCGCGGCCGGCCTTCCCGTAACGCTCGGCCAGGGCGGGATCGCGGGTGAGCCGGTTGATCGCTTCCGCGAAGGCCGTCTCGAATCCCGCGACGAACGCGGGATCCGCGGCCTGCTTCGGGTCGTAGGGCACCAGTGTCCCGGTGTCGCCGTCGACGACCACCTCGGGTATGCCGCCCACCGCGGACGCCACCACGGCCGTCTCGCAGGCCATCGCCTCGAGGTTCACGATGCCGAGCGGCTCGTAGACCGACGGGCAGGCGAAGACCGTCGCGTGGGTGAGGACCTGTCGCACGGACGCCCGTGGCAGCATCTCCTGGACCCAGGTCACATTGCCGGCCCGGGCCCGGTTGAGTTCGGCGAACGCCGTGTCGAACTCGGCGGCGATCTCCGGGGTGTCCGGGGCGCCGGCGAGCAGCAGCAGCTGGGTGTCGGCGTCGAACTGCTGGGCCGCACGGACCAGGTGCACCAGGCCCTTCTGCCGGGTGATCCGTCCGACGAACACGACCAGGGGCCGATCGCGGTCGACACCGAGGGAATCGACGACATCGGTGTTGTGGTCGGGCTTGAACTCCTCGGGGTCGATGCCGTTCTTGACCACGTGGACCCGGTCGGGGTCGAGCGAGGTGTAGGACGCGAGGACGTCGGAGCGCATGCCTTCGCTCACCGAGATCACCGCCGCCGCATCCTCGAACGCGGTCTTCTCGGCCCAGGACGAGACCCGGTAGCCACCACCGAGCTGCTCGGCCTTCCACGGGCGGTGCGGCTCGAGGGAGTGCGAGGTGACCACGTGCGGGACGTCCCGGAACTTCGAGCCGATCAACCCGGCGAAGTTCGCATACCAGGTGTGGGAGTGGATCACGTCGACGTCGCCGATGGCGTTGGCCATCGACACGTCGGCGCCCAGGACCCGGAGGGCCGCATTGGCTCCGGGCGGGAAGTCCTCGGCGTGAGCCGTCGCACCTTCGCGGGGCTCGCCCATGCACTGGACTTCGACGGATTCGGTGAACTTGCGCAGTTGGGGCACCAACTGGCCGACGTGGACCCCTGCGCCGCCGTAGATGTGGGGAGGGTACTCCCGGGTGAGGATCGATACTCGCAGTGCCATAGCGCGATCGTGTCACAGAACCCTCCCCACCGGGGCGGGAACTGTCGGTTCGCCCGCGCTGACAAGGGCGGGTTCAGATCGCCCTGGGCAATTCTCCGGTTTCCTTGTGAGGGCTCGCCCGACGTCCTAGGTTCTGGGTATGACTAGCGGACCGAACGTTCTGTCCATTGTTCTGGCTGGCGGCGAGGGCAAGCGTCTGATGCCACTGACGGCGGACCGGGCCAAGCCTGCCGTCCCGTTCGGCGGCACCTACCGGCTGATCGACTTCGTGCTGTCGAACCTGGTGAACTCCGACCTGACCAAGATCTGCGTGCTCACCCAGTACAAGTCCCACTCGCTCGACCGGCACATCTCCCTGACCTGGCGGATGTCGCCACTGCTCGGCTCCTATGTCACCTCGGTTCCGGCCCAGCAGCGCACCGGCAAGCAGTGGTACCAGGGCAGCGCCGACGCGATCTTCCAGTCGATGAACCTGATCAACGACGACGACCCCGACTACGTGGTGGTCTTCGGAGCCGACAACATCTACCGGATGAACGTCGAGGACATGGTCAACGCCCACATCGACTCGGGTCTGGACGCGACCATCGCCGGCATCCGGGTGCCCCGCAAGGAGGCGAGCGCGTTCGGCATCATCGACGCCGCTCCGGACGGGAAGATCAAGGCCTTCCTCGAGAAGCCGAAGGACCCGCCCGCGCTGAGCGACTCGCCGGAGGAGTCGTTCGCGTCCATGGGGAACTACGTGTTCACCCGGAAGGCCTTCGTCGAGGCGCTCAACGACGATGCGGCGAGCACGGACTCCCGCCACGACATGGGCGGCAACATCGTGCCCGGCTTCGTCTCCCAGGGTTCGGCCCAGGTCTACGACTTCACCGCCAACAACGTGCCCGGGTCGACTGAGAAGGACCGCAACTACTGGCGCGACGTCGGCACCATCGAGGCGTACCACGCGGCGCACATGGATCTGGTCTCGGTCGAACCCGAGTTCAGCCTGTACAACCGCAAATGGCCGATCTGGACCTCACAGGCCCAGCTGCCGGGTGCGAAGTTCACGCTGCGTGGCACCGCGGAGGACTCGATCGTCGGTGCCGGCTGCATCATCTCCGGTGGCGACGTGGATCGCTCGGTGCTCTCCCCGAACGTCATGATCGACAAGTGGGCGAAGATCGAGGAGTCGGTGATCTACTCCGGCTGCCGGATCGGGCGCAACGCCGTGATCCGGCGCGCGATCCTGGACAAGAACGTGGTCGTGCCGGACGGCGTGGAGATCGGCGTGAACGCCGAGCACGACCGGGCTCGCGGATTCCACGTCGAGAACGGGCTCACGGTGGTGGCCAAGAACGAAGAGGTCCCCGGCAACTGGTGACGCTGACGAACCGGGCCGTCCGTGCGAGTCGCACGGACGGCCCGTTTCCGTGTGGAGGCTTCGGGACGAATCCGACCCTGATGGTGCGCCGGTTCGGCTCCCGGCAGCGGGCGGGGGCAGGCGTGGCCCGGAGGGTCAGTCCTGCGTCCAGCCCGGCACCGGGACGATGTCGGCGTAGATGCGGAAGCGTCGGGTTCCGGGGCGCTGCTCCCGGTCCCGGAACTCGTCGGTGCGGCGCTCGATCAGGGCTGTGAGCTCGTTGCCGAGCTCCTCGGCCTCGTCGTCGGTGAGGGCCAGCGTCGTGGCGCTGAGCTGGCCGGGGGTCTCGAGCGCCGGGTCGAAGTCCTCCAGCCACCCGGTCAGGGCCGCGGCGCGCTCGGCGATCGACTGCTGGATGACCTCCCGGGCCGGGATCGCGGTGTCCGGGCTGAGGAAGAGCTCCGTCTCCTTGAGCGCGAAACCGAGCGGACGCCACCAGCGCTCGCGGCCACCGGTGTGGTGCGGATCGTCCTCGACGAAGCCGTGCCGCTCGAGCTGGCGCAGGTGGTAGCTGGTCTGGCCGCTGCTCTCGCCCAGGGCCCGGGCCAGCTGGCTGGCCGTGGCCGGGCCGCGCTGGGCGAGTTCGGCGTACAGCGCCATCCGCAGGGGATGCGCGAACGCCTTCAGCGCCTCGGGCGTGAGCGGAGTGCGGCGTCGGTGCGTGCTCTTGCCATCCGGCATATGCAGAGATACCTTTGCATAGAAGTCTTTGCAGAGATTCCTCTGCGGTATCCAGCATACGAGGAGGGCGACGTGTCCGCAGCTACCCCCGCCGAGGCGCTCGCCTCCGATTCTCGCCGGGCGCCGCTCGGACGTCCCTTCGCCGCACAGTTGGCGTCCACGGGGCTGGCGAACCTCGGCGACGGCATCCTCGGCACGCTCGCGCCGCTGCTCGCGCTGTCGCTGACCGGTTCGCCGACCCAGATCTCACTGTTGTCCGCGGCGACGTGGTTGCCGTGGCTCGTGCTGGGGCTGGCCGCAGGGGTCGTGATCGACCGGGTGGACCGCCGCCGCGTCCAGGTGGTCGCGCTGGCCGTGAGGGCAGGCGTGCTCGGGGTGGGGGCGTGGCTCGGCGCCACCGGAGGGCTGACCATGGTCTGGCTGGTCATGCTCGTGCTCGCCTACGGCGCCACCGAGGTGTTCGCCGACCTCGGCGCCACCTCGATCGTGCCCGACCTGGTGCCGGCAGAGCGCCTTTCGGCGGCCAACGGACGCGTGATCGGGGTGCAGCAGGTGGCCAACAGCTTCCTCGGTGCTCCACTGGCCGGCGGGCTGGTCGTGCTCGGCGCGGGGATCGGGTTCGGGACGTCGGCCGCCCTCGCGGCGCTGGCCGCGCTCGTGCTGGCCGTCGGGATGCGTGGCGACTTCCGCAAGGCCCCCGGCGACGTCGGGGCAGACCGTCCGAACGCCCTCACCGAAGTGCGTGCCGGCCTGCGGTTCCTCTTCGCCCACCCGGTGATGCGCCCGCTGGTGATTGCCGGAAGTGTGATGAACTTCGCCCTCACCGGCTACTTCGCCGTGTTCGTGCTCTGGGCGGTCGGGCCGGGTTCAGCGATCGGGCTGACCGAGGCCCAGTACCCATTGATGATGCTCGGCTTCGCGGCGGGGGCCGTGCTCGGCTCCCTCCTTGCCGAGCGGACGCAGCACTGGCTCGGCGAACTGCTCACGGTCAAGGCCACCCTCGTGATCAGCATCGTGCTCCTGCTCGTGCCGGTGTGGTGGCCGGACCCCTGGGTGGTCGCCGCGGCGCTCGCCGCGGTCGGGGTGACCAACACGATCGGCAACGTGATCGCCCAGTCGTGGCGGCAACGCCTGGTGCCGGGCCATCTGCTGGGCCGGGTCGGCGGAGCGAGCCGGACCCTCGGCCTCGGACTGATGCCGCTCGGCGCGCTCGCCGGTGGCGTGGGGGCGGAGCGGTACGGGCTCGCGGCGACCTTCGTCGGCGCCGTGGTGCTCTCGCTGGCTGCCTGGGTCTACCTGATCACGCAGGTGCGTCCGGGGACCATCCGGACGGCCGACGCCGGGCTCAGTTCCTGACCGCGACCAGCAGGCCGTCACCGATCGGCAGCAGTGCGGGGGTGAAGGACTCGTCGGCCAGCACCGCCTCCAGCGCCTCGCGGATGATCAGCGGCTCGTCGTCCTCGTTGCGCTCGTCGGCGACCAGGTCCTGCCACAGGGCGTGGTGCAGCACGAGCACCCCGCCGGGGCGCAGCAGCCCCTGCGCCTGGGCGACGTACTCGACGTACTCGAGGGGATCGCCGTCGATGTAGACCAGGTCGTAGGCGCCGTCGGTGAGCTTGGGCAGCACGCTCAGCGCCTGCCCCGCGATCAACCGCACCCTGCGACTCGGCACGCCCTCCGCGGTGAGCACCTCCCGCGCGGCCAGCTGATGCTCGGCCTCTGCGTCGATGCTGGTCAGCACGCCGTCGGGGGCCATGCCGGCGAGCAGGGCCAGCGCGGAGACGCCCGTCCCGGTGCCGATCTCGGCCACGGCCCGGGCATTGACCACCTTGGCGAGCAGCGTGAGCGTCGTCGCCACGCCGGTACTGATGCACTCCACGCCGAGGTCGTCCGCGCGTCGACGAGCTGCCTCGGCACCGTCGGACTCCGCGACGAACGCTTCGGCGAAGGCGAGCGTCGCCGCGATCGCGGACGCGCGAGAGGGGTTCTTCGGTGCAGTCACGCGCTCAGCCTAGCGAGGCGGTCCTTCCCCGAAGAGCGCGGACCCAAAGCCGGGCGGGGAGTCTCGACAAAGGGGTGAGACGGAGTCGAGGTGGCCCCGGCCCGGACCGCCTAGGCTTACCCCCATGACAGCGCTGCCTTTTGGTCGGGTCCAGACGGCCATGGTCACCCCGTTCGCCGTGGACGGGTCACTGAACCTCGCCGAGGCCAGGCGCCTGGCTGCTCACCTCGTCGACGAGCAGGGAAACGACTCGCTGGTGGTCAACGGCACCACGGGGGAGTCCCCGACCACCACGGACGCAGAGAAGCTCGCCCTGCTCGAGGCCGTGCTGGCCGAGGTCGGTGACCGGGCGAAGATCGTGGCCGGCGTCGGCACCTTCGACACCCACCACACGATCGAGCTGGCCCGGCAGGCCGAGCAGGCCGGCGTCCACGGACTGCTCGTGGTCACGCCGTACTACAGCCGGCCGCCGCAGGACGCGCTGGCCGACCACTTCCTGACCGTGGCGGACGCCACCAGCCTTCCGATCATGATCTACGACATTCCGCACCGCGCCGGCATCCCGGTTGAGACGGCAACGATGATCCAGATCGCCGGGCACCCGAACATCGTCGCGGTGAAGGATGCGAAGGCCCAGCCGGTTGCCTCCGCCCAGGTGATGGCCGCCACCGACCTGGCGTACTACTCCGGCGACGACGCGATGACCCTGCCCCTGCTTGCGGTGGGAGGTGTCGGCGTCGTCGGCACCTCCACTCATTTCACGGGGCGGCGCACCCGGGAGATGATCGACGCGTTCCTGGCCGGCGACGTGGCGCGGGCGACCGCGCTGAACGCCGCGCTGCTCCCGGTCTACCTCGGTGTGTTCGCCACCCAGGGCTGCATGCTGGTCAAGGCGGGGCTGGCGGCCCGCGGGTTCGCGCCCGGTTCCGTCCGCAAGCCGCTGCTGGACGCCACCCCGCAGCAGGCGACCACGTTCACCGCGATCCTCGCCGCGTCGGGGCTCTGATCCGGGACTAACCTTGCGCCGTGGGTAACTTCGACTGGACCGAGATCCTGGTCCTGGCCGTGCTGGCCGTGATCATCTTCGGTCCCGAAAAGCTGCCCGAACTGGCCCGCAAGACCGCCCGCGTCCTCAATTACCTGCGCAACATCGCCAACGACGCCCAGGGCAAGCTGCGCGAGGAACTCGGACCCGAGTTCGCCGACCTCGAGCTGACCAATCCGAGAGCGATGGTCACCAAACACCTGCTCGATCCCGTGCAGGCGGAACTCGAGCCGGTGAAGGCCGAATTGGCGCCGCTGAAGTCGGACCTGGCGCCGGTCACGGCCGAACTCGCGACGGCGTCGATGACTCCCTCCCCGGGCTACCAGCCGGATCCGGCTCCCGAGCCGGTCGCTGCGGGCCTGCTGGCCTGGGACACCGAGGCGACCTGACCCTCCACCGCATGGGTTCGGACGCCTGGACGCGGTACCCTGCCGAACGTGACCTCGGCATCGTCGATCTTCGTTTCGAGGATCAAGGGACTGCCCCTGCTCGACCCCAATGGCGAGCAGGTCGGCAAGGTCCGTGACGTCGTCATCCAGAACCGTTCCGGCAACCGTCCGCCGCGGGTCAAGGGACTGGTGGTGGAGCTGTTCGCACTGCGCAGGATCTTCTTCCCGATGGAGCGCGTGCACTCGATCGACCCCAACCAGGTGATCATCTCCGGCCTGGTCAATACCGTTCGGTTCTCCCAGCGCGAGCGGGAGACGCTGGTGGTCGACAACCTGTTCGACCGCACGGTGACCCGACAGGGAGCCAGTGGCGAGGAGACCATCTTCGACGTTGCCATCAAGCGCAATCGCTCCCACGACTGGGTGCTCGCGGAGGTGGCGCTGCGTGAGGCTGGACGGCGCCCGTTCCAGCGTGGCCACGTCACGATCGTGGACTGGTCGGAGGTGCCCGACTTCATCGAGAAGCCCGCTCCCAGAGACGCCGAGCAGCAGGTGATGCGGCTCAGCGAGCTCAAGCCGGCTGACGTGGCCCGGGAGCTGCACGACATGGACCCGTTGCTGCGGGCGGCTGTCGTCCAGGCCATGGATGACGACCGGCTGGCCGAAGCGCTGGAGGAGCTGCCGGAGGACGAGCAGGTGGACGTGATCGCGTCCCTCGACACCGAGCGCGCCGCTGACGTGCTCGAGGAGATGGATCCCGACGACGCCGCCGACCTGATCGCCGAGCTCGACTCCGAACTGGCCGAGACGATCCTGGAACAGATGGAGCCCGAGGAGGCGAAGGACGTCCGGACCCTGCTCAGGTACGACGCGGCCACCGCCGGCGGCCTGATGAACCCCGAGCCGGTTGTGCTCAACGCGGACGCGACCGTCGCGGACGCGCTCGCGGCCGTCCGGCGCCAGGAGATCACCCCGGCGATGGCGGCGCTGGCGTTCATCTGCCGGCCCCCCATGGATACCCCGACCGGCCGCTACCTCGGCGCGGTGCACATCCAGCGGTTGCTGCGCGAGCCGCCGTCCGTGCTGGTCGCGGGCCTGATCGACCCCGACATCACGCCGCTCACCCCGCTGAGCAACATCGCGCAGGTGAGTCGCTACTTCGCGACCTACGACCTGGTCTGTGCGCCGGTGGTCGACGCGGAGCGGCGGCTGCTGGGCGCGGTCACGGTCGACGACGTGCTCGACCACATCCTGCCCAACGACTGGCGCGGGGTGCAGCTGGACCGGCTCGATCTGGAGGTGAGCGATGGCTAGGCAGAACCGCCTTGACACGCCCGGTCGCCGCCGAAATGAGTGGCTCCCGCGGATGCGGATGGACCAGGACACCTTCGGCAGCTTCGCCGAGTCGTTCGCGCGCTGGATGGGTACGGCGCACTTCCTGATCTGGATGACGATCATCATCGTCGCCTGGGTGCTCTGGAACGTGTTCGCGCCGCAGGCCCTGGCGCCGGACCCGTTCCCCTTCCTGTTCCTCACCCTGGCGCTGTCCCTGCAGGCCTCCTACGCCGCCCCGTTGATCCTGCTGGCGCAGAACCGGCAGGAGGCCAGGGACCGGGTCAGCCTGGAGCACGACCGCGAGGTGGCCGCGCAGTCCCGCGCCGACATGGACTTCCTCGCGCGCGAGATCGCGTCCCTGCGGATGCGGATGAACGACGTCGCCACCCGCGACTTCATCCGCTCGGAGCTGCGCGACCTGCTCGATGAGCTGGGTCGTGACCCGGAGGATCCCAAGGTCAGGGCGAACTGAACCTCACACCCCGTCCGGTATTCCGCTCCGGTTTGGGCGCGCGTGCGGACCGAACTAATGTTGCGCCCATGTCTGACCTGGTCACTGCCGTCCACACCGCACTCGCCGGGGTCATCGACCCCGAGATCCACCGCCCGATCACGGAACTCGGCATGGTCGAGTCCGTGGACGTCGACGACGCCGGGGTCGCGTCCGTGTCGGTCCTGCTCACGATCTCGGGCTGCCCGCTGTCGAACACGATCGAGGCCGACGTCACCAACGCCGTCTCGGGTGTCGAGGGCATCACCGGAGTGCAGGTGAGCCTCGGAGCGATGAGCGAGGAGCAGCGCGCCGAACTGAAGAAGCAGCTTCGCGGCGGACGCGAGGAGCGCGACATCCCGTTCGCCAAGCCCGACTCGCTCACCCAGGTGCTGCTGGTCGCGTCCGGCAAGGGCGGGGTGGGGAAGAGCTCGGTCACCGTGAACCTGGCGATGGCGCTGGCGGCGAAGGGCAAGAGCGTCGGCGTGCTGGACGCCGACATCTACGGCCACTCGATCCCGCAGATGCTCGGCCTGATGGACGCCATGCCGACCTCGGTCGACGGGATGATCATGCCGGTGCCGACGATGGGCCTGCGGGTGATCTCCATCGGCATGTTGAAGGAGAGCCGCGACCAGGTGATCGCGTGGCGCGGGCCGATCCTCGACCGGGCGCTGCAGCAGTTCCTCGCCGACGTCTACTGGGGTGACCTCGACTACCTGATCGTCGACCTGCCGCCGGGCACCGGTGACGTGGCGCTGTCGCTGGGCCAGAAGCTGCCGAACGCCGAGGTGATCGTGGTGACCACGCCGCAGCAGGCGTCCGCGGAGGTGGCCGAACGTGCGGGCACGATGGCATCGATGCTCGACCAGAAGGTGATCGGCGTCATCGAGAACATGGCCTACCTCGAGGTGACCTGCCCGAAGTGCGGCGAGAGCCACCGCGTGGACGTGTTCGGCACCGGTGGCGGTGCCGAGGTGGCCGGAACGCTGAGCGCCCGGCTCGGCTACGAGGTGCCCCTGCTCGCCGAGGTGCCGATGGATCCTTCACTCGCGGCGGGCGGAGACCTCGGCGTCCCCCTGGTGGCCACCGGGCCGGATCGTCCCGCGGCTGCTGTCCTGATGGCTCTCGCCGAGCGACTGGCCTCGCGCAAGCGGAACCTGGCCGGCTTCAAGCTCGGCGTCACGCCGGTCGGCTGACCCTCCTCCGGGCACCTCGACCGGTCGGTGGTCCCCAGGATTCACACAGGCGACGCATAGCCGGACCGTCCCGGCCCTGCAATAGGCTGGAACGGTGAGTACCGATCGAGCCGTTCCCCGCCGCACCATCCTGGCCGTTCCCGGCTCGTCCGACCGTTTCATCGAGAAGGCCCGCACGCTCGCGGTCGACGGGATCTTCCTCGATCTGGAGGATGCGGTCGCGCCCGCGGTGAAGGTGGAGTCGCGGCAGCGCATCGTCGCCGGGCTGAACGATGAGCGCGGCTTCGCCGCGGGCCTGGTCACCGTGCGCGTGAACGGCTGGGAGAGCCCCTGGACCTACGGCGACGTGATCGATGTGGTCACCGGCGCAGGCGCCCGGATCGACGCGCTCGTGCTGCCGAAGACCCAGTCGGCCGCCCAGGTCCAGGCGCTGGACCTGCTGCTCACCCAGGTCGAGCACACCGCCGGACTGCCGGTCGGGCGGATCGGCCTCGAGGTGCAGATCGAGGACGCGGTCGGCCTCCTCCACGTCAACGAGATCGCCGCGGCGAGCCCGCGGCTGGCCAGCCTCGTGTTCGGTCCCGGCGACTTCATGGCGAGCCTCGGCATGGGCGGCCTGAACGTCGGCGCCCAGCCGGCCGGCTACCCCGCGGACGCGTTCCACCACGTGCTGATGTCGATCCTGGTCGCTGCGCGGGCGCACGGGCTGCAGGCCATCGACGGGCCGTTCGTTGCGATCCGCGACGTCGAAGGGTTCCGCCGCTCGGCCGAGCTGAGCGCGGCCCTGGGCTACGACGGCAAATGGGTCCTGCACCCGGCCCAGGTGGAAGCCGGCAACGAGGTGTTCTCGCCGAAGCCCGCCGACTTCGAGCGGGCACAGCGGATCATGGCGGCCTACGCCCACGCCACCGAGCTCGCGCAGGGTGCGGTGGGTGCCATCGTGGTCGACGACGAGATGGTGGACGAGGCGGGGGTCAAACTGGCCGCCGCCATCCTGGCCCGTGGCCGGGCCGCCGGAATGGAGGAGAACCAGTGAGCCAGCCGGTCCCGAGGCTGAGCAGCCTCTTCAAGCTCGAGTACCCCCAGTCGGTCGGGGTGTTCGGCTCCTACGACGAGGCGCAGCAGGTGGTGGACTTCCTCGCCGACGCGAAGTTCCCGGTTGAGAACCTCTGCATCGTCGGCACAGAGCTGAGGTCGATCGAGCGGGTGCTCGGCCGGCGCAGCTGGGGTACGGTGATCGGCTCCGGCGTGCAGAGCGGCCTCACGACCGGCCTGATGATCACCCTGGTGATGTGGCTGTTCATGCCCGCAGCGAACTTCGTGTTCCTCGCCCTGTACGCCCTCGGCGTGGGCATCATCGTCGGGATCGTGTTCGCGGCCCTCGGCTACTGGATGAGCCAGGGCAAGCGCGACTTCCGTTCGGTCTCGCAGACGATGGCCACCAAGTACGAGGTGCTGGCCGAGCACAAGGTCGCGGGGCAGGCCCGGGAGCTGATCTCGGCCATGCCGGGCGCCCGCGCCGCCCAGTTCAACCCGGTCCAGGCCCCGGCCGCCCCGGCGCCGCAGGGCTACCCGCC
>DehalE1_100043_pt1 | contig 21492 bp, 27 predicted proteins | sample DehspE1_FD_43922 | JGI IMG/M metagenome (IMG submission 43922) | reverse complement strand
GAGGAGTTCCCCGAGAACGCCAAGAAGGTGGCCGGTGACGCCACCGAAGCAGTGAAGGGCTTCGCCGAGGAGTTCCCCGAGAACGCCAAGAAGGTAGCCGGTGACGCCGGCACCGCGGTGAAGGGCCTCGCCGACGAGGCCGCGGCCAAGGCGAAGGATCTCTTCGACGGCGACGACGAGCCGTCCGCCTGATCAGTCCGCCTGATCAGTCTGCGCAGCGGGGCAGCCGGCACGGGTGCCCCGCTGAGGAGAGTCCGGGCCCGACGTCGGCCAGGATCGCCGCCGGGCTATGGTGAGAGCCCCCGCTTCGGACTCCGAGAGGATCTCCCCCGTGCCCGCATCCCTGTACCGCACCCTCGCCCTCGGTGTAACCGCAGTACTCGCCCTGCTCTGCCAGGCGCCGGTCCCGGCGTCCGCGGCACCGGCCCCGTGCGACGGGGTCTGGGTGGTGGTGCAGCCCGACCAGAAGGACGCGAGCTCTGCGCACGCCACCTGCGCCGCCAGCTACGACACCGGTCTCGCGGCGCTGAAGAGCGCCGGCCACACCACCGAGTTCGCCAAGGGGATGCTCAGTCGGGTTGACGGCCTGCCCGAGGACGCCGATTTCACCTCCAACGGCGGCTACTACTGGTCGTACTGGAGCGCCCCCGTCAACGCTGACGGCAGCCTCGGCGCATGGACGTACTACCAGGTCGGCCCGGACTCCTCGAAGCCCGCGGTGGGCACCGCCGATGGCTGGCTGCTCACCAACGAGCAGCAGCCCACCGGCCCCGCCCTGACCACGCTGCCCGAGGCGGCGTCGTCGGCCACACCCGCGGCCACCGCGTCCAGCCCGGCCCCGGTCCCGTCCAGCGGCTCTCCGACCGCCCTGATCGTCGCCGGTGTGGTTGTTGTCGTCGCGCTGCTCAGCCTGGGCGGCTGGTGGCTGCTGCGAGGACGCCGCCGCTAGACCCTGGACCTATCCGATTCCCGCGCGTCCAGCACAATTCCGGCCTGCCTCGGACGGCCCGGTCATCGGTCGGTGCGCATGGGTTAGGGTGAGCCCACCTGAACCTTTGCAGGGGAACCCGGTGCAAGTCCGGGACTGACCCGCAACCGTGATGACGGCGTTCGCGCCGGCTAAGTCGGAATGCCTGCACAAGTTCTGGCTCATTTCACCAACCCGTCGTGGTACTGCGGGGAGCCGGACGCACGCCGTGGCCGGATCGACCGGAGGCCACGCGCGAAAGGATTCAGATGTCCTCATCCGTGAAGCGGTGGCTGGCCGTCGGGACTGCGGCCGCCCTCGCCCTGCTGGGCGCCCTCGCCCCGACTCCGCCGGCGAGCGCCGCCGCAGCCGTCGACAAGACGCAGGCCGCCAACTACATCGTCAGAAACCTGCCGGGCAAGGCCAGCACGAGCGCCTCGATCACCGCGGCGCTCGGCCTGGCCACCACCGGCGACTGCAGCTACGCTCCCGCGCTGCGAACCCTGGTCAGCCAGCTGGAGAAGGGCGCGAAGGCGTACCTCTACCCGGGCAAGAAGCTGAACCAGGCGCGCGCCGCCAGCCTGGCCATCGTGGTCAAGGCTCTCGGCCTGAACCCGAGGAAGTTCGCCGGCTACAACCTCGTCTCACTGGTCACCAAGAGCCTGCCGTCCGATGGCCGGATCGGACCGTCCGACTCCGCGTTCAGCCAGAGCCTGGGCATCATCGCGCTGAAGCGCGCGGACGCGACCGTCCCGGTCACCCTGCTGACCAAGCTGCTCAGCCTGCAGGACGACAGCGGCGCTTTCGGCTACGACGCCGGCGGCTTCCAGGCCGACCCCGACACCACCGCACTGGGCATCCTCGCCCTGAAGGCCATCGGTCAGCTCGATCCCCAGCTGGACGACGCGACCAACTGGGCGCAGACCACCCAGACCGGGGACGGCTACTGGGAGGCGTTCTCGCCGGTGGACTCCACCGGCCTGCTCGGCTCCGCGCTGAAGTCGGTCGGCGAGGACGTCTCGACGGCCGAGGCGTGGCTGGCCGGTGAGCAGAACTCCGACGGCGGCTTCCCCAACTCCCTGGACGAGGGCACCGCCTCGGACGTGATGGCGACCGCGGACGCGCTCTACCTGATCAACGGAACGTCGCAGCTGGACGCCTCGCTGAACCTGGGCAAGTGCCCGAAGAGCCCGAAGAAGCTGCCCGCGTCCACCACCTCCTGCACCGGGGTGTGGGTGGTCGTCGATCGAGGCAACGGCCAGGAGACCGCGCGCTGTGCGACGAAGTACAGCACCGGCATGGTGGCGCTGAAGAGCGCAGGAATCAGCGTTGAGGCACCGGGGGGCTTCGTGTCCCGGCTGCACGGCTTCCCGCAGGTCATCGACACCACCTACTCGAAGTACTGGGGCTACTGGCACGCCAGCCCGAACCCGGACGGCACCTGGGGCTCCTGGGAGTCGTACATGGTGGGCGCCGCCGATTCCACCCCCAAGCAGGGCGACGTCGAGGGCTGGTACTACGCGCCGTACGCCGAGAGCGCATCCTTCCTGCAGCCGCCGGTCGGCTACGCGGCGTCCCCGACCCCGACGATCGACAACACCGCGCCGAAGGTGGGCGACACCCTGACCGTCACGGTCGGCGACTGGAGCCCCGCACCCGACCAGGTCTCGATCCGCTGGTACCGATCAGGGGCTGCGATCTCCAGGGCGACCGGCGAGACCTACACCCTGACCAGGTACGACTACGGCAAGGTCATCACGGTCAAGGTCACGGCCAGCGGTAAGGGCCTCCAGACCGTCTCGAGGACCTCCGCTCCGACGGCCAAGGTCACCAAGTGAGGCGTTTCCTCCTCGCGGCTGCGCTGGCGATCCCCCTCCTCGCCGGCGCGGCCGCGTCCACCACCACCCAGGCGGCCCCGCTGCCACAGGCCGCCACCTGCAGCGGGGTCTGGGTGGTGGTCGACTACGGATCGCTGGGTGGCACCAGCACCAAGTGCGCCACCAGCTACAGCAACGGCGCCGCGGCACTGAAGAGCGCGGGCTTCAGCGCCACGTTCGACAACGGCTTCCTGCTGAAGGTCAACGGCAAGCCGTCCAGCCCAGACCCGAACACGGCGTACTGGTCGTACTGGCACGCGACGCCGAAGGACGACGGCACCTGGTCCTCGTGGTCGTACTCCACCCTCGGCGCGGACTCCTACCACCCCACCAAGGGCAACGCGGAGGGCTGGCACTACCAGAAGTTGTCGGACGGGAAGGTCGCGCCCAGCGTCGATCCCCCTGTCGCCGACACCAGCACGCCGACGCCGACGCCGACAGCGACGAAGACAACCAGCAAGCCGACCGCCACGGCGACGAAGACCAAGACCGCGTCCGCGTCCGCGACGCCGACGAAGACCAAGACCGCCAGCGCGACCCCGACGGCGACTCCCCCGGCGTCCGAGGCGAGCCAGGCCTCGTCCGGCACGCCGGTCGCGACGTCGGCCACCCCGCTCGGTGCCGACCAGGCGACCGAGGTCGCGTCGGAACAGGTCAGCGCTGTTCCGCAGGACACTGGTAGTGGCAGCCCGGTCGGGCTGTTCGCCGCCGGCGCCGTGATCGTGCTCGCCGGGGGTGGCCTCGGCGGCTGGTGGCTGATGAAAGGACGCAGACCCTGACCTCACTGCACCCGTGGGCCTGGTGGTGCTGGGCGATCGGCATCGGGATCGCCGTCAGCGGCACCACCAACCCGTTGCTGCTCGCGCTCATCGCCACCGCCATGGTGGCGGTGGTGATGCTGCGCCGCAGTGACGCCCCGTGGGCGCGGTCGGTGAAGACCTACCTGCTGCTCAGCCTGTTCGTCATCGGCATGCGGCTGTTCTTCCAGATCCTGCTCGGCGGGAACCACGGCGAAACGGTCCTGTTCACGCTGCCGCAGGTGCCACTGCCGGACTGGGCCGCGGGCATCCAGCTGGGCGGCACGGTGACTGCGGAGGCGCTGACCAGCACCCTCTACGACGCGCTGCGGCTGGCGGTGATGCTGCTGTGCATCGGCGCGGCCAACGCCCTGGCCAACCCGCGGCAGGCGCTGCGATCGGTGCCGGCAGCGCTGTACGAGGCGTCCGTCGCGGTCGTGATCGCGCTCAGCGTGGCACCCCAGCTGATCGAGAGCGTGCAGCGGGTACGGCGGGCGCGGCGGTTGCGCGGCAATTCCTCGACCAGCCTGCGGACGCTCGGCACGATCGCGATGCCGGTGCTCGCCGACGCCGTCGAGCGCTCGATGGCGCTCGCTGCGGGCATGGAGTCGCGGGGCTTCGGCCGCACTCGCGGCCTGCCGACGAAGGGCACCCTGCCGCTGATGCTGGTCTCCTCGATGGTCGCAACCGCAGGGGTCTTCCTGCTGCTCAGCACGGACTTCTGGGCGCTCTCCCTGGGGCTGCTCGCCGCGGGGGTGACGGCCGCGACCCTCGGCCTGCGACTTGCCGGACGCCGGCTGCGGGTCACCGCCTACCGTCCCCACCCCTGGCGGGCGCGAGAAACCCTGGTCGCGGCGAGCGGGGTGCTGGCGGCCGTCGCGGTGCTGGGTCTGGGCTGGCTCGACCCGGAGGCGCTCAGCCCTGCGCTGGCGTCCCTGCTCGACCCGGCCGCGCTCACTCCGAGCACCAATCCGCTGGTCTGGCCCGGGCTGAGCCTGCCCATGCTGGTGGTCGTCGGGCTGGTGCTCGCACCGATCCCGCTGACCCGGGCGCGCCACCGGCCCGAGACCGCGTCCACCCGCAACGACACCCGCGTGCGCTCGCTGCGTCCGCGCGCCGAGACCGAGCCGGAGCGTGAGCTCGCATGGCGGTGATCACCTTCGACGAGGTCTCGGTGACCTACCCCGGCGCCGGGCGGTCCACACTGGAACGGGTCAGCTTCGAACTGCCCGAGGGCGACCTGTGCCTGGTGATCGGCGCCACGGGATCGGGCAAGTCGACGCTGCTGGGCGCGATCAACGGTCTCGTGCCGCACTTCACCGGCGGCACGCTTCGCGGGCGCGTGATCGTCGACGGCCGCGACACCGCCCGCCACCGGCCGCGCGACCTCGCCGACGTGGTCGGCTACGTGGGCCAGGATCCGCTGCGCGGCTTCGTCACCGACACGGTCGAGGACGAGATCGCCTACGGCATGGAGCAACTGGGCACCGACCCGGTGGCGATGCGCAAGCGGGTCGAGGAGACGCTGGACCTGATGGGCATCGCCGACCTGCGCAGGCGTCCGCTGACCGAACTCTCCGGTGGGCAGCAGCAGCGGGTGGCGATTGCCGCCGTGCTCGCCGCGCAGCCTCGCGTCCTCGTGCTGGACGAGCCGACGTCCGCCCTCGACCCGACCGCGGCCCAGGACGTGCTGGCCGCCATCTCCACCCTCGTCCACGAGGTGGGGCTCACCGTCGTCCTCGCCGAACACCGGCTCGAGCGGGTGATGCAGGCGGCCGACTCCGCGATCTGGCTGCCCGGCGACGGCACGGCCACCTGCGGGAAGCCCGCCGAGGTGCTCGCACAGGCCACGGTGACTCCCCCGCTCGCCGAGCTGGCCCGGATCGCCGGCTGGAGCCGGGTGCCGCTCAGCGTCCGGGAGGCGCGACGGCGCGCACTGCGCGAGGACCTCGTCCCGGCCGCACCCGAACTGCCCGTGAACGGCACCGGACCCGTCGTGCTCAGCGCCAGGGACGTGGAGGTGCGCTACGGCGACGTCACCGCCGTCCGCAACGTCAGCCTCGACCTGCGCGGCGGCACGGTGACCACCCTGCTCGGACGCAACGGCGCGGGGAAGTCCTCACTGCTGTGGGCGCTGCAGGGAGCCCTGACCTGCGCGGGCGACATCACGGTCTGCGGACGCGACCCGCGCACGCTCTCCGCGGCCGGCGCCCGCCGCCAGGTCACGCTCGTTCCGCAGACCGCGGCCGACCTGCTCTACCTGCCCAGCGTCGGCGCCGAATGCGCACAGGCGGACGCGGAGAGCGACGTCGCGCCCGGCACGACAGCGAAGCTGCTCCGCACCCTCGGGGTGGACGTGCCCGACGACCGCGACCCTCGTGACCTGTCCGAGGGGCAGCGGCTCGCGCTGGTGCTCGCGATCCAGCTGGCCGTCCGGCCGCCCGTCCTGCTGCTCGACGAGCCCACCCGCGGCCTGGACTACCGGGCCAAGGCGGAGCTGCGCCGGATGATCCGAACCCTCGCCGCACAGGGCGTGGCGGTCCTGATCAGCACGCACGACGTGGAGTTCGCCGCGGGCGCGAGCCGGCGGACGCTGCTGATGGCCGACGGCGAGCTGATCGCGGACGCCACCACCGCCGACCTGCTCACCTCCTCCCCCGCCTATGCGCCGCAGATGACGAAGGTGTTCGCCCCGGTCCCGGTGCTCACCCCCGACGATGTGGCGAGGGGGCTGTGATGGAGACCGACGCACGCAGGGTGCCCTGGGCAGTAGGGGTGGCGATCGTGATCGGCGTGGTCGCGTTCAGCTGGCCGCTGTTCCTGCGTCCCGACTCGGGCATGTCGGCCACGCAGGCCCCGATCATGTTCGCGATCGTGCTGCCGGTGGTACTGGCGATCGTGCTGTCGGAGGTCGCGGGCGGCCGGATGGACGCGAAGGCGCTCGCCATGCTGGGCGTACTGGCCGCGGTCGGCACGATCCTGCGTCCGCTCAGCGCGGGGACGGCGGGTTTCGAGCTGGTCTTCTTCATCATGATCCTCGCCGGGCGGGTGTTCGGGGCCGGCTTCGGCTTCACCCTCGGCGCGATCACCCTGTTCACGTCCGCACTGATCACGTCCGGGGTCGGGCCGTGGCTGCCCTACCAGATGCTCGCCTCGGGCTTCGTTGGCCTGTTCGCCGGGCTGTTGCCCCGTGCGTCCGGACGGGCCGAGATCGTGCTGCTCGCCGCCTACGGGATGGTGTCGGCGTTCGCGTACGGCTGGGTGATGGACTTCTCGTTCTGGCCGTTCGGGATCGGCAGTGACACCCAGCTCTCCTTCGACGCGGCGCTCGGCCCGCTGGAGAACCTGCACCGGTTCGTGCTGTACAACCTCGCCACCTCGATGGGCTGGAACCTGGGCCGTGCGCTCACCAACGCCGCGCTGATCGTCCTGCTCGGCGTCCCACTGCTGCGGTTGTTCCGGCGCTCGGCCCGCCGGGCCCAGTTCGTACCCTCCACACAGCCCGCCCCTCTGGCGGAATAGGGGGTAGAACGGGCAGGTTGGGGGTAGGTGAAAGCCAGTTACCTCAAAGGAAGGAAACCTGATGGCGTACACGCTGCCCGATCTCGACTACGACTACGGCGCACTAGCCCCGCACATCGCGCCCGAGATCATGGAGCTCCACCACAGCAAGCACCACGCGGCCTACGTGGCCGGCGCCAACACCGCGCTGGAGAAGATGGCCGAGGCCCGCGACAAGGGCGATTTCGCCAGCATCCCGAAGCTGGAGAAGGATCTCGCCTTCCACCTGGGCGGCCACATCAACCACTCGGTCTTCTGGAAGAACATGTCGCCGGACGGCGGCGGCCAGCCGGACGGCGAGGTCGCCGCGGCGATCGATGAGTTCTTCGGCTCGTTCGCCGGCTTCAAGGGCCAGTTCGAGGCGGCGGCCAACTCCCTGCAGGGCTCGGGCTGGGCACTGCTGGTCTGGGACCCGCTCGGCAAGCGGCTGAACATCAACCAGCTCTACGACCAGCAGAACAGCGTGCCGGTCGGCCAGCTGCCCGTCCTGCAGCTCGACATGTGGGAGCACGCCTTCTACCTGCAGTACAAGAACGTGAAGGGCGACTACGTGAAGGCCTGGTGGAACGTGGTCAACTGGACCGACGTCGCCGCACGGCTGGCCAAGGCCCGCGCCGCCGACGTCCTCTGACGGGTGACAACCGGACAAAACACCTAGTCAAACCGCAGTCCCCCGGGGATATTCCTGAGAGAACTTGACCTTTCTCTCAGGAAGCGGCAGGCTTTTCTCAGGAAATGCTGCCGAAACCTCCGGGGGACTGTGTCTTGAACAAGGCGATCACCGCCACCGCGCTGTCAGCTGTACTGCTGGCCGGCGGCGCGAGCACCGCCAGTGCCCTGTACAAGGACGTCGAGCTCAGCGTCGACGGCCAGGTGCAGGAGGCGTCCGGCTTCGCGCTCACCGTGGCCGACGTGCTCGCAGCCCGTGGCATCACGGTGACCCCTGCGGACGTCGTCACCCCAGGGCTCGACAGCGCGGTCGCGAACGGCGCGTCCGTGACCGTCCGGTACAACAAGCAGGTCACGCTGGACGTCGACGGCGTCCCCCACACCTTCGCCACCACGGCAGCCACCCTCAGCGAGGCGATCGCCAACGACGCACTGCCGATGCAGCCCACGCAGTTGGCCGCGACCAGCGACGACCCCGCGCTGGACCTCGCCGATGCCCGGTTCAGCAGCCCGCTGGCCACCCCGCTGCCGCGTGCGGGACTGACCGTCCAGGTGACCACGCCGAAGCAGGTGACACTCGTCGTCGGTGGCAAGAAGACCACTCTCACCACGACCGCACCGACGATCGCGGACCTGCTGGTCGACCAGGGCCTGACCGTCTCGCCCACCGATCGTCTCGCTCCGGTGGGCCCGGCGACGATCACCGAGGGCGAGACGATCACTCTCGACCGGGTCGTCGTGAAGACGAAGACCCGCACCGAGACCGTCGCCTTCGGCACGGTGAAGAAGAACAACTCCGCCCTATGGAAGGGTGAGAGCCGCGTCCTCACCGCCGGCAAGAACGGCAAGGCCACCCGCACCTACGCGATCACCATCGTCAACGGCAAGGTCACCAAGAAGGTCGTGGTCACCGAGGTGATCCTGACCAAGGCCACCGACCAGGTGCTCTCCGTCGGCACGAAGACCTCCGCCAACGGCGTCGGGCTGAACCTCGCCCGGGCCGCCATGTGGGACCGCATCGCGCGGTGTGAGTCCGGCGGCAACTGGCACATCAACACCGGTAACGGCTACTACGGCGGCCTCCAGTTCAACATGGCTGCGTGGACCTCGAACGGTGGACGCGACTTCGCCGCCCGCGCGGACCTCGCCAGCCGCGCGGAACAGATCACGGTGGCGAACCGGTACTACGCGAAAGCCGGCACCAGACCCTGGTCCTGCGCCTGATCACCCTCCGGCGCAGGCTCCCTCCCCCGGTCCGACGGCCCCGAGAACCATCCCCCTCCGGTTCTCGGGGCCGTTGTCCGTCTTCTGAATACGGGCCGCCCGGCCTCAGCGCAGGCTCTTGGCCGGCCGGTTCACAGGGTGCCCACGGGTAATGGCCAGCGAAGTTGTGGCCTGCCCACAGGCTGCTCTGGGAATCGCGGCGGACGCTGGCGACCTACCCAGTAACCGGGAGGTTCCAGATGACCAGCAGGCCCGCACTCTCCACGGCACGTCGCGCCGTGGCCGGCGTGATGGTGGCGGCGACACTCGGCACCGCAGGGATCGCGACCGCGCTGGCCGTCGGTGCCAACAGCGCCACCACGAGTTCGAGCACCGACGACACCAACTCCGCGACCGGTTCAGGGTTCACGTCCATCGGCTCCGCGGGCAACTCCAGCGGCTCCGTCCAGACCACAACCCACGGTTCCTGACCCCCTCAACGCCGCTTTCGAACCGACTTGACGGCGGCTTAGGACCGGCTTGATACCCCAGACAGCACACTCACAGGGAGGGGATCCACAGTGATCACCAACCGGAAGAACCCGTCTGGAGGAGAAGCCCGTGAACTCACCGGCACTGAGCAAGGCCCGCGTGGCAGTGAGCGCCCTGATGGCGAGTGGGACCCTCGCCACCGCCTGGCTCGCGACGTCTCTGGCGATCGCCAGTCACGATGCGAGCGAGAGCGTTGCTGCTCCGGACACCAGCGTGAGCGTCGGCCAGAGCTCCCACGAGAGCAGCGAGGCCTCGCACTCATCGACGAAGAAGCGCACCTCGAGCTCATCGACGGGCTTCGCGCCCGCCAAGAAGGCGCAGCCGGCCTCGGGCACCACCCACACCAAGACCAAGGGATCATGAGTACCCCCGGAACCTTCCGGTCGTCGGACGCCGGTGTCGTGGCTGAGCCCGTCGAGGCGCACTTCGACGCCATCGGCACGACGAACCGCATCATCGCGACCGACCAGACCGCCCTCGCCACAGCCGTCGGTCTGGCGAAGGACTACCTTTCCGACCTGGACCGCGCCGTTTCCCGCTTCCGGGACGACTCCGAGGTGAGCCGGCTCGCAGCCACCGCGGCCAACGGGACCACCTGGTGCTGGGGGTCTCCGCTCTTCCTCGACCACCTGGACGCCGCGCTCCGGGCGGCCCGGCTCAGCGACGGCCTGGTCGACTTCACCGTCGGTTCGGCGATGGTGGCGGCTGGCTACGACACCGACCTCGAAGCCGTGCGGGCCCGCCCCGGCTTCACGCTCCGGCTGGATGGTGTCCGCGTCCCCGGCTGGGAGAGCGTCGGACGCACCAGTGACGGGCGCATCACCACCCCTCGTGGAACCGTGCTCGACTTCGGGTCCACCGCCAAGGCCCGGGCCGCGGATGTGATCGCGCGTCGTCTCGCACTGACCCTCCCCGGTGGCTTCCTGGTGAACCTCGGCGGCGATATCGCCCCCTCGGGCACCGCGCCCGCCGGAGGCTGGCGGATCGGCGTCGAGGCTGCCGACGGCTCCGTCCTCCAGGTCGTGAGCGTGACCAACCAGGGCGTCGCGACCTCGTCGACGCAGCTGCGGCGTTGGCAGACTGACGCCGGCACCGTCCACCACATCATCGACCCGCGGACGGGGCGGCCGGCGCCCACGACCTGGGCGCAGGTCACCTGCATCGCCGCGGACACCCTCGAGGCGAACACCGCCTCCACTGCGGCGCTCGTGCTCGGGGAGGACGCCCCCGACTGGCTGATCCGCAAGGGGTCGCCGCCCGTCTCGATCGTCCCGACGGCACCGTGACCTTCACCCCGGGGTGGCCCCGACCCGAAGCGGAGCGTGCGGCATGAGTGGCCAGGCACTGTGGTTCATCTCCCGCGCGACCGGCGTGGTCAGCATCGTGCTGCTCACCCTCGTCGTCTGTCTGGGCATGGTCACCGCGGGACGGCGCCGGCCGCACGGCGAGAGCGCCACGGTCGTGATGGGCCTGCACCGCTGGCTCTCCCTGGGCATGCTGGTCTTCCTCGGCACCCACATCGTCACGGCGATCGCCGACGGCTACGTGTCGATCGGCTGGCTGTCGGTGCTGGTGCCGTTCACGTCCGGCTACGAGACCCTGCTGGTCGGCCTGGGCACGCTCGGCGTGGACCTGCTGGTCGTCCTGCTCGTGACCAGCTACCTGCGACACCGGATCCCGGAGCACCGCTGGCGGCTGATCCACTGGCTGTCGTATGCGATGTGGCTGGTCGCCCTCGGCCACGGGTTCTTCATGGGGACCTCCGACCAGCCGGTGCTGCGCGTGGTGAGCATCGCGTGTGCGGTGGTCGGTGGGCTGATGGTGAGCTGGCGGGTGATCGCCTCTCACTCCGACGGCGAACGGCGCCGGGAGATCGACGCACAGGAGTGGACATGAACGGCATCGTCGAACTGCTCGAGGCCGCCGGCCTGACCGGACGCGGCGGAGCAGCCTTCAGCACCGCGATCAAGGTGAAGGCCGCGCACGAGAACGGCGCCGAGCTGATCGTGAACGCCTGCGACGGCGAGATCGGCGCGGCCAAGGACGCCTGGATCGTCGAGCACCGTCTGCCGGAGCTGATCGAGGGCGCCTCGCTGGTCGCTCGCGGTCGGCGGCCGAAGGTGCGCTACGCGGCTCACCGCGGCTCGCGGACGGCCGCGCTGCTGCACTCCGCGGGCCTGCATGTGCTGGAGGCACCGCACCGCTACGTGTCCTCGGAGGAGACCTCCCTGATCCAGCTCGCCCACGGCGGACCAGCCAAGCCGATGACCAAGCGGGCGCCGTTCGTGTTCGGCGGACGGGACAGCCAGGGCCACCGCGTCCGGCCGACCGTGGTGCTGAACGCCGAGACGCTGTTGCGGGTGAGCCAGATCAACCGTCACGGTGCGACCTGGTTCCGCTCGTTCGGCACCGAGCTCGAGCCGGGCCCCCGACTGGTCGCGATCAGCGGCCACATCGCCCGTCCCGGCGTGCACGAGGTGGCCGCGGGGATGTCGATCGCGGACATCCTCGCCCTCGCCGGAGGCCTGCCCGAGGACGCGCGACACGTCGGTGTCGGCGGGCTCGGCGGCGTCCTGCTCACCGCGCAGGACGCGCGGACGACGATCTGGACCGGCGGTGGCATGAAGCGCCATGGAGGGTCGCTGGGGCCGGGGATCTTCACTGTCTGGGATCCGTCCGAGTGTCCGGTCGAGACCGCGATCCAGCTGCTGTCCTACGGCGCCGGCGAGTCCGCGGGGCAGTGTGGGCCGTGCATGTTCGGCCTGCCCGCGCTGGCCGGCGACTGGGCGGCCTACGGACGCACGCCCAGCACTGACCGCTACCAGCGCCTGCAGCTGCGCCTCGATCTGCTGCAGCGCCGCGGCGCCTGCGCACACCCCGACGGGGTCTCGCGGTTCGCCCGCTCGGCGCTGGCCACGCTCAGGCCTGAGTTCGCTGCCCACGCCAACCACTCCTGCCAGAAGGGGGGCCTGCGCCATGCCCGACTCGTCTGAGGGGGTCCGGATCGCCGTCGACCGCGTGCTCTGCACCGGACACGGGGTGTGCGCCCAGACACTCCCGGGCGCGATCGTGCTGGACGAGTGGGGCTACCCGGTGATCCGCTCCGAGGTCGTCGATCCTGAGGCGGCGACGCTGGCCGTCAAGCTGTGTCCGGCGCGGGCCCTGTATCGGCGCTGAGGGGGCGGCGGGCCACCCGACCAGCGGGAAGGGGATCTCGCGATTGCCGGTGCATTCTGACCCCGCAGTGGGATCGTTGAGAGTGGGCCAAGCCATGGGTGGCTCGGCTTGAGACGGAGGAACGTCATGGATCCCCTTATCGGCGAGATCAGACTTTTCGCTTTCAACTTCGTTCCAGAGGGCTGGATGGCCTGCCGGGGCCAGGAGCTCCCGGTCCAGCACCACGAGGCCTTGTTCGCCCTGATCGGCGACAGCTTCGGAGGGAACGGCTACAGCACATTCCGCTTACCGGATCTGCAGGGCCGGGCGCCGATCGGCCAGGGAACCAGTTCGTCGGTTCCCACCGTCGAATGGGGTCAGGCTGTCGATCCGCCGGGCTACGGCCTCGTCGAGGGCGGCCCGCAGGATGACCCCGACTCCCCCCGGTGGCGGGCCGCTCCGGGGTTCCTCTCGATGTCGTGGTGCATCGCCGTCCAGGGCGTCTTCCCCGCCCACACCTGACAGCGGACTCGAACCGTCGATTGGCCGCCACGACCGGCTCGCACAGCGGCGCCGACCGCTAGCCTGACCTCGTGCGGCAGCCAGACCTTGAGGCGGAGCTTGCGCTGGAGGCCGCTTTCGGTCACGCGAGAGTGTCGCGATATGTGAAGCCGTTCTACCTGAAGCTCATGGGCTTCAACGCGGCGAATGCATCGCGGGATCTGATCGCCACCGTGCGAGAACGAAGCCGCAAACTGTCGGCCAAGGACATCAATCAACTACTCCAGATGCACTGGCGGCCCCGGGTAATGGGTGCCTGGTACGCGATCGCCGCACAGGACGCCTCACTGTCAGCCGCCGTTCACGACTCGCTGGAAACCTGCCTGGGACACCTCACGTCGCCGCCCTTGATCACCGCGGCACTTGCGTACCCAAACGCGGGAACCGCGAGCCTGCTCCGCGACTACATCGAGACGGATCACCGGATGGGCTGGGGCGCGGCGGGTTTTGCCTCGGGGGCGCTTGCTCGCCTGGAGCCGGGAAACGAGGGCAGAGCTGGTGTGGCCTCAGCAGTCCGTTCAGACGACATCGAGCTGGTCGACATGCTCGCCGCCTTCGGCAACGCTCTGCGGTCGAAGTAGCCGCGAAGTTCACTCCCGGCGGCGCAGCATCCGGGCGTTTCCCAGCGACTGGCCACCACCACACCTACCCGGAACACCGCCAGACGGCACCGGAAACCGGTCAAGCCATCCCGCCACGATTCCTTTGGCCGCTCGCTCCATCGAGCGAGCAGACTTATCGGGCGCGGCATCTCGGATGTTGGTGCCGCCGCGAAGGTGGCGGGCCTCCCAGCTGAACAACGCCAACCTCTAGCAATGGTCGTTGCCACTCTTGCTGGGAACCGATCGGTTTGATCCCTTGCTCGCACGGCACGAACTGCGGCATGTCCGTGCGTTCGGCGCGAGCCAAGGGCGTGCAGGCAAGACCGACATCGTTCGGGAATGTGCGCTGTTTCCGGGGTAGACGACCGTGTCGTATGCACACACCCTGTCGATCTTCCTCAAGACCTTGCTGTTCTTCATGGGTACGAACTTGCAGACAAGTATCCTAGCGGGGGTGTCCGAAGGGAGCGATCACGCAGGCGATTATCCAACACTTGACTGATTACGCGTCAACCGACAAGTTGAGGTGATTCCCATGAGCGGGCTGAGACGGTGGGGTGCGGCTCACGCCACCCAGATTCTTCTCGGCCAGACAGTTTGGGCTGCAGCGACGGTGTCGTGGTGGGTCGTGACATGGAGGTCAGGTCCTGTGTTTGATCCATCGGCCACTGTGGTTTTCGCGCTCGTGAGCGGCCTAGACTTCATCGTATTCGTTCTGGCGACGGTGATCATGCTGGTCGGCAGCTTGGCGATTCCGCCCTTCACTGTGGTGATGCTTGCTCGGAAATCCCGCAGTTGGGATCGTACCAGCACCGCACTTGCATTGATGTTCGGGTTGGCTGCCCTGCTTCAATGTGCATACATGATCTCGCGACTACTGCAGGTTTCTCCCTTCTAGGATGTTTGACCTAGTCCGGCGCCCGGCTACTTGAGCTGACGTTCAGACCATCCCCTCGTCGGCGGATCGGTCGGAATCCAGAGCTGAGTCGATCCGACTCCGACGAGTTCGCGGCAGGCACCGGACGCCCGGACGAATCTGCCCTTCGGGTGAGCGGGCTCGGGTGAGGCCAGTTCATGCTCCGCGGCAAGACCCGCATGGAAGCCCTCCGCTGCCTCAAACGCCGACTCTCCGACGTCGTGTATCGACACCTCCTGGCCGACGCCACCACGATCACCAGCGACCCCGACGAGCAACTGGGCGCGAGCCCGGGAGGGCACCTCGGGGCGGCACTTAAGTCCAGCGCGGTCGACTCACACCCGAACATCGACGCGCCTCCAACCCACCCATTGACAGAGGGGACCAGATGCGGTCGTTCGGGTGCGAACTGGGAGGTCACCGATCGGGGCGGCGTCAACTTCGCAGACGGGTGGGCCGACGTGAAGACGAGGGACTTTGGCTGCTAGGCCGAACTGACAGGCTGGACCGCCTGCCCTGCGGCATGCGCGTGGTGCAGCGGAGCGGCGGTTAACCTTGCGTTCATGTCGAGCGTCACCGATGACCGGTTCGTCTGGTCTCGCGCGTTCCTTGGCGTGCTTTCCGTGGGGTTCCTTGTTGTGGCCGCTTTCTTCGTGCTCATCGACATGGCGGCGATTGATCCCGAGGATCACCTACCCCGGGTGGTGATCGCTGCACCCGCGGTGCTGGCCGCGGCCGGGATTCTCCTGGCGGGCCTTGGCGGGCGAGTCGCGTGGATCGTGTCCGCTGTCTACGGGTTGATGGTCAGCGGCGCCGTGGTCGTCTTGCTGGCACGTCATCCCGGTTCATGGCAAAGCTATCCGCTGCTCGCGGCTCTCTTGACCGCAGCGGCGATGGTCGGCGCGGCCGCGGTCATCGTGGCGTTCAGACAGCGACCGGGGAGCAGGGAGCCGTCGGAGATGTCTGCATAGCCGCCCTGGCGTTGGGCGGCAAGAGAGGTGCGGTTGGGCGGCGCGGCTCGCGTTATACGCACGAGCGTTGCATACGCTGCGTTCGGCGGAGGAGAAGACAGTGCCAGTCGCGAAGGACGATGGGCGGGATCGACCCACGCGCTCACGAGCCCGGAAGCTCTGGGCGGGTGTGGCACTTGGCCTCACCCCCGGCCTCATTGATGTCGGCAATGCTCTCGGGCTGTACCCATTCGTCCCGCTAATCGGGATCGGCCTCATCCTGATCCTTGGCCTTGCCCTCTTGATCATCACGCCGACGAGGCTCTTCGGCGCCGGCCTGGCGGTCGGGTCCACCCTCAGCCTGATGCTGGTTCTTCTCGGTGTGGCAACGAGCTGGCTGACGGACCCGACCATCGTCTTCTAGACAGGCGTCCGAACTGAACTAAGCGCGGCAGATCTGGATGTTCTCCTGACGCCGGCACCAGCTTGCGGCCCTAGTCCGGCCGCCCACCGAACCGCCACTGATGCACTTCGATTCCGGTGTACCTGTCACCGGAGAGAATCATGCGCGCATGATCCGCGTCGGGGGCTTCCATAAGGACTCCGGCCCCGAGCACCCAGGAGCCGTCGTCAGACAGGAGGGGCCCGCCGACGATCAGGTTGTCCCGGTGCGGAACTTCGGTGGCCGTAGCCGCTGGTTCCAGCGTGAACCCGAGGACGAGGTAGAGGTTGTTGCCGGGCTGGCTACCACCGAAGTCCCACATCGTCCGACCCAAGTCGTTGCGCCAACGTCGCAGGAGGATGTCACGGTAGGCGCCAGCTTGGTAGCAGGGCTCCTCGAACGCGAAAGTGCGTGCAGCGGGGGGATCTGGCAGATCGAGAATGTGCACGCTGCCGGTAAGGGTGCCGTCACTGGTGAAGGTCGGGCCGCGGGCGATCATCGATGCGGCGAACTGATCCATGTATGACCAGTGCTGCTCCAACATCTGCGTTCGCAGCGGCGTCGATCCAGGACGATCGCGGTGGTAGCACAGGAACTCCATGCGCCCAGAGTCCCCGAGGGACCCTGACGCAGGCAAGGGGGGTGCTCGCCGCGCCGCCCTCGGCCCAGCCCCAGGATCAACATCTGAGGCTCCCGACAGCGCAACTCGTGCCACCAGGCATCAGGTGCGTCGAGGAACACTTCGATGCGGGTGGTCGTCATGCCGCCTCGGTCGGGCTGGTCTCCAGCTTCTGCCCCGGCACCGCTTCGTGCAGGAGGAATGGCGCGCAGTGTAGGTGGATCGCGGCGACCCCACCCAAGTCCCACATCAGCCCACATAGGGCCATGCATCGATGCTGGACTGACGCACGTCAGGCCACTCGCCTCCACGAAAAGCACGCCTCTCAAGATCCGATGGTTGGCCCGATGGAGGTGACGGTCATCGGCATGACCGCGCGTGTCTGTGCTTCAGCGGGGTCGGCGCCAGCACCTCGACCGGCTCGCGAGGGCGCGAGAGTTGCTGTCCGATCGGCCGCTGGAGTCGGCCCATGGACGCAGCACAGACCCTCGATCCGCTGTCGCCGGTCGCGTCACACTGCGCTGACGTCCCTGGACGGCGCTTGCCCCCAGACGCAGCACCGCCCGCCTCCCAGCGGGAGACGGGCGGTGTGGCTTCGGGCGAAACTCAGGCCTTGTCGTCCGCGTCGGCCTCGGCCTCGGCAGCGACCTCCTCGGCGGGGGCGTCCGCGACCTCGGTGGTGTCGGCGTCGGCCTCGGCCGGCTCCTCAACCGGGGCCTCGGCGACCTCCTCGACTGCGACCTCCTCGACCTTCTCGGACTTCTTCGCAGCGGCCTTCTTCGGGGCAGCCTTCTTGGTCTCGGCCTTGGCCGGCTCGGCCTTCTTGGCGGAGCCCTTGGCCTTGGCCTTGCGGGAGTCCTCGACGCTCTCGGTCACGATCTCGATCACGGCCATGGGGGCGTTGTCGCCCTTGCGCGGCCCGATCTTGGTGATCCGGGTGTAGCCACCCTCGCGCTCGGCGAGCTTCGGGGCGATCTCGGTGAACAGGATGTGCACGACACCCTTGTCCGTGACGGTCTGCAACACGATCCGACGGTTGTGCAGGTCGCCCCTCTTGGCCTTGCTGATCAGGCGGTCAGCCAGCGGCTGGACGCGCTTGGCCTTGGCCTCGGTCGTGGTGATCTTGCCATGCTGGAACAGCTGGGTGGCCAGGTTGGCCAGGATGATCCGCTGGTGGGCCGGGCTACCGCCGAAGCGGGGGCCCTTGGTCGGCTTGGGCATTGTTCGCTAACTCCTGTATGGCAGTTGATCAGTACGAATCGTCGTAGTCGACGTCCGTGTCGTAGGTGTTGAGGGCGCTCAGCGGGTCGAAGCCCGGCGAGCTGTCCTTCAGGGACAAGCCCATCTCGTGCAGCCGCAGCTTGACCTCCTCGATCGACTTGGAGCCGAAGTTGCGGATGTCGAGCAGATCCTGCTCGGAGCGGGAGACCAGCTCGGAGACGGTGTGGATGCCCTCGCGCTTGAGGCAGTTGTAGGACCGCATGGTGAGCTTGAGCTCCTCCACCGGCAGGGCCAGATCGGCGGCGAGCTGCTCGTCCACAGGGGACGGGCCGATCTCGATGCCCTCGGCGTCCACGTTCAGCTCGCGGGCCAGACCGAACAGCTCCACCAGCGTCTTGCCCGCAGAGGCCATCGCGTCACGCGGCTTGATCGACTGCTTGGTCTCGACGTCGACGATCAGCTTGTCGAAGTCCGTGCGCTGCTCGACGCGGGTCGCTTCCACCTTGTAGGTGACCTTGAGCACCGGGGAGTAGATCGAGTCGACCGGGATGCGGCCGATCTCGGCGTCCGGGTTCTTGTTCTGGACGGCGGAAACGTAGCCGCGGCCACGCTCGACGACCAGCTCCATCTCGATCTTGCCGGTCTCGTTCAGCGTCGCGATGTGCAGGTCGGGGTTGTGCACCTCGACACCCGCGGGCGGCGCGATGTCGGCCGCCGTGACCGCGCCCGCACCGGACTTGCGCAGGTACATCACCACCGGCTCGTCCTCCTCAGAGGACAGCACGAGCGACTTCAGGTTCAGGATGATCTCGGTGACGTCCTCGACGACACCGGGCACCGTGGAGAACTCGTGTTGGTTCCCCTCGATCTTGATGCTGGTGACCGCCGCGCCCGGGATGGACGACAGCAGGGTCCGGCGCAGCGAGTTGCCGAGCGTGTAGCCGAAACCCGGCTCGAGCGGCTCGATAACGAACCGCGAACGGAATTCGTCGACGACCTCTTCGGTAAGGATCGGACGCTGTGCGATGAGCATTCTTGGTGTTCTTCCTCTCCACCGCCCACTATTTGACGGTGACTGGCTGCTCCGGGCGCCCTGCCCGGAGCGGTACTGAGACGGGTTCTCCTCCCCCGCACCGGCGGGAGAGGAGAACCATCAGGACTACTTCGAGTAGAGCTCGACGATCAGCTGTTCGGTGACGTCGATGACGATCTGCTCGCGCACCGGGAGCTGGTGAACCAGGATCCGGCCCTTGTTGGGACGGACGGTCAGCCAGCCCGGCACGACCTGCTCGTTGAAGGTCTCGCGGGCCACAACGAACGGGTACATGTTCATCGACTTCGGCTTGATGTCGATCACGTCGTACGCGCTCACCCGGTAGCTCGGCACGTTCACCTTCTTGCCGTTGACCAGGAAGTGGCCGTGCACGACCATCTGCCGGGCCTGGCGCCGGGTGGACGCGAGGCCGGAGCGGTAGACGACGTTGTCGAGGCGGGACTCGAGGATGATCAGCAGGTTGTCACCGGTCTTGCCGGACAGCCGGTTGGCCTCTTCGTAGTAGCGACGGAACTGCTTCTCGAGCACGCCATAGGCGAAACGGGCCTTCTGCTTCTCCTTGAGCTGAAGCAGGTACTCGCTCTCCTTGGTGCGGCCGCGGCCGTGCATACCCGGCGGGTACGGACGGTGCTCGAAGGCCTTGTCATTGCCCACCAGGTCGGTGCCGAGCCGGCGGGACTTCTTCGTGATTGGGCCGGTGTAACGGGCCATGGTTCTCTCCTCTTCGGCTCGGGACTAGACGCGACGGCGCTTCGGCGGACGGCAACCGTTGTGCGGCACCGGGGTGACGTCGGAGATCGGACCGATCTCCAGGCCGACGGCGCCGAGCGAACGGATCGCGGTCTCGCGGCCGGAGCCGGGACCCTTGACGAAGACGTCCACCCGCTTCATGCCGTGCTCCATGGCGCGGCGGCCCGCGGCCTCAGCGGCCATCTGGGCGGCGAACGGGGTGGACTTGCGGGAGCCCTTGAAGCCGACGGTGCCGGCAGAGGCCCATGAGATCACCGCACCAGTGGGATCGGTGATCGTGATGATCGTGTTGTTGAACGTGCTCTTGATGTGCGCCTGACCGGCGACGATGTTCTTCTTTTCCTTGCGACGTACCTTGCCCTTGGCGGACTTTGCACTCGCAGAACGGCCTGCAGTAGCCAATTGAATTACTCCTGGATCCTTGTCCCCAGCCCGCTATCAGCGGGCCTTCTTCTTGCCGGCGACAGCCTTCTTCTTGCCCTTGCGGGTACGGGCATTGGTGCGAGTGCGCTGACCGCGCACCGGCAGGCCCATGCGATGACGACGGCCCTGGTAGGAGCCGATCTCAATCTTGCGACGGATATCTGCGGCCACGGAGCGCCGAAGGTCACCCTCGGTCTCGTAGCTGGCCTCGATGTGGTCGCGTAGGGCGACGAGCTGGTCGTCGGTGAGTTGGTGGACGCGAACGTCGCCACTGATTCCAGTGGCCGCCAGGGTTTCCTTGGCGCGGGTACGGCCGATGCCGTAGATGTAGGTGAGGGCGATCTCGAGACGCTTCTCGCGCGGGAGGTCGACCCCGATGAGGCGTGCCATCAGGCGGTTACCTTTCATTCATTCGAGCCGGCTGGCCGACTCGCGAAGGTGTCTGGCGTGATGCGTCCCCTTGCCGCCTGGCATGGGCCCCAGCCTTCGTCCGGGGGTGGTCACCGGGTCTACTACCTTCCCGGTGTTGCGATCACGTTTTCGGGTTATTCAGTTGTGTTCGCCCAGTTGAGCCGGTGTCCCCGCGCTCAGCCCTGACGCTGCTTGTGTCGCGGGTTGTCGCAGATCACCATCACGCGACCGTGCCGGCGGATGACCTTGCACTTGTCGCAGATCTTCTTGACGCTCGGCTGAACCTTCATCGAGCAACTCCTCGGTTCGTCGCCGAGCACAGGAGTACCCCTGCGATCGGACTGGTAGTGGATTCTTGCAGTGCGTTACCGGTGCCGGAAGACGATGCGGCCACGGCTCAGGTCATAGGGGGACAGTTCGACGACCACCCGGTCGGCCGGAATGATGCGGATGTAGTGCTGCCGCATCTTGCCGCTGATGGTCGCCAGTACCTTGTGCCCGTTGGCCAGTTCCACCCGGAACATGGCGTTGGGCAGGGCTTCGACGACGGTTCCCTCGAGTTCGAGGGCGCCTTCCTTCTTCGCCATTACTCCCAATCGTTGAACGTGTGTGGTCGCACGCGCCTGTCTGCACAGGTCATGCAAGGGTCAACTGTACGCCAGAAGCGGGAACGCCCTCAAATCGGGGACCCGGCGGCCGGTCCCGCTATCCCTGTCGCTGGTCGGACCGAGTTGGGGACGGTTCCGAACTCGGTCCATCCG
>DehalE1_100042_pt1 | contig 21562 bp, 16 predicted proteins | sample DehspE1_FD_43922 | JGI IMG/M metagenome (IMG submission 43922) | reverse complement strand
CCATCCCGCGGGCGAAGGCGAGGCCTCGCTGGGTGAGTTGCTCGGCCGGCCCGCTCGCCAGGTGGATCTGGGCGCGGGCCTCGGTGTTCCCCATCCGGAACGCACGGCGAGTCACCCAGCCACGCGTCGCGCGAGCGGCGGGCACGACGTCGGAGACGACGGCCTCATCACACCAGAGGATCCGTCCGCCGGCCTTCACCAGTTCCCGGGTGAACACGCTGTCGGAGCCGCCCGACAGGCCGAACGCCTCGTCGAAGACCAGGCGCTGGGCTTCGACGAAGGCACGGTCGAGGAGCAGGTTGTTGGTCGCCGCCACCGGGAGCGAGGTGCCGGTGGCGTGGCGCCGGCGATCGAAGAACCGCCCGGCGACGATCCACGGGTCGAGTTCGCCATCGAACTCGGAGAGAACCGGACCGGCCACGGCCTCGGCACCGCTGCTGCGGTAGAACTCCACCAGCGTCGGCAGCCATCCCTGGTGGGGCCGCTCGTCGTCGTCGATGAAGACCACCACGTCCTGGTCCACGGTCTCGGCGAGACCTCGATTGCGCGCGCTGGCGATGCCCGGTCGCGGCTCGTGGACGTAGCGAACCCGGTCCTCGGACAGGTCCCGGACCGCCTCTTGTGCGCTCGGCGTGGTGTCGTTGTCGACCACAAGGAGTTCCGCTCCCGGCCAGGACGTCACGGACTCCAGCAGCAGCGGCAGCGCCGCGGTGAGGTCCTCGGGCCGGCGATAGGTGAGCACGATCACCGTCACCCGTTCAGCTTGCTTCACAGTGTCATCCCCTTGCCGCCCGCCGAAACCGAGTTCGAGAACCCTATCGTGGAGCCACGGCCCAGATCACGCGCACGTCTAGCCGCATCCGTGGGGTCCGGCACGAACAGGAGAATGCCCATGAACTCCCCAGCGATCACTTTGGTGACGGTCGCCTTCGAGGCCGAGACGATGCTGCTGGCCCTCCAGGCCCGATCGGTGGCCCGCTACCTCTCCCCGGCGGACGTCCGGGAGATCCTGGTCATCGACAACTCCGAGCGCGGCATGTCGAGCGGGTATCGCAGGCGGGTGAACTCCGCCTACGGCCCGCATGCGGACCGGGTGACCTGGCTGCGGCCGGAGGAGATCATGGCGATCCCCCGGGCGTCGGGCTGGTACGTCCAGCAGTTGCTCAAGCTGTCCGTCGCCGACCGCGTGCAGACCCCCAACTACGTCGCCCTCGACGCCAAGGACCACTTCGTCGGGCCGGCCGGGCCAGCCACCTTCGTCGACGCTGCCGGGAGGGGTCGGGTGCCGGCGTACAGCTACCGGGAACACCCGCTGCGTCCGCACCTGGAGCGGACCCTCCGCTACCTCGAGCTTCCCCCGGATTCCTTGCTGGACCCGTTCGCGGCCACGGTGACCCCCTTCACCTTCGAGACCGACCAGGTGCGCGAGATGATGCGTGAGGTGGGCCGACGGCGCACTCCAGAGGACTTCGCCGGCGAGTTCATCGACAACCAGCTGCTGGAGTTCTTCCTGTACTCGGCGTGGCTGACGCGGCGCCGGGGATCATTGCGCAACGCGTTCGACATCGAGGCCGAGCGCTTCCCGAAGGTCTGGAAGCGCACCGCGACCACGGCCGGCGTGGACGAGGCCATCCAGCTCGTCCGGCAGCTGTCCGCACCGGTCTTCAGCGTGCATCGACGCGCGCTGGCGGCGCTGCCACCGACCGCTCTGCGGCACCTGGCCCGCTTCTGGGTGGAGCGAGGGCTCTTCGCCAGCCCGCCCAGAGCGCTGGGTGCGGTAATGGCCCTTCGGGTCAAGTACCTCAGCCACGAGGTGAGTCGGCGGCTCAGGCGTGCGCTCGGGAGTCGCTCCGGCGCAGAGACCGCATGACCAGCCTGCCCATGCCGAGGCACTCCCGGCGGATCGGGGGCACCACGAGCACCGCCGCCGCGTAGCCGAGCGAAGCCCCGACGAACCCGACCAGCAGCTGGAGCCAGTTGGACTGGCCCGCGACCAGCCAGAGCCCGCCGGCGGTACCAGCGGCGACGAACAGCGCCAGCACGATGATCCACCCCGCGCCGACGTAGAGCCGCTTGGTCGGCAGGCGAGTGAGGTGCGCCAACCAGCCGATCGAGAACGGCCAGCTGATCGCGCCCGACACAGCGATGCCCGCAGCCACGCCGACCACTCCCCATTGGCTGCCGACCAGGACGCAGGTCGTCTTGATCGCCATCGAGAGCAGGCTGAACCAGAAGAACTTCGCGGTCAGCCCGCGGACCAGGTAGACCCAGTAGCAGAAGTAGGACGTGGTCTCGAACATCGCGGCGATCGAGAGCCAGGTCAGCACCGGTACGACCTGGTCCCAGCCGGCCCCAAGCACGATCGCAGCGATCGGCGCGGCGGCCACGGCGACGAAGGCCAGACCGGCCATCAGTGTGTAGCCCAGCGCGGCCTGGCCGCGCACGATGAAGTCGTCGGCGCGCTGCGGGTCGCGTTCCAGGCGGCTGAGGATGGGCACGGCGACCGAAGTGGACGGCCCCCTGAGCTGGTTCACCGATCGGGTGAGCAACTGGTAGCCCCGGTTGTAGTAGCCGAGACTGACCGGCCCGAGCTGGGTTCCGATCACGATGTTGTCCATGTTCGAACTCAGGTAGCCCACGGTCTGCGAGGCCACCAGGCCGAGCCCGAAGTGCACCATCCCCTTGATCTGGGTGCCGCGCTCCGGCCACCTCGGCAGCCAGCGGCACTGCACCATCGCGATGACCAGCGTGATCAGACCGACCGTGATCTGCTGGCCGACCAGCGCCCAATAGCCGGCGCCGGCGAGGGCGAGCACCACTGCGGCGATCAGGCCAGCACCCTGGCCGCCCAGATCAGAGGTGACCAGTTGTCGGAACCGCATCGACCGGGTGAGGTCGGCGCGGTACTGCGCGGTGAGCCCGTTGAACACGAACACCAGCGACAGCGCCCGCGACATCGGCAGCAGCTCGGGTTGCCCGAACCAGGTGGCGATCAGCGGGGCGCCCGCGAACAGCAGGATGGCGAACCCGACTCCGATGGCCGTGTTCACGAAGAACAGCGCGTCCCGCTGCGAACGGCTCAGCGTCGGGGCACGGACGGCCGCCTGCGACAGCCCGAAGTCGCGGAACACCTCGCCGAACGCGATGACCACCATCACCATCGCGAGCAGGCCGTAGTCGCGCGGGGACAACAGCCGGGACAGGATGACCACCGAGAGCAGCTGCAGGATCATCCTGGCGACCTGCCCGGTCACCATGTTCCCCGCACCCCGGACCGCTGTTCTGCCCAGGTCCTCCGACAGGTTGTCCTTGCTCAAGTCGTCGACGTCAGCCACCGCTGCACCTCGGACGCTCCACCGTCCCGGGCGAGGCCGCGTCCGGGCGGTACCTCACCACTCCGCCAGGACCCGCCGCAGCTCGGTCGAGGAGGTGTGCAGCGTGTACGGGAAGTAGTGGACGCTCGCGCCCACCGCGGCGAGTTCGCGTTCCAGCCGGCGGCCCTTCGGCGTGCCACGCCAGTCGTCGCCCTTGAAAAGGACATCGAAGTGGACGGTGTTCCACACCTCGACCTTGCTCGCCGAATGGTCGACCACGGCCTCGTCGACGATACCGATCGCCTGGACGATCGCGAGCCGCTCCTCGAACGGGACAATCGGGTACTTGTTCTTCATCTCGAAAAGCGTCTCGTCGGTCACGACCCCGGCTACCAGCCAATCGCAATTCTCACGGGCACGCTTGAGAATGTTCAGGTGACCGATGTGGAACATATCCCAGGCGCCTGGGACATAGCCCACCACACCGTGCCGATCAGCAAATGCGTTCATGCCGAACCTCCCCCCATGTGCGGCGGGGATTCCCCCTACCCACCGCAGTCGGCATACGCCAAGACGATCCCCCAACCGTCCGACAGAATCCAGTATTGCCCGTTCACCCTCGCGATGCCAAGCCCACCGGGTCCCTGCCACCAAACCGTAACCGGCCGGACACTCTGCCCAATGGTGAATTCCTGCCGACCCCCGCGGCGACGGTCCCGCCGCCATCGGCGCCGCTCAGCCCGCCTCTACCAGTTGGCGCAGGTAGGCGCCGTAGCCGGACTTCGCCAGTGCGTCCGCGCGGGTGAGCAGCTCGTCGTCGGTGAGGAAGCCACGCCGCCAGGACGCCTCCTCCGGACACCCGACCTGCATGCCTTGCCGGGCCTGGATCGTGCGGACGAAGTTGCTGGCGTCGTTCAGCGAGTCGAACGTTCCCGTGTCCAGCCAGGCCGTGCCGCGCGGCAGCACCGAGACCTGAAGCCGGCCCTGTTCCAGGTAGACCCGGTTCACGTCGGTGATCTCGTACTCGCCGCGGGCCGACGGCTTCAGGCCGGCCGCGATCTCGCAGACCTGCTCGTCGTAGAAATACAGTCCCGGCACCGCGTAGTGGGATCTCGGCCGAGCGGGCTTCTCCTCGATCGAGATGGCCAGGCCGGCGTCGTCCACCTCAACCACGCCGTACGCGGTGGGGTCGGCAACCCAGTAGCCGAACACCGCGGCACCGTCCACCTCGGAGAGGCGACGCAGCTGGGAGCCCAGCCCCTGCCCGTAGAAGATGTTGTCGCCCAGCACGAGGCACGACTTCTCGCCGCCCACGAATTCGGCACCGATGGTGAACGCCTGCGCGAGCCCCTTCGGCTCGGGCTGGGTGGCGTACTCGATCCGCAGGCCGAACTGGCTGCCGTCACCGAGGAGCCGCTGGAACGCCTCCTGCTCGTGCGGGGTGGTGATCACCAGAACCTCCCGCATGCCCGCAAGGATCAGGGTGGTCAGCGGGTAGTAGATCATCGGCTTGTCGTAGACGGGCACGAGCTGCTTGCTGGTGGCCATGGTGATCGGGTGGAGCCTGGTGCCGGAGCCGCCGGCGAGGATGATCCCGCGCATGGCCGCTAGTCTCGCACGGGCCCACGGGCCTCGCGTAGGATCCCCCCGCATGGGGGGACTACTGATCACCGGCGGAGCCGGCTTCATCGGCACGAACTTCGTGCGCCTCGCGCTCGAGTCCGGACAGGACCGGGTCACGGTCCTCGACGCCTTCACCTACGCGGGCAATCGCGCCTCGCTGGACGGGCTGGATCCGTCCCGCTTCACGCTCGTCGAGGGGTCAATCACGGACGCGGACCTCGTTAACCGGCTGGTCGCCGACCACGACACCGTCGTCCACTTCGCCGCCGAGTCGCACAACGACAACTCGCTGCGAGACCCGTCGCCGTTCATCCAGACGAACCTGGTCGGCACTTACACCCTGCTCGAGGCCGTGCGCAGGCACCAGAAGCGGTACCACCACATCTCCACCGACGAGGTGTACGGCGACCTGGAACTGGACGACCCGGGGAAGTTCACCGAGAACACGCCGTACAACCCGTCCAGCCCCTACTCCTCGACCAAGGCGGGCTCGGACCTGCTGGTGCGCGCGTGGGTGCGCTCGTTCGACGTGCAGGCGACGATCAGCAACTGCTCGAACAACTACGGGCCCTACCAGCACGTGGAGAAATTCATCCCGCGCCAGATCACCAACGTGATCGACGGGATCCGGCCCAAGTTGTACGGGGCCGGCCTAAACGTCCGCGACTGGATCCACGTCACCGACCACAACCTGGCGGTGCTGCGCATCCTCGAGGCGGGTCGGATCGGCGAGACATACCTGATCGGAGCGGACGGCGAGAAGGACAACCGGAGCGTGATCGAGCTGATCCTGACCCTGATGGGCCAGCCGGCCGATGCCTACGACCACGTGAACGACCGGCCCGGCCACGACATGCGCTACGCGATCGACTCCAGCAAGCTGCGTGACGAGCTGGGCTGGGCGCCGAGCTATCGCGACTTCGAGTCCGGCCTGGCAGCGACCATCGACTGGTACCGGGCGAACGAGGCGTGGTGGCGCCCGATGAAGCAGGCCACCGAGGCCAAGTACGCGGCGGTGGGCCAGTGAGCGACCTCGCCGTCCGCACGACGGCGATCCCGGGCCTGCTGGTCCTGGACCTGCCGCTGCACAGCGACGACCGGGGCTGGTTCAAGGAGAACTGGCAGCGGGCGAAGATGACCGCGCTCGGGCTGCCCGACTTCGGGCCGGTGCAGCACAGCATCGCCTACAACACCCTGGCCGGGGTCACCCGGGGCTTCCACGCCGAGCCGTGGGACAAGCTGGTCTCGATCGCGGCCGGACGGATCTTCGGAGCCTGGGTCGACCTGAGGGACGGCGATAGCTTCGGCCGGACCGTCACCGTCGAGCTGGGTCCCGACACAGCGGTGTTCGTTCCGCGCGGGGTGGCCAACAGCTACCAGACCCTCGACCACGGGACGGTGTACTCCTACCTCGTCAACGAGCACTGGAGCCCCGATTCCCTGGCCGAGTACACCTACCTCAACCTGGCCGACCCGAGCGTGGCCGTCGCGTGGCCCATCCCGCTGGCTGAGGCCACCATCTCCGCGGCCGACCTGGCGCACCCGCTGCTGCAGGACGTGCGTCCGATGCCGCCGCTGCGCACGGTGATCGTGGGTGCGAACGGCCAGCTGGGCCGTGCGCTGCAGAAGCTCCTGCCGGGGGCGGAACTGCTCGACCTGCCGGAGTTCGACTGCGCGGACCCGGAGAGGGTCGCGGCCTACCCGTGGCGCGGCGTCGGCACGATCGTCAACGCCGCCGCCTACACCGCGGTGGACGCCGCGGAGACCGAGGACGGCCGGCGCGCCTGCTGGTCATCCAACGTGACCGGCGTGGCCAACCTGTGCCGGGTGGCCGCAGCGCATCGCGCAACCCTCGTCCATGTGTCCAGCGACTACGTGTTCGACGGCACCTCCGAGCTGCACACCGAGGACGAGGGATTCAGCCCCCTCGGCGTCTACGGCCAGACCAAGGCCGCCGCCGACGCGCTGGTCACCCAGCTTGCGCGCCACTACCTGGTGCGCTCCAGTTGGGTGATCGGGGACGGGCGCAACTTCGTCCGCACGATGGCCGACCTGGCCGCGAAGGGGGTCTCCCCCAGCGTCGTGGACGACCAGTTCGGACGACTCACGTTCACCACCGACCTGGCCGCCGGGATCGTCCACCTGCTCAACTCGACCGCGCCCTTCGGCACCTACAACCTGAGCAACGACGGCCCGGTGCAGTCCTGGTGCGACATCGCCAGGGATGTCTTCGAGCTCTGCGGGCGCTCCCGCCATGACGTGAGCGCGACCACCACAGAGGCCTACGCCGCCGGGCGCCGGGTCTCGCCCAGGCCACGGCACAGCACGCTCGACCTCACCCGGATCAAGGCAGCGGGGTTCGTGCCCACCCCGGCCGGCGATCGGCTGCGGGAGTACCTTCAGAACCCCGAACGCAACAGCTGATGCACTGCTGACGTGGCCCCGCCCACGCCGCGCGGGCACATCTGCGCATCCGACAGTCCGTGATCCACCTTTGCGAACTCGGTCGGCCATCTGGCAGACTGGCTGGTGGCCGATACCGCTTGGGGGAGTAGGACCGGCCCAGCCATTCCCGGGGGGGGGTTGGCTGAGGGGGCTTTTTTGGTCTGAGCCGGGGGGATCATGACCACATTCAGCGCATACATTGACGCACTCGCAAACGAGTCCAGCGGACGCACGCGCAAGCACTGGCTGGTTTCACGCGGAGCCCAGCACTTTTTCCTGGTCGCCATCGACACGGTCGTTCTGGCGCTCGCGATGGTGCTGGCGATCCAGGTCAGTGGGCTCCCGCCGTTCGGCGGGAGTGACTACGGTCACCTGATCGCACTCAGCCTGCCGTTGATCGGCGCCGTGTGGCTGACCCTGGTGCAGAGCTTCGGCGGCTACCAGTTGCGTCACCAGCGCGCCGGCGCGACCGAGTACAAGCGGGTCGTGATGGCTGCGTTCACCACCGCCGGCACGGTTGGCATCACCAGCTACCTGCTCAAGGCTGAGTTCCCGCGCGGGCTCTACATCGTGTTGTTCACCGCCGGCACGGTCGGCTTGATCACGGCCCGGTTCGCCCGCCGCCAGGTGATGCACGCCATCCACCGCCAGGGCGCCCTGCTCACTCCGGTGATGGTGGCCGGCGACAGCGGGCACGTCGACGCCATCGCGAACGTGCTGCGCCGCGAGACCTGGCTCGGCTACCGCGTGGTCGGTGCCGTGACCAGTGACCGTGCCGAACAGACCCCGGCCGGGTTGACGGTGCTGGGGAACACCTCCGACACCGTCGATGTGATCTCGCAGCACGACATCGCGACGGTGATCTTCGCCGAGGGCGCCTTCGCCAGCCCGGCCGACTTCCGGCGGATGGCGTGGGAACTCGAGGAGCACGAGGTCCAGATGATCGTCGTTCCCGCGCTGACCGACATCAGCGCGCAGCGGCTCGATGTCCGGCCGGTGGCGGGTCTGCCGCTGGTCGATGTGGACCGTCCGCAGGCAATCGAGGCCGCCCGCTGGATCAAGCGCACCGGGGACGTGGTCGGTTCCGCGTTCCTGCTGTTGCTGATCGCCCCGGTGATGGGGCTGGTCGCCCTCGCCATCAAGCTCGAGGACGGTGGGCCGGTGATGTTCCGCCAGACCCGCGTCGGGCTGAAGGGGCAGACCTTCGAATGCCTCAAGTTCCGCAGCATGTGCATCGACGCCGAAGCTCGCCTGGCCGCCCTGATGGCCCAGAACGAGGGCGCCGGCCCGCTGTTCAAGTTGACGCACGACCCGCGGATCACGCGGGTGGGCCGGTTCATCCGCCGGTTCTCACTCGACGAGCTCCCGCAACTATGGAACGCCCTCCGCGGCGACATGAGCCTGGTAGGACCCCGCCCGGCACTGCCCACGGAGGTAGCTCAGTATGACTCAGACACCCGACGCCGGCTCGACGTGCGTCCAGGGCTGACGGGCCTGTGGCAGGTCTCAGGACGGTCCAACCTCTCCTGGGACGACACGGTTCGGCTCGACCTGTACTACGTCGACAACTGGTCGATGGTGCAGGATCTGATGATCCTCGCCAAGACCGCCAGGGCCGTCGTCGGCTCCTCCGGAGCCTACTGAGCACCCAGTGGCGCCGGCGCGAATCCCCCCCGGCGCCACTGGGCCATCACGTCCGAGCCACCACCGATCAGGGGCGACCCATCCCGCGGTACGTCCAGCCGGCCGCACGCCAGCGGTCGGCGTCGAGGCAGTTCCTGCCGTCGATGATCAGCGGGGTCTTCACCAGTCGCGCCGCCCAGACGGGATCCAGGTTGCGGAACTGGGCCCACTCGGTCACGAGAACGACCGCGTGGGCCCCGCCCAGCGCGGTCTCCACGTCCTCGGTGTAGGCGAGCTGCGGATGCTTGCGCATCGAGTTCGGGACCGCCTTGGGGTCCATCGCGACCACGTCCGCGCCCCGGCCCTTGAGCTGGACGGCGACATCCAGCGCGGGTGAGTCGCGGATGTCGTCGGAGTCGGGCTTGAACGACAGGCCCAGCACGGCAACCTTCTTCTGGTACGCCTGACCGCCGAGTACGTCGACGACGGTGTCCACGACGTGCTGCCGCCGACGCAGGTTGATCGCGTCGATCTCCTTCAGGAAGGAGACCGACTCACCGCGTCCCAGTTCCTCCGCGCGAGCAGTGAACGCGCGAATGTCCTTGGGCAGGCAGCCACCGCCGAAGCCGACGCCGGCGTTGAGGAACTTGCGGCCGATCCGGGCGTCGTAGCCGATGGCGTCGGCGAGCTGGGTGACGTCCGCGCCGACCACCTCCGAGATCTCGGCCATAGCGTTGATGAAGCTGATCTTGGTGGCGAGGAACGCGTTGGCCGCCACCTTCACGAGTTCGGCGGTCTCGTAGTTGGTGACCACCAGCGGCGTCCCCTTGGCGATCGCCACCGCGTACACCTCGTCCAGCAGTTGCTTCGCGACGAGGGCTTCGGCCTCATCCCGCGGCAGCCCATAGACGATCCGGTCGGGATGGATCGTGTCCTCGACAGCGAAACCCTCCCGCAGGAACTCGGGGTTCCAGGCCAGCATCGCGCCGGGACATCCCTCGGCGATCCGCTCGGCCAATCCGGCCGCAGTTCCGACCGGAACCGTCGACTTGCCGACGACGAGGTCGCCGGGCTGGAGGTGAGGGATCAGGGCGTCCACCGCGGCGTGCACAGCGCTCAGGTCGGCGGCATTGCCGTTGGCCCGCTGCGGCGTGCCCACGGCCAGGAAGTGGACTCTTGAGCCCGCGGCCTGGGCGATGTCGGTGCTGAACCGCAGGCCGCCCTTGGCGCCGGCGGAGGCAAGGATCTCCGGCAACTGCGGCTCGTAGAACGGTGCGCGGTGCGCGGCCAGTTCGCTGATCCGGTGGCTGTCGACGTCGACCCCGACGACCTCGTGGCCGACCTCTGCCATGGCTGCCGCGTGCACGGCACCCAGGTACCCACATCCGATGACAGACAGTTTCACGTGCGTCCCCCCGGTGCCGTTCTCCGCGATATCGGCGAAGGCAGACTCTACCGGAACGGTTTCGAACCGCACCCACTCAGGGGCGGACCAGCTGCACGTCCAGCACCAGGTCCTGCTTCAGGGGCGTGTGGACGGTGAGGGTGCCGTCGCCGTTCGTGACCGCAACGGCGGCTCCGCTCACCCGGTAGGTCGCCTGCGAGCCGCTCACCTTCCACCCCTCCGGGACCCGGACGGTGATGGTGGCATCGGTGTCGACGAGGTCCGCCTGCTTGGCGACCAGCAACCGGTAGTGCCAGGTCCCGGCATCGCCCTGGCGCACCGCGTCCGGCACCGTTGCGGTCATCGTGACACTCGTCGACTTCCCGCTGTCCAGACGGAAGTAATGGGCGAAGGTGGGCAGGCCGGTCGCGTCGTCGAGAGTGTCGATCCCCTTGCTGTCCCGCAGCGTCGTGCCACTGATCCGGTTCACTCGCACCAGGTCGTAGAAGCGGTCCTGGAGTGCGCCGAGCGGGTTGTCCGCACTCTTCTTGTAGTGCAGGACGAGCGTCGTGTCGGCGCTGCCGTCTGCGTTCAGCCCCACGGTGTAGTCGAGTGCCTTCGTCACCCCGAGGTTCGATTTCGCGGGGCGTCGCATCACGGCGTTGGCCACCGCCACCAGGTCGGTGGTGTCACCGGACGGGGCGATCGCGCCGGACCAGCCCGCGGCGACCATCGCCGACTGGGCGGAGGAGTCGGTCAGGAAGATCTGCACGTGCTTCTCGTTCGCCGAGGTCGCCAGTGCCTTCATGACCGGGACGAACTCGTCGCTGGAGAGCCCGACCAGACGCTCCATCACTGCCTTCGCCAAGGACACGACCGCGTTCTTCCTGCCCGCGTCGCCCTGCCCGCCGCTGTAGGTAACCTCCACGGCGTAGCTGAGCCGCTCGAACACGTTGTCGGCAGTCAGTTGGCCGTTCACCTCCGGCACCGTGATCGGGCCGAAGACCTCGAGCAGACTGCGGACCGTGGGCAGGTCGATCGCGATCACGCCGTCGATCGCCGGCTGCCGGGGCAGGATCGTCCCCCACAGCTCGGCCATCGTCTTCCCCGTGGTCGGGAAGTCGAGCCACCAGTTGGCGAGGTGGAAGTACACCCGCCGGGTGCGCATGCCTTCGGGCACCGGCATGTCGCTCCGGGCGCCGGGCAGCGCGTACACGTCCTCGAAGCGCTCCAGCTGGAATCCCGAGGGGCCGATGGTGAGCAGGCCGTAGGTGCCCAGGAATCCTCCGGACGGCCGGAGCTGGGCGTTGTTCTGGGCGAGCACCAGGAATCGGTGGTCCGCGGAGAAGACGTAGCGCTCGAGGTCGAGGAGTGCCTGGCTGCGACCCATCACCAGGTCCAAGGGCCGGAGCAGGTTCTGGAGTTCGCTCACCGCGTCCGCGAGTTGCGGGACCAGGCCGTCGGTGGTCAGCCCGGCCGCCTGATCGTGGATCGAGACCATCGAGACGAGGGCGGCGTCCAGGTGCGGCCGGGCCGTGACAATCAGCTGCCCGAGTCGATCGGCTCCCGAGACCGAGCCGGCCTGGACGAGCAGTTCGGCCACGTGCGCGCCGGCGGAGGAACCCTCCGCGCCGATCGAGGCCAGTTCGTCCGCTGCGGTCACCTGCCGCCCCAGCCAGGGGACGTCACGCAGCCAGGCCGGGCCGAGCAGTTGGCGCGCCCTGCCGAACTCGTCCCCGGCCCGCTGGAACGACGCGAGCGCTGCCGCTGCGTCCGCCTTCTCCAGGCTCTTCACCGCGGCGGACGCGTCGGACTTGCCGGCCTTCGCCAGGGCCTCGAACTGCTTCACCTGGCTGTAGCCCCACCAGCCGAGCGCGACGAGGGCGACCGCCACGATGGCCGCGGCGATCCACACCCCCCTGCGCTTCACGCCGACCACGATATCCGGCGCGGCCAATCCGCTGCCCGGGCGGGGTCTCGCGCCGTTCGCGCGACGTCCTGCCCCTGCGATGGTTCGGTAGCGTTGCTCCATGCCCCGAATCGCACCGTTCCCGGCCATCCGGTACGCCCCCGGAACAGACCTCCAGCTGGTCATCGCCCCGCCCTACGACGTGCTGTCCGGCGCGGACGTGGCCGAGCTGGGCGCCCGGGACCGGCACAACATCGTGCACGTCGACGTCCCCACCGGGGGCGATGACCGCTACGACGTGGCCGCCCGCACGCTCGCGGAGTGGCTCGACGCCGGGGTGCTGGTGCGCGACGACGCACCGACCCTGACCATCTACCGGATGTCGTTCTGCGACGCCACCGGAGCCGACCGCACCATCGTCGGCGTCCTGGCCGGCCTCGAGGTGGTCGACCCCGACGCCGGCGGTGTGCTGCCGCACGAGCGCACCACCCCGAAAGCGGTCACGGACCGGCTCGACCTGACCCGGGCCACCGCGACGAACCTCTCCCCGGTGTGGGGCCTCTCCCTGGCGTCCGGTCTCACCGCGGCCCTCGCCGAACCCGGCGAGCCGATCGGGGAGATGATCGCCGACGGCGTCGTCCACACCGTCGAGCGGCTCAGCGACCCGGAGCGGATCGCGGCCATCACCGCCATTCTCGCCAGCGACGACGTGCTGATCGCCGACGGCCACCATCGCTACTCGATCTCGCGCACCTACCGCGACGAGGTGCGGGCGGCGACCGGGCGGGACGACACCGCTGCCGAGTTCACCCTCACCTTCGTCAACGAACTCGTCGCCGACCAGCTCAGCATCGAGGCGATCCACCGGATCTACGCCGGCACCACCGTCGCGCAACTGCGCACCGAACTGTCCGGCTGCTTCGACCTCGAGCCGGCCCCGCGGCCCACCCCCGCGGTGCTGGCCCGGATGGTTGAACTCGGCCGCCTGGTGCTGCTCTCCCCCGACGGCACCGCCGAGTGGCTGGTGCCGAAGGCGGGGGCGTTCGACGGCGTCCGAGACCTCGACGGCGCCTACCTGGAGCACGCACTCGCCGGCTCGAGCGCCGAGGTCGGCTACCAGCACGGGCTCGAGGAGATGTTGGCCCTGGTCGGCTCCGGCGACGTCGCCGCAGGCATCCTGATCCGGCCCACCTCGCTCGTCGAGATCCAGCGCACCGCCCGCGAGGGCCTGCTGATGCCGCCGAAATCCACCTTCTTCACCCCCAAGCTGCGCACCGGCCTGGTGATCCGCCCTACCGCTCCCCTGCCCTGATCCGCGCGGGGCGTCACCCGTTCGAGGTCGTGAGTTCGCACGGCCCCGGCGCTAGCCTTGAGAAATGCCCGAGAACGCATTCCCCGGTGTCGAGGTCCACTTCACCGGCGGTGAGTACGCCGCCCTCGACGTGGGCGCCCAGGCCATCGCCTGGACGCCTCCCGAACAGAACGCGGTGCTCTGGCTGAGCCCGCTGGCGACCTTCGAGCCCGGCGCGGCCCTGCGGGGCGGCGTGCCGGTGGTCTTCCCGTGGTTCGGCGCCGGTCCGTCCGGTGACCGCACGCCGTCGCACGGGTTCGCGCGCACCGCGGCGTGGCGCCGCGAAGCGGTGCTGAACGAGCTCGCCACGTCCGGACGTCTGGTGGTGCGGTACAGCCTGAACGAGGCCGGGCTGGACAGCGCCCCGTTCACCGCAGAGCTCACCTTGTCCTTCGCACCCGGCCAGTTCGAGGTGTCGCTGCGCGTGGTGAACACCGGGTCGGGCGTGTTCGGCTACGAGGAGGCCCTGCACACCTACTTCGCGGTCAGCGGCATCGACGCGGTGAGGGTGGAGGGCCTGACCGGTTGCGCCTACCTCGACAAGGCCGACGGCGGTGGAGCGGACGAGATCGTCCAGGCAGGGTCGGTGAGTTTCGCCGGCGAGGTGGACCGCGTCTACCGACACGTCGGGGACGCCGTGATCGTCGATCCGGGCTGGAGCCGCGAGATCGTGGTCGGCAAGCAGGGATCGGCGAACACTGTGGTCTGGAACCCAGGCCCGGTGAAGGGCCCGGCCCTCGCCGACGTGGGCCCCCACTGGACCGACTTCGTGTGCGTGGAGGCCGGCAACGTCCGGGACGCGGCGATCGAGCTGGCACCGGGTGAAGAGCACATCCTGACCCAGACGATCCGCCTGCGCTGAACCTGCCCGCGACCACGCGAGTGGCGACGTCCGGGCGGCAGAATCGGTAGCCTGATTCTGATCAACCCAGCGTCGAGGAGAAGTCATGGCATCCCGCATCGAGAACGAATCGTTCCGGCACAAGGTCACCACCGCGGAGGACGCGGCGAAGCTGATCCGGCACGGCATGAACGTCGGATTCTCCGGGTTCACCGGTTCGGGCTACCCCAAGGAGGTGCCCGGCGCCCTCGCGGCCCAGATCAAGGAGGCGCACGAGCGCGGCGAGGAGTTCATGATCGGGGTCTGGACCGGCGCGTCCACCGCCCCCGAGCTGGACGGCGCCCTCGCCGAGGTGGACGGCATCTCTTTCCGCACCCCGTACCAGTCCGACCCGATCATGCGGAACAAGATCAACGCCGGAATCTCCGAGTACGCCGACATCCACCTGTCCCACCTGGCCCCGATGGTGTGGGAGGGCTTCCTCGGCAAGCTCGACATGGCCGTGATCGAGGTCACCGCGATCGCGGAGGACGGCGAGTTGGTCCCGTCCTCCTCCGTGGGCAACAACAAGACCTACCTGCAGGAGGCCGAGCAGATCATCCTCGAGGTGAACAGCTGGCAGAGCCGCGACCTCGAGGGCATGCACGACATCTACTACCGCGCCGCCCTCCCCCCGAACCGGCTGCCGGTGCCGCTGACCCATCCCGGTGACCGGATCGGCCAGCGCAACTTCCGGGTCGACCCGAACAAGGTCGTCGCCATCGTTGAAACCGACGGGCCCGACCGGAACACCCCGTTCAAGCCGCTGGACGACGATTCCCGCGCGATCGCCGGAAACCTGCTCGACTTCCTCGCCAACGAGGTGCGCCAGCACCGGCTGCCGAAGAACCTGCTGCCGCTGCAGTCGGGCGTGGGCAACATCGCCAACGCGGTGCTCGCCGGCCTGCTGGACGGACCCTTCGACTACCTGACCTCCTACACCGAGGTGATCCAGGACGGCATGGTCGACCTGATCGACTCCGGCAAGATGACGGTGGCCTCGGCGACGGCGTTCTCGCTGAGCCCGGAGTACGCGCACAAGATGAACGACAACGCCAAGACCTACCGAAGCAAGATCATTCTCCGGCCGCAGGAGATCTCCAATCACCCCGAACCGATCCGGCGGCTCGGCGTGATCGCCTGCAACGGCATGATCGAGGCCGACATCTACGGCAACGTGAACTCCACCCACATCATGGGCTCGAAGATGCAGAACGGCATCGGCGGCTCCGGCGACTTCACCCGCAACGCCTACATCTCGGCGTTCGTCACTCCGTCCACGGCGAAGGGCGGGGCGATCTCGGCGCTGGTCCCGATGGTGTCGCACCACGACCACACCGAGCACGACGTGCAGGTGATCATCACCGAGCAGGGCCTGGCCGACCTGCGCGGCCTCTCGCCCAAGCAGCGGGCCAAGGTGATCATCCAGAACTGCGTGCACCCCGACTACAAGGACATGCTGCAGGAGTACTACGACCACGCCCTCACCGTGGCCAACGGCCTGCACACCCCGCACGACCTGCGCCAGGCGCACGACTGGCACATCCGGTTCCTCGAGACGGGCACGATGAAGCCCTGACCAACCCCCTCTGCGCCAGACGGCCGCCGTCCCACCGGGGCGGCGGCCGTCCTGGCTCGGGCGACCTAGAAGCCGTAGACCTTCACCGGTGCGTGGGCGTCGGTCGTGGAGTTGTCACCGAGCTGACCCTCGCTGTTGTTGCCCCAGCACTTGATCGCCTTCCTTGCGGTCAGGGCGCAGGTGTGGATGTAGCCGAGACTCACCTTGGTGGACTTGTCCAGGTTGTAGACCTTCACCGGGGTGAGCGAACTGGTCGTGCTGTTGTCGCCCAGCTGACCGTAGCTGTTGTAGCCCCAGCACTTCACGGCGCCACTGGTGGTCAGCGCGCAGGTGTGCACCACGTCCGGCTTGGTCGCCTTCACCCCCTTACTCAGGCCGCTCACCATGACGGGCTTGGCCGAGTTCGTGGTCGTGCCATCTCCCAGCTGCCCGTAGCCGTTGTCCCCCCAGCACAGCGCCTTGCCCTTGGTCGTCGTGGCACAGGTGGTCAGGTAGCCGGTGGAGATCGACGCGATGCCCTTGCCCAGTCCGTAGACCTTCACGGGCTTGGGCGAGTTCGTGGTCGTGTTGTCACCCAGCTGCCCCGAACCGTTGCCGCCCCAGCACAGGACCTTGCCCTTGGTGGTCAGCGCGCACGTGTGCGCGTAGCCCGTCGAGATCGCCTTGACGCCCCTGGTCAGCCCGTACACACCCACCGGCTTCGGCGAATCCGTGGTCGAGTTGTCGCCCAGCGCGCCGTAGTTGTTGGAACCCCAGCACTTCACGCCGCCCTTCGTCGTCAGCGCACATGCGTGCAGGTAGCCCGTCGAGATCGCCTTCACGCCCTTGCCCAGCCCGTACACCCCAACCGGGATCGACGAACTCGTGGTCGAGTTGTCACCCAGCTGCCCGTAGGCGTTGTACCCCCAGCACTTCACGCCGCCCTTCGTCGTCAACGCGCAGGTGGAGTAGTAGCCGGGCGAGATGGACTTCACGCCCTTGGCCAGGCCCGGCACCGTCACCGGCGCCGGCGCGTTCGTCGTCGTACCGTTGCCGATCTGGCCGTTCGAGTTGTAGCCCCAGCACTGCGCCCTGCCCTTCGAGGTGACCAGGCAGCTGTGGGCGTAGCCCGCGGACATCACCGACGCCTTCTTCGTGGACGAGGCCACCGAGACGGTGGTCGACACCGTCACCTGCTTCGCCGGGACCGCCGAGCCGTCGGTGTGCGGCACCGGCGCCTTCCCTGCCGCGGACGCCACCTGCGGCGTCACCAGCCCGCACCCCACGACGATGGCGAGACACGCAGCCAGGCGCATCACTGAGCTTCGACTTGCCATTCCCCATACTCCCCTCTCGAGTTCAGCCGCAGCCGGCTGATCCTTCTCCCGTGAGAGGGCCGCGAGAGCGCCCTGAGGCTGGGTAGTCGTACGCACCTTCGCCTCGGCCGGGAACGGGCGGTCCGGACCGGCGTGGACGCGCATGGCGCTCCACGCGGGCGGGTCTCAGCCGAGGAGCAGCTCCGCCAGCTCGGCGACGGTGTCGACGACGTGGTCGGGAGCTGCCGCCTCGAGCGCTTCCCGCGGCGCGGCACCCCAGCTCACGGCGACAGCGGTCATGCCGGCAGCCTTCGCCGCCTGCACGTCGACCACGGCGTCGCCCACGTAGGCAGCCACTGCTGCGCTCCCGCCCAGCCGCTCCAGCGCGACCAGCAACGGCTCCGGCCTGGGCTTGTGCAGGTCGGTGTCCTCCATCGCTACCGTCACCGGCAGGCGTCCCTCCAGGCCGGCGTAGCGCAGTGTGTTCTCGGCCGACACCCGCCGCTTGGACGTCGCCACCCCGGTCACCACTCCCGCCGCGGTGAGCGCGTCCAGCAACTCCGGCGTCCCCGGGAACTTCTCCAGCAACTCGGCGAGGTGTGCGGCGTTCCAGGTCACGTAGCTGTCGATCAGTTCCTGCGCCCGGGACGGGTGTCGGGCGTGGAAGGTCGCGTAGAGGGTCTGCCCGATCCAGCTCCGGGCCTCCTCGGACGAGGTGCGTTCACCCAAGACGTCCCACATCGCATGCTCGTAGGAAGCGATAATGAGCGGGATGGTGTTGACCACGGTCCCGTCCAGATCGAAGACGACGAAGGGCCACCGCGGTTCGGACACGTCCGTGAGGATACGGCCCCACGACAGGGAGGAATGCAGGTGACCATCCAGGCGCAGCGGCCACGCGGCCGTCGCCCCGGCCGGACTGACACCAAGGCGTCGATCCAGGCCGCCGCACTCACCCTGTTCTCCGAACTCGGGTATGAGAAGGTTTCGCTGCGCGCGATCGCCCGCGCCGCCGATGTCGACCCGGCCCTGATCCACCACTACTTCGACAACAAGGCCGATCTGTTCTCCCGTTCGGTACTCGACCTGCCGCTGGACGCGGACGCGATCGTCCGCGAGATCCTGGACGGGCCGACCGACCGCATCGGTGAGCGCACCGTCAGTGCCTTCCTCGACGCCTGGGACCGCCCGGGAGCGGGCGACCGGTTCAACGCGATGCTGCGAGCCGCGGTGACCGACCCGCACGCCCGGCGTCCGCTGAGCGAGTTCATGACCAAGGAAGTGCTGATCAAGGTGGCCGAGTCGCTCGGGCACCCCAATGCCCGCCTGCGCGCCCAGCTCGCCGTGGCCCAGCTCCTCGGCCTGGCGCTGTGCCGGGACATCTTCGAACTTCCCGGGCTGGTGAAGGCCCGGAACCCGGTGCTGGTGAGGTCGTTGGGCCGGGCGATGCAGGCGCTTCTCGTCGATCAGTGGTGACGTAGGCTGGGCCTCCCGAGGAGGAGGTGTGATGGCAGCCGAAGAGCAGACGACGTCGCTGCAGCCGCGCCGTCTCGCGCCCCCCGAACCGGGTCTCGAGCCAGTCCCCGCGACCGAACCGGGGCTCGAACGGCGCGACCAGCCGACACGAATCCTCGACCAGTCCGGCGGGGCGATCGCCACGCTCGAAGCACCGCCCGTGCCGGTGATCGGCGTCCCGGACGACCCGCGCACCGGCGAGCCCCGCATTCCGCGGACCGTGGTTCTCGCGTCCGTGCTCAGCTTCTTGTCCTTGGCGAACGTGGTGGCCGGGCTGCTCCTCGTCTACTGGGACGCGGTGCCAAGGGACAACTTCCCCCACGCGTCCTGGCTGATGGGTCAGTTCGTCACCGAGCCCGGTTCGACCGGACGGGTGCTGCTGGCCGTCGCCGTCACGGTGATCGCCCTGCTGATCAGCGTCCCGCTGGCCATCACCGGGTACTACGCGTGGGCCGGCTACCGCTGGTCGCGGATCAGTGGAACCATCGCCGCCGCACTCAGCCTCGGCGCCCTCACCCTGAACCTGTACGCCTGGTCGGCGATCCCGCTGGCGGTGGTCGCCGCGGTGCTGCTCTGGTTGCCACCCGCGTCCCGCTACTTCCTCGCCTGGTGGGTGCGTCGGCACCCGCAGCAGGTGTTCGCCCCGCCGACCGTCGACGTCTTCTACGGCCCGCTGCCGAGATACCGCCAGGACTGAGGCGCCGGGTCCGCCGCAGCTGGCCGCAGGTGGTCGGCTACGGCTCCAGGGGGATCAGCAGGGCACCGGCATGGGCCGGCAGCACCACCGAAGAGCCGACCAGCCGGGCGCCGGACGGGGTCGCCCAGCGCAGCTGGTGGCGCCCGCCGAGTTCCACGGTGGCCTCCTGCTCGCCGAAGTTCACCGCGGCCGCGAGGCCTGCGCGCCGCATCAGGAACCAGCGTGCCTCCTCGTCGACCTCGCAGGTCGTCCGGGTCAGCACCGGGTTGCTCAGCTCCGCGTACTGCCGCCGCAGCGCGACCAGCGTGCGGTAGGCGTCCAGCACGATCTGGTGGCGGCCCGTGCCCACTTCGGACCAGTCCAGCTTTGCCATCAGGAACGTCTGCGGATCCTGCGGGTCGGGCACCACACCCTCGTCCCAGCCCATCCGGGAGAACTCGGCCAGGCGTCCCTGCGTGACCGAGCGGGCCAGGTCGGGCTCCGGGTGCCCCGAGAAGAACGGGAACGGCGTGCTGGCGGCCCACTCCTCGCCCATGAACACCATCGGGGTGAACGGCGCGGTGAGCATGACCAGCGCTGCGCACGCCACCTGGTCGTCGTCCAGCTGCGCACCGGGACGATCGCCGCGCGCCCGGTTGCCCACCTGGTCGTGGTTCGAACTGCACACGACCAGCCGCCAGCCGGGAGTGGTCGCGCGGTCGAGCGGTGCGCCGTGCTCGCGGCCACGGAAGCTCGACCACGTTCCGTCGTGGAAGAAGCCCGATTCGCACACCTTCGCCAGCGCAGAGAGCGGGGCGAAGTCGGCGTAGTAGCCGTCGGTCTCCCCGGTCAGGGCGACGTGCAACGCATGGTGGAAGTCGTCGCTCCACTGCGCATCCACGCCGTAGCCGCCGGCCTCGCGCGGACTGACAATGCGCGGATCGTTCTGGTCGGACTCCGCGATCAGCGTGAGCGGGCGCCGCAGGTGCGTCGAGAGGTCGGACGCGACCAGCGCCAGCTCCTCCAGCAGGTGCACCTCGGAGGTGTCCACCAGGGCGTGCACGGCGTCCAGCCGCAGCGCGTCCACATGCATGTCGACGAACCAGAACCGCAGGTTCTCCGCGATCAGCCGGCGCACCTCCGCGCTGCCGTCGCCGTCGAGGTTGATCCGGGTGCCCCAGCCGCTCTCCCCGTCCCCGGATTCCGCGCTGTGCAGGTAGGGGCCGAACGCCGGCAGGTAGTTCCCACTCGGGCCGAGGTGGTTGTAGACCACGTCCTGCGCGACCGCAAGGCCGAGACCGTGGCAGGCATCGACGAACCGGCGGTAGGCGTCCGGGCCGCCGTAGGGCTCGTGCACCGCGAACCACGCCACCCCGTCGTAGCCCCAGCCGCGGTCGCCGTTGAACGCGCTGACCGGCATCAACTCGACGATGTCCACTCCGAGCTCGACCAGGTGCGGGAGCTGCGCGGTCGCGGCGTCCAGGGTGCCCTCGGGGGTGAAGGTGCCGACATGCAGTTCGTAGACCAGCCCGCCGGCGAGCTGGCGGCCCGTCCAGCCCTCGTCGTGCCAGGTGAACGATGCCGGGTCGAAGGTGCGGGAGAGCCCGTGCGCGCCGTAGGGCTGCCAGCGGCTGCGCGGGTCCGGCAGCGGGGTCGGGTCGTCGTCGACGAGGTAGCCGTAGTCGACCCGTCCCAACGGCTCGGGCTCGGTCGGCGTCCACCAGCCGTCGGACGCGCGGGTCATCGGCACCACTCGGTCGCCCACCTGCAGCCGGACGCGCTCGGGAATCGGTGCCCAGACGTCGAAGCGGCCCCGCTCCCCCGCGCGGCGTTGCTCGCGCACCAGCAGCGCCACCGGGTACTGCGCGAACACGTCGCCGAGCAGTACGCCTCCGTGCTCGTCCGGCGCCACGCGGTGGCCGGAGACCTGGTCGCGCCAGCGGCCCTCCGGCAGCGGGATCCAGGTGC
>DehalE1_100041_pt1 | contig 22626 bp, 24 predicted proteins | sample DehspE1_FD_43922 | JGI IMG/M metagenome (IMG submission 43922) | reverse complement strand
GCAGCGCGGTGGGGTGGAACTGCACGAATGACGGCGAGGCCAGGTGGGCGCCCCGCAGGTGGGCCCGCCACGCGGCGGTCGCGTTGGAGTGGCGGGCCAGTGTGGACTGGTAGAACACCGAGCCGTAGCCACCGGTGGCGAGCACGACGGCGTGGGCGGTGTGGGGGCGGATCTCACCGGTCACCAGGTCGCGCGTCACGATGCCCTGGGCACGTCCGTCGGCCACGATCAGGTCGAGCATCTCGTGCCGGGTGAACAGGCGAACGCCGCCGGCGTCCACCTGGCGCAGCAGCGCCTGGGTCGAGGCGACCTGCAGTTGCTGGCCGGTCTGCCCGCGTGTGTAGTAGGTGCGGGACACCTGGACGCCGCCGAAGGACCGGCTCGCCAGCGCACCCCCGTACTCGCGCGCGAAGGGCGCGCCGAGCGCGTTGAGGTGGTCGATCACCCGGGAGGACTCCTCGGCGAGGCGGAAGCAGTCGGCCTCACGGCCGCGGAAGTCGCCACCCTTGATGGTGTCGATGACGAAGCGGGCCAGCGAGTCATTGTCGACGGCCCGGCCGCGGGCGGCATTGATGCCCCCCTGGGCGGCGACGCTGTGCGCCCGACGGGGGGCGTCGTGGAAAGTGAAGCAGTCGACGGTGTAGCCGAGCTCGGCCAGCGCTGCGGCGGCGGCGGACCCCGCCAGCCCGGTGCCGACGACGATGACCCGGAAGGCGCGCCGGTTCAGCGGCGAGACGAGGCGGTACTCGAGCTTGCGGGATGCCCACGCCCGGGCAGGTGGAGCGTCCGGCAGCCGGGGGTCGAGGTGGGTGCCGAGGCTGCGCAGGGCCTCCAGGGTCATGCCACCACCCCCAGCCAGACGGCGATCGGCAGGGAGGCGTTGCCCAGGGCGACCGCCAGCGCGACCACGTAGCCAAACGTCAGCCAGACGGCTCGGGAGCGGCCCCCCGTGACGCCGAGGTCGGTCGTCGTGCTCCACAGGCCGTGCGCCAGGTGCATCGCAAGGGCAACCATCGTGAGCAGGTAGAAGCCGCCGGCCAGCGGACGGGCGAGGCTGGCGACTGTGTTCTCGTAGGCGAAGGACGCCGTGGCCGTTGCCGACCGGTACGTGGCGGGTCCGGCAACACCAAGGGTGAGGTCGAGCAGGTGGAAGGCGAGGAACCCAAGCAGCAGCAACCCGGTCCAGGGCATGGTGCGCGCGGCCCACGCCCGGTAGGCCCGGCGTCGGTAGGGACCGCGGAAACGGCGTCCGCGTGCCCACAGCAGCCCCGAGGCCCCGACGTGCAGTACCAAGCTGACGCCAAGGACGACCCGGAGGATCCACAGCAGCCCCTCGTGAGGCAGCAGCGGGTAGAACGCGACGCGAAGCCAGTAGGAGTAGGCGTTGTACCCCTCGGCACCGCCGAAGGCCTTCAGGTTGCCGACCAGGTGGACCGCGACGAAAGCGGTGAAGATCCAGCCTGTCACCGCCATCGTGAGCTTGCAGGCGAAGGTGGACGGCTGCGGGCGCGGAGCGGCGAGGGGCATCGAGCGGGGTTGCGTCGTGGTCATGGACTCACCTCACCGTCATCCTAGGGGGGACTCCGTCGGAGCGCTGGAGATCGTACGGCGCGGACCGGGCCTCGAGACCCGTGCCCCACCACGGGACTCGGCCTAACCTGAATCGGGTCTGAACGCATCGAGGGCTCAGCGCAGGGCCCGCACGGCAGGAGTCTGATCCGCTTCGCCCTTGCCGCCACGGTCTGGTCCTCGTGGCTGGGACCCGTTCACAGCTCCGCGAGCGCAATCCGGTGGTCGGTGAGGCGGCCGGGGTCGATCTGGCGTCCGATGAGGGCGCGCAGGTAGTCGTTGACGTCCCAGGTGTTGACGTTCATAGCGGCGGTGACCACGCCGTGGCGCAGCCAGAAAGTGATGAACTCGCCTGACTCCTCAGCCCCCCGAATGACGACGTCGTCGTCGGCTGAGCCACGTCCGACGTACTCCATGCCGAGGTCGTACTGGTCGGTGAAGAAGTAGGGCTGCCAGTCGTAGCGCACGTCCTCGCCAAGGAGTACCCGGCCGGCCAGGGTGCCTTGCCGGATCGCGTTGTCCCAGTGTTCGACACGGAGCGGTCTGCCCAAGGAGGTGTTGACCGCGTTGGCGACATCGCCGATCGCGAAGACGTGTTCTTGTGCCCGCAGGTGCTCGTCGACGATGATCCCGTTGTCGATGGTGAGTCCTGCCTGTTGGGCCAGGCCGGTGTTGGGCACGGCGCCCACGCCCACCACGACGAGATCGGCGGGGAACAGCTCACCGCCGGCACGGACTCCGGTCGCTGCCTCGCGTCCCTCGATGCCCGTGACCGTGATGCCGGTGCGGAGGTCCACGCCATGGTCGCGGTGCAGTTGGGCGAAGTGCGCACCCATTCGGTCGCCTAGGGCGGCCCGGAGCGGCACGTCGGCGTACTCGAGCACGGTGACCTCCGTACCGGCCCGGCGTGCTGCAGCCGCGACCTCGAGGCCGATCCAGCCGGCCCCGATGATGACGAGCCTGCGCCCCTCACCGAAGGCTTTGCGCAGTGCCAGGCAATCGGGGATCCGCCGAAGGCTGTGCACCCCTGGAAGTTCGACACCGGCGAGGTCAAGGCTCCGGGAGTTGGCTCCGGTGGCGATCACGAGGTCCGCGTAGCCGACGGACTCTCCGGAGGCAAGGCGGACCGTGCGCTCAGCCAGGTCGATCGATCGGGCGGGGTCATCGAAACGAGTCTGGATGCCGTGCTGGTCGTACCAGCCGGCGTCGTGGACGTACAACGACTCGGGCTCCTTCGTGCCCTGCAGTACGGCCTTTGACAGGCCGGGTCGTTCGTAGGGTCGCCGGCCCTCGTCGCCGATTATCGTCACCGGGCGCAGATCCCCTGCGTCGCGGAGGGTCGAGGCCACGTTCGCGGCGGCCAGGCCGGCGCCGACGATCACCACTCCGTACTCGGTCATGCTGCTCCCCTCCCAGCGATTGCCGCGAAGAACTCGGCTCGTGTGGCCGGGTCGTTCCGCATGGCTCCGGTGAGCGCGGCGGTGCGGGTTCTCGCCCCAGCCACCTTCGAGCCGCGCAGGTTCATGCAGGAATGTTCGGCCTCCAGGACCACCCCCACCCCTCGAGGGGAGAGTTCCCGGTCGAGCCAGTCGGTGATCTGCTTGGTGAGCCGCTCCTGAACCTGTGGGCGTCGGGAGAACATCTCCACGACTCGGGCGAACTTCGAAAGCCCGAGAATCCGGTCGCCGGGAAGATAGCCGACCTGCGCCCTGCCGACGAAGGGCAGCAGGTGGTGCTCGCAGATCGACTGGAGTGGGATGTCGCACACGACGACCATCTCGTCGTAGCCCTCATCGTTGGCGAAGGTGGTCAGCTCGAACTCGCGGGGGGTGAGCATCTCGGCGTAGGCATGCGCCATGCGGCGGGGGCTGCTAAGGGTGCCGGGGGAGTCACACGAGACCCCGAGGGCTTCGAGGAAATCGCGGGCAGCATCCGCCGCGGCGTCCAGGTCAGGCAGTTCCATCGGCCCTGACAGAGCCGGCCGAGTCAAGGGGAGTGCCGTGACCGAGCCACCCTCTGACCACTTCATCTCTAACGTAGACATGTATGTACGTTAGAATGGGAATCGGGTATCTTCAAGGGATCATCGGCAGCTTGACGAGGGTTCATGAACGACGTAACCCGCAACATCAACGGGATCAGCACGCTGGGCGACGAGGGTCGCCGCGAGCTCTACCTCTACGTCACCGCCCAGGCCGCCCCGGTCGGACGGGAGCAGGCGGCCCGGGCCTTGGGTATCCCCGTCCATCAGGCGAAGTTCCACCTCGACCGGCTGGAGGAGGCCGGGCTGCTCGAATCCGGGTACGCACGCCTCACCGGCAAGTCGGGGCCCGGCGCCGGCAGGCCGGCGAAGGTCTACCGTCGCCGAGCTGGAGAGATCTCCGTGTCACTGCCCGGCCGTGAATACGCGCTGGCCGGCGAACTGATGGCAACAGCGATCGACGAAGCCGCCCGCCACGGCACACCGGTCGCCGAGGCGCTCGGCCGGGCCGCCCGCAGCCGAGGCGCCGAGATTGGGACCGCTGCCACCAGCAGCGGCACGCCGCTCGAGACCGCCACGGAGGCCCTGCGTACGTGGAGCTACGAGCCCCGAATCGAGAACGACGAGGTCGTGATGGCCAACTGTCCCTTCCACGCGCTCGCCAGGAATCACACCCAACTCGTCTGCGGGATGAACCTTGCCCTGCTTGACGGCCTGTGTGAGCGAATCGGAGGACTCACCGCGGCGCTTCAGCCTGGAGAAGGACGCTGCTGCGTCGTGCTGGCACCGACCGGATGCACCGGACCGAACTGATCGTCTCCGCGTTGGGTGGGCTTGATCCACGTCAAGGACATGTGGCCACGATGCTCCTAGCTTGGGGACAACAAGCCAAAGGAGAACGCCATGTTCATCAAGCGCATCGTCACCCTGCTTACCGCATTGAAGCCTGCCATCGTGCAGGCCCATTGCGACACCGCGGAGGGCCCGGCGGTCAAGGACGGGCGGAAATCCCTGGAGACGGGCAACATCAACTACGCGCTCAAGTGGATCCCCGCCGACGGTGAGGCCGAGCTGCGTGACGTCTTCGAGAAGTCCCTGAAGGTCCGCAACATCGGGGCGGAAGTCGCCGAGCTGGCTGATCGGCTCTTCCTCGAAACGATGGTCCGCATCCACCGGATGGGTGAGGGTGTCGGGTTCACCGGTATCCAGCCCAACGGCACCCTGATCGACCCGGTGGTGAGGGCCGCCGACGAGGCCATCGCCGTGGGTTCGGACGCGGACCTGTTGTCGATGGTGCCGCAGGAGCGCCGCGCCGAGCTCGACAAGCGCTTTCGGGCCGCGCTGGACATCCGGGATTTCGACGTGGACGACGTTGCGGCCGGTCGGCGTTACCTTGCCGCCTACGTCAGCTTCTTCACCTACGCCGAGGGTGAGGATCATGCGCCCCACGCGGAAGCGGGCCACTCCCACGAGCACTAGGACGCCCTGTGAATCGACTTGTCAGGGTGGCCGGCGAGTCGATGGCGCCCACCTACCACTCCTCCGACCTGCTGCTCACTCGGCCGGTCGGAGGAGCCGGGTTACGCCGTGGCGACGTCGTCGTGTTCGGCCACGGTGGGCTGCGGATGATCAAGCGTGTGGTGGGTCTGCCGGGTGACTTTGTCGAACTGGAGGCCGGGCGCATCTTCGTCAACGGGGAGCCTCTCGATGGGCGCCCCAGGGTGCGGGGCCCCTTCACCCAGACCTGGCGCGTGCCCGCGGCCAGTTACTTCATGGGCGGTGACAACCCTGCCGCCTCGGACGACTCCCGGGTCTGGGACGAGCCCTTCGTCCCGGTCGAGAGTGTCGCAGCGGTAGTCACGCGACGGCTGGTGGGGACTCTCCGGCTCTGGGGATTCACACGTCGTCGACGAGCTGCTGCAGCCGCTCGGATTCCGTGATCGATACCGACCGTCCCGCGCCGATCACGATCAGACCCTGCCCGGCGAGGCTCTTCAGAGCCCGGCTGAGGCTTTCGGGGGTGGTGTCGAGCAGGGACGCCACGTCCTTCTTGGCCAGCGGCAGGGTCACCGTGGCAACGCCGCCGCCCCAACTGCTGGATAGATTGAGCAGGTAGTCGGCCACGCGGCGCTCGACGTCTTGCGAGGTCAGGGAGTTGAGCCGGTGTTCGGTGTCGGAGAGCCGCGCACTCACCCTCGCCAACAAACGCAAACCGATCTCGGGGTGCGCCCTGATCAAGGCCGCAAGATCATCATGGTCGAACACGCAGAGCTGGCATTCCTCCAGCGCGGTGGCGTAATCATCGGGCCGCTGGCCCGTGAACACCGAGGTCTCCCCGGTGAAATCGCCTGGTCCCAGAACCCGGATCAGCTGCTCGGACCCATCAGCGGAGAGCCGGAATATCTTGAGGCGTCCCGTGTGCAGCACCATGAGCTGCGGCAGTTCGTCGTCGGCAGAGTAGGCCGCCTCACCCACCATCAGATGGGTCGGGCGAGCCAGCCCCTCAACCCGATGCTGATCTTGCTCCGACAAGCTGGCGAAGACCGGGACCCGTGACACGCAGCTATCGACCATGACCCAACCCTACGAACCGGGCAGGAACCCAGAGAGGAAGCCCCGCTTTCAGCAGGGGGGCAGGGGCGGACCAGGTGTTGCTCAATGGGGCTTGGCGGTGGTGAGCAAGATAACCGTGTCTTCGAGAGCCTCCAGGGAGTGCCGCGCCTCTGGTATGACGAGGAGGTCACCCTTGCGTCCCTCCCAGCTGGTGCTGCCGGCGCTCAGCCGCACGCGACCGCTGAGCACGATGATGGTCGCCTCGCCCGGGCTGTTGTGCTCGGTCAGGGAGGACCCTTCCCTGAGGGCGACCACCGTCTGCCGCAGGACCCGTTCGTGGCCGCCGAAGAGAGTGGAAGAACTTCGACCGCTGGATGCATCCTTTGCGTGCTCGAGCTGCTCACGAGCGATGGCGTCCAAGGACAACTTATTCACGTGACTTCCCCTTTCGTCTCCCGGCACCCCCGGGGATGAAGATGTCCCTTCGTCACGCTACCGTCCACCGGTGGCCGGATCACGGCCGTGTCAGTCATGCTGCACCGGCCCCGTCACCTGCAGTCGGGCGAGACAGACGCGCGGGCCGACAAAGGGCTCCAGTGACTGCGCGCTCAGTGGTGCGCGCAGTTCGGTGAGCGCGCCTTCGATCAGCCCGAGGTGGAGGGCGCAGATCACGTCGGGGTGCCGCTCGGCCACCTCACGAAACGGGCAGTGATGCAGCCGGATCTCGATGCCGTCGGGTTGGGCGCGCACTTCTGGTTGGAAGCCGATCGAGTCGAGCACCCGCTTGAGCCGGGTCGTGGCGTCGCCGGCGTCGATCCTCTGCGACGGCGCCGGTCGGTCGACCAGGTGGCGACCCCAAGCCCGGCCGGTCTCGACTGCAGCGGGCCCAGCATTGTCGAGAGATGCGACCAGCCCGGTGAGCATCTCCGCCAGCAGCACGTAGCTGCGCGGCTCGAGGGCCGCTGTGCGGGCGGTATAGAGGATCCGGGGACGTCCGGGCCGGTCGCGCCCTTCCCTGGTGCGCTCGGCCAGCCCGCCGCCGACCAGGCCGTCAAGGTGGAACCGTGCGGTGTTCACGTGCAATCCGGTCTGCGACGCGACCTGCTTCACTGACAGCGGTCCCTCAGCCTCCCGTAACCGGGCGAGTACGTCGGCCCGCCGGGCACCCACCGCGCCGTCTGCCGGTGGGTCGATCAGCGTCAGCTCAGCCATGTCGCCATTCTCCAACACGTCGACCTTAGAAACAATGCTCATCGTTTCAAGCTCGGGCCCCACCCGCTCGTCGAGCTGTCGAGACGTCCTCGATGATGCCTTCATTCCAGAGTTTCCCCTTCTGGAAAGGTCTGCTGGGAGGCTAGCGGACCCTGGGGTGGCACTCATGCCTATGCATCGTTTTTGACAATATATCTCGTGTAAATTGCGAGAAAGAAGTGAGGTTGCTGTGGATCCCCCGTGGGGATGTTCGTCCAGTCGGACGGTTGCGGCGGACCCCAGACGGCACGCCCAGGAAGCGGCGACTTTCAGTTGGCGCCAACGGGGTGCGCCGCTGGCGGGCCTGGGAGAGTGAGAGGGTCATGGCAGGCATCGCGGACAAGCGGGCGGCTCACCTTGAGCGGCGCCCGGACGTCGAGCCGGTGGAGGTCTTGCGCGACTACTACCGGCGGATGTCGTTGGTGCGGGCTTTCGAGCTGCGAGCGAGCGAGATGTATGCGCGGGCGAAGATCGGCGGATACTGCCACCTCAATCTTGGTGAGGAGGCCACCGTCGTCGGTCTGACGGCTGCGCTTCGACCTCGTGACTATCTGTTCACAAGCTACCGCGACCATGGGTACGCCCTGATGCGTGGGTTGGCGCCGGGTCGTGTCATGGCCGAGCTGTTCGGCAAGACGACGGGTGTGTCCGGTGGTCGCGGCGGTTCGATGCACTTGTTCGACACCGATTCCAGGGTGATGGGCGGGTACGGGATCGTCGGGGGCCAGATTCCCCTGGCTACCGGCGCAGCGCTTGCGCTTACCTACCGGGGTGAGCCGGGCCCGGACGCCGATGTGGTGATGTGCCTGCTGGGCGACGGCGCCACCAACATTGGCGGGTTCCACGAGTCCTTGAACCTCGCGGGGTTGTGGGGGTTGCCCATCGTTTACGTCGTCGTCAATAACGGGCTGGGTATGGGCACTTCCGTCGAGGCGGCCGCGGCCGAGCCCGAGCTGTTCAAGCGCGGCTGTTCGTACCGGATCCGGGGGCAACGGGTGGATGGCGATGACGTGTTGGCGGTGCGCGATGCCGCCAGCGCCGCGCTCGAGAGGGCCCGAACCGCTCGAGAGCCTGGATTGGTGGAGGCGACTAGTTTCCGGCTGCGCGGCCATTCGGTGGTCGACCCGGCTCGCTACCGTTCCCCGGAGGACACTGTGCTGGCCCGCAGCGCTGACCCAGTCCCGGCGTTCCGCGCACGGTTGATCTCGACGGGGGTTGTCGATGAGGCTGAGGCGACCGCGATCGATGAGGGGGTCGACCTGGAGGTCAGCGCTGCCGTTGAGTTCGCGGACAAGAGCCCCGACCCGACACCAGACCAGCTTTTCGCCTACGTCTACGCGACCCCGGTGGCCCATGCTTCCGATGCACTACCCGGCGACCCGGTTATGGACGCGATATGACCCAGGACGGTTCGAATGTCCGGACCATGACCTTCCGGAAGGCGCTGAGCGAGACGTTGCGAGCCGAGCTTCTCCGGGACGAGAGCGTGTTTCTCATCGGGGAGGAGATCGGTGTCTTCGAAGGATCCTACAAGATCACCGCTGGCCTTCTTGCTGAGTTCGGTCCGGCCCGGGTGCGTGACACGCCGATCTCGGAGGAGGGCTTCGTCGGCGCGGCTATCGGCGCGGCCATGCTGGGAATGCGTCCGGTCGTGGAGATCATGACGATCAACTTCAGCCTTATCGCGATTGACCAGATCGTCAACCATGCAGCGAAGCTGCGCTCCATGTTCGGTGGCCAGGTGTCAGTCCCGCTGGTGATTCGCATGCCGGGCGGTGGTGGCCAGCAGTTGGCCGCCAGCCACTCGCAGAACTTGGAGGTCTGGTATGCCCACATCCCAGGGCTCAAGGTGCTCGCCCCCTCCACCCCGGCCGACGCGAAAGCGCTCCTGACGGCCGCGATCCGAGACGATGATCCCGTCATCTTCCTGGAGAACCTTGCCCTGTACAACACCAAGGGCGACGTGCCAGATGGGGAACAGGTCGCCGAGATCGGGCGGGCGGCAGTGGTCAGAGCCGGCACCGACCTGACAGTTGTCAGTTACTCGCGCGGCACGACGACGGCTCTCGAGGTCGCGCGTCAGCTGGCGCAGGACGGTGTCTCGATCGAGGTCGTCGACCTGCGTAGCTTGCGCCCGCTCGACCGCGAGACGATCTGCGCATCGGTGCGCAAGACGACCCGGGCGGTCGTGTTCGAAGACGACTGGCTCAGCTACGGGATCGGCGCGGAAATCTCCGCCACCATCGGCGAGGGCGCGTTCGACTTCCTGGACGCGCCCGTCCGCCGGGTTGCCGCCGCCGAGGTGCCACTCCCGTACGCCAAACCCCTCGAGCGAGCCGCCCTACCCGATGCTGCATCCCTGATTCGCGTGATTCGCGAGGTTCTCGACGCCACCCGGTTCGAAGGATAGGAGTCCGCCATGCCCGAGGTCGTGATGCCTCGACTGTCCGACACCATGGAGGAGGGAACACTCTCCCGGTGGCTGAAGGAGGTTGGGGACCCCGTTCGCAAGGGCGACGTGCTCGCCGAGATCGAGACCGACAAGGCCACCATGGACCTGGAGGCGTTCGATGACGGTGTGCTCGAACGCCAGCTCGTGACGGTCGGGACCTCGGTGCCGATCGGTCAGCCGGTCGCTGTGATCGGCGACGGCAACTCGACCGTCGCGCCGGCATCCGCGGAACCCGCTTCGGCTGAGACGCCGCCCGCACCCGAGCCTCCCGAACCACCGCCGGCTGCACGGACAACCATCACGGCGCCCACCAGCGTTCCGATCCTGGAGACAGCCCCGCTGCGAACGTCGCCGCTTGCCCGCAAGCTCGCCCATGACAACCAGCTCGATCTGGCCGCGATCGCCGGGAGCGGCCCGCGAGGTCGCATCACCCGCGGTGATGTAGAGGACGCGATCGCGCAGCGAGATGCAACGCTAACGGTGGCCGAGGACAGCGCCCAGGCTCCGGAAACACAGCCGCCGGCGGTTGCGGCGCCCACCGTCGCGGACGACGGTGATGAGGTGGTGCCCCTGGGTACCATCCGCTGGGTCGGTGCACGTCGCCTGAGCGAAAGCCAGGCCGTCCCGCACTTCTTCATGACCGCGCTCGTCAACGTGGAGCGATTGATCGCGTTTCGCGCCGAGATCAACGCGGAGCTGGCTCAGTCCGGCACCAAGGTCAGCCTCAACGACCTCATCGTACGAGGCTGCGCCGTCGCACTCCGTGCCCACCCGGAGGTCAACGCCTCCTGGGGTGGGGACGCGCTGCTGCTGCATCGCCATGTCAACATCGGCATCGCCGTCTCCACCACCGCCGGGCTCGTCGTTCCGGTCATCCTTAACGCCGACCGCAAGGCCCTTAGCACGATCGCCGCCGAGACCCTCGAGTTGGCAGGACGTGCCCGGGCCGGTCACCTGAAGGTGGACGAGATGACGGGCGGCACGTTCACGGTCAGCAACCTCGGCATGTTCGGCATCGACCAGTTCACTGCAGTGATCAACCCGCCCGAGGCGGCGATCCTTGCCGTCGGTGCTGCCACCGATGTGCCGGTCGTCCGCGACGGACTCTTGGTCGCCGTCCCCATGCTGAAGATCACCCTGACGGTCGACCACCGCGTCCTCGACGGCGCCACGGCTGCGGCATTCCTCCGTGACCTCACGGCCATCCTGGAACAGCCGCTACGAATCGTCGTGTGAGACGCCGACCCACCGGCCACCCGTGTGCTGGGGCCGACCCGCAGCCAGAGCGCAACACTTACGACCGAACGAACGAAGGAGAGGATTCACATGAGGATCGACTACCGGGTGCAGTTCCCCGAGGGAGTTGCAGCGCTGGGGACGCTGGAGGCGGCGTTGCGCAAGAGCCCGCTCGAGCCGGCGCTGCTGGAGCTTGTCCGGGTTCGCGCGTCCCAGGTGAACGGCTGCGCCTACTGCCTGGTGATGCACACCCGCGACGCAAGGGCCAGGGGAGAGCACCAGGTACGGCTGGACAGCGTCGCGGCGTGGCGCGAGGCCCCGTTCTTCACCGAGCGTGAACGGGCCGCGTTGGCGTGGTGTGAGTCCTTGACCGACCTTGCCCATGCGGGGGCACCGGACGAGGTCTTCGCCCAGGTAGAGGCAGTCTTTTCACCGCGGGAAGCGACCGAGCTCACCTTTGCCATCGTTGCGATCAACAGCTGGAACCGCCTCGCCGTCGGGCTCGGTGCAGACATCATGAGTCTGCGCGGCATCGAGGCACCCTTGACTCCTGCGGGCTCGTTGGCCGGCATCGGCACGAGGGGGGATCTGTGATGGCTGAGCCCATCTACCCAGCCGCAACGCCTGAGATCGCCGCCCGGCGCAGACAGTTGGCTCCGGAGGTCAACGAGGCCTTTGATGCCTTCAGCCGTGCCGTCTTCGCTGAGGGGGCCCTGTCGCAGAAGACCAAGCAGCTGATCGCGGTGGCGGTGGCGCACACGACCCAATGCCCCTACTGCATCACCGGGCACACCAAGCTCGCCCGCCGGAAAGGGGCCAGCCCTGAGGAGATCATGGAGGCGATCTGGGTCGCTTCCGAAATGCGGGCCGGGGGCGCCTACGCTCACTCCACAGTCGCCCTGCACGCCATCGGCGAGATAGCGCCTGACCCGACATGACCACGAACAGTTTCGGCACCCGCGACAGGCTCACCGTCGGCAACACCACCTATGGGATCCACAGGCTTGACCGGATCGACAGCTCGAGCCGGCTGCCTTACAGCCTCAAGGTGTTGCTGGAGAACCTGGTACGCAACGAGGACGGCCTACGGGTGACCGCTGACCAGGTCAGCGCACTCGCGTCCTGCGATCCCGCAGCCACCCACGGCAGCGAGATCGCGTACACCCCGGCCCGGGTGCTGTTGCAGGACTTCACCGGGGTTCCTTGCGTGGTCGACCTCGTTGCCATGCGAGACGCGATGGCGAAGCTGGGCGGCGACCCGGCAAAGATCAACCCGCTCATCCCGAGCGAGCTGGTCATCGACCACTCGGTCATCGCTGAGGTGTTCGGCCGGCCGGACGCCTTCCGCGTCAACGCCGACCTGGAGTTCGAGCGCAACCAGGAGCGCTACCAGCTGCTTCGCTGGGCGCAGCAGGCCTTCGACGACTTCCTGGTGGTTCCGCCGGACACCGGCATCTGCCATCAGGTCAACCTGGAGTACCTCTCGCGGGTGGTGTTCACCAGGGCGGGGCCCGACGGGTGGCAGGCATACCCGGACACGCTGGTCGGCACCGACTCGCACACCCCCATGGTCAACGGGCTCGGCGTCCTGGGCTGGGGCGTCGGTGGTATCGAAGCTGAAGCCGCGATGCTCGGTCAGCCGATGAGCATGCTCATCCCCCAGGTGCTCGGGATCAAGCTCGTCGGAGAGTTCCAAGCAGGCACCACCGCGACCGATCTGGTGCTCACCATCGCCGAGCTCTTACGTCGCACCGGGGTGGTCGGCAAGTTCGTCGAGTTCTACGGCCCGGCCGTGGCCCGCATCCCGTTGGCGACCAGGGCGACGCTGGGCAACATGAGCCCTGAGTACGGTTCCACCTGCGCGATCTTCCCGGTGGACGATGAGACACTGGCCTACCTCCGTCTGACCGGACGCAGCGAGCAGCAGATCCGGCTGGTCGAGGCCTACGCCAAGGAGCAGGGCCTGTGGCACGACCCTGACCACGAGCCCGCCTACTCCCAGAGGATCGAGTTCGACTTGGCCAGCGTGGAGCCCTCGATTGCCGGACCGAAGCGACCACAGGACCGGATCCCGCTCGCCATGGCCGCACACGCGATCGGGTGCCTACTGGCGGATGGAGAGTCCGCGCCCACTCATCTGACCGGACTGGATGCGGCGTCGGACGCATCGTTCCCGGCCAGCGACCCGGTTTCGATCACCCGGGCCCGCCCCAGTGACCGCCCCAGTGAACCCTACGAGTGTGACGAGTCGCCGCGGTGGCCCTCAAACCCGGTTCCGGTGACCTTCGCCGACGGACAGGCCGCAACGATCGACAACGGACACATCGTGATCGCCGCGATCACCTCGTGTACGAACACCTCCAACCCTTCGGTGATGGTGGGTGCTGGGCTGTTGGCGAAGAAGGCTGTCGAGCGGGGGCTGACCAGCAAACCGTGGGTGAAGACCTCGTTGGCTCCCGGATCGCGGGTGGTCACCGACTACCTGGACCGGGCAGGACTCGCGCCGTACCTGAACACTCTCGGTTTCGACCTCGTCGGCTACGGCTGCACAACGTGCATCGGAAACTCCGGACCCTTGATTCCGCAGGTCAGTGCTGCGGTCGCCGAGGGCAGCCTAACCGTGTGCTCGGTGCTTTCGGGCAACCGGAACTTCGAGGGACGGATCCACGCCGAGACCCAGATGAACTTCCTCACCTCCCCACCATTGGTCATCGCCTACGCCCTGGCCGGCACCATGCACGTCGATCTGCCAAACGACCCGCTGGGCTTGGACGGTGACGGCCAACCGGTGTACCTGCGTGACATCTGGCCGACGACGCAGGAGATCCGAGACGTCGTGGAGGAGTGTCTGAAGGCGGACATGTTCACCGCCGGATATGCGACGGTATTCGAAGGGGACGCGAACTGGCGCGGACTGGCCGTACCGTCTGCGAGCATGTTCGCGTGGGATGAGGCGTCGACCTACGTCCGCCAGCCGCCGTACTTCGATGGCTTGCCCCGCGAACCGAAGTCGTTGCGTGACATCACCGGTGCCCGGGTGCTCGCCTTGCTGGGCGACTCGGTGACCACCGACCACATCTCGCCCGCAGGGACGATCAAGCAAGGCTCCCCGGCGGGCCGGTACCTTGTCGAGCAGGGTGTGAGCCCGAAGGACTTCAACTCCTACGGGTCGCGCCGCGGGAACCATGAGGTGATGATCCGAGGGACATTCGCGAACATCCGGCTTCGCAACCAGCTCGTTCCCGGGGTAGAGGGTGGCTTCACCCGCCACCTACCCGGCGGTGAGCAGGGCAGCATCTATGACGTCGCGATGCAATACGCTCGCGAGAGCGTGCCATTGATCGTCATCGCCGGCGGCGAATACGGCTCCGGGTCGTCGCGGGACTGGGCTGCCAAGGGCACGTTGCTGCTGGGTGTGAAAGCAGTACTCGCAACCTCGTACGAGCGGATCCACCGCTCGAACCTGATCGGCATGGGCGTGCTTCCGCTGCAGTTCAAGCCGGGGGACTCGGCCGAGAGCCTCGGCCTGACCGGCGCCGAACGCTACTCGATCACCGGCCTGGAGAACGCCACCTCGGGCGAGGATCCGGAACTGCCTGGCGAGGTCACCGTCCGGGTCGACCAAGACGGGCAGAGCCGTGAGTTCACTGCGACCGTCCGGATAGACACCCCTGGGGAGGCCATCTACTTCCGGCACGGGGGGATCCTGCCCTACGTCCTGCGTCGACTGCTCGCCAGTTGACGTGTCAGGGCGAAGGGAGACCTGCGTCATCCGGCCAAGCTCGGCTGCCCCCGACTGTGGCGATCCTCAGCGGCGTGAGTGGTTGTGCCACATCCCGGGACCTCCGACAGAGGGCGGTACCGCGTGGACCGTTTCGACGGCCCTTTGCTGGACGCCGCTTGCAGCCGGGTCGTCCAGACGGGGTCGAAGTCTCGTTGGAGTGGCAGCGTGATGCTGCTGTGTGTTGGGGCCGCTGTCAGCCCAGTGCTGCAGCCGGGCCTCATTGATGGCAGTTTGAGGTAGTCGACCGTTCATCGCGGTCTCGATGGCTACGTCCAGCAACGCGCGGTCGAGGGCCTGACTCGCTGCGCGCAGTAGGTCGAAAGCATCCGAAGAATCGACCCGGTGCCGGGCCATGAGAGTGCCGACTGCGATCGCAACGCGGCTGTAGTTGCCCTCGGCCGCGCCCAGAATCGACCCTCGAAACTCGCTGATCAGTTCCTTGATCCCGGGGGCACTGCGCCGGGCAAGTCGCAAAACAGGTTCCACTTCAAGATGCTCAAAAGCGGTGGCCTCGCTGGAGTAGAAATTCAGGCTCGCTCGATCGCGGGTTGGCAGAGGTATTCGGATGCTTACCATGCTGCGTATGTTCAAGACGGCCACGCACATCTTTCCGAAGTCTGGCCATCGCTCATCGGCGGCCAGGTCCTTGATTGCGAGAATCTCGCCGGGGTGGCCATCAAGGCCGGGGCCTTCGCGTAGCTGGTGCTGTAGCCAGTCCACACGCACCGGCAGGTCGTCTGTGGCAGCAACGGTTTCAGGCGCGCGGCCATCGGGAACGACAGTCAGGCCGCAGTGGATGTCAAAGCCGGGGTTGCACAGCGCGAGCCCAGCGATTGCCACCTTCTCCAGATCGCCCCCTGGAATGAAGACACCTGAAATCCCAGCGCCCCTGGACTCATGCCCGTTCGGGTCCCTACGCGTCAATGCGGCATTGCGTTTTGCCACAAGGGCATCTTCGGAGGCGGCCGGCACGAATGCAGAAGGTTCCGAAAGGCACATCATTATTGAATCCTTTCTCGTTTTCTTCCGGTGCGCGCCTCATTCCAGAAACGCACCGGAGCCCGGAAGCGAGCCGAGGTGGGCAGCCACCGCCATAGACAAGCCGTGGTTGGCTGGCCGTACTTGTCGAATACAAGGCTCCACCTCACCTGCGCAGACGCGCCTGCGGAGAGGCGCCTACGGAGAGGTCATGGGTCTCATGGTCAGGCGATGTGACCGGACCGGTCCAGTTCAGTGGTGCGTTGGCATGGGAAGCAGAGCCGGCTTGTGGGGCGGACCTCCAGCCGGTCGGCAGGGATGATCTCCGTGCACCGCTCACACCTGCCGTAGGAGCCCGCCTTCATTCTGGCGAGTGCGTCGTCGAGTTCCCTGAGCGCTGCCTCGGTCGTGCGGATCATGACATCGGTGACGTGTCGTCGAGCGTCGTCGCCGGCGGCAATGGCTTCGGCCACCTCTCGAGTGAGCAAGGTCAGCTGGGCGCTTCGCGCGGTCCGCTCCCGTTTCAGGTCGATCCGGATGTTGTTCAGACCAGCATGAAGGGTGAGTGAAGCGTCTCGGGACGGCCCAGATGAAGAAGGCTTGCCGGACCGCCCTTCGGTTTCAGCAATGCGCATTTGGTGGCTCCTCGGGTGGGCGCCGCTGCCTTGGCGGGGCGTTGAAGGGCGAAAGCGAGGTGTGTGTGGCCGCTTCCACCGGAAGTTGACTACGGGATCCAGCCTGCCTTGTTGTGCGCCTTTGGGTAAGGACAGTTGTCGGTGAACATGTCGCGGCGCGAGTGCCGACGTTCGGCAAGCGCGCTGGGCGGTCACCAGCGACAATCAACTCCCTGCACCTCGCCTCAATGGGTGGGCAGGGGTGCGGCCGGCCAGTTGAGTAGCCGGGCGCCGACAACAGCCATATGGAAGCCCAGGTGTTCGGTGGGGTTGGCGGGATTGTGCCCGGTGAGTTCGGCGATCCTGGCCAGCCGGTAGGTGACGGTTCGTACGGACACATGCAGCCGACGTGCGGCCTCAGTCGCGGTGGTGCCTGCGCCGAAATAGGCATGAAGGGTCTCCAGCAGGGGTTCTGCCCCACCGCGGGCGTCGAGAAGGGGTTCGAGAAGGTCCTGGACAAGGTCGCCGAGGGCATCCTGATCACGGCCGAGTACCCGGTAGGCGAGAAGGTCACCAGACCGGAGGACATCCTCGTCCAGGTGGAGGCGATCAGCCAGTTGGAGTGCCTCCCGGGCCTCCTCGTATGACCGAGCGATCCCGTAGGCACCCGGGTAGGGGCGGCCGGCGGCGACGCGCCAGTGGGCTTGGCCGTCATGGCGAACGAGCCGGCCATGAACGAACTCGGCCGGATCAAGAACGTGACTCGCCGGGTCGACAGCACGGGTTCGTCCCGGCACGAGGATCACCACCATGGCGTCCTTGGTCGCTATCAGGACATCTCGGTCGCCGAACCTCTCGACGATGGCCCTCTCCATGGCGAGCGCTGCTTCGTCGATTCGGGCCCCGCCCTCGGGTGGCGCAGCGAGAAGCACGCAGTGATGGCGGACAAGATCCAGACCGAACGGCTCGGCTCGTTGGACAAGTCGGGACACGTCGGTGTCACCCCTGAGCAGGTCGTCGATGAACTCCCGACGGGCGGACTCCTCATGGCGGATCATCTGCCGCCGCGCGGCCTGATGTCCCTCAACCAGTGCCTCGACGGCGTCGGCGATCACGCGAAGGACAGCCTCGGCGGCGGCCCGGATCTTCTCTCGCTCCCGGGGCGAACGCAGGATGGACGGTATTCCTTGCCACAGTCGCCAGGCGGCGGACAAGTAGAGGTCGACAGCCTGGTTCGCGTCGACGCCCTGTTCTGCTGCCCGGGCGCCGAGTCGCCGAACGGCCGTTAACTCCTGGTCCCGTGGGCGGCGACCGGTCAAGGCGGCGTCGGCGAGGATGTCGAGGTACTCGCCGAGCAGGAGGATGGGCGCACCCGCATCTTCTGCCGCCGCGTTCGCGACTTGCGCCAACCACTCGCGCAGCCTGGTTTGCTCGGGGGTCTCGTCATTCTCCGGTCCTGCGGGCGCCGACCGGTGCGCAGCGTCCCCCTTCTCCTCGCGCATCGGCGTGCCTCGTCTCCCGTTTGCCGGACTTGGGAAACTCTAGTCGAGAGATGCTGTCCGAGGTTGCCCGTGGTGGGAAAGCCGATTCGTTGCGATCATGTTGGGACGGGCGACAAGCAGGTGCCAACCAGGTTGGGCCGGCCAAGGTGCCGCCTTCGCGCCCAGCGGGAGGACAGACCATGCGATTGCAGACGAGTCGTCACACTGCCCATCGACCGGGCGTCATCGAGCCATCGAAGCTGCCCTTGATCCGCGCCCAGCTGGAGCAGGAACGCTGGTTCCGCCTCGAGCAGCTCGCCGCCCTGGCCGGTGAGCTGGCTATGGGGGGCGGGGAGCCGGCGAGGCTCGAGGTCACCGGTAAGGTCAGGTCAGCTGCCCTGTGCGCTCTGGTCGAGATAAAGGACGCGATCGCGCGGCTCGACGAGGGTTCCTACGGCACCTGCCAGATATGCTGCGCGGCCGTCGAATGGGAGCGCCTTGAGGCGGTTCCGTCGACCAGGTTGTGCTGGCAATGCCACTCCGCCACACAAGCACCGAGCACCGATTCCGCTTCGACACTCCAACACCTCAGCTGAAGGTGCGGCTAGCCAATGAGCCCGTGTGCGCGGGCTGCGGCGACGGCGGAGGTGCGGTTGTCGGCGCGGAGTTTGCCGAAGATGTGGACGAGGTGGGTTTTGACTGTGGCCTCTGAAATGAACAGGACACGGGCGATCTCTTTGTTGGCCAGACCGTCCGCGACCCGAGCCAGCACTTCGAGTTCGCGGTCGCTGAGTTGTGGGACGCCCTTACCGGTGCGGGCGGCGGGCCTTCGCTGCTGTGGTGCCGTGACCTCTCGGTCGCAGCCCCGCGCCACCTGAAGATCACGAACGGGGCCCCGTTGCGCTGACCAGCGCAGCTGGGGGATTCTTCCTTGCAGGGCACGCGCGGACGCGGACCCGACAGCGATGAGGAGCAAGGTGATGAGCTTCGTTGATGATCCTCGCGAGTGCTACGACAGTCTGCGGTCGCAGCCGCTTTCACAGGATGAGCGCGGCCAGTGGATGGTGTGCCGCCACGCCGACGTGGTGGGTGTTGCTACTTCACCGGTAATGTACTCGAGCGCGGTGTCGCGGTTCCTGCAGGTGCCCAACGGCCTCGATGGTCCTACGCATGCGCATGCGCGGGCCATCCTTGACCCGTTCTTCGCCCCCGAACGGATGTCTGAGCTGGAACCTCTGCTGGATGAGGTGGCGCGGGCCCTGGTTGGCGGGCTTCCCCGCGGTGAGGCATTCGACGCAGTCGGCGAGCTGGGGGCGCGGTTTGCCGTCCGTGCCCAGTCTGCATGGCTTGGCTGGCCTGCAGCGCTGGAGGAGCGATTGCTGACGTGGATGGCCGACAACCACGCTGCCTCCCGCTCGGGTGACCTCGACCAGACGGCGGCCGTCGCTGAACGCTTCGACACGCTGATCAACGGCATCATCGCACCGAGGCGTCAGGCTGGTGACGACCCAGCCGCTGACGTGACGACCGAGTTGGTTCGGATCCGGGACGCCGACGGTGCCCTGCTTCCCGACGACGTGTTGGTGTCGGTGCTGCGTAACTGGACAGGCGGGGACCTGGGCTCGATCGCGTTGTGCGTCGGTGTGGTAGCCCACTGGTTATCGACCCATCTGGACCTGCAGGTCGAGTTGCGCGACGCTCCCGACGCGGAGCTGGCGGCCGCGATCGACGAAATGCTGCGCATCGACGACCCGTTCGTGTCGAACCGGCGGGTCACCACGGGTGAGGTGGTGCTGGCAGGGATGGCCCTGGACGGAGGAGAACGGGTGGTCATCAACTGGACGGCGGCCAACCGTGACCCGTTGGTGTTCGGGGAGCCCAACACCTTCGACCCGGTGCGCCATGCGGCGAAGAACATCGTCTATGGCATCGGCCCGCATGTCTGCCCGGGGCGCCCTCTGGCGACGCTCGAGCTGGTGGTTCTGGTCCGTGCGCTGCTCACTGCCGGACGCCTCGAACTTGCACCAGGCCGGGTGCCTGTACGAGAGGAACCCCCAGTCGGCGGATTCGAGATCTTGCCTGTGATCCTCAACCCCAGCTGAGTCGGTTCTCTTGCCCTTTGGCGGCGTCGGTTTGGTCACCCTCCGGTGCGCGAGCGCCGGGTCAGGCCTCCGGCGAGGGGACCGTCGCAGCACCATCGCCTGGGTGGGGGAAGGCTGCTGGTGCGAGCCAGTGGTCTCCCACCCGCTCGAGTGGCTGCACCTGGCAGACGATCGTCGCATTCAAGCAGGGGACTGGGCCACTGATCCGCACTCCGGTTGATCCAGCATCCCTGGCGACCGGGAACTCCGCAGCGACGAGTGCATCCGTTGTAGAGCTCCACGAGCAGCATCGGCAGGGTCAGGTCGGAGTAACGATCGTCGAGTACCTGCTGTACCCCATCGGCGGTGACCGCGCGGATGTGCCCGCCGGGTTCCAGCAGGACGCCTCGTGTGGCGGCCTCGTAGGACCCGATCCGCAGGCCCGCCTCCCAGTCGTCGGCGATCGCCACGTGATATATCCAGGTCACGAGACTCCCTTCCACCCATTGATTACGCCGGAGTATCGTCCTCTTTAACCGCGAGGAACAGGCGCTGCGTGTGATCGGCCAGCTGTAGCCACAAGAAGGGGTCGACTTTCATTCATGGACGAGGTCGTGGGTACGGGTTACCACGCCGCTTTGGCGTCGCCGGTGCGCGGTCGGTTGTTGGCTGTGCTGGAGGCCGGGGGTTCGCCGTTGACGGCGACCGAATTGGGGGCAGGGGTCGGCTTGCACGTGACGACTGTGCGGTTTCACCTCGAGCACCTCGAGCAGGCGGGCCTCGTCGCCCGGGACTCAGGTGGCGATCGCAGCCGTGGTCGTCCGAAGGTCCGCTATCGGTCGTCGCGCAGCGACCCGGAATCGGCGCGCCAGGATCTCATCGGGGTGCTTGCCGAGGCGGTCACCAACCTCGGGCCGTCGGTCAGTGAGCCGGCCCTGTCCGCCGGTCGTCGCTGGGCCAGCCGTCTGGACACCCCTGCCGGTGACATCGTGACCGCGATTACCGCGACGTTCACCCGCCTGGGATTTGACCCGCAACTCGCCGGTGATGAGATCCGGCTGAGGTCGTGCCCCTTCCGAGATGCCGCGCGCGAGCATGCGGTCGTCTGTCAGGTGCACCTCGGCTTGACACAGGGGCTGGCCGAGCAGGAGGGCTCGAAACACCCGCTCCGGGTTGGGCTGCGACCATTCGTCGAACCCGAGCTGTGCCTCCTGACGCTGGCACGCGACAACGGCGCCTGATCGGACTTACGCCCCGCCAATAAACCGGAGTATTCTCCTTTTATTAGATTTGGGATTGGAGGTGGCTGCCGTGGACAGTCCGGCGGGTGAACTGCGGATCAAGCGCATCTACGAGCGGTCCGACCCAGCCGACGGCTACCGGGTGCTGGTCGACCGGCTGTGGCCGCGCGGGATGACCAGCGAGCGTGCGGCCCTCGACTTGTGGCTTCCTCCGGTGGCCCCGAGCCATGAGTTGCGCAAGTGGTGGAAGCACGATCCCGAGAAGCTGGACGAGTTCAGCGCGCGGTACTCGGCGGAACTGGACGAGGATCCGGCCGTGGGTCAACTCCGTGACCTTCTGGACGTCCATCCTGTTGTCACGCTGCTGTACGCCGCCCGTCAGGCGACCGTGAACCACGCCGCCGTACTGCAGCGGTACCTGGAGGAACGGCAGTCCACTGACTGGCTCGACACCCAGCCTCACTCCTCGTCGCGACCCCCTTCGGCCAGCGCGCTTTCCGAGGACCGTGAAGGCGGCCGGAGTCAACGCAGGGTCTGATTATCCCAACGTCGTACCCACCGTCCCGGCGGGTGAGGGGAGAAGAGATGACGACGATTGCCCGCCTTCCGTTGGACGCGGTCGAGCCTGTGCCGCTGGTCGAGCGCAAGCGCTGGGGCACCCTGGCGATGAAGCTGCTGACCACCACCGATCACAAGGTGATCGGCAACATGTACTTCGTCACCTCGCTGGCGTACTTCTCCTTCGCAGGGCTCCTGGCACTGGCAATCCGGGCCGAACTTGCCTACCCGGGTCTGCAGTTCATGCACTACGAGACGTACAACCAGTTCTTCACCATGCACGGCACCTTGATGCTGCTGATGTTCGCGACCCCGCTGTTCGTGGCGTTCGCCAACGCGATCATGCCGCTGCAGATCGGCGCACCCGATGTGGCGTTCCCGCGGCTGAATGCCTTCAGCTACTGGCTGTACCTGCTCGGTTCACTCACGGCGTGCAGCGGCTTCCTCACGCCGTCGGGAGCCGCGAGCTTCGGGTGGTTCGCCTACGTTCCCCTGTCGGACGCGGTGAACTCGCCCGGGATCGGCGGCGACCTGTGGGTGATGGGGCTCTACGTCATGGGAGTATCGACGATCCTCGGCGCGGTCAACTTCGTGACCACGATCATCACGATGCGCGCGCCGGGCATGACCATGTTCCGGATGCCGATCTTCACCTGGAACATCCTGGTGACCTCGATCATGGTCCTGATCGCCTTCCCGGTACTGGCCGCAGGCCTGCTGGTGCTGGAGTCGGACCGGAGGCTCGGATCGCACATCCTTGACCCGGCCACGGGCGGCGCGATCCTGTGGCAGCACCTGTTCTGGTTCTTCGGGCATCCGGAGGTGTACATCATCGCCTTGCCGTTCT
>DehalE1_100040_pt1 | contig 22757 bp, 19 predicted proteins | sample DehspE1_FD_43922 | JGI IMG/M metagenome (IMG submission 43922) | reverse complement strand
GGCGCTCGCCGTCGCCGTCCGGGCCTCGACGCGATCACGATCCCGGATCGGCGTACCGGTCGGGCTCGCGGTGGGGGTTCCGGTGGGCGAGGCGGTCGGATCCTGAACCCGGTCCCGGTCCCGGTCCCGGGCGGGGGTCCCGGTCGGGCTGGCGGTGGCGGAGACGCTGGCGATCCGGTCCTGCTGCCGGACCTGGTCACGATCGCCGTTGACGGCCAGTGCGGTGCCGGCGGTTGCGGCGCCGACGCCGACAATGACCGCGACAGCGATCCCGATCCCTGACATGCGCATGTCAATCACTCCTTCGATGGTCAGCCGCGAATGGGGGTCGCGGCAATTCCACCGTCGCGCCCGGTGATGAAACCCAGGGGAAACGAGGATGAAGAAGTCTTCATCTGATCGGCGTCAGCGCCCGGTGCCCTTCCCGGTGGGCGGTCCGGCCCTGTCCGTTCCGGTCCCCGAGCTGTCGCCGGAGCGGCGCGGGACACCAGTCCGGATGGCGGTCGGTGCCGGGGCGCTCGATGGCCGGGTGGTCGCGGCCGGGTCCGGTGCGGCCGGCGAGGTGAGGGTTCCCGGGAGGACCGGGGTCGGCCGCACCACGGTCGGCGTCATGGTCCCGCCGGGGGTCGGCGTGGCGGCAACGGAGGGTCCGGACGGGCCCGGGGAGAGGACGATGGACGGCTCACCGCCGCCCCAGCGGTCCGTCCCGATGGCCACACCGGCCAGCGCCACGCACACTGCGACGAGAGGGATCCCGGCCGCCCACGCCGCCCACGTTCGCGTCCGGCCCGGTGCGCTGGTCACGGAACGTCCTCCAGCCGGTAGCCCATGCCGCGCAGCGTGGAGATCCGCTCGGGGCCGATCTTGCGGCGCAGGTGCCGGACGTAGACGTCCACCACGTTGGATCCCGGATCGAACGAGTAGCCCCACACCTGGCTGAGCAGCTGCTCGCGGGACAGCACCTGACCCGGGTTGCGCAGGAACGCCTCGGCGAGAGTGAACTCGCGCGCCGAGAGCTCGATCGTGCGATCGGCGATGTGCGCGCGACGGGTGCGCAGGTCGAGGCGGAGCCCGCCACAGCTGAGCGTGGCGAGCGGGGACGTCCCCTCCGGACGCAGCCGGAGCCGGATCCTGGCCAGCAGTTCCTCGAAGTGGAAGGGCTTGGCCAGGTAGTCGTCCGCGCCGGCGTCGAGCCCGGAGACGGTGTCGGCCACCGACGACCGCGCGGTCAGGATGATCACCGGGATCCGGTGGTGTCCCTCGCGCAGTCGTTGCAGCACGGTGAAGCCGTCCAGCACGGGCAGCCCGATGTCGAGGAGCAGCAGGTCGAAGTCGCCGGAAACCGCGAGATCGAGCGCTGAGCGGCCGTCGGCGACGGTCATCGGGGAGAACCCGTGGGCACGCAGGCCGCTCTCGACGAAGGTGGCGATCCGCGGCTCGTCCTCGGCGATCAGGATCCGGGCCATGGTTCCTCCGTCGGTGTTGCCTCGCGCCCCGCGGCATCGGCTCCGGTGGGCACCACGATGCTGAAGATCGAGCCTGCGCCCGGCGTCGAGACGACCTCCACCCGGCCGCCGTGGGCCCGCGCGATCGCCTGCACGATGGTCAGACCCAGGCCGGTGCCCTCGACGCGCCGGTCCGCCTCGAGCCGGACGAAACGCTCGAAGATCCGGGCCTGGTCCTCGGGCGCGATGCCGCGGCCCTCGTCGCGGACCCAGATCCGCACCTCGCCATCGGTGACCGCGCTTCCCATCGCCACCGTCGAACCGGGCTCGCTGTACTTCACGGCGTTCTGCGCCAGCTGCAGCCACGCCTGGGTCAGCCGTTGCGGATCCACCCGCACCAGGGCGTCGCCGGCGTCCTCCAGCAGCCAGCGACGGGGACCGAGCGCGCGCGCCTTCGCGAACGCCCCGTCGGTGACCTCGACGAGTTCCACCGGTTCGGGGCGGACGAAGTCCGGCTGCCGCACCTTGGCGAGCAGGATCAGGTCCTCCACGAGCCGGTTCATCCGGTCGGACTCGTCCAGCAGCAGCGCCTGCGTGGAGGCCACCGCCGCGGGATCGGCGGCGTCCAGCACGTCGAGATGCCCGCGGATGACCGTGATCGGCGTGCGCAGTTCATGGCCGACGTCGTCGAGGAGCTGGCGTTGGGCCAGGAAGGACTCCTCCAGCCGGTCCAGCATCCGGTTGAAGTTGTCGGTGAGGTCGGCGATCTCGTCGCTCCCCACCACCGGGATGCGGGAGCCGAGGTCCGCGGCGTCGGTGTGGCCCGTGGCCTCGCGCAGCAGCGACAGCGGCCGAACCAACCCACCGCTGAGCTGCCAGCCGACCAACCCGATGACCAGGAGCGACAGCGTGGCGACGCCCAGGTAGAGAGTCCCGGACCGGGCCAGTTGGGCCCGCTCGGCGCCCACGGCGCGCGCGATCACGAAGGTGCCGGACGTGGACCGCCCGGCCACCTGGACCGGGATGATCGCCAGGCGCACCGCGCCCACGGACGTCTCCACGTCGCGAACCACGACCCCTTCGTCCACCAGGACGCCCGAGATCACCGCCAGTGCCGCCGGCTCGTGTTCGAGCTCGACCGGCCGCGTCCCCCCGGAGTAGCCGAAGGGCTGCCCGTCGACAAGGGCGAACTGGGTCTCGTAGGGGCCCGGAACCCGGTACCGCATGGCCGCGACGAGGAGGGGTTCGATATCGGCGAACGGCAGGCCCGTGTCCGGATCGGTTCCCCGTGAGCGACGCTCGAACTCCTGGTAGCCGCGGCGCAGTGAGTCGTCAGCCGTGCCGTCGATCGCGGCCCACTGGACCGCGCCGACGGTGCCCCCGGCCAGCGCGAGCGCGAGGGCCGACGTGGCCAGGATCGACAGCACCAGGCGGGAGCGCACGGAATGGCTGGGCCGCCAGCTGCGCCCGCGCAGGCCCGGGTGCGGGGTTCGCACCCGGTCAGGAGAGCTGCGCCACTGCATCACGGACCTGTTGGATCTCGAAGGACGGGTAGGCGTCCGTCAGACCCTTCAGCGTAGTCCGCGTATCGACGTCCGGGGGCAGCCCGCACGCCGTGACCAGCTCGCCGAGGTCGATCCCGTTCGCCCGGGCGACCTCGGCCAGCGTCATCTGGCCGGTGATGGCCGGCGCGGCGTCGTCCCCGGGCGGCCGGGTGGACGTGGCGTCCCCGGATGCGGCGACCGACGGCGCCGGCGCGGGGGTGCCCTCGACGCGGCTGCGCAGCTGCTCCCTGAAGTCGGACAGCGCGAAGCCCGGGACGAGGCTCTCGACGTCCCGGAAGGCGGTGCCGGGGGTGAGGCCGGCCGCGCCGGACGGGTCGATCATGCCGATGATCACCGCGACCGGGACGCCGAGGCCGTCCGCGGCCTGCTGGAGCGTCATCCAGCCCTTGACGTCGTCGACGCCGAGCTGCTGCCCCGCGACCACAGTGGTACGTCCGCTGACCACCCAGTCGCCGGTGAGGTTCGCGATCCCTACCGAGCCGAACAGGACGACAACGGACGCCACTGGCGCCACCCACACGGATGTCCTCATCGCGACTCCACCTCACTGCCGGCGCCGATCCGGATCGGGGTGCCGAGCAGGACGGGCGCGTCCACGCCGAGCGCGCCGCGCACCGGGCAGGTGGTGACACAGTCCATGCAACCGATGCAGTCCGGGCTCACCATGGGCGCGGCCTTGCTGGGCTCGATGCCGACCGGGCAGGCCTTGTCGCACAGCGAACAGTCGGTGCAGGTCGTGGGCGCGCGGCGGATCCGGAGCAGGCTGAACCGGCTGAGCACGCTGAGCACCCCACCGAGCGGGCACAGGTAGCGGCACCAGGCCCGCTCGACCAGCACGGACCCGACGACCACCACAGCGAGCACCGACAGGCCGATCCACAGCGCGGGCGTGTCGGGCTCGAACAGCCAGTGCAGTCCGAACAGGGCGACGTACGGGTCGTAGTCGGCGAACCAGAGGCTCGCCGTGACGTAGCTGAAGTAGAGGATCACGGCGAGGACGACGAACCGTCCCCAGCGCAGCGCCCGGTCGAGGCCGCGGGGCACCGTTATGGCCGGAAGGCGCAGCTTCCTGCGCACCCAGGTGAGCGCATCCTGGATTGCACCGAACGGGCAGATCCAGCCGCAGAAGGCATTCCCCACCAGCAGGGTCGCGACGAGCACCGCGAGGCCGAGGACGAGGTTCGACGGGTGCGTCTTGGTGATCAGGGATCCGGTGGTGACCCACGTGATCAGGGTCTCCATCGCGCCGAAGGGGCACAGCGCGTCCACGGAGGCTGCGCCGGAGTCCTTCTCGACCTGGTGGCGCACGGCCGCGACCACAACGAGGAGCGCGATCGCCAGCTGGGTGAGGTGTCGACCCCGCTTGAGGTTCCGGATCCGCCGGGTGCGCTGCTGGAAACGAGTCAGGTTGCCGTGCACGGTTGCCTCCACGAGGTCGGGGTCAGGGCGAGCCTTCCGTCCTTGTGTGAAGCAACCGTGAAGCTGCGATGAGGATTCGGGCCGAGCAGCGACCCGGGCCACAGGTCAGGCCGCCTGGCGCCGCCTGGTCACCTGCCAGACGTTCCTTGCCTCCGCGTAGCGGTAGTCCAGCTCGTCGGCGATCAGCTCGATCAGGGCGAGCCCGCGGCCGTGTTCGGCGTCCGCATCAGGCATGGACGGGCGCGGCGCCTCGGCGAGCGGCTCGCCGGTGTCGGCGGTGCGCAGCACGAGCGCGCTGGGCGTGACGGTCAGCGTCACCTCGCAGAGCACCGGTCGGTGCGGGTTGTTCTGGATGACGTTCGTGACCAGTTCGCTGAGGGCGGTCTCGATCGCCATGCGGTCGCCCGCCCCGATGTCCGGACGCTGCCCCCACACCGTCTCCAGGAAGTCGTGCGCCTCGTTGACAGTGTCCGGGGGGCTGTGGACGACGGCGCTGTAGTTACTCGGCGAAGGCTGCATCGGCGTCGGGGTAGGGCTTGAGGATGCGGTCGAGGTTGGACAGCTGCAGGACCAGCGCGACCTGCTCGCTGACGGCGGCGATGCGCAGGTCGCCGCCGGCCTGGCGTGCGGTCTTCAGGGAGGCGATCAGCGCGCCGACGTGACCTCGGGGATGAGCCGCTCAGAAGAATCCTGCCTGGCCGGAGGCTGTTCAGCCCGGGGTTCGGGATCCCTCAGACGTGGTTCGAGCGTGTCGACAGCGCGGCCCGTATTGGGGCTCATCGCAGGCTCGCAGCCTGGACGGGCCCCGTGGGCCTGGCGGGCACCAGGTGGCGTGCGGTGCTCATGATCTCCTCGGGGGGCTTGAGGAACGGGCCAATCCTCTCGCAGCGAGGGCGTGCTCCGCTGTCGCCCACAAGGGGTCTGTTTCAGCCCGCGAGCCGAGGGACGGCCGGCCGCCTCCCAGTGTGGTTACCCGGCGACAGCGACGCGTTCGGCGTCGCCTTCCTGGATCGGCCCGGAGCCGGTCACCGGCGTGAAGTCCCACATCGTGCGGTGGCGCAACGCGAGCACTCCGGGAACCAGCAGGCCGATCGCGGCACCGAGGAAGAGCCAGGTGACCGACAGCTGCAGGATGGCGCCCGCGACCACCTGCGAGACGGGCGCGAGGCCGTACATGGACAGCATCAGCAGTGCCATCACCCGTCCGACGAGGTGGCGGGGCGACATCCGCTGCAGCATCGTGATCACGGTGATCGCGAGGTACCCGTTGGCGACGCCACCGATCACCATCATCAGGACGGACACCCAGGTGGAGCCCGCAAGGGCGAGGGTGGAGTAGACGATCCCGAGCAGGGGGAAGATGGCCACACCGACCCAGCCGATCACGCGGGTGCTCGGACGCGTGGACCCGGCGATTCCCATCCCGATCAGGTTGCCGAGGGCGTAGCCGGACAGGATCATGCCGAAGGCGGCCGCGCCTTCGCCGAGCCGGGTGGACGCCAGCACCGGCAGCCCCACCAGGAGCGGCCCGGTGAGCAGGAAGTTCGCCAGGGCGATGATGATCACCATGATCCGGATGCTGTCGTGGCGCCACACGAAGCGGAGGCCCTCTGCGACGTCGTGGAGCGGATGGTGCTCGGAGCCGAAGCCTGCCAGCGGACGCATTCGCCACAGCGTGACCGCGCCGACGGCGAAGGTGAACGCATCCACCCCGAAGGCAACCGCGATGCCCGTCATGGTTCCGCTCTGCCCGACCTGCCCGTGTGCCATGAGCGCGATCACGGTGCCCGCCAACGCCGGACCGAAGAACTGCGCGGCCTGGTCGGCGATCATCATCAGCGAGTTGCCTCCGGCGAGCTCCTCCTCCCGCAGGACGCGGGGAATCGTGGCCTCGGCCGCGGGCAGGAAGAAGCCCGAGATGGTGCCGAAGGCGATCGCCAGTGCGTAGACCATCCACAGCTGCACCTGGTCGGCCGCGACGGCGACCACGATGAGCACGGTGATCGCCAGCCGGACAAGGTCGGCGCCGAGCATGAGCAGCCGCGGCGAGATGCGGTCCGCTACCGCGCCGCCGACGAGCATCAGGATGGCCCGTGGCAGTCCGGCCATGGCGAGCACCAGGCCCAGTTGCAGCGGGTCGCCCGTGAGGGCGAGGACGAGCCAGGGCAGGGCGACCAGGTGGAACTGGTCGCCGAGGTGGCTGACCGCCTGGCCCAGCCACAGGTAGCGGTAGTCACGGTTCTTCAGGGTCTGGAGCATGGAGGGATCCGGGTTCACTGGTGCGTGGAGGGGGATGGGGAGTCGGGCGGAGGAACGAGCGTCCCTGCGTCATGACCGGCGATCAGGCCGTTGACCAGGGCGCGGACGGTGGCTTCGAATTCGGCTTCCTGGCCCAGGTAGCTGCCCTCGGCGAGGAGGCGACGCAGGTGGGGGAAGTTCTCCACGGGTAGGTCGGCGAAGGGTTCGGTGCCGGCGTGGGGGCCCGTGAGGTGGGCGGTGTGGATGCTGGTCATGCCGATCACGGTCTGCCCGAGCCCGTCCACCGCGAGCAGCGCCTCGACGGTCGAGAAGCCCGCTTCGTAGAGGATGCCGAGGATCACCTCGATGGAGGCCAACTGGGCCGTCGTCCGCATGGAGCGCGCAGCAAGCAGAGGCAGCGCGCGCGGGTGGACCAGGAGCGCGCGACGGAAGGCGATCGCCGCGGCGAACAGCCGCACCGCGGGCGGTTCGGACGGATCGTCGGCCGAGAGGTCGATGCCCGACATGATCTCGTCGACGATCAGGCTGTGCAGCGCGTCCTTGCTCTGCACGTGGTAGTACAGCGTGCTCGGGTCGACCCCGAGCCGGCTGCCCAGGCTGCGCATGCTGTGCCCGTCCAGCCCGGTCTCGTCGATCAGCGCGAGTGCCGCGGTGACGATCTGGTTCACGGTCAGGCTGTCTCGTCCGGGGTGGCGGGGCGACATCTCTGCTCCTTTGTCCAACGGTGTTGGATAGAGGTTATCCAACACCGTTGGATTGCGCAAGCAGTGATCGGATCCGTGCCTTGGCGAATCGCCCGCGGGGCCGCGTCGGCCTACCAGGTCGGCTACGGCGGGATCGGACTGATCACCGACACCTGGAACCTTCCCGCGGAGTGGTTGGTGCGGACGCCGTTCACCACCTGGGTCGGCCCGGGATGGCTGCTGCTCCTGCTGGTCGGGCTGCCACAGGTGCTTGCCGCGATCCCCGTCGTCGCGCTGCCGGGCCGTCCGCAACTCGGCATCCTGGCAGGTTTTCTCGCAGGGATCTCGCTCCTGGTCTGGATCGCCGTCCAGCTCGCGGTGCTGCAGGTCTACTTCTTCCTGCAGCCGGTGATCCCCGTGATCGGGCTGATCGAGATCGGCCTCGCGTACTGGTGGCGCCGCCGGCTCGGCACTGCCGCGGTCGCAGCGCCCCGCTGACAAGGGCCGCGCCGATGACGCGACCGTCCGGGACGGCGACCACGGCGTTGTGCGCCTGGCAGGAAGCGATCACCTCTGACAGCGCGTCCACGGGAACACGGCCCGCCGTGTCAGTCGCAGGCGACGCCGCTTTCGTTGCTGTCCCGCCAGGTCGCGTAGCCCGGCTCGCCTTCGGGGTAGGGCCCCCGCGAGCACGGGTACTTCGTGAGTTGCTGGTTCCGCTTCGTCAGCGTGGTCCACTTCTTCAGCGCGGCCTTGTAGGCCTTCGTGCGCTCGGCGTTCTTCTCCTTGTTCTCGTACACCCAGCCGGGCTGGTCGTACAGCCACCTCTTGACGCCGCCGTGCCAGGAGCAGGCGCCCTGGCCCGTGGCGTCCGACGACGAGCCGTCCCTGCACGTGGCGCCGACCCGGACCGGCGTGCCGCGCGTCGGCAGCAGCTTCGGTGGTGTGGGTTTCGCGCCGGTCTTCACGGTGTGGACGGGAGCGTCGTGCTCGATGGCCGGGGTCGGTGTCGGGGTCGGTGTGGCCGTGGGAGCGGGGCTCGCGCTGATCCCGGGCGCCGGAGCGAGGGTGGAGGCAGGAACGCTCGTGAAGGACTGCGGGACGGCTTCCTGTGCGGGATGCCCCGACCAGGCACCGGCAACCCCGTTGAACAGGAGGAGGGCCACGACCCCGGCGATCGCGGTGTGCAGGATGCGGCGTCCGGGGCTCTGGCCGGGCTTGCCGGTCAGCACTGCCAGGAACCCGCGACCCAGGCCGGCACCGCGTACGGGGGCCTGGTCGGGGGTGACCGGGACGGGTGGGGCCGGACGCAGCCGGGCGTGTGCGGCGCGCTCGGCCTGGATCGTCGCGATCAACTCGGTGGTGGTGCCGGACGCGATCGCCGCGCCGAGTTCGAGCGCGAACGAGACCAGAGCCGCCTGCTCGGCAGGGTAGGCGATTCCGGACACCTTCTGCCGGTTGCTGACGCTGATCAGGGTGATCGGTCGGGACTGGTCGTGCTGGATGCCGACCAGCCGGGCGAACACCCACTCGCGGTTGTTGCGCTCGCCCTGGAAGACGACCCGCTTGGTCGAGACGACGACGCTGCCCTGGTCGGTGATCTGGAGCTGCTCCGCGCCCGGAACGTAGGTGCCGCGGGAACCGCCGACGTGGTAGCTGATCCCCCGGGAGATGCGGAACGAGAAGCCGGAGTAGCCGCCCTGGTAGCTCCCCGCGCCCCGCTTGACCTCGATCAGGCGGCAGTCCGGGAACGTGCCGAGGACGGATTCGCCCCGCTTGAGCACGAAGCCGAACGGGGCAGGGGAGCCGGTGCCCGAGCGGGCCGCGGTGAGCATCCAGTCGAAGAGCTGGTCATCGCGGGTCCAGGCGATGTCGGCCCGCTGGTACTCGGACTGTCGGCGCGCGTTCTCCCGCGCGGCCCAGTTCTCGCGGCGGGTGATCTCTGCGTTGCTCGGCTCGGACATGGCTGGTTTCCCTGGGGCTGACGCTTGCACGTTAGCAAGGTGCGGCCCGCCCCGCTGGCGAAGTGCGACTGCCACCCGGTCGCCGGACCTGGAGCAGGGGCCGCCCGTCCGGTCTTGTTCAAGATTCCCTGAGAACCGGGTCCGGAAGGTACTCCATCGATCGCCGCGGCGTCTGACGGGTGACGAGCGGGTCGAGGTGACCCGCCACGACCAGGAGGTACCGAGATGGCTACCCTGCCCGTCTTCCAGACGACCGGCGGCCGACCGGGCGACGTCGACGTCGAGCGGCTGGCTCACACGACCCTTGGCGGCGGCGACCTGAAGGTCGAATCGAACCAGTCGAGGACGGCCGTCCGCGGTCCGGACGTCATGATCGATCTCGACCACGCGCGCGGAGGTCTGTGGGCCGGCGACACCGCACGAAGGTGGAGCGCCGGCGCCGTGGAACTGCCGATTCGGTCCGTGGGCCGGATCGCGCGCGCGGCGCTCACGGGCGCCAACATGCTGCCCAGGCTGGGCTCGGCCTTCCGGTACGCCCGGCCGAGGGTGATGCGCGCCCAGACCGTCACCGAGCAGGACGGACGGCGGACGGTGGCCGCGGGCGAGGCCACCTACACCCAGGAGATCGTCGTCGACGTGTCCGGGAATCGCGGGGTGAAGGCCGATGTGCTGCCCTTCTTCGGCGGCGGTGCACGGTTCGCGGCGACGATCGGCGCCGGAGGTCATGTGGTGGGCCTGCGGGGAACCTGGCGTGACGCGGTCCAGGCCGACGAACGGAAGGTGCTCGCCGTGCGGGAGGCGATGGAGGCCGCCGGGTTGACGCCCGGTGACGACATGCGGGTCACCGGCTCCACCCTCGGGTACTACGCCGCGCCGCCGTTCGTGGCGCAGGACCTCGCCTTCCCGGTGTACGCCGTGACCGCGGAGGTTCGTGCGGGAGACCGGTGGGTGCCGTCCCGGGTGCAGCTGGTGCCGGCTACCGACATCGGTGAGATCGGCGTGCGCGAGTCGCCGACCCGGCCCAGGGCTGACCGGGTGCCGTGGGTCGCGCCGACGCCGGTCCTGCGGCCAGGGGAGGCGCTGCCGTCCGGGCTGTCGGTGAGCGCCGCGGTGCTGCGCACGCGCGGGTTGTCCCCCGAGGACCTCCTGTTCAGGGACGTGTCCGGCAAGATCTTCCTCAAGCCCGGCCTTTCCGGTCTCGATCTCGGCGCGATCTTCGAGGCGCTGCGTCCGCGCTCGTTCGGCACGTCGTGGATCGGCTCGCTGGGCGGGCTCGGTGGCAGCCAGGCGAACGCCCAGGGCTTCGTCGACCAGATGGCGGCCGAGGGGTGGCAGCGCCGGTTCAACTGGGGCAACGCCGCGGCGTGGAAGTCCGACTGGACCGTCCACGACGACGACTGGGTGGACGACGTGGACTTCGTGTTCTACACCGGTCACGCGGGTCCGGACGGCTGGATGCTCGCCACCAACGGTGCGGGGGACTGGATCGACCACTCCGAGGTCGGGTCGGTCGCGAACGTGCCGAGTGACCTGTGGGGACAGGACAACCTGGAATGGGTCGTGATCGCGGCGTGCGGTCCGCTCGAGGACGACGTGATCAACGGCGGCGGGAACGTCCACAGTCGCTGGATCGGCGCCTTCGACGGCCTGCACCTGCTGCTCGGCTACGCGGCCGTGACCTACGACAACACCGAGGAGGGACGCCGGGTGGCGCTGTACGCGCGGCAGGGGATGACGATGCGTCAGGCGTGGTTCCGCACCGCGGAGGAGATCCAGCCCTCGACGAACGGCTATGGCGATCCCTACGGGCCCAACGTGTACGCCGCCGCGATGTGGGTGGGGAACGCCACCGCCAACAACGCCGACGACCACCTGTGGGGTCACGGCTCGGTCGGCCCCGACATCCGCAACCATACGTACTCGGTGGCGCACTTCACGCCCTGCTGAGCGTCGGTCCGGGGGTGGGCGAGCGGACCCTGCGAATCCGGGGGACGGCGCGGCGGTAGCATCGGGGTCATCCCGGTGCCGCGCGCCGCCCTTCGGCGGTGTGGCTGTGCCGTGCCTGAATTGAGAAGGATCGATGCCGGATACCGCCGTTGCCACCACGCTGCCCAACTACCCGATCGACCTGCGGCTGGTCGTGACCGACCTCGACGGGACGCTGCTGGACGGGGAGGGTCGGATCCCGGACCGGTTGTGGAGCGTGCTGCCGAGACTCCAGGAGCGCGGGATCCTGCTGGCTCCCGCGAGCGGCCGTCAGTACGCGACGCTGCGCCGGCTGTTCGCCCGCAACGCCGAGGGGATGGCGTTCATCGCGGAGAACGGGACGCTGGTCGTACTGGACGGCACCGAACTCAGCTGCACGCCGCTCGAGCCGGAGTTCGCCTTCGAGCTGGTGCGCCTGGTGCGGGAACTGGTCGGGGAGGGGCACGACCTCGGCCTGATCTGGTGCGGACGCGAAGCGGCCTACGTCGAGCGGACCGATCCGGCCTTCGTCGCGGAGGTGGCGAAGTACTACTCGGCGCTGGAGCCGGTGGAGGATCTGCTGCAGGTGGCTGAGGCCGCGATCAAGTGTGCCGTCTTCGACTTCGGGCACGCGGAGGACGGCGCCGCGCGGCTGCTCGCCGAGCGCTGTGCCCCGCACCAGGTCGTCACGTCGAGTGAGCACTGGGTGGACGTCATGAGCGCGGACGCCAACAAGGGGTCGGCGCTGGAGTCGCTGCAGCGGGAGCTCGGCATCACGCCGGAGCAGACGGTCGTGTTCGGCGACTACCTGAACGACCTGGAGATGCTCGCGGACGCACCGCACTCCTTCGCGATGGCCAACGCCCACCCCGACGTGATCGAGGTGGCCCGCTTCGTGGCTCCGGCGAACGACGAGCACGGGGTGGTGCAGGTGCTGGAGCGGCTGCTGGAGGCGTCCGAGCCCGCGGCGTGATCACCTCGCCCGGCCGGCCGGACGCCCTGCAGCCGGACGCCCGGCAGTGCCGGCGGCATACTGGGTGACCGTGCCCGAACCGAGCGCTGCCGCGCTGCCGAGTGGTCCGTCCCGGATTCCCCGCGAGATCTGGGTGCTGATCGCCGCGGCGTTCGTGATCGCCGTCGGGTACGGCCTGATCACCCCGGTGCTTCCGTCCTTCGCGCAGAGCTTCGGGGTCGGCGCCTTCGCGTCCAGCGTGGTGGTCAGCGCGTTCGCGTTCTTCCGGCTCGTGTTCGCGCCGGCGGGTGGGCGGCTGATCGCCCGGCTGGGTGAGCGGCCGGTGTACCTCACGGGCCTGGTCGTCGTCGCGGTGTCGACCGGGGCAACGGCGTTCGCCCAGGACTACTGGCAGCTCCTGCTGTTCCGAGGTGTGGGCGGGATCGGGTCGACGATGTTCACGGTCTCCGCGATCGCGCTCCTCGTACGCCTGGCGCCGGCGACCATCCGGGCCCGGGTCACCGCGGCGTACGCGAGCGCCTTCCTGTTCGGCGGGATCGGCGGGCCGGTGATCGGTGGCCTGCTCGGCAGTCTGGGGCTTCGGGTGCCGTTCCTCGTCTACGCGGTCACGCTGCTGATCGCGGCAGGCATCGTTGCGGTGTTCCTGCGGCGCGCGTCCCTGCGTCCGGAGCCGGGCAGCCCGGTGCTCGCCGCCGTGACGGTGCGCGAGGCATGGGGTGACAGCGCGTATCGGGCGGCGTTCGGCTCCGGGTTCGCCAATGGTTGGTCCAACTTCGGGGTGCGCAACGCGATCGTGCCGTTGTTCGCCGCCGCGGTGATCGCGACGCAGCCCTGGGCGGCGGGGGTCGCGCTCGCGGTGTTCGCCGTGGGGAACGCGGTAGGGCTTGCGATCGCGGGACGCCGTTCGGATCGTGCGGGCCGCAAGCCGTTCATCGTGGGTGGACTGGTCGTGTCCGGCCTGGCCACGGCCGCGACCGGGCTGGCGCAGGGCCTGCCGCTGCTGGTGATCCTCTCGGTGGTTGCCGGGATCGGCGCGGGCGCGCTGAACCCGACCCAGCAGGCGTCGGTGGCCGACGTCGTGGGCCGCGAGCGCAACGGTGGGCCGGCGCTCGCCGCGTTCCAGATGTCGCAGGACCTCGGGACGATCGTCGGTCCGGTCATCGCGGGTTTGCTCGTCGACCACGGCAGCTACGGGCTGGCGTTCGCAGGGACGGGTGCGATCACAGTGCTGGCGGCCGTGCCGTGGCTCCGGGCGCGCGAGACCCACCGGGTGCAGGGACGCGCCGGGGAGTGAGCCCCGGTCCTGCGAGCCGTCCGCACGGTTCTCGTTGTGACCCACACGGACGGGCCGACGTCCACCTGATCCGGCGCAGACCCGGAGCGCGGCAGCACGCCACTACGAGGCATTGAGGGCTCGCCCGGGCGACCAACAATCCGCAGGAGGCGGTGAGTCGGAAGGCCTCTTGCGCCGGGTTCAATCAACGAGTAAGATTCATGTGAATCGATTAACATCCTCGAAGGAGAGCAATGAAACAAAGAGGTTTGACGCGCATCCATCGAGCCGTGGCAGCGGGCGCGACGATCGTCGCATTCGCCTTCACTGGCTGCAGTACCAGTGGCACGAGCAGTAGCGTGAATGCAGGCGACGGGCTGAATGAGCAAGCCACACTGAGTTACACCATCTGGGATGCAGCCCAGAAGCCGGCAATGCAGAAGATCGTCGACGAGTTCACCAAGATTCACCCGAACATCACCATCAACATCGACGTCGTCGGCACGAAGGACTACTGGACCAAGATGCAGACCGCCGTGTCGGCCGGCTCTGGACCCGACGTGTTCTGGATGAACGGCCCGAACTTCGCCCTCTACGCCTCGAACGGCACCCTGGCCCCGCTTGACAGCAGCCTGGTCGACACATCGAACTACCCGAAGGCCCTCGTCGATCTCTACTCGCTCGATGGCAAGCTCTACGGCGCGCCGAAGGACTTCGACACCATCGGGGTCTTCTACAACAAGCGGCTCTTCCAGGAAGCCGGAGTGCCTCTTCCCACGGCGGGCTGGACCTGGGACGACTTCAAGGCGGACGTGGCCAAGCTGACCAACAAGAGCGCAGGTGTCTACGGCATCGCCTCCGCGCCCTACGGCCAGATGACCTTCTACAACACCATCTACCAGGCGGGCGGCGAGGTGATCAATGCCGCCCACGACCAGATCGGTTACGGGTCCCCCCAGGCGGCCGAGGGCGTCGGGATCTGGGCCGACTTCATCAAGAACGGCCAGTCGCCGACCATTCAACAGATGACCGACACCTGGCCCGGCGATTCCTTCGGCTCCGGGAAGGTCGCGATGTTCTGGGACGGCTCCTGGGGAGCCGCTGGCTACGCGAAGTCGGCCGAGGGCAAGAATATCGACGTCGCTCCGCTCCCGATGGGCCCGCACGGCAACCAGAGTGTGATTCATGGTCTCGCAAACGTCGCCAACGCACAGAGCAAGCATCTTGCCGCGGCGAAGGCCTTTGCAGCATTCGCCTCGGGTAAGGAAGCAGCAGACATCATGGCCGCCACGGGCACTGTCATCCCGGCCTTCAACGGAACTCAGGAGGCCTGGGTCAAGGCGATTCCCGGAATGAATCTGCAGATCTTCCTCGATGAGGCGACGTCCGCGATTCCCTATCCCATCTCCAAGAACACCTCGGCGTGGAACGCGATCGAGTCCGACATCATCCCCCAGATCCTCAGCGGCAAGGTGAGCGTCGAGGCCGGACTGGCTGACCTTGCGGCGAAGGCGCAGGCTGAACTGGACAAAGAGAAGTAGTGGAACCGCTGTCATGAAACTGACCGCGCCGCAGACAGCAGCGCCGATCGTCGACCCCGGGCGGGAGCGGGCAACCGCTCCCGCCCGGCGGGGGCGCGGTCCGCACACCTCGGCCTGGTGGGCCCTGCTCTTCGTCGGTCCGACGTTCGCCGGCCTCGCCGTGTTCTACCTCTATCCGACCGTGCGAACCATCTGGATCTCGCTGAACGACATGGGGCCATTCGGCAGGCCCACGTTCGTCGGGTTGGACAACTACGCAAAACTGTTCGCCGACGATGTGTTCGTCACCGCGCTTCGCAACACCTTCGTGTACTCGCTCATCGTCTTGCTCGGCATCCCGATAGCCACGGTGATCGCCGCGCTGCTGAACACTCCGGGGCTTCGAGGGCGCGGCGTGTACCGCACCCTGTTCTTCCTGCCGGTTGTCACGTTGCCAGCTGTGGTCGCCCTGGTCTGGCGGCTCATCTACAACGGTGATTACGGAATCCTCAACCAGGCGCTCGGCTATCTGGGCATCAGAGGCACCAGTTGGGTGACGAACCCACACACCGCCCTCGTGGCAATCTCTGTGGTCGGTATCTGGATGGGCCTGGGAACCAACATCGTCATCCTGCTTGCCGGCTTGCAGTCGATCCCGGACAGCGCTTTCGAGGCGGCCAAGATCGATGGCGCCGGCCCGGTGCGCACCTTCATCTCCATAACTGTGCCCCTGCTGAGCCCCAGTATCTTCATCGTCTCCGTCATCGGCATCATCGGCTCGCTGCAGGTGTTCGACATCATCTACCTGATGCTCGGCAATGACCAGAACCCGGTGAAGCCCGAGGTTCGATCCGTCGTCTACACCTTCTATCAATTCGGGTTCGGCCGAAATCAGTACGGATATGCCGCGGCGATCGGACTCGCACTGATGGTGATCGTCCTGGCGCTCACCGCAGTCCAGTTCTGGCTGCAGAAGAAGTGGGTGCATTATGAGTGAGGCTTTGTCTGGCTCGGCCGCGGTTCATCGCCCCGGTCGCGGCAACGGCCGCCCCTGGCTGCGCCACTGGGCGATTCACCTGGTCCTGATCGTTGGCTCTGCCTTCATGGTCTTCCCGTTCGTTTGGGAGTTCTTGACCGCGTTCAAGACCTACGGTGGATCCGTCCTCGTGCCGCCGCAATGGATCCCCGACCCGTGGACGTGGAACTTCGGCGCTGTCTTCGACAGCATCCCGCTCGGCCAGATGGCCTTGAATTCTGTGATCATCACGCTGGCGCGCACCCTGGGCCAGGTCATCCTCTGCACGATGGCCGGCTACGGGTTCGCGCGGCTCAACTTCCCGTTGCGAGGGCCGCTGTTCCTGGTCTTCCTGTCGGTGCTGATGGTCCCGTCGCAGCTGTTCCTTCTGCCGCAGTTCGAGATCCTCCGCTCGCTCGGCCTGCTGAACAGCCTGGAGGGCATTGTGTTGCCGGGGCTGTTCTCGGCCTTCGGCACATTCTTGATGCGGCAGTTCTTCATGTCCATGCCACTCGAACTGGAAGAGGCTGCCCGCCTGGATGGTGCCAACCCCTGGCAGGTATTTTGGCGAGTGATGCTTCCGCTCGCAAAGCCCGGGATTGTGGCGCTGGCCGTGTTTACCGCCTTGTGGTCGTGGAACGATCTGCTCTGGCCCCTGATCATTGTCTCGGATGCCGACAAGCAGCCGCTGTCCGTTGGTATCTCTCTGCTCGCGTCCGATCCGCACAACCAAACGAACTACCCGGTGCTGATGGCGGCGGCCTTACTGGCGATGCTGCCTATGCTGGTCACGTTCATCGTCCTGCAGCGGCAGTTCATCGCGGGAATCGCGTTCACCGGATCGAAGGGTTAACAGTGAATTCTGGTACCTCCAAGAGACCCACGCTTCGAATGGTCGCTGACCGGGCGGGCGTTTCGGTTGCCACGGCGTCCTACGTGTTCTCGGGGGCCAGGGACGCCGGTTCAGGGGTCGCTGAGGCCACGTCGGCCCGCGTGCTGGCCGCTGCGGCCGAGCTGAACTATCGACCGAACAACACGGCTCGTGCCATGCGAACCGGGAGAACCAAGACGGTCCTGATCTCGGTCTGGCTGCTGAACGACCCGTGGTCGCTGGCGATTGTCGACGCCATCAGCGAGGCAGCGCAGAGTGCAGGGCTCACGGCCCTGGTGCTGCCGAGTGGCGACTGGTACGAGGCCTTGAGCCGGGTCGAGTGCGATGCCGCGTATATCGGTCTGACAAGCGACGACGAGGTGTCGAGGGAGCGGTTGCGTCAACTCGTGAGCCGTGAGATGAGGCTCATCGTGTTCTCGGAGACCGTCGAACCCGCAGGCTTCGACGTGGTCCGGTCCCACGCGATTCCGGGTTGTCATCTGGTGATGGACCACCTTCTCGAGCGTCACACGGCGATCGCCTGTCTCGCGGACGAGTCCATGCTGGCGCTTCCTTCGCGAGCCAACCGTTTCGGTGTCTACCTGGATCGGATGGCGGCGGCCGGCCTCGACGTGCCGCCGGGGTTCGTGGCGACCTATCGGAATGACCAGCACTCAGCGTTCGATTCCGCCGTGCGTCTACTCACCCAACCGCACAGACCAACCGCGATCTATACGACCACTGACTTTGCCGGCGTTGAGGCAATTCATGCGGCCCACCTGCTCGGGCTCCGTGTACCCCAGGACGTTGCCGTGACCGGAATCGGCAACGCGCCCGCGGCACGACAGGTGACTCCGACGCTCACCACTGTTGGCCCCGACAACGTCTTTGAGCTGCTGGCGCGGACGGTCGTTGACCGCGCCCTCGAAACCAAGCCGTCCTCCCCTCGCAGTTATGACCTCCCGTGGTCGCTTGTGCCAGGGGCATCCACCCTCAACAGAGAGCATCACTAACTCATGACAGATCTACGTATCGGCATCGTTGGCTTCGGAATCCGCGCCATGCTGCACGAGGAAGTCCACCGACCCGGTCGTGGCTCCCGGGTGACCGCCGTGTGTGACACGACCGAGCGGGGTCGGGCCGACGCCGGGGCGGCTCTTCCGGATGCGTTCATCACCGACTCGCTGGAGGCGCTGCTGGATTCGGGTGTCGACGCCGTCATGGTCCTGACGCCAGACGACCAACACGCTCGAGTCGCGATCCCGGTACTCGAGCGCGGCGTTGCAGTGTTCCTTGAGAAGCCGATGACGATCAACTTGTCCGACGCCGACGACGTGCTCAAGACCGCCTACCGAACCGGCTCCCGCCTCTACGTCAGCCACAACATGCGGCATCTTCCGGCGATCGTGCTGATGCGCCGACTGATCCAGGAGGGACGTGTCGGCGAGGTGAAGGCGATCTGGTGCCGTCACTTCGTCGGCAACGGTGGCGACTACTACTTCAAGGACTGGCACGCTGACCGCAGGCGCACGAACACCCTCCTCCTGCAGAAGGGCGCGCACGACATCGACGTCATCCACTGGTTGGCGGGCGGATTCACCGCGCGAGTTGGCGCGGTCGGCAGGATTGCGGTGTACGGCGCCATCACGGATCGCAGGGACCGCAGCGACGAGCGGATGCTTGATTGGTTCAGTCACGAGAACTGGCCGCCCACGGCGGCGACCGGCCTCAGTCCGGTTGTCGACGTCGAAGACATCTCGATGATGAACATGGAGCTCGACAACGGCGTGCTCGCCTCCTACCAGCAGTGTCACTTCACACCCGACTACTGGCGCAACTACACCGTGATCGGAACCGAGGGCCGGATCGAGAACTTCGGGGATGGGCCGGGCAACCGAATTGCGCTGTGGAATCGTCGCCACGGAGGATACGCCCAACCCGACGAGGAGTTCGTGATCCCGAGTCTCGAAGGCAGCCACGGTGGCGCTGATCGTCTGCTCATCGAGGAGTTCCTCGGCTTCGTCCGCTATGGCGGGATCACGCAGACGTCGCCGGTGGCTGCGCGTCAGGCGGTGGCGGCGGGCTCGCTCGCTGCGGTCTCTCTGCGGTCAGACGGCTCGGCGCTCGAGGTGCCGCCCCTGGACCCGGAACTCGCGGCCTACTTCGACCGTGGGCAAGTGGCACTCGCCGCCGCTGCCGAACGCGAAGGCGTGGTGAGCCGAGACGTCGGGGAGTATTCGGCGACGGCCAGCTCTGGTCGGGGCTGACCCTCTTCGGGCAGTGCCGGAGCCGTCACCTTCGGACCGACTGCCCCCCTTCCGAGTTGGCGCTTTGCTGCCGCCCCGCTCGTCGTCGTACTCGTGCAGCGCATCACCCGGGGCACTCCTCTGCCGTCCGGCGCCAGCAAGCCTGAACCCTGTCCAAGGAGTCATACGTGTTCGATCGTTCGTCCCAGGTGATCAATCGGCTGGACCTCTTCCTCCGCGATCACGTGTCGCACCACCTCTACCTCGATACCGCACCGGTCGACGTGTTCGGCTGGGAGGTCCCAGACGAGCCGGTCCCCTTTGAGACGGCACGCGACGCCGACTACCTGCCGATCGCGATCGGGTCGCCGTGGGGGCGACCTTGGGGGACGACCTGGTTCCGGGTGAGCGGCGAGGTGCCGCCGTCCTGGGCCGACGTGGCAGGCGGCTCGCCAGAGCTGGTGGTCGACCTGGGCTTCAGCCCGCTCCAGGTGGGGTTCCAGGCCGAGGCGCTCGCCTGGCGGCCTGACGGCACAGCGATCAAGGCCATCGAGCCCGAGAACCGATGGCTCCGGGTGGGGGAGCCGGGGGATCGCTTCGAGGTCTTCCTCGAGGCGGCTTCCAACCCGTTCGTGACCTCCGAGGGGCTGGTCCACCCCACGCCGTTGGGTGACAGGCAGACTGCCGGCACGGGGCCGATCTATCGGGTGCAGCGGCTGGAACTCGGCCTGCGTGATCTCGCCGTGTGGGAGCTGCTCGCCGACATCGAGACCCTCCGCGGCCTCGCCGGGCAGCTGCCTGCGAGCACTCGGCGCGCAGAGATCATCGCGGCCCTTTCGGCCATGATGGACGCTGTCGACTGGGACGACCTGCACGCGGGTGCGTCCACGGCCCGCCGGGTTCTCGCCCCGATGCTCGACCGGCCCGCTTCGGCCTTCGCTCACACCGTGCACGCGGTTGGGCATGCGCACATCGACTCGGCCTGGCTGTGGCCCATCCGCGAGACCGTTCGCAAGTGCGCGCGGACGTTCAGCAACGTGCTTGACCTCATGGACGCCGATCCCGACTTCACCTTCGCCTGCAGTTCAGCGCAGCAGTATCAGTGGATGAAGGACCACTACCCCGACATCTGGACGCGGATGCGGGCCGCGGTCGCGGCCGGACGGTTCATTCCGGTGGGTGGCATGTGGGTCGAATCCGACATCAACCTCACCGGTGGCGAGGCGCTGGTGCGCCAGTTCCTCCTCGGCACCCGGTTCTTCCTGGACGAGTTCGGGATCGCATCCGAGGAGGTGTGGCTACCTGACACGTTCGGCTACTCGGCCGCACTGCCCCAGATCGCCCGGCTTGCCGGCAAGAAGTACTTCCTCACCCAGAAGATGTCGTGGAACGACACCAACCCCTTCCCACACCACACCTTCTGGTGGGAGGGCCTGGACGGGACACGGATCTTCACCCACTTCCCGCCCGTCGACACCTACAACGCGTCGCTGTCGGCCGAGGAGCTGCTCCGCTCCGAGCGCACGTTCGCGGAAAGAGGCGCGGCCACCGTCTCCCTGGCACCCTTCGGGTACGGCGACGGGGGTGGCGGGCCAACGCGCGAGATGCTTCAGTCGGCGCGCCGGTTCGCCGACATCGAGGGCGCGCCGAGGGTCGAGCTGTCCACCCCGCAGCGGTTCTTCGAGGAGGCGATCTCCGAATACCCGGACGCCCCGGTGTGGAGCGGGGAGATGTACCTCGAACTGCACCGCGGCACCTACACCAGCCAGCACCGGACGAAGGCGGGCAACCGGCGCAACGAGCACCTGCTCCGGGAGGCCGAACTGTGGGCCACGACGGCGTGCGTCCGCCTCGGCGCGCCCTACCCGCGGGAGGCGCTTGGCCGGCTGTGGCGCCAGGTTCTGCTACTCCAGTTCCACGACATCCTCCCGGGCTCGTCGATCGCCTGGGTGCACCAGGAGGCAGAGGCGTCCCACGCCGCGATCACCGAGGAACTCCAGCACCTGATCGCCTCCTCGTTGTCGGCGCTTCTCGGCAAGGGCGATGCCGTTTCCCTGGTCAACCCCTCGCCCTTCCCGGTACGCGGTGTCCCGGGACTTGGCGGTGGTACGCCGGCAGGCCGGGAGCCGGTCGCGATCAGCTCAGGGCACGCCGACGCCGTGATCCTCGACAACGGGATCCTGCGGATCAGCATCGACCACCGCGGCCTGGTCACGTCCATGGTCGACCGGCGGGTGGAGCGTCAGCTCGTCGCGCCGGGCGAGCCCATCGGACGCCTGCAACTGCACGACGACCGCCCCCTCAACTGGGGCGCCTGGGATATCGACGACTACTACCGCAACCGGGTCGTGGAACTCGATCAGGCCGACGCGATCCAGGTCCGTGCGGACGGTCCCGCCGCCGTGGTGGAGGTGAGCCGGCACACGTCGGCGTCCACGATCGTCCAGGAGTTCCGCCTCGAGCCCGCCGACTCCGAACTCACCATTCGAGTGCACGTTGACTGGCACGAGCGGAACCGACTGCTCAAGCTCGCGGTGCCCATCGACCTGCGCACCGATGTCGCCACGTCGGAGATTCAGTTCGGCCATCTCGACCGACCGATTGCGGTCAACACCTCCTGGGACGCCGCCCGGTTCGAGACCGCCGCGCACCGTTGGGTGAGGGTCGCCGAGACGGGCTACGGTGTCGCGCTCACCAATGACTCCACCTATGGGCATGACATCACCAGGTACACCCGGGACGACGGCGGAACGACGACCGTGGTCCGGGCCACGGTCCTCCGCTCCCCGGTGTATCCCGATCCCGAGGCCGACCAGGGCGAGCACGAGTTCGGCTTCGGCATCGTGGCCGGCGCGACGATGCTCGACGCGATCGCGCACGGCTATCAGCGCAACGTGCCGGCGCGTGAGCTGCGAGGGAGCTGCGACATCGTTCCCTTGATCAGCGTCGACAACCCCGCCGTGGTGATCGAGGCCGTCAAGCTGGCCGAGGACGGCGACGATGTGGTGGTGCGGCTGTACGAATCGCTTGGCGGGCGCGCGGCGGTGAGCCTCGGTCTGGACGCGGACGCCAGTGGGGTCATGCTCACCGACCTGCTCGAACGACCTCTCGCGGACCAGTCGCCTCTTCGTGTCGAAGCGGGGCGGGTCCGGCTCGTGTTGCGGCCGTTCCAGATCGTCACCCTGCGCTGGAGGAGACCGGCCCAATCCTCAGCCTCGTGATCGGGACCGTCGTGATCTCGAGGTCGCCGAGCAGCGCGCTCAGGGGCGCCGTGGGCCGAAGAGGCTAGCCGGCCCTCATCAGGAGCCCCAGTCGCTCCGCCCGATGGGACAGCGCTGCCACGGCGACGGCGACTCGTGCCACCAGACCGAGGGCGACCGGGATCGCCAGGGTCCACCACGGAATCACCAGCCCCGGCGCGTGGAGCCCGCCTGTCACCGAGGTGAGGTCGAGCGCGACGACGAGCAGGCCGCCGAGCCCGAGCCCCGTCGCAACCCCGACAGTGCTGGCCACAACGGTCGGCACGGCCGCCTCCAGCCAGGCCACCCGGGCGGCGGTC
>DehalE1_100039_pt1 | contig 22843 bp, 21 predicted proteins | sample DehspE1_FD_43922 | JGI IMG/M metagenome (IMG submission 43922) | reverse complement strand
ACCGCAGTGCCGGGCGTAGCCGTCCAGCCAGTCGCGTGCGCCGGGCACCTGCCGCCCGAGGCGCCGGACGCCACCGGCGATCGGGATGATCCGGTCGAGTGCACCGTGGAACGCGATCAACGGCACGGGCCGCGGGACGGCGGGCCCCTCCGGGGCGAGGGTGTAGAGCCCGGACACCGAACTGGCGGCCGCGAAGGTTTCGGGCAGGGTGAGGACCAGGCTCGCGACCAGCCCGCCGCCGTTCGACATGCCGGAGGCATAGATGCGGTCACGGTCGATCGGGTAGCGGGACGCGAGGTGCTCGATCAGCGCAGCGATGGCGTCGACCTGCCGGCGGGTGGCCGGGGTCTCGCCGGCGTCAGCTGCGTCCCAGTGCGGTGGGATGCCCTGCCCCAGCGGGTAGACGGTGAGGAACCCCTCGCGCGCCGCGAGGTCGTCCCACCGGCTCATCTCGCGCTGGTGCCCCGGCGACTGGAGGAACCCGTGCAGGACGACGACCAGCGGCGAGGGACGGGTGAGGTCGTGTCCCGGCGGCACCTGGAAGAGGTAGCGCAGCGTGCCGTGGGTGCCGGTCAGGGAGTGGTTGACGCGGTAGAACCGGCGCACCCGGACCAGCCAGGCGCTGAGCACACCCGTGGCGGCAGCGAGCGCGACCAGTGCGGCCCGGCCGGCCTGCCGTTCGGGAGCGTGGGATCCAGTCGTCGCCCCTCCTCACACGTCTCCCAGCCTAGACGTCAGGTGCCGTCGGCCGCGTCAGCGGCAGCGAAGGACCCGGGCCGGGAAGCGATGGGGGAAGGCGGAACAACTGGCGAGAAGCCGGATCGGGGCGGGGGAACGAGCCGCGATCACCAGAGCCGGCGACACTGCCGGACCCTCTGTGTTCCGTGGGGCCCCGGGACAGCGGGGCCCCACGGTGGCGCGTCGACCTGCACGGGGGAGGGGGTCCCGGGGTCGTCGCTCTGTCCGGCGAACCGGACAGGGGTCAGTAGCTGGCGAGATGGGTACGGATGGTTTCGCCCTCGGTCATGGCACGGCGGAACCAGTGGCGCTGGTCGACCTTGCGCCGGTAAATGGGGGTCGGTTCAATCTGGCGAGCGATTTCGAGGTCCTCGACGAGGCGCTCGCGGTCCCGATCGACAACTGCGTAGCTCAACATGGGTCAATTCTCCCGCCGAAGTTTGTTCGGGACAAGCTGAATAACCCGAATGATCATGCGGTGAGGCCGTATAATCGAGCCATGCTAGATCTGAACCGTCTGCGCATCCTGCGGGCCGTCGTGGCGAGCGGATCCGTGAACGACACCGCCCGCCGGCTGGGCCTCACCCCATCGACCGTGAGCCAGCACGTCCACACCCTCGAGAAGGAGGTCGGATTCGCGCTGGTCGAGCGGGTCGGACGGGGGATCCAGGTCACGCCCGGCGCGGTCGCGCTCGCCCGGGCGAGCGCGGAAGCGCTGCACGCGATGACCGACCTCGACGTGCTCGTCCGCGAGTTGAGGGAGGGCGTGACCGAACGGCTGACGATGCGCACGTTCGCCTCCGCGGCCTACACCTGGGTGCCCGCGGTCGCCCGTGCGCTGCGGCAGGAGTTCCCGGGACTCACCCTGGAGATGTCCATCAACGAGACCGACACGGCGGAGAACTCCGGTCAGGCGGACGTGGAGATTCACACCGAACTCCCCTACGAGGAGCCGCGGGTGCCGCCGGCCTACCGGCGGGTGGAGCTCGGCCTGGACGACTTCCTGGTTGCGCTGCCCCCCGACCACCCGCTGGTCGAGGCGGAGTCCGCGGACCTCAGCGAGTTCAGCGAGGACGACTGGGTGCAGTACGACTTCGGCGACGACATCGCGACCAGGCTGGTCGCGCACGCGTTCGCGGGGGCAGGGTTCACGCCGCGCTACGTCGCGCGGGCACAGGACCACGTGACCGGCCTGGCCTTCGTCGCGGCCGGCGTCGGCCTGGCCCTGGTCCCGCAGCTCGCGGTCGGGTGGTCGGGCTTCGACGTCGGTTACGTGCGTCCGACCAATCCGACGCCGTACCGTCGGATCGTCGCCTTGATCCGGGATGGCGCGCGGACCAACCCTGCGGCCGGCCGGACGATCGAGCTGCTCACCGAACTGGGCTCCCGGCTGGGCGAGTTCAACCCCACCATCCGGGGCCGTGCACCTGGCCCGAACTGGTTCCGGCTCACCGACGGCTGAGCCGCGGCGCGGACGTCAGCCCACAGCGCAATGCGCTGGTCGTGAGCAGGCCCCGGGGTACAGTGGCCGGGTGCTGGATCCTCGGCTGCTGTACACGTTCAACCCGGACCTCTGGGAGGCGGTGCGGGGTACGGCGCCTGCCATGCTGCACCTGCTGGACGGCTACATCGATGCCGGTTCGGTGACCCACGGCGCCGGCCACTACCTGCTTGAGGTGTGCGAGCACGAGGTGCTCGTGGAGTTCGACCACGACCAGCTGCACGACTACCGTTCGCGCCGGCCACAGATGGTCTTCGACACCAACCACTGGGTGTCGATGACGGACTACGCGCTGGTGATCCACCGGCTGCTGGACGCGAAGGGCACGCCGTTCCTGATGCTCACCGGACCGGAGCCCGACACGCAGTGGAACCGCGCCAGCGCCGCCGTCCTGGGGATCGCGGAACGGCTGGGGGTTTCGCGGCTGGTCACGGTGTCCGGGGTGCCGATGGCCGTTCCGCACACGCGTCCGACCCTGGTCACGGCGCACTCCACCGACCCCGAGACCGTGAGCGGCAACCCGGTGTGGATCGATCGCGTCCAGCTGCCCGGCAGCTTCTCGCACGTCCTGGAGTTCCGGGCCGGAGAGGCCGGCATCCTCGGCCAGGGCTTCGTCGCCCACGTCCCGCACTACCTGGCGCAGGCGGCGTTCCCGCAGGCCACGGAGGCGGTGCTGCGACGCGTGGCCGAAGCGGCCGGGCTGGAGTTCCCGATGCAGACCCTGGTCGAGCGCTCGGCCGCCAACCTGGCCGGCATCGAGTCCGAGACCGCGGAGGACGCCGACTTCCCGGCGGTGGTGCAGGCGCTCGAGGAGCAGTACGACCGGCTGAGCAGCAGTGGCGCCGCGTCGGTGCCCAGCGCCAACGAGATCGGGGCGGCCGTGGAGCAGTTCCTCGCCGAGCAGGACCCGCCGACCGACTTCCGGCGGTAGCTGTGCCCGGCTCCGTCGACGAGCTGATCGGGATCCTCGACCTCGACCGCACCGGCGAGAACACCTTCCTCGGCCGGGATGCAGGATCTTCCCGCCAGCGTGTCTTCGGGGGCCAGGTGCTCGCACAGGCGCTCACCGCCGGCTACCGGACCGTCCCCGAGGGTCGGGTGGCCCACTCGCTGGGCGCGTACTTCCTGCGTGCGGGGGAGTCGGGGACCCCGATCTGCTACACCGTCGAGACCACCCGGGACGGCGCGAGCTTCTCGGCCCGCCGGATCGTGGCCGATCAGGGCGGCCGGGTGATCTTCTCCGTGGTCTGCTCCTACCACGAGCTCGAGCCGGGCCTGGACCACTCCGACGCCGCGCCGACGCACGTGCCCCCGCCGGAGGCCTGCCCGCCGTTGTCCGAGGTGCTCGGTGCGCGATCCCGCCGCGCCGCGGAGGCCTGGCGACAGGAGTGGGGCGTGTTGGAGACCCGGTTCGCCTCCGACACCTCGACGCTCAGCGCGGCCGGGCACTCGGATGCGGAGATGAAGGTGTGGGTGCGCGCGGAGAGCGAGCTTCCGGACGACCCGCAGCTGCATCAGGCATTCCTGGCCTACGCCAGCGATCTGACCCTGCTCGCGGTCAGCACCGTCCCGCACCCGGTGGAGTTCGCCGGGCCGAACATGCAGGTGGCGTCGATCGACCACTCGATGTGGTTCCACCGGCCGGCCCGGGCTGACCAGTGGCTGCTCTACGACCAGGTCTCGCCGTCCGCATCCTCCGGCCTCGGGTTCAGCTTCGGCCGCCTGTTCCAGGCCGGGCGCCTGGCGGCGTCCTGTGCGCAGGAGGGGCTGATCCGGCTGGTCGATACCGACTGAGCCGTCCGTCCTCCCCGCCGACTGATCCGTCCGTCCTCGGCAACCAGGAGGGCCCCAGGTCGACGACCTGGGGCCCTCCGGCTTCGTGGGGTGGTGTTGGATCCTTGTGCTCAGGCGGCCTCGGAGTCCCCGCGCAGCTTCGAGATGGCGTGCCGTTCGATCTGCCGGACGCGCTCGGCGGTGATGCCCCACACGGCGGCGATGTCGGCCAGCTTGGCCTGGCGGCCGTCAACAAGGCCATAGCGGCGACGCACCACGTCGGCAGAGCGCTCGTCCAGGCTGGACAGCATGGCGTCCAGGCGTGCCCGGTCCTCCGCGTCCAGCACGACCTCGTCCGGCCCGGGCGACATCTCGCGGGCGAGCAGGTCGCCGAGCGCGGTGTCGCCGTCCTCCTCGACCGGAGCGTCCAGGCTGACGTGGTCGCGGGAGAGCCGCAGCAGGTCGACGATCTGCTCTTCGGGAACGCCGAGTTCGTCGGCGATCTCCCAGAGTTCGGGCTCGCGGCCGAAGCGGCGCTCCAGCGTGCGGCGCACCGCAGAGACCTGGTTGACCTGCTCGGCGACGTGCACAGGAAGGCGGACGATCCGGCCCTGCTGGGCGATGCCGCGGGAGATCGACTGGCGTACCCACCAGGTGGCGTAGGTGGAGAACTTGAAGCCCTTGCTGTAGTCGAACTTCTCAACCGCGCGGATCAAGCCGGTGTTGCCCTCCTGCACGAGGTCCAGCAGCGGCATCTGGGCCCGGCCGTACTTGCGGGCAACCGAGACGACCAGCCGCAGGTTCGCCGTGATGAATCGCTGCATGGCCGCATCGCCATCGCGGGCGATCTGGCGCAGTTCCTCCTCGGTGGCCTCGACGCGACGCAGCGGGGACTCCTGGTCGTCGAGAGTGCCGTCGAGGATGGCCTGGGCGTAGCGCCCGGCCTCGATCAGCTTCGCCAGCTGGACCTCCTCCTCTGCGGTCAGCAGGGGGGTCTTGGCGATCCCGTCCAGGTAGAGACCAACCGCGTCCTTGCCGTCGATGCCGTCGGTGGTGCGGACTCGATGTGCCGTTGCGATCATGCGTGCTTCCCTTTCGCTCGTCATCAGTACAACGTGCGGGAGGGTCGTTTCGCTGCCTGCGAAACCCCTGATCAGCCCCGGAACACAGGCCTCAGGGCCAGATCAAGACCACGGTTGTAGTCGACCTGCGACCGTGGGCTGTAGCGCACTGTCCAGCTCTCAGCAGGCGTACGGGATGCTCTCAGGAAACCGGGCTGGTGGCGTCGATCAGCCAGGCCAGCTCGAACGCCGTGTCCCGCCAGGCCTGGTAGCGCCCGGACGCGCCGCCGTGGCCGGCCACGAGCTCGGCGCGGAGCAGGATCGGGCGGTCCGACCCCGAGTCGTGGCGCAGCCGGGCCACCCACTTGGCCGGCTCGGTGACCTCCACCCGGGTGTCGTTCAGGCTCGTCGTGACCAGGATCGCCGGGTACCGGCAGGCGCGGATGTTCTCGTAGGGCGAGTAGCGGCGCATCCGGGCGTACGCCTCGGGGTCGTGCAGTGGGTCGCCCCACTCCTCCCACTCACTCACGGTCAGCGGCAGGTCGGGCTGCAGAACCGTGTTCAGCGCGTCCACGAACGGGACGGCCGCGTGCACGGCGACGAAGGCGTCCGGCGCCAGGTTGATCGCCGCACCCACCAGCAGGCCGCCGGCGCTGCCGCCCTCGACCGCGAGCCGGTCGGGGGCGGCGTAGCCGTGCTCGACGAGGTGGCGCGCGCAGGCGAGGAAGTCGGTGAAGGTGTTCTCCTTCGCGGCGAGCTTGCCGTCGAGGTACCAGCTCCGGCCGAGCTCGCCGCCGCCGCGGACGTGCGCGATCGCGTACACGTAGCCGCGGTCGAGCAGGCTCAGCCGGGCGATGGAGAAGGTGGGCGGCGTGCTGATCTCGTAAGCGCCGTAGCCGTACAGCAGGCAGCCGGCCGTCCCGTCGATGGGCGTGTCGGCCCGGTACACGATCGAGATGGGCACACGGGTGCCGTCGGGAGCGATCGCCCACTCCCTGCGCTGCACGTAGTCGGAGGGCCGGTACGGACCGAAAGTGGGGTGATCGAGCACCGGGCGCCGCCGGAGCAGCTTCCGCGCTCCGTCGGCGAGGGAGTACTCGATCACCTCGTCCGGGGTGACCATCGACTGGTAGTGCAGGCGGATCCGGTCGGTGTCGGGCTCGTCCCCGTCGTCGGAATCCACGTGGAACAGCGGCTCGTCGAACGCGATCGGCACCTCGGGGCCGACGTCCCCGGCCCGGTCGCGGTGCCGCACGGCGACCACCTGCAGACCGTCGCGACGCAGGCTCAGCACGAGGACCCGGTCGTAGGCGGTCACACCCAGCAGCCGGACGCCGGGCTCGTTCGCCCGCAGCTCGCGCCACTGCGCGGGTGAGGTGGCCTCCAGCGGGGCCTCGGCGAGTGCGAAGTCGGGCGCACCGTCGTTGTGCACGATGAACAGCCGGTCGTCGGCGATCTCGACGTCGTACTCGACGTCCTCGCGGCGTGGGGCTACCGAGCGCAGTCCGGCGTCCGGAGCCGTGGTGTCGAGCAACCAGACCTCGGTGCTGGTCTTGCTCGCGGCACCGAGTTGCACCCAGCGGTGGTCGCGCGAGCAGTCCACGCCGAGCCAGTAGCGCTCGTCGGGTTCGGTGTACAGCAGTTCGTCGGCGCCGGTTGTGCCGAGCCGGTGCAGCCACAGCCGGTCGGGTCGCCAGGCGTCGTCGACGGTCAGATAGCAGAACGCGTGGTCTCCGGCCCAGCAGCCGCCACCGGCGACCTCGGCCACGCCGTCGGGGAGGAGCTCGCCGGTGGTGAGGTCGAGGAAGTGCAGGCGGTACCGCTCGTCTCCGGCGGTGTCGACCGAGTAGGCCACCCGCTGCCCGTCCGGCGAGATCTCGAAGCACCCGAGCGCGAAGAACTCCTCGCCCTCGGCGAGGGCCTGCACATCGAGCAGCAGTTCCTCTCCTGGCGGCACGCCGACGGCGGGATCGGGAAGGGAGTCCCTGCCGTCCGCGGGGCAGCGGTGCAGGCTGGGGTAGTCGAGGCCCTCGGTGGTGCGGGCGTAGTACCAGAACTCGCCCAGGCCCGGGTGGCGCGCGAACTCGGGCACGCTGAGGTCGGTCTGCTTCGTCCGGGCCGAGATGTCGGTGAAGATCTGCTCGCGCAGTCCGTCCAGGCGACCGGTCGCCTGCTCCGTCCAGGCGTTCTCCGCGGCGAGGTAGCCGAGCAGGGCGGGGTCGTCCTTGTCACGCATCCAGGCGTAGGGATCCTCGACCCGCTCCCCATGGTGGACGCGGGTCTCGGGCCGTCGTGGGGCGACTGGCGGGTGGACGGGTTCGGGCATGGGACAAACGATAGGCGGTAACCCTACCCACGGGCTTGGGAGTCAGACGCCTTCGTGGCACAATGGGCTTCGCGACTATTGACAACCCCCGGTTGTCGTGCGCCCTTGAACGCTCTGTTGAGAGGTCTTGCCTGTGACTCCACGTGCCCAAGCTGCCGCCGTTTCCGCTTCTGAAGAGGCTGTTGTCGAGGCCTCGAAGCGCAGGGGCCGTAAGCCAGCCGGCTCCCCGGTGAAGGCCGTCCCCAATCCCGAGCCGGCGTCGCCGGTAACCCCGGACGAGGACGCGGAGCCGACGGAACTGGTTGACGAGGACGTTGATGACGTGGTCGACGTCGAGGACGACGAGGACGACGTCACCGTCGAAGAAGTGCTCGACCCGAAGAATGTCGAGAAGGTGAAGTTCCAGCGGGACGGTGACGACGTGGTGCTGACCGTGGGCGGCAAGAAGCGCAGCCTTGACGAGGTCGACGAGTCCGAGTTCGAACCCGCCGAAGAGGCCAAGACCGAGAAGGAACTGACCGAGGACGAGGGGTTCAGTCTCTCCGACGCCGACGACGCCGACGAGCCCGAACAGCAGGTGATGGCCGCCGGCGCCACCGCCGATCCGGTGAAGGACTACCTGAAGCAGATCGGAAAGGTCGCTCTGCTGAATGCCGAGCAGGAGGTCTCGCTGGCCAAGCGCATCGAGGCCGGGCTGTTCGCGGAGGAGACCCTGAACGAGGGCAGCGTGGCACCCGCCGACCAGGACGACCTGGAGTGGATCGCCGAGGACGGGCGCCGCGCCAAGAATCACCTGCTCGAGGCCAACCTCCGACTCGTCGTGTCGCTGGCCAAGCGGTACACCGGTCGCGGCATGCTCTTCCTCGACCTGATCCAGGAGGGCAACCTCGGTCTGATCCGCGCGGTGGAGAAGTTCGACTACACCAAGGGCTACAAGTTCTCCACCTACGCGACCTGGTGGATCAAGCAGGCGATCACCCGCGCCATGGCCGACCAGGCGCGCACCATCCGGATCCCGGTACACATGGTCGAGGTGATCAACAAGCTGGCGCGCGTGCAGCGCCAGATGCTGCAGGACCTGGGCCGGGAACCCACGCCGGAGGAGCTCGCCAAGGAACTCGACATGACCCCGGAGAAGGTCGTCGAGGTGCAGAAGTACGGCCGCGAGCCGATCTCCCTGCACACCCCGCTCGGCGAGGACGGCGACTCCGAGTTCGGTGACCTGATCGAGGACTCCGAGGCCGTGGTGCCCGCGGAGGCGGTGAACTTCACCCTGCTGCAGGAGCAGCTGCACGATGTGCTGGACACGCTCAGCGAGCGAGAGGCCGGCGTGGTGAGCATGCGGTTCGGTCTCACCGATGGCCAGCCGAAGACGCTGGACGAGATCGGCAAGGTCTACGGGGTGACCCGGGAACGGATCCGCCAGATCGAGTCCAAGACCATGAGCAAGCTGCGGCACCCGTCCCGTTCGCAGGTCCTGCGCGACTACCTGGACTGACCCTGAAGCCGGGGGAGCCGAGCCGGACCGCCTGGTCGGCGGCTGTCTATCGCGCCGCCCATCAGTTCGTTGACGGCGGACGGATCTTCTCCGATCCCTTCGCGCTGCCCATCCTGGGCATGTCGTCGGGCGAGGTGCTCGCCGGACGGCAGGCCCAGCAGGCAGAGGCCGGCATGCGGTTCTTCATTGCTGCCCGTTCCCGGATCGCCCAGGACGTCGCCGACGCCGCGCTCGCCCGTGGCACACGCCAGGTCGTCGTCCTCGGTGCGGGGCTCGATACCTTCGGGCTTCGCAACCCCGGCCGAGCCGTGTTCGAGGTGGACCATCCCGCGACGCAGGAGTGGAAGCTCGCACGGCTCGCCGAGGCCGGCCTGGCTTCGCCGTCCGTGCGGTTCGTGGGTGTCGACTTCGAGGTGGACGACCTCGCGGAGCGGCTGTCCAAGGCCGGCCACCGGACGCAGGAGCCGACGTGCTACCTGTGGCTCGGCGTCGTCCCCTACCTGACCGAGGCGGGGTTCCGGGAGACCCTCGCGGTCACGGCTCGCGCGGCGGGTGACGAGGTGGTCTTCGACTACGCCGAACCGCTGGAGGGTGCGGGTGTACGGAGGTCGGCCCGGGCAGCCCGGGTCGCCGCCATCGGTGAGCCATGGCAGTTCTTCGCGACGCCGGAGCAGGTCGCGGAGGCCGCGCGGGCGTCGGGCTTCGACGCGCTGCTCGACCTTGATGCTGCGGCTCTGGCCGAACGGCTGCTGCGTCGGGTCGTCACGCGTCGCGCGAGCGGGCACGTCGTGCACGCGTCACGCCGAGCGTGAGCGTTCCGTCCCGCGCGCTCCGTCCCGTCTGAGGGGGCCGTCTCGTGCAGGAAGGCCGCCGCGACCTGATCGTGATCAACGATTTCGTAGCGGATCGCGGCCGGAGTCGGTAGTTTCGCTGGATGGGAGCACCCGAAGCTGAGACGCAGGCGGCTGTGGGAGAGCCGCTCGTGGTCCTGTCCGGGGTGAACAAGCACTTCGGCACCCTGCACGTCCTGCAGGACATCGAAATGACCGTCCACAAGGGCGAAGTCGTGGTCGTGCTCGGCCCGTCGGGCTCGGGGAAATCGACGCTGTGCCGGGCGATCAACCGCCTGGAGACGATCGGTTCAGGGACGATCACGATCGATGGCGTGCCACTTCCCGAGGAGGGCAGGGCGCTCGCCCGGCTGCGCGCGGACGTCGGCATGGTCTTCCAGTCGTTCAACCTGTTCGCGCACAAGACCGTGCTGGAGAACATCACCCTCGGGCCGATCAAGGTGCGTGGGCTGAAGCCCGCCGAGGCCAGCCAGCGTGCGATGGAACTGCTGGAACGTGTCGGGGTGGGCGACCAGGCCGAGAAGTACCCGGCGCAGCTGTCCGGCGGCCAGCAGCAGCGCGTGGCGATCGCCCGCGCCCTGGCCATGGATCCCAAGGTGATCCTGTTCGACGAACCCACCTCGGCGCTCGACCCGGAGATGGTCAACGAGGTACTGGACGTGATGGTCACCCTCGCCAGCGGCGGCATGACCATGATCGTGGTCACCCACGAGATGGGCTTCGCTCGCAAGGCCGCCGACCGGGTGGTGTTCATGTCGGAGGGCCAGATCGTCGAGGAGAACACCCCGGACGAGTTCTTCACCAAACCCCAGACCGACCGAGCGAGGGACTTCCTGAGCAAGATCCTTTCCCACTGACTTTTCCCCAACTTACGAAGAAGTTCCTTACGAAGGAGGAGAAAGATGAAGTACGTCAAGCCCCTCGGGGCCCTTGGTGCGGCGGTGGTGATGGCCCTGAGCCTGTCCGCTTGCGCCAGCGGAAGTGCGGCCGGAGGCGATCCGGGTTCCGGCGGCAAGGTGGTCATCGGGATCAAGTTCGACCAGCCCGGACTCGGCCTGAAGGAAGGCGACAGCTACACCGGCTTCGACGTTGAGGTCGCCAAGTACGTCGCCAAGGATCTCGGCTACACCGACGTGGAGTTCAAGGAGACCCCGTCGGCCCAGCGCGAGACGATGCTCCAGTCGGATCAGGTGAAGATGATCTTTGCCACCTACTCCATCACCGATGACCGCAAGAAGAAGGTGTCCTTCGCCGGGCCCTACTTCATCGCCGGTCAGGATCTCCTGGTCGCCGCCGGCAACAGCGACATCACCGGTCCGGACAGCCTCAACGGCAAGAAGCTGTGCTCGGTGAAGGGTTCGACCTCGGCGAAGAAGATCCAGGACAGCTTCGCCAACCAGGTGCAGCTGAAGGAGTACGACACCTACTCCAAGTGTGTCGAGGCGCTGGCCTCGGGCGCGGTCGACGCCGTGACCACCGACAACGTGATCCTGGCGGGCTTCGCCGCACAGAGCCAGTACGCGGGCAAGTTCAAGGTGGTCGGCAAGACCTTCAGCGAGGAGCGCTACGGCGTCGGAATCAAGCAGGGCGACACCAAGCTCTGCACGGCCATCAACACCGCGCTGGGGAAGATGGTCTCCGACGGGTCCTGGCAGAAGGCGCTGGACGACACCGTCGGCAAGTCGGGCTTCCAGGTGGACACCAGCGTGAATCCGCCGAAGCCGGACGCCTGCGCGTAGGAACTGAGGCACGGCCGGTGGCCCGTCCGCCCGGCGGGCCACCGGCCACCACGACCCGCGGAGGAGGGTGATGTCGGGTTTCGAGACGCTGTTCGGCGAGTACAACGTGTTCGGGGCGTTCTGGGTGACCGTGCAGTTGACGGTCTGGGGTGCGCTCGGCGCCCTGCTGCTGGGCACCGTCGTTGCGGTGTGCCGCGTCTCCCCGGTCGGCGTGCTGCAGCAGTTCGGCGCGTGGTTCGTCACCCTCGTCCGGAACACGCCGCTGACCCTGATCGTGGCCTTGTGCTCGCTGGGCATCTCGGACGTGATGAAGGTCTACCTGGCCGACCCGGACTCGAACACCTTCATCGTCGACAACAGCTTCCGCTGGGGTGTGGTGGCGATCGCCGTCTACCACGCGTCCTTCGTGGCCGAGGCGCTGCGCAGCGGCATCAACACGGTGCCCACCGGACAGGCCGAGGCGGCCCGCGCGATCGGCCTGAGCTTCGGGCCCACTCTGCGGCACGTGGTGCTGCCCCAGGCGTTCCGCGGCGCCATCGCACCGCTCGGCAACACGCTGATCGCACTGACCAAGAACACCACCGTGGTGGCCACCGTGGGGGTCGCAGAGGCGGCCTACATGATGAGCAACATGATCGAGTTCAACTCGTCGTTGCTCTACTGGATCTTCGCAATCATGGCGACGGGCTTCGTCATCCTGACCCTGCCGACCGGGCTGCTGTTCACCTGGCTGTCCAACCGTCTGGCGGTGCACCGATGAGTTCGGTGAGCATCCTTTTCGACGTGCCGGGGCCGAAGGCGCGGATCCGGTACCGGGTTGTCGCTGCGGTGAGCGTGCTGGTGCTGCTGGCCATCCTCGCCGCCGTCCTGGTGCGGCTGGGTGACCCGGCCAACAACCAGCTCACTGCGGAGAAGTGGCTGCCCTTCCTCACGCCGGGCGCGTGGACGTCGTACTTGCTGCCGGGCCTGGCCGGCACGCTGATCGCCGCGGCCATCTCGGTCGTGCTCGCGATCGTCTTCGGCCTGCTGCTCGGCATCGGACGCCTGGTGCAGGTGCGCTGGGTGCGCTGGGCCTGCGGCGGTTTCGTCGAGTTCTTCCGCTCGGTCCCGGTGCTGATGATGATGCTGTTCGCGTACTACGCGGGCCTGTTCGGGCTGGGTATCTCCGGATCGGTGCTGCCGCTGTTCGGCGTCGTCGTGGGCCTCACCGTCTACAACTCCTGCGTCCTGGCCGAGCTGGTGCGCTCCGGGGTGAATGCGTTGCCCGCCGGCCAGCGGGAGTCCGGACTGGCGATCGGGCTCACGCCGTTGCAAACCCTGACCACGATCCTGCTGCCGCAGGCGATCACCGCGATGCTGCCGTCCATGCTCAGCCAGTTGGTGGTGATCCTGAAGGACTCGGCACTCGGCTACATGATCTCGTACCTGGAACTGATGCGGTCGGGGACGTACCTGGCCACGGCTTTCGCGAACCTGATCCCGACCCTGATCGTGCTGGCCGTGATCTACATCGTGCTGAACAGTGCGCTCACCCGGGTGGCGGGGCTGGTCGAGCAGCGGCTGCGGCGGGCGCCCCAGGGGGTCGCCACCCAGCACGTCACGGCGGGCTTCGTGCCGGAGACAGCCGCCGAGCCGGACGTGCCGCTGACCATCATGCCGCCGCCGGACCCGCGTCCGGGACGGGAGCGGCCGCGGCACGGCCACTGAGTGCGCTCAGCGGGCGAGCACGAGATCCAGCACGTCGCGCAGGTCATCGACGACCGGCGCACCGAGGGACGCCAGGTGCGCCCGTGAGTGGTGGCCACCGCTGAACAGGACGCAGTGGGCGCCGAGCGCCTCCGCGATCTCGAAGTCGTGCTCGGAGTCGCCGACGAACCAGACCTGGGCCGGGTCGGCTCCGGCCTCACTGAGCCAGCGCCGCGCCAGTGCTGCCTTGGAGGCGGCGTAGATGTCCTCGATGCCGTGGGCGCCGTCCAGCCAGGCGTCCAGGCCGAACGGGCCGAGCTGGGCCAGCAGGTTCTGCTGCTCGGAGGCGGAGATCACGACCTGGCGGGTGCCACGGGCGTGCAGGCTCCGGAGCACATCCGTGGCGCCGTCGTGCAGCCCGCAGGCGGTCGATGCCGCCGTGTAGAGCTCCAGGTAGCGGTGCGCAGCCGCGGCGAAGTTGCCCTCCGGCGAGGTGTCGAAACCGAGGTCGGCGTAGTAGTCAGCGATCGGGAACCGAAACACCGCCTGGTAGCCGCGCACCCCGGCCAGGGTGGGCAACCCGTACTCGTCGAGGAGCTGGTTGACCACCTCCACGCAACAGTGCAGGTCGTCGAAGAGGGTGCCGTTCCAGTCCCAGACCACGGACGTCACGAGAGGCCACCGGTGGTCGCCGCGGGAGTGAAGCCGTGGACGCGGCCGAGGAAGGCGAGGGCGTGCTCGGCCGTGGCGACGATGTTCTCGGCGCGGCGGAAGCCGTGGCCCTCGCCGTCGAAGACGACCAGTTCCACCGGCAGGCCCTTCGCGCGGACCGCGTCCGCCATCGCCACGGCCTGGTTCAGCGGCACCACCTTGTCGTCGGCTCCCTGCAGGATCAGCATCGGGCAGGCCAGTCGGTCGAGGTGGTGGATCGGCGACCGCTCCCGGTAGATCTCCCTGCCTTCCGGGTAGGGAGCGACCATGCCGTCGAGGTAGCGGCTCTCGAACTTGTGGGTGTCGGTGGCCAGCATCTCCAGGTCGCCGATGCCGTACAGGCTGATCCCGGCGGCGAACACGTCGCTACTGGTGAGCGCCGCGAGCGTGGTGTAGCCGCCGGCGGAGCCGCCGCGGATGCTGAGCCGGGCCGGGTCCGCGAGACCGGCAGCGGCGAGCGCACGGACGCCGTCCACGCAGTCACGCACGTCGACCACTCCCCAGTTGCCCTTGAGCCGATCCCGGTAGGCGCGGCCGTAGCCGGTCGACCCGCCGTAGTTCACGTCGAGAATGCTGATGCCACGCGTGGTCCAGAACTGCACCGACACGGCGAAGTCGGGGCCGGAGAAGGCGGTCGGGCCGCCGTGGCTCCACACCTGCACCGGGGGCAACTCGCCCGGGAGCCCGGTGAGGTCGCCGTTGGCGGGAGGGTAGAACCAGGCGTGGACGGCACCCTGGGGGCCCTCCCAGGTGAATGGCCGTGCACGTGAGACCAGCTCGGGGGGCAGGTCGACGCCGGAGGCTCGCCGGACCGTGCGCACGGTGCCGTCCGTCCAGTCCAGGTCGACCAGCTCGGCGGGCCGGTCGGCGTAGCCGAACAGGGCCAGCGTGTTCGATCCGGTGCCGCCCACCTCCGCGGTGACCGCCTCGTTCGGGAGCTCGAGGAGGCGTCCTGGACCGCTGCCTTCGGGATCGAACGCAAGCACGCCGAGGTGGCTGATGCCGTCGGCGAGCCAGGAACAGCCGATCCGCCCGGCATCGATCACGGTGTAGGGCACCGGGGTGAGCACCCACAACGGACCGCAGAAGTCGTGCGGGGCCGGGTACAGGTCGCGGACGCCCTGTTCCGGATCCCAGCGCTGAAAATTCCAGTGGCCGGACGCATCGCTGAGCAGGAGCAGGCCGCCGTCCGGCGCCCAACTCGGGTAGAGGGCCGACACCCCGGCCCCGCCCGCGACCACGCTCCGATCCGTGGGATCGGCCAGGGGAGCGACCACGATGCGGGTGCTGTCCCAGGGCATGTTCGGGTGATCCCATTCACACCAGGCGATTCGTCCGCCCGGGCCGAGCCGGGGGTGGGCGTAGAAGTCGGCGCCGGAGACGAGGACGCGGCCGCCGTCCGGATTGTCGGAGTCGAGATCGAGGGCGACGATCGTGGTGACCGGCTCGGCGCCCGGGGAGCTGTGGTCCTCGCGCACGGCGAGGAGCAGGCGCCGGGCGGGATCCAGGGAGAGGGCCGCGTAGCGGTACGGCTCGCCGGCGGCGATGCGGCGGGTGGCCCCGGACTCGAGCAGGTGGACGGCGCCGTCGGGCCAGGAGCTGTAGGCGAGCAGGTCGCCTTCCACCGCCCAGGCGCCGCCGCCGTACTCGTTCACGCCGGTGCGCACGTAGCCTCCGGGAGTGAGTTCGGTCGGCTCCGCCTCGGGCGCCTGGCGCCACAGGCCGATCCGTCCGCCCTGTTCGGGATGGCCTTCCGCCCAGTACCGCACGCCGTCGACGACGTGGCCGGGGGAGAGCCCCAGTGCGGCGCGGGTGAGATCGGAGGGGGCGATCGGGGACGGCCAGGAGCCGTAGGGGAGAGCGGGACTCATGCCTCCAGTCCCTCCAGTTCGGCCGCGAATGCGTCGTGCAGCCTCTTCGAGAACAGTACGAACCGCACCCGCTCGATGCCGGTGCGGGGGTGCGCGGCGACCGCGCCGACCGCGACCCGCGCGGCGGTCTGCGCGTCCCAGCCGTAGACACCGGCTCCCACGGCGGGGAAGGCAACGGTTCGGGCGCCCAGCTGCTCGGCGACGTCCAGCGAACGGGTGTAGCAGGACGCCAGCAGCCGTTCGTCGGTCTGGCCGGCATTCCGGTTCGGGCCGACCGTGTGGATCACCCACCGCGCCGGCAGCGCACCTGCCGGGGTCGCGACCGCGTCGCCCACCGGCAGGCCGTCGGGCCACTGCTCGGCGCGCACCTTGCGGCAGGCGGCCAGCAACGCGGGCCCGGCGGCGGCGTGCAGGGCACCGTCCACCCCGCCGCCCCCGAGGAGGCTCGAGTTCGCTGCGTTCACCAGCGCGTCCGCCGGTTCAGTGGTCAGGTCTCCCAGGACGGCATCGATGCTCATGCCAGCGAGTATCGCAGCCACCGGCGACAGAAAAAGCGAAGGGCCCCGGGAGACTCCCCGGGGCCCTTCGCTGAAGCCTCGCTCAGCTGAGCTTGCCGGTCTCGTCGTGGATCTCCAATGCGACCTGGGTGAGCTTGGCCGAGTGGGCCTTGCTGTGGTGGCCACAGAAGAGAAGCTCGCCGCCGGAGGTGAGGGTGACCCGTACGTAGGCCTGGGCCCCGCAGCGGTCGCAACGGTCGGCTGCGGTCAGCGGTTCGGTAACGGTAGCGCTCATCAGGTCCTCACTCTCTCCCCAGGCGACTCGACAGATCGACTCGCATCCGGCACAACGTGGCTGCTGCCCTCGTTTGTTCCCGGTGCCATCAGTGTAGGCAGCATCCCTGTCAATCCAAGGGACCGCTCGACACCGTCACGCGAATGCAAAGAACTGTTACCCGTCCGAGATAATCTCGGTCGGTGACGACGACGAAGGCCGGCGAGGGCAGGGAGTACGAGGCGAGGCACCTTCTGGTGCTCGAGGGACTCGAGGCCGTGCGCAAGCGTCCGGCGATGTACATCGGCTCCACCGACACCCGCGGCCTGATGCACTGCCTGTGGGAGATCATCGACAATGCCGTGGACGAGGCGCTGGCCGGCTACGGCGACCGGATCGAGGTGCGACTCGACCACGACGGCAGCATCCTGGTCACGGACCGTGCCCGCGGCATCCCGGTCGGCATCGAGCCACGGACCGGGTTGACCGGTGTCGAGGTGGTGTACACCAAGCTGCACGCCGGCGGGAAGTTCGGCGCGGGCAGCTACAACGCCACCGGTGGCCTGCACGGTGTGGGCGCGTCCGTGGTGAACGCGCTCAGCGCCCGGCTGGACGTCGAGGTGGACCGCAACGGCGCCACCCACTCGATGAGCTTCCGGCGCGGCGTACCGGGACGGTTCGCAGGTCCGGGTCCGGACGCGCCGTTCACCCCCGACAACACGCTGGTGAAGTCCGGACGGGTCGGGAAGGGCGTCACCGGCACCCGTGTGCGGTACTGGCCCGACCGGCAGATCTTCCTCAAGGACGCCCAGCTCGCCCTGCCGCAGCTGCTCGCCCGGGCCCGACAGACCAGCTTCCTGGTGCCCGGCCTGGAGCTGGTGGTCGAGGATGCGCGCAGTGCCGAGCACTACACCGAGGTGTTCAAGCACGACGGCGGCATCTCGGAGTTCTGCGACTTCCTCGCGGCCGACCCGCCGGTCACCGATGTGGTGCGCCTGCAGGGCACCGACCGGTTCACCGAGACCGTGCCGATGCTCGACGAGAACGGCGCGATGACGCCCACCGATGTCGAGCGGGACCTCGAGGTCGACATCGCCCTGCGTTGGGGGAGCGGCTACGACACCCAGGTGCAGTCGTTCGTGAACATCATCGCGACACCCAAGGGCGGGACGCATGTGGCCGGCTTTGAGCGCGGACTGACCCGGGCGTTCCTGAAGGGCCTGGACGGCACCCGGCTGCTGAAGGCCGGGGAGGAGATCTCCAAGGAGGACGCCCTCGAGGGCCTGACCGGCGTGGTCACCGTCCGGCTCGCCGAACCCCAGTTCGAGGGCCAGACCAAGGAGGTGCTGGGCACACCGCCGGTGACCCGGCTGGTGGCCCGGATCGTCGAGAACGAACTGGGCGCCTTCCTCACCTCCACCCGCGCCGCCCAGCGCACGCAGGCCAGGGCCGTGATGGAGAAGGTCGTCTCGGCGTCCCGCACCCGCATACAGGCACGGGCGCACAAGGAGGCGCAGCGGCGCAAGAACGCGCTGGAGTCCTCGACACTGCCGGCCAAGTTGGCCGATTGCCGCAGCACCGACCTCGACCGCACCGAGTTGTTCATCGTGGAGGGTGACTCCGCGCTCGGCACGGCCAAGCTCGCCCGCGACTCGGAGTACCAGGCGCTGCTGCCGATCCGCGGCAAGATCCTCAACGTGCAGAAGGCTTCCGTCGGCGACATGCTGAAGAACGCCGAGTGCGCGTCGATCATCCAGGTGGTGGGCGCCGGGTCCGGTCGTACCTTCGACCTGGACGCGGCCCGCTACTCGAAGATCATCTTCATGGCGGACGCCGACTCCGACGGCGCCCACATCCGCACCCTGCTCGCGACGTTGTTCTTCAAGTACATGCGCCCGCTGGTGGAGGCCGGACGGGTGTACACCGCCGTCCCGCCGCTGCACCGGTTCGAGCTGACCAACCCCCGCAAGGGCCAGGACAAGTACATCTACACCTACAACGAGGCGGAGTACCGCAGGAAGCTCGCCGAGTTGACCAAGAAGGGCCAGGGATTCAAGGAACCACAGCGCTACAAGGGCCTGGGCGAGATGGACGCGCATGAGCTGAGCGACACCACGATGAACCCCCGGCACCGCACCCTGCGCCGGATCACGGTGGACGACACGGTCGCCGCTGAGGTCACCTTCGAGAAGCTGATGGGCAACGACGTTGCGCCCCGCAAGGAGTTCATCGTGGAGGGTGCCTACGCGCTGGATGCCGAGCGCATCGACGTGTAGCCCGAGGGCCGTCCGCGAGTCGACAGCGACTCCGGACCGGATCCGTTGGACCGGGTTGGGGACGGTTCCGATCTCGGTCCACCCTGACGGTGGACCGAGATCGGAACCGTCCCCAACCCGGTCCGGGCTCAGCAGACGCGTTCCATCAGGCCGGTGTCCACGTCGTAATGGAATCCGCCCACGGTGGCACGTCCGGCGATCAGCGGGTGGTTGGCGACCATCGCCACGTCCGCGCGAAGGCGACCGACCTGGTCGGGGTCGGCGCCGAACTCGCAGCGGGAGGCGTCGCGCCCACTGACCCGCGTGATCCGGCGCTGGAGGTCCTCGTCGTCTCCGGAGGCCATCGCGCACCGGCTGTGGCTGACCACGAGGATCCGGGTCACCTTGAGCAGGTTCACCGCCAGGATGCAGCCGTTGAGGGCGTCCTCACTGACATGGCCGCCCGGGGTGCGCAGGATCTTCGCCTCGCCGAGGAACAGCCCGATCATCTCCAGCGGCTGCAGCCGGGAGTCCATACAGGTCACCACCGCGATGCCGGCGTGGGCGTAGCCGTCGAAGTTGCGCGGTGCAGAGGTGGCGTAGCGGCGATTCGCCGCGAGCAGGTCGTCGAAGGTGTCGTCCACGTCGCCACCTTAACCAGCCCGGCACAGAGGCCGTCCAGCCGCCGTCCACGCCCACGGACGGTCCGGGGGCAGACCCGTGGGGCCGGCTCGTCGTAGTGTGCTGGGGTGAAGTTCGGCGCGGAGGTGGACCCGTTCGGGTCCCGACGGAGGATGGCCCTGTTCACCGTGGCCACGCTGGTGGCCGCGATCGGGATCGGGTTGCTCGGTGGTGCGTTCCGGTGGTGCCTCGAGCAGGCCGAACTGATGCGCATGACCCTCCTGGACTGGGCGCACGGACTCTCCTGGGGGTGGGCCGTCCCGATCGTGGTGGTGGCGGCCTGCGCGGCGATCGGACACCTGTTCACCCGGTTGGCCCCGCGGGCCTCCGGGAGCGGCATCCAGGACGTCGAGGCCGTCTGGCACGAGCAGGAGGAACTGCCGGGCGCGAGCGTGCTGCCGTCCCGGTTCCTCGGCGGCGTGATTGCCATCGGCTCCGGGATGGTGATGGGACGCGAGGGTCCCAGCGTCCACCTCGGCTCGACGATCGGCGCGGAGGTCGGACGCTGGTTCCGCTTGTCCGACTACGAGCGCAAGCTGCTCTACACGACCGTCGGCGGTGCCGGGCTGGCAGTGGCCTTCAACGCCCCGGTCGGCGGGGCGCTGTTCACGATCGAGGAGGTGACGAAGTCGTTCCGCGTGCGGGTGATCCTGGTGACGCTGATGTCCACCTCCCTTGCCGTGTGGGTCTCGCGGTTCATCGTCCCCGAGCACGCCGACTTCACCGTCGCCCCGATCGCATCGCCGGATGTCGCCGTGCTCGCGGTCTACGTGCTGCTCGGCCTGCTCTCGGGTGCTCTCGGGGTCGCCTACAACGCCCTGGTGATGGGCCTGCTGCGGCGCACCGACCGGATGCGGATGCACGCGACCACGCGGGCCGCCCTGATCGGCGGCCTGATCGGCGTCCTGCTCTGGTTCGACCCGCTCGCCGCCGGGGGTGGAGCCGACGTGGCCCAACTGATCCTCGGCGAGCAGCCGTTCACGTTGTGGACGCTGGTGGCGCTGCTGGCCGTGCGCTTCGTGGCGGGGCCGCTGTCCTACGCGTCCGGGACCCCTGGCGGCCTGTTCGCGCCGCTGTTGGCGCTGGGCGCGCTGTGGGGGGCGCTGTTCTACACCGTTGCGCTGGCGGTCGGCGGAGGGGGTGCCGCCGATCTTCTCGGAAGCAGTCTCGTGCCGTTCGCGCTGGTCGGGATGGTGGCGCTGTTCACCGCGTCCGTTCGGGCGCCGCTGACCGGCATCGTGCTGATCACCGAGATGACCTCGACGGCCTCGCTGACCCTGGCGATGTTCGCGGCCGCAGCGGCCGCGCTCTTCATGACCACAGCGCTCAAGGGTCGCCCGATCTACGATTCGCTGCGCGACCGGATGCTGGAGCTGAGGGATGCGCGCGCCGGCGCCGCCACGGTGGAGGCACCGTGACCGGCTTCGGCAGCAGCGACGACCTGCGTGGTGTGCGGTTCGAGGACGTCAACCTGAGCGGTGCCCGCTTCGATCGCTCCGACTTGTCCGGGGTGGTGATGCGCGGAGTCGAGGTGAAGGGCCTCGACATCGACAGCCCATGGCTCGGCGAGGGCGGCTCGCTCCACGTGAACGGCGTGGACGTCGCGCCGCTCGTCGAGGCAGAGCTGAACCGCCGCTTCCCGGGGAGGGCCGGACGGGGCGCGACGGATCCGGACGAGCTCCGCGCGGCCTGGTCGGCCGTTCAGGAGACCTGGGGCCGCGCGCTGGAGCGGGTAGCGACGATGCCCGCGGGGACGGTCGACCTCAGCGTTGACGGCGAGTGGTCGTTCGCGCAGACGCTGCGCCACCTCGTCTTCGCCACCGACGTCTGGTTGCGCAAGGCGATCCTCGAGATGCCGCAGCCGTACCATCCGATCGGGCAGACCATCCCCGAATCCGCAGGGGACGGAGTGGACCTGAGCCTGTTCGCCACCGAGAAGCCGCCCTACGACGAGGTGGTCGAGGTGCGGGCGGGGCGGGTGGCGATGGTGACCGGCTTCCTGACCGCGGTTACCGTGGACCAGCTGGTGGAGGAGCGTCGCAACCCGTGGGCGCCGGATCGCGCCGTGATCGTGCTGGACTGCCTGCACGTGATCCTGAACGAGGAGTGGGAGCACTATCGCTACGCGCTCCGGGACCTCACGGCGATCGCCGAGGGCGCCGGGGCTGGGTGAAGGCAGCCAGGACACTCCTGGTCTGCGCGGCTCGGTAGGTCGCTGCTCCCGGGCGGTGGCCCGTCGCCCTACTCCTCGGCCGAGAGAACCCGCTCGACCCGTCGGTCCGGCACGAACCAGAGCACGGCGACGGCGGCGATGCCCAGGCCGGAGACCACCACGCCTGCCGTCCCGAAGAACGGGGCGACGATCGCGACCAGGTAGACCCCGATGGACACCAGTCCCTTGGTGTCGGCGCCGGCGGCCCGGGCGGCGCGGGCGTTGCTCTCGTGGGCGCGAACAGCCACCTGCTGGAGGAGGGTGTAGCTCATTGCAGCCATCAGGGCGACCGCCGCATAACAGGTCATCGGTACCGCCGCGAAGTGGCTCTCCCCGGCCCAGCCCGTGACGAACGGGAACAAGGACAGCCACAACAACAGGTTCAGGTTGGCCCACAACACCGCGCCGTTGACCCGTTCGACCAGCTGGAACAGGTGGTGATGGTTGTTCCAGTAGATGCCGACGTAGACGAAGCTGATCAGGTAGCTCAGCACCTTCGGCCACAGGGCCAGCAGGTCGCTCCACTCATGGCCGGAGGGGATGGCCAACTCCAGCACCATGATCGTGATCACGATCGCCAGCACACCGTCGGAGAATGCCTCGAGCCGCGAGGTCCGCATCGGTCTCCCTTCTGCCAGGGCCATCAGCCTAGGGCACCCCCGCCGCGAGTCGTCGGCACCGACGGCCCGATCGCGGTCGAGGTAACAGGGCCCGTACCTCCGCCTCGGGGCGGGTCCGGTGACTGGCGATGCCGGGGGCTAGGGTGACGCCGTGAAGATCCTCGGCTTGTGCTTCGTCGGCTCGGCGACCCCGCGCCGCGCGGAGATGTCGGAGTTCCTTTCGTCGGTGTTCGAGCTTCGGCAGGAGGCTCTCGACGGTGCCGGTGCGGACTTCTTCGCCCTGCCCGACGGAAGCTACTTCGCCGTCGCATCCCCGCCGGAGACGGGCGAGTCGCGCCGCTCCGTCGGATTCCTCGTGGACGATCTGGACCAGGCGATCGCCGAACTCACGGCGCGGGGCGTCCCGGTCGATGAGGAGCCGACGGAGAACCTGTCGATGCGCTACACCCATTTCGTCGCTCCCGACGGACGGCTCTACGAACTCATCGAGTACAAGCCGGCGGACCAGCGATCCTCGCAGTGCACCGTGCGGCCCGCCAGCGCGGGCGC
>DehalE1_100038_pt1 | contig 23152 bp, 17 predicted proteins | sample DehspE1_FD_43922 | JGI IMG/M metagenome (IMG submission 43922) | reverse complement strand
CTTATGCTGTTTTATTGTCTAAGTTCGTTGCTGTCAGTTGAGACAGCTTTAATAGTTTATCACTTTTGCTTTAACTTGTCAAGAACTTTTTTATTTCTTTTTAATTTCTTTTTTCTCGACTCACCGTCTCTTGCTGAGACAGCTTTGATAGTTTATCACATCAGCTTTTCTTTGTCAAGAAGTTTTTTCTTCTTTTCAAAACTATCTTTTTTATTTGTTTATTCTGTCAAGTTCGACAGCTTTGTTAGTTTACCACAACACTGTGATAAAGTCAACTGGTTTTTCATTTGTTTTTCAATTAATTTTTGCCTAAACAGCTTAGAAAGCTGAAGTGCTTTTATATTGTAGCTCACTTATTTATTTTTGTCAATCCCCTTTTCATTCTTTGTTTGAACTTTTTTATTTGAGATTATTTATTGCAGTTAAATCCATTCAAATACAAATAAAAAGAACGATGATTATAAAGTACCCCAAATGCTAGTTTATTATGCCTAACATTTGGGGTACACTTTAATTAACTACTTTAATCATATCTATAACTCTATTGCTGTGATTTTTCAATTTCTGATTTTATGGCTAGGGCTACCTGGTCATCTGGATTAATTTTAAGGGCAGTCTGTATATCTTCTAATGCTCTGTCTATCTGGTTGTTGTAAAACAAAGCTACTGCACGGTTACAGAAAACTTCACAGTTGCCTGGATCAATGCTTAACAGAGTAGAGAAAAGTTCTTCGGCTTCAACGTATTTTTTTCTGCATATTTTGCACAGTCCAAGCTCATTCATCGCTTCTTTTTGGGAGCCATCGATTTTTAATACATTTTCAAAATATGTTTCAGCTATTTCATAATCACCTAATGATCTGTAAGCAAGCCCTATAAAGAAAAGCAAGTTCCACCATCCGCTGAAATCTTTAACCAGCGGAAGCAAAAATTCAAGAGCTTCTTCCGGTCTTTCCTTCAATACAAGGTTGTAACCTCTTTCATAATCAACATATGGCTTTAAAGAAATAAGCTCATTTCTTATTTCATCTATTCTTAATGGATCATCATCAACTTCCTGATGTTTTTCCCAAGTAAGATTTGCTTTAACATACTGTTGCATCCTTTTGTAATAGTAACCTAGTTTGTAATAAGAAAGAGCAAACTTGTCATCATAATCCAAAGCTTTTTCAAAATACTTGTGGGCTTCTTCAAAAAAGTACTGACTTATTGTGTCCTTGCCCTTTTCATTGAGTTGAACACCCATTTTTTCAAGTGCAGAAGCATAAACAAAGCAGCTTTTTTCATTTTCCTCAATGTTTACCAGAGCCTTGCCGTATATGACACTGTCCTTTGTTTCATTGCCTTCAAACTTGTTGATGCAGTATATTATATATGGCTTGATGTCAAAATGGAGTTCTTTGAGCATTTCATGGTAATCTTTTAAATATTCAAATGAAGGGTCCGTCCCCTGGATGAATATTATACCGTCTATTATGTTATTAAGTGTTATACCGTCTCTTTCATTTTGCTTCTTAATGTCTTCAAGTAGCTTTTCGACCCTTACAGGCACAGGCAGTTCCTTTTCTGTTTTGTATGTCTTGTCTTTGAAGCTTATTGAAGCACCTTTTCTTAAATCTATGAATGATATGTCGTTTCTTTTCTTAGTAAAGCTATCCTGAAAGTATTTATCTTTTTTGTTCATAATCTATCTCCTCTATTGCATGGTTTATTACATGTGTTAAGCATCTGTTGAATATATTGTCCTTGTCATAGTAAATAAACAAGGTTGCATTTTTTCCTATTTCAACAATTCTGAAATCATTGACTATTTTTTCTTCTTTTTTTGCATGAGCAAAGTACGTTTTTCTAAAATCCGCATCGTTCGCAAGATATCTTTTAATCAGCCTGTATTTGTCCTCAGATTCTCTTATGAGATAATCCGGAATATCTTCATGCTGATTATTGAACACATAGTCATATTTCATGCAGTCAATAAATTCATTGCTAATCCCATCCAAGCATTGTACATAATCATATAGTATTTTGTAAAGCTTTTTTCTGCTGTGTGATACTTTATACAAATCATTATTTTTCCAGAATAAACTGAAAGACTCATAAAATTCAAAGGCTGATGACGAAAAATAATGTTTCAGTATGTACTCAAGGGTTTTTTCAAAGTATTTTTCATTGTAATACTTGTCAACAAGTTCTTCAATGTCTTTGAGTTTGAATATTTCTTCCGCTGAAATATATTTTGTGCGGATAACTTCATATGGAGCTGTTTTTCTGTAACGGATTTCATGCTTTTCTTTGTCAGCGTATATCTTTGTTCCCTTAAGCACCTTTAAAAAACCAAGCTGTATTTTTTCTGACTGGAGATTGTGAAGACCATCAAATGACTTTTTAAACGTGTTGTAATCTTCATAAGGAAGTCCTGCTATGAGGTCTAAATGAAGGTGGACGTTGTTATGATCTTCAATGAACCTGACAATGTCAAACAATTTATTGATGTCCATGTGCCTGTTGATTTCTTTCAATGTTTCATCATTCAATGACTGCACGCCTATTTCAAACTGAAACATGTTAACAGGAAGGGTTCCGACAAATTCAAGGAATTCATTATTTATTATGTCTGCGGTTATCTCAAAGTGAATTGTCATGTTGTTCTGGTTGTTCGCTATTATGAATCTAATTATTTCCATGGATCTTTTGTAGTCTGCATTGAATGTTCTGTCCACGAACTTAATTTGTCTTGCATTTGTTTTTAAAAGCATAGACAAATCTCTTTTAACCCTTTCCATTGAAAATGTCCTCATTCTCTTATCAATAGAAGACATGCAGAAACTACAGCAAAACGGACATCCACGGGATGATTCGTAATAAATGATTTTGTCTTCAAAATTATCGTCTTCCTTGTATGGGTAGCTCAGTTCATCAAGATTTAAAATGAGATTTCTTTCTTCATTAATAATGATGCTTTTTTCTTTTCTGAAAACCAGACCATTTATGGATGAATAATCGGGATTTTCACTGTGATACTGTTTAAGGAATTCCCTGAAAGTTATTTCTCCTTCTCCAAATACAACATAATCAACGTATGTTTCTTCTTCCATGAGTTTTTTAACTTCAAATGACACTTCAGGTCCACCCCACAGTATGTCTACGGAGTTTTTTGCTTCTTTAATAATATAGGAAATTTCCTTTATGTATTCAATGTTCCATATGTAGCACGAAAAACATATTAAATCAGCATTGGCCGAAAGTATCTCACCAATTATGTATTCCTGCTTCTGGTTTATTGTAAATTCCCTTATTTCTATATTAAAATCATCATCCTTGCAGAATTTTTTTAGATATCTTACTGCAAGATTTGCATGGATAAATTTTGAATCCAGTGTTACAAGCAAAATTTTCATATATTCACCTTCATGATTCCTGTCTTGTTTCTTAATATTATTTCTTTTTCGGTTCTTCTAACTATTATGCACTTTCCAAGAAGAGGATGGCTGAATGAAGAATATTTTAAAAATTCCTTCAGTTCAGGAATTTTTCCATCCCCAATCTTAAGCTTTTCAGGACTAATGGTTCCCTTTCGAAGTTTCAGCAGGTATGCTGAGTAGTTTGAAAGTATCTCATCATTATATTCCTTTTCTTCAGGAGATACATTGTTTATTATGTTCTGTAATGTTTTTGATTTTAAAATGCATTCCTCTGAATAAAGATGTGCTTTCGTTATAGTTTTAATTCTTTCTTTTTCAAAATCAATTATGCTCATTTTGTCAAGATTGATATTATGTTTTTGTGCAAACTCCTTTATTGAAAATTGAATGATCCTTTCTTTTGCATTTAGATTCATGTTTTCAATATCTATATTTTCATCGCTTAAATAATCATACACTGCAGATGATATTAGGATTGAATTTATAATTGTTCTTTTGTTAAGAGAATAAAAGGAAGTCATCTTCATAACTTCTTCCATGAGGTTTTCCCATACAGTGTTTGAAATTGCAATGGGCATGATTTTATATTCTATTAATCCGTCCTCGCCATCACATGGAGTTTTGTTTTTAAAATAATTTTCAATGCAATCATTATGTCCGTTAATATAAAGTTTGAAAAGATCTATTTCCTTTATGTATCTGTCCTTATCCAGGTAGCATCCAATGTTGTCCTCGTAAGGCATAAGACATTTAACTGAAATTAAAAACAGCTGAAATCTAATGTCTGGTAATCTGTCCCATGTAATGTCTTCATAGCAGCTGTAGAGTAGGTTTTGTATTTTCGAAAGCATATGTGCTCCTTAAAAAATAGAATCGCGTAATGACGCGACTCTATTATACAATTAATTATTAAATTTATCAAACTCTTCTTTATACTCTCCTGCAAATTGCAAAACTTTTAAGGAATATTCGCTTTCACCGGGATTATTAGCATGACTTCTTTTTTCCATGTAATCATCAAGACCTTGCTGCCCCCTGTTGTATGCAGTGAGGGCCATGTGAAGATCACCGTCGTAAATGTTGATTAAGTACAAAAGCTGGGTTATTGTCAGCTTAATATTAAATTTTGTGTCAAAAAGCCTGTCAGAATGGTATTCATAGCCTAGATTCTCTGCAACAGGTTTTGCGGTGTTTTCCATGAGCTGCCCAAGTCCTCGTTCTCCTGATGTTCCAATGGCTGAAGGATTAAAATTGCTTTCTCTTCGAAGCACTCCCAAAAACAAAAATATATCAAGCTTTTCATTTTTACATTCTTTTGCCATGTATTCACAGTCGCTAAGATTAAGTCCTGTCAACTCATTCGCATATTGTATCAATTTTTTTTCATTGATATAGGAATCTCTTAAATCAAATATAAAAGTTTCAATTTTTTGCTGACTTGTGGTCTTGCCGTAATACTTGGATAAATCTTCAGCACTTGCAGTCATGCTCATGTTTATCATCATAAAATAAGACAGAACACACGTAGCAAATAGCATTGTCATGTACTTTTCACGTTTCATTTCATCACCCTTTTATGTTTGTTGTCTAATTATATTTTACAACTAATTTTGCAGTCAACGGTGAATAATGATATGTATTGTTGAAATTTGATTGTTTTTAGCATATCTGCACGACAATGTAAGATTTTGAAAAATACTTTGTTTAGTTTTAAATATAAAAGAGAGGGCTATGCCCTCCCAGATCATTGACAAACCCCGACGCTGTCATACTGAACGATACTGCAGGATCTCATCTGTACTTAAAACATGAGATTCTTCGAGCAAGCTCTCAGAATGACAACGTCCAACATAAACTTTGTCATTAACCTAAGAGGACATAAGCCCTCTCCTATTTACTACATTTTTTCCGGTGTTTCCATTCCCAGAAGTTCCATTCCTTTTTTAAGGACTGTGTTAACTGTCTTTGTAAGAAGCAGTCTTGCTTTTTTAACTTCTTCATCTTCAACCAGTATAGGGCACTCGTGATAGAAACGGTTAAATTCCTGAGCAAGGCTCACTATGTATCTTGTGATGAAGAAAGGTTCATATTTATCATGCGAACCAAGTACTGCTGATTTAAATCCTTCAAGCTTTCTTATGACATTGAATGATTCCTTGTCAGTAAGAACTGAATAATCAACATTGTCATCAACATCTGCACCTGCTTTTCTAAGTAAACTGCATGTTCTAGCATATGTATACTGAACATATGGCCCTGTTTCGCCTTCAAAGCTTAAAGTTTTATCCCATGAGAACATGTAGTCCTTAATACGGTTGTTGAACAGCTCCTGGAATATTACAGCTCCTATGCCCACTTGTTTTGCAACTTCTTCCTTATTTTCGAGGTTAGGATTTCTTTCATTTATTATTTCAGTTGTTTTTTCGATTGCTTTTTTCAAAACATCTTCAAGGAACACTACTCTTCCCTTGCGTGTTGCCAGTGCTCCGTCCTCAAGGCTCACTGTTCCGAACATTATATGAACACAGTCGTATGCCCAGTCATATCCCATCAAATCTATGATTTTTCTCCACTGGTCAAAGTGAAGCTTTTGCGGTGCGCCAACAACATATATATTTTTATAGAAATCATAAGTTCTTTTTCTGTAAGTTGCTGCTGCAATGTCTCTTGTTACATAAAGAGTTGATCCATCGCTTTTTTGAATTACGGCATCTGTAAGTCCATATTCAGAAAGCTCAACAATTTTTGCTCCTTCTGAATCTTTAAGGAGGCACTTGTCTTCAAGCTCATCTAAAATTGCAGGCATTTTATCTGAATAGAAACTTTCTCCAGCATATGAATCAAATTTTATTCCGAACATGTCATATACACGGTTAAATTCCTTGAGACTCACTTCTCTGAACCACGACCACAGTCTTTTAGCTTCCTCGTTGCCGTTTTCAAGTTCCTTGAACCAGTATCTTGCCTCATCCCTGTATTCCGGATGAGTTTCTATTTCCTGGTTGTATCTTACATACAGTTTTAAAAGTTCAGGAATTGGGTCTTTTTCTATGGCTTCAACTATTTCAGGCGTTCCCCATTTCTTGTAAGCTGAAATAAGCATTCCGAACTGAGTGCCGTAATCTCCTAAGTGGTTGATTGCAACTGTGTTGTAACCCATGTACTTGTATATTTTGTTTATGGAGTTTCCAATAAGAGTTGAACGGATGTGTCCAATATGGAATGGCTTTGCAATGTTGGGAGATGAAAACTCAACAATGACAGTCTTGCCCTGTCCTACATCTGTACTTCCGAAATTTTCTTTTTCTATGTATGCTTGTTTTAATATTCTTTCTGCAAAATGTTTTTTGTCAACAAAAAAATTTACATATGGACCGTTGCATTCAATTTTTTCAAATAAATCAACATTTCCAATCTTTTCTGCTATTTCTGTTGCTACAACTGCAGGAGACTTTCTGTACTTCTTTGCAAATTTAAAGCACGGAACCGCATAATCTCCCATATCCTGGCTGGGTGGTATCTCTATTAACTGAAGAGCATCATCCATAGACAAATCTGATTCTACGGCAGTGAATATCTCTGCTACTTTTTCTTTAAAATCCATCTCTTTCCTCCGAGTATTCCCTTTTATTAGTTTGTTAGTAATAATATCACAGCTGTTTTTCAATGTCAATGCAACAATAATTATCAATTGCAGCACCATATAAAGTTTATTCATCTGATATTATTTGTCTATTAATTATTCTACAAATCCAGTTCTGTTTCTCCGTCTCCCTGTGTTATATGCCAATTTTCATGTCCCATGAGTTCCTCAAGTGTAACTTTGTCAGACAGCACGTTGGCAATCATCATGTTGTTTTTTGGAGGTTTTCTCGTAATCATGAAACCGTTGTTCAGTAGAACTTCCTTATATTTTCCGTAAAGCCCTGTTCCTATTACTGCATATTCAAGCCCGTTGTCATAGCAGTATTTTGCAACTCCGTTTGCTAAAGCCTTTATGTATCTTTCATTTGTAGGGTCTGTGAAAAATTCAACTGCAGACGTCATTTTTGACCCGTTTGCAACAGAATTGTGAAGAATTGAAAAACCTATTATCTCATTGTTCAGTCTTGCCAGTATTGTTACGTAATTTACGTCAGGTCTTAAATTGTACCTGTAGTTGCAGTATTTGAAATCACGAACCAGCATAACTCTGTACTTTTCTTTATATTTGTCCCAGCATTTCTGTATTTCTTCAGGAACACTGTCAAGAATTTCAAATTGGATTTCCTTGTCCATCTGTCCTTTGAGTTTATTTTTCATGTAGGCTGAATAAACTGAATTTCCCATTGAAGCAAGGATTCCGACCTTTATTCTTCTCTTAAGAATGTTTTTTATGAGAATTGGTCTCACATATACTTCCTTTTCAAACAATGTGGGCCAGCCGAACCTTTGATAAGCAGGATATGACTGATCGTTTGCAAGTCCGATTACAACATCAACACCGTCCTGGCGGCCTCTTTCGCAGGAATTCTGAGTCATGGTCCTGAATATTCCCTGCTTCTTGTAATCCGGGTGAGTCATGGATTTTACAGAATGAGCTGTTAGAAGTATTTTTCCGTTAACATAAAGCTCGTTGGGCAAAAGTCCGTCACAGCCTATTACTTTGTCACCTTCTTTTAGCAGGTACATCATGTTGCCTGATTTATTGTATGGGTTTTTATCAAAAAGCCATTGATACATTTCTTTTTTGCTGTTAGTTCCTTCTCCGAAGGAAATCACCGAAAGTTCTTCAAAGGCTTCAAAATCTTTATTCATGTCCAATCTTACTATTTCTCTTTCCATATGACCTCCGTGTTTTGATTATTTTATGCTTTTTTGTATCTAATTATAATGTTTAGGATATAAAAATGCAATTAATTTAATTTTTTCCATATATTGCAGTACTGCACATTGACATGAAGAATTATATTATATATAATTAAATAAACATTAAAGAAAGGTAACGATGAAATGATTAGATAATTTATTTATTCGATGTATGAAATGTTAAACAAGCCAAATATAAGGCTTTGTTTTAAGAAAATACTTGAGAGTAAATTAATTTCTGATATTTCATGATTCTGTAATGTTTTTTTTGTGTTTTATTTTAAATTAATTTTCTCTCTTACAGGAGGGATTATGTCTATAATAAGTGTAAAAAATTTGACTTTCAGCTATGAAACAAATTATGAAAATATTTTTGAAAATACGTCCTTTGAAATTGATACTGACTGGAAGCTTGGCTTCACAGGAAGAAACGGCAGAGGCAAAACAACTTTCTTGAATCTTTTGATGGGAAAGTACAGCTACTCAGGAAGTATAAGCGCATCAACAAAATTTGATTACTTTCCTTTCGAAATCAATGGCAATGACAACACATTGGAAACTGCAAGAAACATCATAGCACCTTTCACCCGGTGGGAAAAAGAAATGCAAAGACTTATTACATCCGGTACGGACGGTGACATGGTACGATACGGTGAAATACTTGACTTATACTCTGAAAATGATGGATACATCATTAATGAAATGATTGAAAAGGAACTAAACATGCTTCAAGTTGAAAGAGATGTTCTTTCAAGGCAGTTTTCAACATTAAGCAGCGGTGAAAAGACAAAGGTAATGCTTGCTTCACTGTTTCTAAAGAAAAACAATTTTCTTTTGATTGATGAACCAACAAACCACCTGGACCTTGAGGGAAGGAACACTGTTTCTGAGTATCTTAAATGCAAAAAAGGATTCATACTTGTATCCCATGACAGGCATTTTCTTGATAGCGTTGTTGATCACATACTATCTATAAACAAAACAGACATTGACATTCAAAAGGGTAGCTTTTCAACCTGGCAATCAAATAAGGATTTAAGAGATAATTTTGAAATAAGCGAAAATGAAAAGCTTGAAAAAGAAATTAAAAATCTTGAAGAATCATCAAGGCGCTCTGCCGGCTGGAGCGACAAGACGGAAAAGTCGAAGTTCGGAGAACCTGTGCCTGACAGAGGCTTTATAGGACACAAAGCTGCCAAGATGATGAAAAGAGCAAAATCAATTGAGCGCAGGAAAGAAAAATCCATTGAAAATAAGAAGCTCCTTCTTAAAAACATTGAAAGAAGCGATGAATTAAAAATCATGCCGCTTAAATACCGCAAAAATACCCTCATAAATGTTGAAGGATTGTCCTTAAGTTATGAGGACAGAAAAATATTTGACAACATAAGCTTTCAGGCAGAACATGAAGACAGAATTGCACTTCGCGGAAAAAACGGCAGCGGGAAATCTAGCATATTGAAAATCCTAACAGGAGAAAATAACAATTATTCAGGAACGGTAACTATGGGAAGCGGACTTGTAGTTTCATACGTTCCTCAGGACACAGGATTTCTCCAAGGTTCTTTAAAAAATTACTGCAGGGATGAAAATATTGACGAAAGCATATTCAGAATGCTTCTTGACAAGCTTGATACCGGAAATGAAATATTCGAAAAAAATCTGGAACAGTTAAGCGGAGGACAAAAGAAAAAAGTTCTCATTGCAAAAAGCCTTTCTCAAAGAGCTCACATTTATATATGGGATGAACCACTGAATTTTATTGATGTGAATTCACGAATGCAAATTGAGGAGCTCATTTTGAAGTACTGCCCTACAATGATTTTTGTGGAACATGATTTCATGTTCAATGAGAATGTTGCAAACAAAATTGTTAATATAAGTTAAAAACGGCCCCAAAGGGGCCGTTTTATTAGTTTTATCGTGCGTTGTACTATGTTCTCACATTATTTGAACGTAACTATTGTTACACCGTCTCCGCCTTCGTTGAACGAACCAAGCCTTGACTCTTTAACATGCTTGTGCTTTTTCAAAAATTGTGTTATACCTTCTCTTAAGATGCCCATTCCCTTGCCGTGAATGACTTGTATTTCGTTGAGATTTGACATGAACGCATCATCAAGGTACTTGTCAAGCTCCAAAAGCGCCTCATCTAAGTTAAGTCCCCTTAAGTCTATTACAGGACTTATGGATGATGTTTTCAGTTTAACCATTCTTGTAGTGTTGTTTTTTTGTTTCACTTCCTCGTCAGATTTGATTTTTATCAAATCTGATTTCTTTACTTTCATTTTAATAAGGCCTATTTGTACCATTACATTTTGTTGATTGTCTGTATCAGAAATGACAAATCCTTTTTGATTGAGGCTTCTCACTGTTACAGCATCGCCATTTGATATGGGAGAATCCGTGTCGTATGTGTCTTCCTGGAAAATCTGTTCTGTGTACTGGTTTTCATCAAGTTCCTTTGATTTATCGTTCAGCGTCTGTCTAAGTTCATTTACCCTTCGGCTTTTGTCCTTATCCATCTCAAGGTTTAATTTCTTAAGTTCCTTAATGATTTCTGCAGCTTCTCTCTTGGCATTTTCAACTATTTTTCTTGCCTCGTAATTTGCTTCATCAACAAGCTTTTCACTTTTTTCAAGTGATTTTCTTTCCTTGGCCAGAAAGTCCGAGTGCTTTTTCCTGCTTTGCTCATCAAGTCTTTCAATTTCACGCCTTTTTTCTTCAATATATACCCGATTGTCTTCTATTTGCTTCAATGCATCTTCAAATTCAACCTTTTCAGTTTCAATGTTTTTCTTTGCCTTGTCTATAATGTCATTACTCAAGCCAAGCTTTCTCGATATTTCAAAAGCATTAGATTTTCCCGGAACTCCTATTAACAGCTTGTATGTTGGACTTAATGTTTCAACATTAAATTCAACGCTTCCGTTTATGACTCCTTCTGTGTTCAGGGCATATAGTTTAAGCTCGCTGTAGTGGGTTGTGGCAGCAGTTACGATATTTCTTTCGTGAAGAGTATCAAGAATTGATATGGCAAGAGCAGCACCTTCTGTAGGGTCTGTTCCGGCTCCAAGTTCGTCAAACAAAACAAAAGATTTTTCATCCACTTCCTTCATGATTTTCACTATGTTTGTCATGTGGGAAGAAAATGTGCTGAGGCTCTGCTCAATGCTTTGCTCATCACCTATGTCCGCATAGACGGCGCTGAAAACTGATATTTCAGTTCCGTATTCCGCCGGAATATGAAGACCTGCCATTCCCATGAGAGAAAACAATCCCAGTGTCTTAATAGACACTGTTTTTCCTCCTGTGTTAGGTCCTGTGATAATAAGAGTCCTGAACTTATCCCCCAGCCATGCATCGATGGGAACAACAACTTTTGGATCAATGAGAGGATGTCTTCCTTTTTTTATTCTTATATAACCTCTGTCATTTACATTAGGCTCAATGGCATTTATGCTTATGGCATACTTTCCCTTAGCAAATATGAAATCCAGTTCTGTGAGAATTTCCTGGTTAATGAGCATTTGTTCGCTGATTGTGCCTATTAATCCACTAAGTTCAAGAAGTATTCTTTCAACTTCTTTCTTTTCTTCAATTTTAAGGTTAGAAATGTCATTTGTCATTTCCACCACTGCCATTGGTTCTATAAAAAGAGTGGAGCCTGTTGATGACTGGTCGTGGATTATTCCTCTCACCATGGATCTATATTCCTTACGAACAGGAATTACATATCTGTCATTTCTCATTGTCACTATGTTTTCCTGCAGGTATTTCTGCATGGCGGATGAATTCACAATGGTATTTATTTTATTTTTTATGGCATTGTTTTTTATTTGTATTTCTCTTCTTATTCTTTTAAGCTCCGGGCTTGCGTCATCTGCAATTTCCTCTTCACTTACGACCACGTGGTATATTTTGTCCTCAGTGTCCTTGTCAGTGAAAATTCCTTCGCACAGTTCTTCAAGGAGAGAATAGTTTCTTTCTTCCCTGTTATTAAGGAGCACATAGTTTTTTAAAAGCCTAGCAGCTCTTAATGTATCCGCGCAGTTAAGAAGCCCTCTTAGGGAAATTATTCCTCCCACGGCTCCCCTTCTTGCATATTCTTTTATATCTGCTATTCCTCCTAATGGAGGATTTCCTTTTTCCATAATTATTGAAAGAGCCTGTGCAGTCTGATTTTGTTTGAATTTAACTGCCTCAACATCTGATGAAACATCCAGTTTTAAAATCTCTTTTTTTCCATTGGATGTTTCCGCATAATTTGAAAGCTTTTCAATAATCTTATCAAATTCCAATACTGATTTAGATTTTTGTTTCATTTTTAATCCCTTCTTTCTCCTAATTAAGAATTAAGAGTTAAGAATTAAGAATTATGGAAGGAATTTTGGTATCCAAAATTCCATCAATTAATTTTTCATTCTTAATTATTCATTATTAATTTTTAAAGGATGTTTTTTAAATAGTGGCCTCTGGTGAAGCCATTTTCTTCAAGCACGTTTGATGTTTGAACACCGTTTATTTCGCAGTACATAGCATCAATTATTTCTTCCGGGTCTTCAAGCCACTTTGTGTCCACAAAGAAAAATTCGATTCCTGTACGTTCAAAGTCATATACTTTTCCTATGAGCGTCAATGGAACGCTGTTGTATATGTGAATTAGTTTGTTTTCTCTTTCAATGTTAAAATAAACGCCTTTTCTGTCCTTAAGCATTATTTTTTCCCTGTACTCGCACTTGCTGCAGTCCTGAAGGTTTTTGCAGTTTTTAACCATTGACATTGGGCAGTTTTTCATAACCATGAGCTGCGCATATGCATGGGATACTATTTCAGTCCTGAGAGTTGAATTCCGCGTGATGCTTTCCATGTCTTTTATGTTTGCTTCGATGGAAAATGTAATGCTTTCTGCTCCCTTACCCTTCAAAAGCTCCGCTGAAAATGAATTTATGATGTTGAAGAACGGTCCGCAGTGTATTTTTAACTTTGAGTTTTCCTTGAAGAAATAAAAACTTCCAGGATTGTTAACACATACACCGTCAAAAATTTCCTCATAAATCTTCATATTCTTGTCAAACAGAGCATATTCCGATTTTGACACTATGTTTGGTATCCAGAGGTATTTTTCTTCAACTTCTATTGTCTTTGCCATTTCCATGTCAAGATTGTATGGAACATAAACTCTTTTTACCTTCATGTTGTCTATGAATTCTATTTCATTGTTGTAATTTATTTTCAGGCTTATTTTTGCTCTTGCATCATTTTTGTTTTTCTCAAAATCGAACAACTTGCTGAGTGGTATGTTTCCTGCTTCTTTTCTTGAATAAACAACGGCTCCCTTTTCATAAAGAAGTTCAGTAGCTTCTCTTCTAAGCTGATTCAATGTGCTTTTTCTTAAGAACACATTTTCGTCACTGGCAATGTCTAGTTTTTCTAACTCATATATTGTACTTCCCAGTTTTCCCAGCTGTTCTTTTATTATTTCTTCTGTGGCAGGATTCTTAATGCTTGTTTCGCAAACTTCGCTGCTTTTCACAACAACTTCATTCTCCCCGTCTGTTGCCGTAAGAACAGCTTGTTCTCCAACCTTCAGTGAAATAGCAAATTTTATTTTTTTCCTTCTTAATGCTGAAAATTCATGAGCAATGTCCTTTGTTTCTTCCTCAATATTTTCAATATCATCACCTTTAACGCCAGAACTTGTTCTTGCAAACATCTCATCGTCCTTAGATGGTTTTAAATACCCGTTTGTATATCCTCTTGAAAATGTTGATATTGCTCTTTTTTCAAACTCATTGATGTCTGTGGTTTTGCCTGTCAGGTAATTGTCTATTATTTGTCTGTAATATTCCACCACTGCAGAAGTGTATTCAGGTCCTTTCATGCGACCTTCAATTTTAAATGTTTTAATGCCTGCATCAATTAGTTCTCCTATTGACTGTCCTGCATTGAAATCCTTCATGCTCAGCACAGGAATTGTTCCGAAGTCATCAAGTTCTTCTTTCTTTTCCTTGTCATAAAAGCTGTAATTAAGCCTGCAAGGCTGTGCGCATTTTCCTCTGTTGCCGCTTCTGCCTCCTAAAAAGCTTGACATGTAGCATTGACCTGAATAACAGGCACAAAGTGCCCCGTGTATGAAAATTTCAAGGTCAACATTTGTGTTTTCCAGAGTTTCCTTTAGCTGGCTAATGGACAGCTCTCTTGCCATTATGACTTTGTTTATATTAAAGTCTTCAAAAAATTTCACTCCATATTCATCATAAATGGCTGCCTGGGTGCTCATGTTCACGCTTAAATCAGGAAGAAACTTATTTATAAGGTACAATAATCCCAGATCCTGAACTATTACAGCATCTGCATCAGCATCATGCAGAAAAGCTGCATAGTTTAATGCATCTATCATTTCCGAATCTTTAAGTACTGTGTTCATAGTTACGTATACTTTCACACCCTTGTTGTGGGCGTAGCGAATTATATGTTTCATTTCCTCGTTATCAAAATTTTGTGAGTTTTGTCTTGCGTTGAATAACTTTCCTCCAAGATACACTGAATCTGCTCCGCTGTTAACTGCGGCATAAAATGATTCCATGCTTCCTGCAGGTGCTAAAAGTTCAATTTGTTTTTTCATGTTTTCTCCTGTTTTTAAAAAGGAACGCTTTTGCGTTCCCCTGGTTAATTAGACGTTTCATCCTCTAAAAGTTCCAACAATTCTCTGTTGTCTTTCTTAAGCTTACTGATTTCAAGCTGGTTCTGAAAATTTTCTGTTTCCTTGCGATTTAACCTGTCCTGCAGTTCATTGATGCTGTTTATTAGATTTTCCTTGTCGTTGTTAGTCATTAGCAGCTCTTCCAGGTATCTTTCCTTTTCATCGTTGATGTTTTCGTATTTTTTCTTCAATTCTTCTGTACTCTTTTTAAGTTCCAAAATTGACTTATCCTTGTTACTGATAACTTCATCTTTTTCATTCAGCTTGTTTTGAAGCAGCGTGATTTTATTGTTCAATGAATCAATGTCATTTTGCTTGGACTCTATGATCATGTTCATTTTTTGCTGATCGTCGCTGAAATTGTAAATTTTCTGAGATTTGTCCTCAAGATTTCCTTTAAGTTCCCTTATATTTTTTTCAAGCTGAACAACGTACTGTTCCCTTTCGTTGAGCTTTAGCTGAAGTTTTGAAATTCTTCCGTTTAAACTGCTCTTGGTGTTGTTCATGAAATTAATTTCTTTTGTGAAGTTTTCTCTTTCATTCTTAAATTCTTCACATAGTTCATTTAGTTCTTCGTTTTTGATTTTAAGCTCATTCATGAGCATTTCGCTTTTTACAAGCTGCTGTTCCTGCTCCGAAAGTTTTTCCTGAAGTTTTGAAATCTGTGAATTAAGATATTCCCTGTCATTGTCCCTTGCAAGAAGCTTTTCCCTGTATCTTTCCTTTTCAAGCACTGCTTCAGAAGATTTTGCATATGCTTCATCCTTTTCCTGCAGAGCCTTGATTTTTTCTTCCTTCAAAAGCTGTATTTCATCTTTGATTTCTTTTCTGTAGTCGCTTGCTTCCTTTGTAAGTTTAATATATTTATCCACAATCACAAATGAAGACAAAATCATCTTGTCTATTTCGTTAAAGCGTTTGTTTGCATTTGCTATTGAATTTATCTGATCATTCAGGACTGTTTCTATATTTTTCACATATTCGGGACTTTCATCAGTTTTTACGTTGTATTTTTTATCACCTATAACAATTTCTATTTTATTCATATAATCAAATCCCCTTTATATTATTTTCTTTTGATTCTGAATAATAACGGAATGACTAACATTTATTTAAAATTTCCGAATTTACTTCAATTATATACTAATATTAATGTAAAACACTTAAAATTTCAATAGCAAATAATACTTTTTGTTTATTTTTTAATTTTTTTCGGCAAAATGTAAACTATTCCGTGATTGATTTTCATTTTTGCGTGTATATATATAGTATTGAAATTCGGAGGTGAATATGATTTACAAAGATATTTTTAAAATTCAGAAAAATATGAGGGCTGTGCTTTTATCCCTTGTGCCTATAATTTTGTTTTCAGTGTATGTGTATGGGCAAAGAGTGCTTATTTTATTCATACTTGTGACAACAATAGGAACAGCCGCAGAATATCTGTGGGAAAAACACTATGGCAGCAAAGCATCTGAAGCCGTGTTTGTCACATGCATTCTTTACACAATGACCCTGCCGCCATCCATCCCCATGTGGATTGCAGCTATAGGAATTCTTTTTGGACTTTTCTTTGGAAAATTATTTTTCGGAGGTTTTGGACGCAATATTTTCAATCCGGCACTTGTGGGTCGTGCCTTTATTTATGTCAATTTTCCTGAACCCATGACCATATCTTGGAATGTGGCTTCTAGTTTTTTTCCTGGTGGATTTACAACTTATTTGACTCAAGAAATTGATGCAGTATCAAGTGCAACTCCAATGATAATGTTTAAAAATTCAGGAGCATTGTCTGATATTAAATCGCTTGTCCTTGGCACCATTCCAGGTGCGGTTGGAGAAACATGCAAAATTTTAATAATAATTTCGGCTTTATACTTAATTTACAAAAAAACTGCTTCTCACGAAATAATGCTTGGTTCATTAGCAGGTTTTACTTTATTATCAATTGTCTTGAGATTATCAGGTTTTAATGCAGCAAATCCCATTTATGGTATGATGATGGGAGGATTTCTGTTTGGAACCGTGTACATGGCAACTGATCCCATAAGTGCTGCAAAAACAAAGACAGGAAAATGGATTTACGGTTTAATAATAGGGGCTGTGACCATACTCATAAGGAGTATGTCTCTTTTTAACGGCGGAATGATGTTTGCAATACTAATAGGAAACACATTTGCCCCTATAATTGATTACTTTGTTAAAGAAGCAGAAAAAAAGAAAAAGGAGGCTGCAATATGAAAAACCAAAAATCATTTTTTTATCCGATTATTTTTATGACTGTTGTAACAGCCTTCTTCGTATTTATTCTTTCTGCATTCAGCCAAGCAACAAAAGATACAATTGCTTTTAACAACGAAAGCGAGCTAAGATATAAAATTCTTTACATATTCGACATTCTTCCGGAAAGTAAAAATCCAAAAGATATAGAAAAAGTTTTTAATGAACATGTTGAAGAAAGATTTACAGGCGGAAAGAACATTTATGTGCTCATGGACGGAGAAAAAGAAATTTCTTATGCAGTTCCTGTTGAAGGACCCGGTCTTTGGGGAACTATTTCAGGATATGTAGGACTTAACGAAGACTATTCAAAAATAACAGGCATTGATTTTGTCAAACAATCTGAAACGCCGGGGCTTGGAGGAAGGATTTCAGAAGAATCATACAAGGAACAGTTCAGAGAAATCGACATATCTGATTCTCAGGACGGCAAGTTTATAGTTTCCTCTCCCCAAAGCGGAAGCAATGTGGATGCCATTGCAGGAGCAACCCAGACTTCATCGGCTGTGGAAAAACTTATCAACGAAGATTTAAATGATTTTTTTAAGAAACTGGAGGTGAAATAATGAGCCTTAAGAAGGATGCAAAAAAAATCTTTAAAAAAGGAATATTATATGACAATCCAATACTGGTTCAGGTTATAGGAATTTGCTCAGCCCTGGCTGTGACAAACAGAATGATGAACTCCCTCATTATGGGAATTGCACTTTCATTTGTAACAGCATTTTCTTCCATGACCGTATCGCTTTTAAAAAGCCGCACCCCCAGACACATACGCATGATGGTCCAGGTTCTAATAATTTCTGCCTACGTAATTATTGTAGACATATTTTTAAAGGCATATATGATTGATATGAGCAAAGCACTGGGTCCTTATGTAGGGCTTATAATAACAAACTGCATTATTATGGGAAGGGCTGAAGGGTTTGCTCAGTCTAATCCGCCGTTATTATCATTCCTTGACGGTCTGTCTTCTGGTTTCGGGTACACTCTTGTACTTCTTTTTATTTCACTGGTAAGGGAACTGCTTGGATTCGGCACTGTGTTCGGAAGAGCTGTAATGCCTCAAAACTTCACAAAATGGACACTGATGGTAATGCCGCCCTCTGCATTCTTCATACTTGCTTTGATTATGTGGGCTGCATACAACTTAAGAACTAAAAAAGAAAAAGAAGGAGTTGAGAAAAAATGATTGATGTCCACCCATTTGTAATTTTCATAGCTTCAATTTTCACCAGCAACATGATATTTTCAAATTTTCTCGGAATGTGCTCCTTCATAGCTGTATCAAAGGAAATTCCAACTGCAATTGGACTTGGTGTTGCAGTCACCATGGTTCTTTCATTTACCACAGTACTGAACTACATTGTTTACTGGAACATACTTGTTCCTTTCGGCCTTGAATACCTCATGTATATAGTGTTCATCCTTGTCATTGCAGCATTTGTACAGCTTTTAGAAATGGTCATGGAAAGATATTTATCAAATCTTTACTACGCCCTAGGAATATTTCTTCCTCTCATAACCGTAAACTGCGCTATACTTGGTGTGTCTCTTTTCATGGTTGCAAGACAGTATGATTTTCTTCAGACATTTATGTTTTCTGTTGGCTCAGGAATCGGATGGGCTCTTGCCATAACGGCAATGGCAGGAATAAGATCAAAACTAAATGAAAATTCCATACCTGAAGGTTTAAGAGGCGCACCTATAACACTTATTATAACCGGCATCATGGCCCTGGCATTCATAGGCTTCAGCGGCATGGTTCAAATTCAATAGGAGGCCACCATGAGCACAATATTAACCACTACATTGATAATCTCTGCAATTACCTCAATCCTTGCTGCAATACTAACAGCTGCAGACAGGACAGTTGGAAATTATGGAGAAGTAAAACTCACCATCAACAATGAAAAAACTTACACCGTGGAAGGAGGAACCAGCCTTCTTTCAACACTGAGGAACGAAAAAATATTCATACCATCGGCCTGTGGAGGCAAGGGTTCCTGCGGCTACTGCAAAGTTGTGGTAACAGAGGGAGGAGGGCCTGTGCTTGCTACGGAACTTCCACTGCTCACAAATGAAGAGCTTGCAAAGAACATGCGTCTTTCATGTCAATGTAAATTAAAACAAGACATAAAAATTGAAATACCTGAAGAGCTTTTCAATGTGAAGGAATATGCTTCAACAGTTGTAAAAATGGAAAAAGTAACTCCAACAATCAAGTATCTGCGCTTTGATCTTGGCAATGAAGAGATAAACTTCAGACCAGGGCAATATGTACAGCTTAAGGCACCTGCATATGAAGGTAACGACGAAGAGGTTTACAGGGCATATTCTGTTGCTTCAAGCGTCAACGACAAACATGCAATCGAGCTTCTCATAGGATATACCGGAGGCATTGCAACAACATATGTTCATCAGCACCTGAATGTGGGAGACAATGTGCACATAAACGGACCCTATGGAGATTTCTACTACCACGAGGATGACAACGGCCCCATAATATTGGCAGGAGCAGGAACCGGCATGGCGCCCATACTTTCAATACTTAAGTACATGGCTGAAAATAACATCAACAGAGAAACAATATTTTTCTTCGGAGCAAAGACAATGTCAGATTTGTTCATGCTTGAACAAATCAAATATTTTGAAGAAAAACTTCCCGCTTTTAAATTCATAGCAACACTGTCTCGTGAAGAATCTCCTGATTGGAATGGAGACAGGGGAAGAGTTCCGGATTCAATAATAAAACATGTGGAAAATGGAGAAAATTATTCAGCATATCTTTGCGGCAGCCCTGCAATGATTGATTCCATAATAAAATCTCTGGAAGAAAAGAATATTTCTCTTAATAAAATTTATTACGACAAGTTCTAAATAATAAATTCCCTGAAAAAAAGCACGGCTTGTAAACTATATCAGTAGTCTAGCCGTGCTTTTTTATTCTTTGAATAATCATCTTTTGCCTTTAAATAAAAATTGCAACTCAATTCTTTTTTATAGAATATCTTTTTGAAGCCTCTATAAAACTGCTGAAAATATTGCAAAATATCGGATATCTCTCAAACATTATTTCAGGATGCCACTGAATACCCAGTGCAAAATCAAGTTCTGCAGATTCTATGCATTCTATTATTCCATCTTCAGTAAAAGCAGTTGCAATGTAATCTTCAGCCACATCCTTCACTGCCTGGTGATGAAAGGAATTTGTTTTAATCTTGTCTGCTTTTAATATGTTAAAAATCATGGAGTCTTTTAACAAATTAACCGTGTGGTGCTCATATCCTCCAAATGTGAACTTTGGAGAATGCCCGTTCGTATTTTGCCTCTGGGTGTAAATGTCCTGGTACAGTGTTCCTCCTGCAGCAATGTTCATGATTTGCTGACCCCTGCATATGCCAAGCATGGGCATGTTTCTTGCTGCGGCATGGTTGTACAATTTCACTTCAAATGCATCCCTATCGTAATCTATGGCACCTATTTGTCTGATTGGTTCCTCACCGAACAACAGAGGGTTTATGTCTCCGCCTCCTGTGAAGTAAATTCCGTCAACAAAACTTAAATATTTTTCTATTGTTTTTTCATCTTCAGTTATTGGAAGAATGACAGGCACGCCTCCATGTTGAAAAACAGCATTTAAATTGCTTTCGTTGACCTTTTCATAGTAAAATCCGTCTTCCATAATTTTATCAGCTGTAATACCGATTATGGTGTTCATTTTTACCTCCCCAAGAATTTTTTTACATCATAAGCAATGCTCTCAGGGTCCATATTGTTTTCCTTAAGCAGTTCTTCAACAGTGCCGTGTCTGATAAATTCATCAGGCAATGTCTTTATAAGAACGTCGGCATGATCTTGAAGTGCTGCTTTTACGCTTAAAGCAAAAGATCCCCATGGAACAGCTTCATCTATTACAACAGCCTTCTTTGTCTTCATTACTGATTTTAACAGCAAATTATCATCCAAAGGCTTTATGAATCTCAAATTTACAACTTCAGCATCAATGTTTTGCTCTTTTAATATTTCTCGGACATGAAGTGCAGTCACAACCATTTTGCCGCAGGCAGCTATGGTAACATCACTGCCTTCCTCAGTTACAATGCCCTTGCCTTTTTCTATTTTTTTATAGCTTCCGCTCACATATTCCTTGAGACTTCCTCTTGGATACCTTATGGCCACAGGTCCATCAATTTCATTCACTGCAAATTCAAGCATACTTTCAAGCTCTCTGTAGTCTGCAGGACACATGACAGTCATGTTTGGTATCTGCATCAAAAATGACTCATCAAACACCCCCTGGTGTGTTTCACCGTCATTTCCTACAAGACCTGCCCTGTCAACAGCAAGCACAACATGTAGATTTTGAATTGCAACATCATGAATTACCTGGTCATAAGCTCTTTGAAGAAATGAAGAATAAAGAGCCACAACAGGAACAATTCCGTTTGCAGCAAGTCCTGCAGCCATAGTAACTGCATGTTGTTCGGCAATACCTGCATCAAAAATTCTTTTGGGGAATTTTCTTGCAAAATTAGTGAGCCCTGTTCCATCTGTCATGGCTGCTGTAATGGCTACAACATTGTTGTTGTTTTCAGCTATTTCGCAAAGCTTCTTTCCAAATACATCAGAATACGACGCAACTGTAGATTCTTTTATGTTCTTTCCTGTTTCAATGTCAAATGCTGACACGCTGTGGTATTCATTTGGCCTTTGTTCAGCAAATTTATATCCTTTTCCTTTTTTTGTTACCACATGCATTATAAGAGGTCCTTCAATGTTTTTGGCAGTCTTGAAGGCTACTAACAAATCGTCAATGCTGTGTCCATCTACGGGGCCCATGTATGTGAGACCAAGCTCTTCAAAAAGCATTCCGGGAACAACCATCTGTTTGACTGCGTCCTTGGCTCTTTTTAAAAACGCTTTGACTTTCCCCCCTGCAACGGGCATGTTGTTTAATATTTTTTCAACATCCTTCTTTGTTGAAAGGTATCTTGTGTCCGTTCTGACCTTGCTTAAGTATTTTGACAGACCTCCCACATTTTTTGAAATTGACATTTCATTGTCGTTTAATATTATAATAAGTTTTGTATTGCTTCTTCCTGCATCGTTTAAAGCTTCAAATGCCATTCCTCCGGTTAGGGCTCCATCACCTATTACTGCAACTATTTCATAATTTTCTTTTTTCAGGTCTCTTGCCCTTGCCATTCCCATGGCTGCAGAAATAGAAGTGCTGCTGTGCCCTGTATCAAAACAGTCGTATATACTTTCAGCACGTTTTGGAAAACCGCTGAGGCCTTTCAACTGTCTCAAGGTAGACATTTCATTTTTTCTTCCTGTCAATATTTTATGAACATATGACTGATGTCCCACATCCCATATTATTTTATCTTCAGGAGTGTTTAATGAGTAGTGCATGGCTACTGTAAGCTCTACCACTCCAAGGTTTGAAGCAAGATGTCCTCCTGTTTTTGACACGCTTTGTATTATGTATTCTCTTATCTCATTGGCAAGTATGGGCAGCTCACTTGTTTTAAGCTGTTTTAACTCCAACGGAGAATTTACTTTATCTAAAAATTTCATTTTTACCTCTCAAGCATTTTATTGAGTATGCATTTAATAATTATATATTGTTTAAATATATATGTCAAAATTAATATTTTTATATCAAGGGTCAAAAATATTCTGTACTTTTAGTTAAATGTGTTATATTATATTTGTAATATTCATCAAATATAAATGACAAAACAAGGAAACATAATTACTGACAAAATGTCAGTCAGGTTGATGATAAAGTAATTTTCGACGTTGTCATTCTGAGGGCGTAGCCCGAAGAATCTCATGTTTTCAATAAAGATGAGATCCTTCACTATCGTTCAGGATGACAGCGTCAGGG
>DehalE1_100035_pt1 | contig 23661 bp, 18 predicted proteins | sample DehspE1_FD_43922 | JGI IMG/M metagenome (IMG submission 43922) | reverse complement strand
GCAGCGCGAGCACCTCGGCGTGCGCGGTCGGGTCGCCGGTCAGCTCACGCTCGTTGTGGGCGCGGGCCAGTTCGGCACCAGACGCGTCGAGCACCACCGCGCCGATCGGGACATCGCCGTGGACCGGCGCGAGCGCAGCCTCTGCCAGCGCTGCGGCCATGGCCGGCTGCCAGCGGTTCACTCGAAGGAAGCGAGTGCCTTGGCGAACTGCGCCTTGAACCCCAGCTTCGCCGCAATCAGCTCCAGCAGGGTGGTGGAGTCCTCCTCCTCGTCCTCCGCCATGGCCTCCAGCTCGAAGTCGGGCAGGCCGGCGTCGGAGAGGATGTCGGCGTCGCCGATCGGGAAGGGCTCGTCGCTGTCGTCGTCCGGCAGCTCCGCCTCGAGGAAATCGGCCACGTCGCGGGCGATCGGCCAGTCATCGGCGGCCAGCGCGTCGGAGCAGAACACCTGCACCCGCTTGCCGCGCACCCGCACCAGCACGAACACCTCGTTCGCCACCGACACCATGCCGATCGCCCCGGCGTCGCCGGGAATGCGGCGCAACTGCTCGATCAGCGCATCGAGATCGTTGGCGAGGTCGAGTTCCAGCGGCGTGGCGACCGGCTGGCCATCCTCGCGGTAGCAGGCGATCACGAGGTCGATGTCGTCCTCGGTCGCGTCCTCGGGGTAGTCGTCGTCATCGTCCTCGTCGAGGTCGTCGTCGGCGTCCAGCTCCTCGCCGGTGACCAGGTCGTCGAGATCATCCAGGCCGGGGCGGTCGTCGCCACGGTTCGGCATCTCGAACTCCTCGTCCGTCGTGCTCATCGCCGCCTCCTCCGCCACACCACGTCCCCCATCGTGTCAGATGGAATCCACTGAGCACAGTCCGGTCAGGTCATTTGGGGTCCCCCGGGGTGTGGGAACCTATCCGTCGTGGAACTTCACGTCATCGAACATCCCCTCGTCGCCCACAAGATCAGCCTGCTGCGGGACGAGAACACCGCCAGCGCAACCTTCCGCCAGCTCGTCGAGGAGCTGGTCACCCTGCTCGCCTACGAGGCGACCCGGGAGGTGCGGGTCGAGCCGGTCGAGGTGAAGACCCCGATCACGACCACCACGGGGGTCGAGCTCAGCCGTCCGCGGCCGCTGGTCGTGCCGATCCTGCGGGCCGGGCTGGGCATGCTCGAGGGCATGATGCGACTGATGCCGACCGCAGAGGTCGGTTTCGTCGGCATGGTCAGGGACGAGACCACGCTGCAGCCGTTCACCTACGCCGAGCGTCTGCCCAAGGACCTGTCCGGACGCCAGTGCTACGTGCTCGACCCGATGCTCGCCACCGGCGGCTCGCTGGGCGGCACCGTGCAGTTCCTGGTGGACCGGGGCGCCGACCACATCACCTGCATCTGCCTGATCGCCGCACCCGAAGGTGTCCAGCGGATGCGTGAACTGGTCGACCCGATCGGCGTGCCGTGCACGCTGGTCTGCGCGGCGCTGGACCACCACCTGAACGAGGTGGGCTACATCGTGCCCGGCCTGGGCGACGCCGGCGACCGGCTCTACGGCCTGGCGCAGTGACGACTCTGGCGGACGCGTTCCCTCCGTTCGGCCTGCGGATCGAGGCCGGGCCGTTGGTGCTGCGTCCGATCACGGACGAGGTGATGCCGGAACTGATCCAGCTCGCACTCTCCGGCATCCACGCCCCAGAGGCGATGCCGTTCTTCGTGCCGTGGACGGACGCACCGGCCCCCGAACTGCCGTTCAACTACGCCCAGTACCACTGGGGCCTGCGCGCCGGGTGGCGGCGGGAGGCCTGGAACCTGGAGTTCGCGGTCGAGTGGGACGGCCAGATCGTCGGCTGCCAGGGCTTCTTCAGCGAGCACTACCTGGTCATGCGTACCGGTGAGACCGGCTCGTGGCTGGGCCGGGGATTCCAGGGGCGCGGTATCGGGACGGCCATGCGCAAGGCAATCTGCGCGTTCGTCTTCGACCACCTGGACGCCGAGCAGATCACCTCCGCCGCGTACGCCGACAACCCGGCCTCGAACGCGGTGAGCCGCAAGGTCGGCTACCTGCCCAACGGGATCTCCCGCAAGACGCGGCGACCCGGCGAGTGGCAGGACAGCCAGCAGTGGCTGCTCACGCCCGAGAACCTCGTCCGCGGACCCGAACTCACCGTCACCGGAGCCGAGGCGTTCCGGTCCTTCATCGGCCTGGACTGATCAGCCGACGTCTCGGGCGAGGTCGTCCACGCGCTCGGCGGTGGGCAGCTTGAGCAGATCCGCACCGGCCAGCAGCAGCTTCGCCCTCCTGCTCCCGGCCCCGATGCAGACCAGGTCGGTGTCGGCGACCGCGCCGTCCACCCAGACCGGCCAGTCCGCGGGCAAGCCGACGGGCGTGATCCCGCCATACTCCATGCCCGAGCGCTCGACCGCGACCTCCATCGGCGCGAACGAGGCCTTGCGGACGTCCAGCCGGCGCCGGGCCACGTTGTTCACGTCCACCCGCCGGTGCGCCAGGGTCATGCAGCAGGCGTAGCGCTCCTCGCCGCCGCGACGGCCCAGCACCAGCACGGCGTTGGCCATCACCTCCAGCGGCAGTCCATGGACTGCGCACAGAGTCTCGGTGTCGGCGTGATCAGGATCGATCTCGAAGACCTGCGCGGCCGGCACATGGTCGCGGACGGCGGCGTAGACCGTTGCGGAGAGCAGATCCGGTCGGTCAAGGGCAGGGACGGGAGTCAGCGTGCCGAACATGAACCCGGAGTCTAGGGCCCGGACAAGATTTTGCTGGTTGAGCGCCCGGCACCAGTCCCCCCGAACTCTGTCCGACGCTCAACCAGCAGAACGACTCAGCCAATACCCCCCACAAGCTCGACCCGAGTCGCGGCCCTGAAGTCCTCTTTCGAGGATGCTTCGACCATACGGGCAGCGCCAGCGACCCGCCAGTGGGTGGATGTGCGCAAGCTTGCGCATCTTCCCAATCAGCCCCCTGCGCGGCGTATCAGTAGTAGTAGGGGAACTATCCGGGCAGTTTACGGCCATGCTGGGAATTGGCGAACAGCGTTGGCAACCACCATTTGACTAGCGTGTATAGCGTTGGTCGGCGTTGGTGGTGCAGTAGCTGGTTCGGTGCTCCTGCGGACTTCTTGCGGACTTTCTGCGGACTTTCTGCGGACTAACTTCAGGGGGCAGACAATCCCGCGCGTCCAGAAGCCGAGGTCGAACGGACTGGCGGTCGCCTCCCGCCGACGCGCACGGTTCAGCGTCCGAAAAGAAGCCGGCCACCGGGGTGGACCGGGTACCCAACTCCACGCGCCGACTTCGACGGATCTCCGACTTAATGACCGACGGATCTCGGATTCCAGGTCCGACGAATCTGGGATTCCGCGGTGGCAACGCCTAGACTTGAGCGGTGACCAGCTATCGCCCGCGCGTGGTCGACGCCGAGCTACGGGATCTCATGGGCTTCATGGGTGCAGTCCTCATCGACGGCCCGAAGGCCGTCGGAAAGACCGTCACGGCATCCCAGGTGGCGCAGACCGTGTTCCGGATGGAGGTCGACCGGGCCGCTCGTGCGGCGCTGGAGACGTTCCCCGACCAGCTGTTCGCATCCCCGACGCCGATCCTGTTCGACGAGTGGCAGGACACTCCGGACATCTGGAACCTCGTTCGGCGCGCGGTCGACGACCACAGCGAGAAGGGGCTGTACCTCCTCACCGGGTCGTCGCGGCCCCGTGACAACGCGCGCCTGCACTCCGGGGCAGGCCGGATCGCACGCCTGCGCATGCGACCGATGAGCCTGTTCGAGTCAGGCCACTCGACCGGCGCGGCGAGCTTGGCCGCGATCCTGGATGGCGTCGAGCCGAGCGGCCCTCCCGCCGCCTTGACCATTCCTGAGTTGATCGAGCGCATCGTCATCGGAGGTTGGCCCGAAACCATCGACTTGCCCGAACGGACTGCGCGAGCTTGGCTCGCCGCCTACAACCGCAACGTCGTCGAGGTCGACGTTCCCGCGCTGGGGCCACGCCGCAACCCCGGCAACCTCACCCGGCTGCTTGCATCGCTGGGTCGTGCGGTGGGCACTCCGCTGCGTAGGTCGGCGGTCGCGATCGAGGTCGGCGGCCAGAACGGCCCGATCGACGACAAGACCCTCACCAACTACCTCGACGCGCTGGACCGGCTCATGCTCACCGAGCCGCTGCCCGCCTGGCAGCCCCACATGCGTTCCCGTACTCGTCTCCGCACGACCCCGGTGCACCACTTCGTGGATCCGTCGATTGGGATTGCGGCGCTCGGCGTCGGAACAGCCGAGCTGCTCGCCGACCTGGAGGCCGTCGGATTCCACTTCGAGTCGCTCGGACTAAGGGACCTCCGCGTCTACAGCCAAGCACTCGGCGCAACGCTGTCCTCTTGGCGCGACACGCAACTGAACCAGGAGATCGACGCCATTCTCGAGCTCCCTAACGGTCGCTGGGCCGGATTCGAGTTCAAGCTCGGCGAGGCCCAGGCCGATACCGCAGCCGAGTCGCTGCTTCACATGGCGAGCAAGGTCGACAAGGAGCAGCACGGCGAGCCTGCCGCCCTCGTCGTCGTGACTGGTGGACGTTTCGCCTACCGGCGGCCGGACGGCGTCCTCGTCGTGCCGATCACGTCCTTGGGCCCGTAGCACGGAGAGTCAGGCACCGTCGCCCCTCCGTGCGATCCAGCCCCCGAAAGCCTTCGAAGAGTCCTCACCAGCCGGGGGTGAGGTCGGGGCCGGGTGGGCCGAGCCTTGGGGGTTCCCGGTGGGGGGCGATCGGTGTGTCGGCGGGCGGCCGGTTGGGTTTGAGTTGGGCGCGTCGGGTCTCGGAGGTCTGCTTGATGGTGGTCCAGCGGCTGGTGAGCTGGTCGGCGGCGTCGTGCCACTGGGGGTCGCTGGCGAGCCGGTTGGCTTGCTGGTCGAGCCAGCCGAGGAGGGGTTGCCGCATGCCTCGCAGCCATGGTCTGTCGTTGTCGGCGCCCCAGATGAGGTCTCCCGGCCGTGCAGCGTCGGCGAGGGCGTGCCACTGCCCGGGGGTGGCGAGGTCGGCGATGTGGCGGTCGTCGTTGACGAGGTCGATGACCGCCCGGATCGGGTCGGCTGCCCCGCGGGGCTGGGGTTCGGCGAGCCAGGCGTCTCGGAGTGCTTCGAGGTCGGCGCGACTGTAGGTCTGTTGGTATTCCACGCCGGGCAGCGGCATCAGGTCGAGGGTGAGTTGGTGCCGCTCGCCGCGCAGCCAGCCAAGTTGGGTTTCGGCGAGTTCGACCTCGCGGGAGAGCCGGCGGGAGGCTTCCTGCTGCCGTTGGGCGTTCTGGGTGAGTTCGGCGCGACGCGCACGCTGGCCGGTCTCGGCCTGCCGGGCGGCCCAGAGCGTGTCGCGGGCGGCAGTGAGGTCGCGCTCGCGGCTGCCGCGGTTGAACGGGTTCGCGTGCCTGAAACGGTCCTCCGCGGCCAGCACGGCTTCCTGGGCAGCCTTTGTGGCCTTCTCGGCCTGCCCGACCCCGCGCGTCGCACTGGCCACCTTGAGCGCTGCCTGTCGGTTGGCGTCGATGGCCTTGGCGAGCGTGCCTCGCAGCTGCTCCAGGCTGGCCTCCTGCTGGCCGGCGTCGACCGCCCGCTGGCGCTGGAGCCGGTCGAGGTAGGCGAGTGCCCGATCGAACAGGTGGGGATCGCGAACCTCGTCCGGCCAGTCGGCGTCCCGTGCGATCTGCTCGGCAGCCTCGGCGACCTGTCCGCCACCGATCGCGGGAACGTGACGGCTGGGCATGTCGACGAGGTCGCCCATCCGTTGCCGGTCGGCGGCTGCGGCCAGGTCGGCGGCACGCCATCCTGTATCGGCGCCCGGCTGGGACAAGATCGCCTCTACCTGGGCGCGCGCCAGGTTCGCGTCCCCATCGGTGGCGAGGATCGCGGCCTGGTTGGTGTAGCGGCCGCGGGTCGAGCCCACATAGAACGACGGACGATCCATCTGCTCGGCGACAAGCAGGACAGCCTCGTTAACCGTGACCCCCTGGGCGCCGTACCCGGTCACCGCATACGCCAGCTGCAGCTGCTCGCGCGCCGCACCGACCGATAGGTGCACCTCGCGGCGGCCGTCGAGGCTGATCAGGTACGCCCCGGCATCATCCAGGGCGTCGACCCGCCAGCGTTCCCGGTTCGCATATCGGTGGCCGGCCTCGTCGACGCCGTTGACCCGGGTCGCGACGATGTCGCCTTCGCTGATCGTCTCGGAGGCCCACTCCCCCCGCGGTGCAGTGGCGATCGTGTCACCGGTCACGATCCCGACCGCGCGTAGCCGGTCGGCGATCAGCCCGTTGAGCTGCTGCACGTCCGCATTGGTGCCGGCGATCACCAACCCCGTGCCGGCATGAGTCCGCTCGGCCCACTCCTGCGTGATCGCCGTCTGACGTTCGGCCTCGGAGGCGTACACCGTCGCGCGATCCATCACCCGCGCGGCGGTCGCTTCGGGGTCGGTTCCGCTCCGGATCGCGATGCTGTGCGCCGCATAGGCCTCATCCCGGGCGCCGTCTGCGGTCCGGAAGCGGTGGACGTCGCTGGCATTCTCGAGCAGGGCCACGCGGTCGGGCTGCGCGGCACCCTTGGCGATCTCCATGACACCGCCCACGCCGACCGCGGAGAACTGGAACGAGTCACCTTGGACCCGGACCTGCCAGCCGCACGCGGCGGCGAGGGTGACCAGCGCCCGGGCGGCGTCCTGGGACACCATGCCAGCTTCGTCGATCACGAGCCTGCTGCCGGGCGGCAGCGGCTCCCGCGGCCGTTTGTGGGACTCGGCCCACACCCAGCTCCCGGCCGTGTTCTTGTCCCAGCCGTACCGTCCCAACAGCGAGTCCACCGTGGACGCCTCCACGCCAGCCCCCGCAGCAACGAGGGCCGCCGCCCCCGTGGGAGCGACCACGGCGACCCGGCGGCCCGCCCCGGATGCCTCCTCGAGGTAGGCCGCCAGGCTGGTCGTCTTCCCCACACCGGCGGCGCCCTCGACCACACTCAACCGGCCATCGTGAGCCAGGACGGCCAGCCCGGCGCGCAGCTCGTTCTCCCGCTCCGCGACCGCAGGGCTGGTCCACCACTTCACTGCCGTCGATGGCCTGCCGACGGCAACACTCGGCAACAGCCGGGACTCCCCCAACGCCCGGGCCACCACATCCGCAGCCAGCTCGTCGACCGCGGCACGATCTCCCCGCACCCGGCCCTCGACGGCCATGATCGCTGCCGCTTCCAGGTCGGCCCGCGACCACGCCGACCGCCTCAGACCCTGCGTCTCTACCAACTGAGCCGCCAGCGCGTCCCGGTCGAACTCGGCCACACTGACCCGCCTGTCGACGACACTCCCCGGGACGGGTTCAGTGATCCCGTGCTCGACCATCAACTCGCCGATCCGAGCAGCCCACACCGCTAGCTCTTCATCCAAAGCACCAGGCTCGCCCTTGTAGGGTCGTTGCTTCTCCCACGCCAGCACGCCCCACTTCCGCAAAATCCTTGCGGTCGGCTCCTGCCCTGGATGCTCCACCCGCCACGCGGCCTCGATCACCGCCAGGTTCCGCTCCACCTGGGCCGCCCGCCGGCTCATCGCCTCCACCACCGGTCGCAACCGTTCGATCCGCCCCAACTCGTCGACCTCATAGCCGAGCCGGGCGAACTCCGGCCGCAGCGCGCGCAACTGCTCGCGATGGAAGATCGCCTGCACGGCCACATTCAGGTTTCTCGCCCCCAAGGAGTCCAGCGCCCGCCACTTCCCCGCCGCCCACACCCTCGCCGAGATCTCCATGTGCCGATGGAAATGCGGATCACCTGCCCGGGACGAGAAATGCTGCACCGACGCGATCTCGATCCGCTCCACCGGCACCCGCACCACCCGGCCGGCTTGCTTCACCTGCACCGTCCCGTTCTCCCACAAGTACCCCAACACGGCCCGCTCGGCGTTCACCTGGCCCCGCAACAGCGCGGCCTGCACGCCCGGGTCGAGAACGGCGAGGATGCTCCACTCCTTCGGCCCGTTCACTAGGAAGTCCACCGCCGCGACGTGCTCCGGATCCACCCGCTGCGCCCACCGGGACGCGCCGGTCTCGGGATCCAGACCGGCCATGAACCGGCCGAACTCCTCCGCCGTCAGCTGCCGCTCGACCAACTTCCCGTCGGCACCAATACCGCGCCAGGTCACCACCGCGTGCCCATGCTCTGAGAAGTACTCGTCCGGGCTCGAATGGCTGCACTCGGACAGGTACTTCACGTACCCGGCGGCGCCCGCCGCCCGCACGATGCCCATGCCCGTGATAGCCACATCCCAATAGTACATTGCGTACGCTTCAAGGAATAGGGATAGGGTCGATGCCTTAGGGGCGGCTGGGAGTAGCGTCCGGGGTTTAAGCGGACCCGGCCAGGCACTGCTGGCGTAGGGGTTGGTGGACTGCAGCAGGCAGGGATGGAGCATTGGCTCCGGACGCCCGGGATCATGAGGATCGCCCGCGCGTCCGCGAGGGCCAACTGGACCTCCTACCGACGGCCCCCAATGTCACTCTCGTAGCCGAATGGCGGATGTTTCGAGGAAGGGAATCGAGAGCCTGCTGCAACCCCCGGGAGTGAATCCCGTGACCAGACCTGTCGTCTGACGGACGAACCCCTGCCATGGGAGAGGCGCCCGGCGGCGGTTCTGGTCATTCGGGCGCGCGATGGGCAGCGTGTTGCTACTCTCAGCCATCCGAACCGGAGGTTGAGCGTGCCGCCGATCCGCACTGTTGCGTGTGTTCTTCTGTCGGTGTTCCTTTGGGTAGCCAGTGCTCCGCTGGTGGCTGCCGCCGATCCGTCATTTCTGGTGAGGTGTCGGGCAATTCGGCGGCCTCGCGTACGGCCGTCGATGCGCTGCGTAACAGTTGGGCGACGGCGGTAGCCGCCGCTGGCTACACAGCCCCAGAGCCCGACGGTCCTGAACACGCCCAGCACCTCAGCTGTGACCGGGGTGATCGGCACGACGGCGGCCGGTACGACGGTGAGCGTTCAGCGGACGCAGTATTCGGCCAGCCTGGACCGCGCCGGTGTTCGCCGCGGTTTCATCGAACCCGGGGACGGCGGCCTGCACCAACAATGGGTTGTCCATGCAGGGGAGTTCGCCCCGTCCCGCTTCCCTTGTCGGAAACGCGGCCTGCTCGAACGGGAACGACACTGTGTTCACCGAGTCCGGCGGGGCAGGGGAGTCGACCACGCGGGACGCGGTGACTTTCACTTTCAGCCGCCCTGTCTGGGCGTTCGGGGCTTGGTTCGGCGACCTGGAGACCCGCACCGACGGGCTGGGCGTACCGGCGATCGTCCAACTGCTCGACGACAAGGGGGCGGGGCTGGATCAGTTCCAGGTGGACCCGGTCGGCGCGACGCGGTCGCTGTGCTCGAACGCGGTGTCTGCCTGCGGCAACAACACCACCCGTGGGTCGGGTTCACCGGCGTGCTTGCGAGTTCGATGGTGGTCATCGTCGGCGACGAGGACGCTGCTGGAACCGCGCTCGATGAAGGCATGGGGTTCATGGGCGCCAATCCCGTCGACGTCACGCCGAGGCTCACGCTGACGATCAGCACGTCTCCGATCGGGCCGGTCAATGCGGGCACGGTTGTCGACGTGCCGGTGACCGTAACCAACCCCGGCGACGTCACGGTGGCATCCCTGGCAGGCGTGAACTGTGGCGCCAGCACAATCGCTGCGGGAGCAACCCGGTCCTGCACCGTGCCGCACACAGTGACCCAGACCGAACTCGACGCCGGCGGCTTCGACCTCACCGCTACGGTCCACGGCGACTGGACCGGACTGGCCGCTTCCGCCACCGACACCGAACACGTGCCCCTGGTTCGAGCTACCGCGTTCTCGGTGGGGTTGGTGACTGATGTTGCCAGCTTCGACACGGTCGGGGCGGTCATCACCTATACCGCGACGGTGACCAACACCGGCAATGAGGCGGGCCGGCCGGACGCGGTCACCGTTCCTGGAGTGACACTGTCCTGCGTCCCGGCCGGGAACGTGCCGCCCGCAGCCACGATCAGCTGTACCGGCACCCTGACCACCACCAGCGGTGCCGACGTAGCCCGTACCGCCACCGTCACCTGGAGCACCAACACCGCCGACAGCAACCCGGTCACCGTCACCTGGAGCGGATCCGTAGGACCACCAGGTCCGTCGCCGGGGCCGGGAACAAAGGCGGACGCGCTCGCCTCGACCGGTGGCGGCGCGCTTGGCCTTTCGTTCATTGGAGCGATGATCTTGGGCCTAGGAGTCATGGTGCGGAGACTCGCGAATCGGAACCGGCAGCGACCCTAGAGCAGGACCTGGTCAATCGCAGCACTCGGGAAGGGCTGAAAGCAGACCTCAGCGTTGTGCGGACGAACGTACTCTTCCGCGCTCAGCGCGGTCGATGCCCCCTGTACTTAACGCGTCTCGCCCTCAGCGGGATCGCTCAATCCAGACCCCGGGCTGCGGGGTGAACCGTCTGATGGATGCTGCTGTCAGTCAGCCCACTTGGGCCCTTCAGTCGTATCGGGATTCCTGGTTCTTCGAGGCTAGGGCGACGACCGCCTGCATCCGTTCCTGCCGGGACGTCAAGCGTCTGGCCGAGATCACCCAGTACAGGTACTCCTTCCTCGCGGAGGCTGGGAACCCGGCGAAGTTGCGCTCGGCGTCCTGATCTGCGGCGAGGGCCGAGGCGAGATCATCAGGGATGGCCAAGTCCTCCACCAGGTCGAGTCGCGTCCATGATCCGTTCGCCTTCGCTGCCTCGATTGCCGCAAGACCGGCGGACGTCATCAGGCCGGCCTGGGTCAGGGCCGCCACCCGCTGCTTGTTGAGCTTCGACCAGTCGCTGCTCGGTCGTCGCCGGGGGAAGAGCCGTAGGTAGCGTGCCTCGTCGTGGTCTCAACCTCCGGGTGCTCCGCGACACCACGCACCGTCGGGCAACTACAACACCGTCACCCGCGACCGATATTCAGAGTCCCAGATCCAGGGATCAAACTCCGGCTCCAGGAACCTGATCAGCTGCTGAACCGGGCGGTTGATAAGTCGGCGGCCACGTCCCCAACCCTGGGGACACGAAGAACCACGACCTGACCTGTGGGCGGCTCAACCGCTGAACGTCCTGGCCGACTGCTGCACCACGACGTGATCTGGCTTCGCGACCGAGCACATTATCGTCAGCCAGCAGGTCAGCGCTGGCAGCTTCAATTCTTGGGTGTGTGCCGAGTCGAGCCGCCCCCTGCATGCGCACCACTCAGCCGTGTTCAACAAAGTTGGTGAGTTCCACGCCCTGAGGAAGGATCGACCGGGGCGTGCCGCAGTCGCGGAACCAAACGATCCAAGGTTCAGCCGGCCAGCCGGCAAGGTCATCTCGCACGGGTGGGGCTAGGTTCGCCGGGCCGCTGGCAGCGGTCTCTGGACCCCTCCACTACGAGACCTGCCGCCAGCACACAACTCGATTTCGCCGGCGCCTCCCCAAGATCGGCGTGAGTCGCGCTTCCGGGAGTGGCAGGCCCGGAAGGGGCCACGTCCAACTCTACGAACAGGGCACCCCCCAGACACAGACCCCAAACGGATGACCAGCACTCCAGCACTTGCCCAAGACGCGGTTGGCGGGAAGCCGACCGAACCCGACCTCGCTCGAACCCGCACATCCAACATGGGGTGCGTGGCGCTCCGGCGACACCGGCCCGAGGAGGGTTCCTCGCTGGGCAGCGGCCACGGACTCGAGCCGGGCGGCGGCTCTGCCACAGAGGGCAGCGTAAGGCCAAGGCACTGCGCTGTCGGTTGCTCACCCGGGGACTCATCCGGTCTGCGACCAGTCGCTATCCTGATTGACGATCCCGTTGAAGGCCTACCCCAGCCTCACCCCCTGACGGCCCGCTCGTGGATCTTCGAGCCTGCCCGCACGACCCCTCCGCGCGGGCAGGCTCCCTTTGCGCCAGACGAGACGGACGGGCCTCCGTTGATGGAACCGGGGGCGCGCCCCCCGGCTTTCAGCCCAGCCCGGTGTTCAGCACAATGCGGAACCTCTCCTGGTGCAGGGATGGTTCAATGCCCCAAGGCAACAAGGTTCACGAGATCCCTGTGGCAGGGGCGTCAGCCTGAACCTGTCAATGGACCGCGGCAGCCCTCAGGTGAACGAATCTGGTCCGCCAATTCATCGTCACCGAGTGGTCAGCACCGAGCCAATCGGGAAACTCAGCCATTCCCCGCAGCGCAAAAAGGGGGCACCGATCGGGTGGACCCGGCCGGGCCTCACCGCCATGGGACCCAGCCGGGCGGCATAGCCATTCACCGGTCCGTGCCACCCCCAGTTCAGTGGCTCCACGGCGTTGTCGATGAATGACCAGCAGACGGAGCCTACAAGCCGGATCACACCGCACGGGGCAATATGCAAGGTCGTTCACCCACGACGAGCGAGGTGCTCAGGCCAACCATTGCCAAGAGCCAAACGGACAGTGAACTCAATGAAACGGAAGGCTTCTTGTCGTGGTTGAGTGTTGGCCGCTACCGGTAACTCTGGCAGCTGGACTGCTTGGTGGCGCCACAACGCCCTGGCTATGGCGCCACCACACAGCCTCTCTGCAGACACGCGGGAAGGCCAACTCCCCCACAATCACCGGACCAGCGAAATTGTTGACCAAGTCCTGTACCAAAAGGTGCCGGACGGGAGATCCTTCGGCCGCTGCGAGAGACACTTACTTCAGGCGGTCGTGTCCGCTCTTCGTTTGCGCCCCACCCCAGGCATACAGGGACGAGGTCCAAACGCGCGCCGCTGTCTGTTGGAAGCGAGACAGGGAGCACAAAGAGATGGGCAACGACGCCCACATTCAAGACCGAGTCAGCGTGAACAGCGTCCGGTTCATCCGCCCCCATGACGACCCCGACGGCGAACTACGAGACTTCGAAGCCGCCATCGAAGCAACCACAGAAACCGGCGACGAAAGCTTGATGATCGGCGGGATCAGCGGCTGCCTGAGCTGGTCGGCATGGCTGACCGATATGAGCGACAACAGCAGCACCGTCGGCAGCTTCGCAGAAATCATCGCCGCCGCCGTCGAGATCGGCAACACGATCCCCACCGGGCCCGAGACAACAATCCAGGCCGCTCTCATCATCACGAGCTTCTGGCTCGAACCCCAATGGCGAGGCAACCACCTCAGCCGACGGATCTTCGACCAACTCATCGACCTGCTCCTCCTCACACCCGAATGCACCCTGGTGATCACCTACCTGGAGCCCCAGCCCAACCCGACCAACACCCCGGCCACCGCCGCGCACCACGAAACGGCACACACGCTCCAAGACGCATACCGGCAAGCCGGCTTCGAACAATGGCGCCACAGCAACGCCTGGTGGATCCGCCCAAAGAACCCCCCCTGGCAGCCCTAACCCAATGATTTGGAGCACCCAGAAGCGGCCGATTCGTGGGAATCGAACGGTAGGTGACCGAAGGTTGCCACCCGCTGACCATCAGCCACCCCTAGGACTGAACGGCGTGACACCATGCAGGAGTCGGCCAGCCCATGAGTGAACATGAACCGCCGCATTTCCCTTGCCCTCACTGTGGCCATCACGCTCGGAATAGGGGTCCTCGGTCCGACGCTGCCCGCCCACCATGAAGGCTGCCTCCTCCCACGACAAGCATTCAAAAGGGGGCGTTCTCCGCGGCGACGCGCTGGATCCAATACTGGAACGTGCAGGAGTGGGAAGGCGCGGTACAACCGGGTCGTCGTTGAGCAGCAGATGCACAAGTATTACCAGGATGGCCGCTGGCGCTGGTGCCTAACGCAGGCCGGGATCGACGGAGTCCTGGTATACGCCGCCGGGTAGCTATCTCGCCCGATCACGGTCATGACCTTCTTGGAGGCGCTCAGCCCGTCTGAGCTGGACAAAGACATCCCGCCGTGCGTTGGACCGGGGCCGATCGCGGGTGTACACGTCGTCTTGCGATGCCTCCAGTTGCGGAGTCCCACAGATGTCCTGCCTCATGGCCGCAGCGAGCAAATGGAGGCCTCCCGACTGGGCCGCGCGACCTCTTCTTTGGCGCCGTGGACGACCGCCTCAAGCTCCCGACTGAGGGCGCGGAACGCCTCGCTACCGCGTCCCTCAGCCCCGCTTCGGTAGCCTTCGTCGGACGTCGGGCGTCGTGCTGGGACCCAGCTTCCAGGGCGCAACCCATGGCAGGCCGTCGCGGATGTGGCGGACGCCATCTTCCAATTTCGAGTAGCGGCCCTCGAGGACTCTCCGCGCCAGTTTGCGGTCGCTCGTGTCGGAGTTGTGCCACAGGGCCGTGAAGAGGGCGTCGACCCGGACGCGTGCCTGGTCGCAGAAGGCGTCCGCGAGTTCGACGCCGGTCGGGTCGGTTACGGTCTCGGCCTTTGCCCGGACGCAACACGCCGTCATCGCGAACAACTCGACGCCGATGTCGACCGCGCGGCCCAGGAAAGCCTGCCGTCGCTCCAATCCACCCTGCCAGCGGGCCATCCCGGCAAAAATGGACACCGCCAGCCTGCGGCAAGACCGCTCGACGAAGCGGACGTGTTCGGCCAGCGGGCCGAACTCCCGGTACGCCCCGGGCATGAATCCGGCACCGACCGCCAGGGTGGGCAGCCAGCCGGCGTAGAAACCGAGCGCCTTGGCGATGGCCTCGGCCTTTGCGCGCGTGGAGGTGTCTGGGTCGATGATGTCGCCTGCCACGTGGAGGTGGGTGTCGACGGCCTCCCGCGCGATCAGCAGGTGCATGATCTCGGTCGAGCCCTCGAAGATCCGGTTGATGCGCATGTCGCGAAGGATCTGCTCCACCTCGGCCGGACGCTCACCCCGGGCCTCCAACGAATCGGCGGTCTCGTAGCCGCGTCCGCCGCGGATCTGGGTCAACTCGTCGGCTACCTTCCACGCCATCTCGGAGGCGTACAGCTTCACCAGTGCGGCCTCGATGCGGATGTCGTTGGTTTCGTCGTCGGCGAGCATGCAGCACAGGTCGAGCATCGATTCCAGGGCGTATGTGGTGCCGGCGATAAACGCGATCTTTGTTGCGACCGCCTCGTGGGCGCCGACGGCGCGCCCCCACTGGACGCGCTCAGCCGACCATCCGCGGGCCACGTTCAAGCACCACTTGGATCCTGCCACGCACATCGCCGGCAGCGAGAGGCGTCCGGTGTTCAGGGTGGCAAGTGCGATCTTCAGGCCGCGCCCAACGCCCATCAGGACGTTCTCGGCCGGCACCCGGACACCGTTGAACCGAATGACGGCGTTCTCGATGCCGCGCAGCCCCAGGAACGAGTTGCGGGCCTCGACTGTGATGCCGGGAGAGTCGGCCTCGACCACGAACGCCGTGATGCCGCCCGGGTTGCTGTCGGTTGCGGCCACCCGCGCCATCACCACGAACAGGCCGGCGATCGTGCCGTTCGTGGCCCACAGCTTGATGCCATCGAGAACATAGCCTTGACCCTCGGGCGTCGCCGACGTAGCCAAGCGGGCCGGGTCGGAGCCGACATCAGGCTCGGTGAGCAGGAACGCCGACACCTCGCCGGCCGCGAGGCGGGGCAGGAAGCGCTTCTTCTGCTCCTCGGTGCCGAACATCTTCACCGGCTGGGGGACGCCGATCGACTGGTGGGCGCTTAGCAAGGCACCCAGCGACGGGTTGGCGGAGGAGATGAGCGTCAGTGCCTTGTTGTAGTACAAGTGCGACAAGCCCTGGCCCCCGTAGGCCTCGGGGATCTTCATGCCGAAAGCGCCCAGATCAGCCAGCTCGCCGAACAGTTCGTCGTAGATGCGGGCCTCGCGCTCGATGCGGCGCCCGTCGATGCGCTCGGTGAGCTCCGCGGCGCGGGCGAGGAACGCCTCGCCCTTGGCCCGAGCCTCCGGCGACGGGGTCGGCCAGGGATCGACAAGGTCGAGGCGGAGGCGCCCGAGGAACAACTCCTTGCCAAAGCTCGGTTTGGTCCACTCGGTCTGACGGGCCGCTTCGGCTACCCCGCGCGCCTCGCGCTCCGTTGGGCCCTGCGTGGTCGGTCGGGCGTGTTCCTTCTGTGCAGTCACAGTGCCTCCCGGCGTCCACAACTCCCCCACCATTGGGATCTTCCTACGCTATCCCTCCGCCCCACGCCGCAGAAGGGTCCGGACGCCGCAGCCGGTGGTTGTGGGCGACGCCAACTCCGAGAATTGGGCGCCTGAAGTGGGGCAAGGCGCGAATCTGCTCCACCAGACGCACACTGGGCCACAGCCCGAAATCTGGCCTCACCCGGCCATCGAGCCCCGCACGGCCCGGGAGTCCGGGTCGGCCAGCGGGAGTGCGCACCGACTGCAGCAGCACGGGGCTAGCCATCTGTCGCCAGGCGATGGCGACCACAATGGTGGGCAGGCCCGGTGGCGTAACCGGAAGACCAGCCGTCTCCAACCGTGCGGCAAGGCGGGCGGCACCATCCACCCGAGACTGTCCACCAGTAGCCCCCAGTTCAGGTCCTGCCTGCCCCGACGGCACCCAGCCGCTGGAGGACATCGCTGCCACCACCATCGGGGTCGGGATCCCAGGTATCCAGACGCGGTCGGCTGACGCACCACGATCAGCGAGTTCTGGCTTGAACGAAGACGCTCCGCCACACATGTCTCGTCATGGCGACAAACACGATTCCCCAGGCAGCCGAGGCCACCCAGAGTTCAGCGCTGCCAATCATGCCGACCAGCGGCAGTTCGTCTGCTTGGCCGAGGTAGATCCCGGCTACGGCGTACATGCCGAGCGGGAAGATGATGCTCCACAATGTGGATTCGTAACGAAGTGGGACTCGCCGCACGATGTGGCGCCACCATCCAGCGGCGACCAGAACCGGGATCAACCATGTCGCGAATGCCCAGAACACCACTGTCAGGCCCGCAATGAGTTCTCGAGTCGCGTTCACCATCGGTGCGTCCGCCATCTCAACGACGCGTGCTCCCGCGAGGACCGTGATCGCCAGTGCTCCCATAGCGACCCAGTAGGGCGGAGTCAGCTCCTCTGGTCCGAACCGATAGAGCATCAACCGCAACGAGACGAATACGGCCACAGCCGCGTACAGGAAGACCCCGACCGACCACGACATGACCGCAAGAAGGGCCAGCTCCCGACGTCCGGTCTCAAAGAGGGGCTCGATCGTGGCGGCGGCAATGGCGACCGACTGGCTCGCGACGACCCAGATGAACCAGGTTCCGTTCGCGGCCGCCACGATCGGCCGCTCCTCCTGCCCCAGAGCTGCCGTCCACGGCACGACGTAGCCGAGCACAAGCCAGACAATGCCGGAAACCAGAAGCGACAGCGCGGTCGCCGAGTAATATCCGTCGGCGCCGAGGCGCACACCAAGCACGTTGGTCGCGGCGACGAACGTGAAGAATCCGAAACCCCGTCGTGGATCGTTGAAGTCGTCTTTGAACGCCTGTCGGTGGGCGACGAAGCGCCACACCGTGAGGGATAGGAGTGCGACGAACGCGACGGCAGAGATCACCAGCAAGACCCAAGAGATCGCGAAGAATCCCTCGAGCCTCATACCGATGGAGATGATGCCGGTGGCCATGACAAGAGCGAAGTAGCCGGGTGTCAGGCTCTCCAGGGCTCGGTGCACTCGCTCGTTCAGTTCTGAGGTCACGCGTCGCAGGCTACTGGTCGCGCGTGAAAGGCGTCTTCACTGGCAACCCGCCCGTACTCGATCACGGCGCGGACGATGCCGGCGATGCTGTGGATCATGCTGCCTGCGGCCCAGATCCGGATCAGCAGGCCGACCTCGGTGTAGTGCTGCACCGGGGTCGGGGGCCTGATCGCGGTGTCGGCGCATCCCAGGGGTACACTCCGGCGTAGCCGGTGTGCACGGCCTTCACCCGAGCAACTGCAGCCGGCGGCAACGGCAGGCCAGCATGCTCCTGGCCCCATCGGGCTGGCTGCGGATGAACAGCGACAGCATGAAGGTCCCGATGTCGAGGACCACCCAGCGGACGACCTCCAGCTACTGAGCGGCCGAAGGTGCAGGTATTCGGTCAGCGGGTCTTCGTCCGCAGCCCCGGGCGACGAACTCCGCGGGACGGGACAGCGCGGCCCTGACCGTGATATCGACCGGGATGCCGGTCGCCCTGCAACGGCAAGGTCCGAATCGGATCGACCCGGGGCACTGCACTCCCCTGCGTCGTCGGCTCATCTCTACGCTCGTTCGGTGAGGATAATGGCCCACCGTCGGGCATCGGCGGGGGTGTCGAGGTCGTCGACGATGGCGGGGCCGGGATCGATTCCGAGGAGGCTCAGCGGGCCCAGTAGCCGATGCAGCGCAGTCAGTGGCGGGTCGCCTCGGTCAGACAGCCTGGCCGCGAGGGCAGCGGTGCGGTAGCAGCCGAGGAGCCACTGGTTGCGGCCGTCTGGATCGAGTAGGCAGGCGCCGTCGTGCTCGGGTCCGGGGGCGGCCGTCACCAACTGGGCAACGGCCGCTTCAGCGTCGGGCAGGTCACACGCCAACAGCAGCGTCCACTCCGCTGGGTCCGTCAGACATAACAGCCCGGCGGCGAGCCCTGCCACTGGGCCACCGAAGATCGGTTCCTCGCAGGTACGCAGCACACCTTCGGGGACCTCGACATCGCCGACGACCACGATCCGGTTGGCGCCTCTGGCGGCGGCGAGCGCGATGTCCAGCATCCGGTGTCCGGCAACCTGGAGATCGGGCTTGCTGGGCGCACCCAGGCGCGCACCTCGGCCACCAGCAAGGATGATCGCGTCGTAGCCGGTGATCACAGCATCCTCACCGTCACTCGGTCGCACGGCGCAACCTCTGTGACGTCCTCCGCGACGATCGCGATCGCGTCCGCCGCAGCGAGCGAGGTGACCATGTGGGAGGCGGAGCCGCCCGAGTGAGCGGGTCGAGCCAAGAGGCGTCCATCAGAGTCGGACGAAAGCCGCACCGGCTGTAGCTGTTGCCGGCCAGCTGGCGAGCTCCAGCCAGTGGCAGCGACGGCCGACAGGTCGCTCCTCCGCGCGGTGCTCTGGATCCGGTCGAGCAGGGGTCGTACCAACACCTCGTAGGAGAGGGCCGCCGACAGCGGGTTGCCCGGCAGCGCAACGATGGGCGTGCCGCCTGGCCACAGTCCCCAGCCTTGCGGTTTACCTGGCTGCATTCGAACGTGGCGGAACGTTCCGTCGGCGTGCGCGGTGAGCACGTCGCGCACGACGTCATAGGCGCCTACGGACACGCCCCCTGTCAGGATCACCAGATCGGCGGCTGATGCGCTGCGGTCCAGCCACTCGACGAGATCCTCGGCCCGGTCACGCAGTGGCGGTCGGGTCAGGACCTGGGCGCCGTCCCTCGCCAACGCGGCGGCGAGCACGACCGAGTTCGACTCATAGATCTGGCCGCGTGCCAGCGGGGACCCGTCCGCGACCAACTCGTCACCGGTCGCCGCCACAAGCACCACCGGACGCGGCCTGACTCCAACATGGGTATGGCCGGCAGCTGCCAGCGCGCCCAGGAGCGCGGGGGTGAGCCGGTCGCCCGCAGCAGCCACCAGGTCGCCGACCTTGATGTCCTCCGCCATACCCCGCACGTGGACACCCGGTCTGGCTGGCGCGAGCCTGACTTGCACCCATTCGGTCCCGCCGTCGGTGTGCTCTACGGGGACAACAGTGTCCGCGAAGGTAGGGAGAGGCGCCCCGGTCATGATGCGGACGCACTCTCCGGCCCCCGCGGCCGGATCAGCCGGGCTGCCCGCCGGCACGTCACCGACGACCCTCAAGACCACCGGCGCGCTCGAAACGTCGATGAAACGCACGGCGTAGCCATCCATCGCAGAATTGGTGAACGTCGGGATATTCACCTGACTGCTGATTGGCGCAGCCACGACACGTCCGAGCGCCTCGGCCAGACGCAGCGCGACAGTCCGGTCGTCGGGCCGCACCAAGTGGAGGAGTTCTGCCGTGTACTCCTCGACGCTCAGCGACTCCCGCGGGGCAGCGATCACGAAGCCGGATCCTTGGCGGCAAGGCGGATGATGCACAGTTCTGGAGTGACGTAGGGCTCGAGCGCGTCAATCTTCCACGGGTCGCCTTCCTGCAGGAGGCCGCGGACGAGGCCCAGGTGCAGCCGACATATCGTGTCTGGATCCTCACCGGCCAGCGCGGCGTAAGGGCAGGGCGTGAGTTCGATGGACGGGGGTGGGCCGTCCACCAGTACGGGTTGGTATCCCATCCTGGCGAGGCAATCGATCAGCCGGGGCAGCGCAGCGGCCGGCTCTGGGGACTGTCCGGCGAGCAGCTCGGCCCCCCACGCCTTGCCGGCGGCTTCTGCACGGTTTCCGCGGTCTTCCATTGGCCCGGCGTAGTGCCGCACCATCACAGCGGCCAGGTCCTCGAAGGGCTGCCGGTTCGGGGCTGGCTCGGCCCGATAGAGCACGCGGGGCCGGCCTGCCTTTTGCCGGCGCTCCGACTCCCGGTGCACGAGCCCGACGCCGATAAGGGCCTCAAGGTGAAACCGTGCGGTGTTCTCGTGCAGGCCGACGGCAGTGGCGATGGTTGCGACCGGCTCGGCAGCACCCGTGCTGCGCAGGTGCTCCAGCACCTCTGCCCTGCTCGGACCGAACCCGCGAACTCGCGGGGTGGTCTCGGATGTCATGCTTGCTCCTTTTACGTGCCGCCCGCCGCCTGGGAGGTATCTACTAGAAAATCGTAACTATCCCGCACTACGGTTATGGCGAAACCGCCAACTTCGTGCTGAAAGTCGCCTGTGCCCACTGTTCTGAGCCCCCCGGGGACGCTTGCCGACGCGCACGGACGCGTCGCCAGAGACTTGCGGGTGTCGCTGACGGACCGGTGCAACCTGCGTTGCACGTACTGCATGCCCGCCGACGGGCTGGCCTGGTTGCCCAGCCCGACGGTGCTCAGCGACGCCGAAGTGGTGCGCATGGTCAGCGTGGCGGTGGGTCTGCTGGGGGTCCGAAAGATCCGGTTCACCGGCGGCGAGCCACTGCTACGACGCGGCCTCGCCGACATCATCGCCGGCGCGGCAGCCCTGCGGACCGATGAGGGTGTGGCGCCGGAGCTGTCCCTGACGACCAACGGGATCGGCCTGGACCACCGGGTGGCCGAGCTGGCCGCTGCCGGGCTCACCCGGGTGAACATCTCCCTGGACTCGCTCGACAGGCAGCGGTACACCACCCTTGCCCGCCGTGACCGGCTCGACGAGGTGCTGGCAGGGCTGGCTGCAGCCGACGCAGCCGGGCTGCGCCCTGTGAAGGTCAACGCCGTCGTGATGCGCGGGGTGAACGAGGCCGACGTCGTGCCGCTGGCCGAGTTCTGCCTGGAGCGGGGCTACCGGTTGCGGTTCATCGAGCAGATGCCGATCGGGCCGCAGCACGGCTGGGACCGGGCATCGATGGTGCCGGCGGGCGAGATCCTCGAACTTCTCGGCGGCCACTTCACCCTCTCCCCCAAGGCCGGCCGGGGGTCGGCCCCGGCGGAGGAATGGCTGGTCGCAGAAGGTGACTGCCACCCTTCCGGCACGGTCGGGGTGATCGCCTCGGTCACCGCCCCGTTCTGCGCGGCGTGCGACCGCACCCGGCTCACCGCAGACGGCCAGGTGCGCACCTGCCTGTTCAGCCTCACAGAGACCGACCTGCGCACCCCGCTCCGCGCCGGCGCCACCGACCAGGACCTGGCAGAGCTGTGGATCGGCGCACACCACGGCAAGTGGGCCGGACACAGCATCGGAAGAGCCGACTTCCGCCAACCCGACCGAACCATGAGCGCGATCGGAGGCTGACATGGTCATCACCTACTACGCCGGAGCCGCCGACGCTGCCGGTGCACCCGGCGCAGACCTGGACGCCGGCGACCTCACAGCTGCCCAGCCCGCCGAGCTCCTCGGTCGCGACAACGCCAGCCTCGCAAAGGTGCTGCCCCGCTGCACCCTGCTCGTTGGCGGCACCGCCGTCCGCGACCCGGGCACCCTGATCCTGGCCGATGCTCGGATGGACGTCCTACCGCCCTTCGCTGTTGGCTGAGGCTGCCGCCGCCAGGCGATCCATCGAATTTCCCATCTTTTCGTAGCAATCGGCTCGCGCGCCTCGATCCGTCGTTAGCATGTCGCCATGAGCACCCCGCCAGCCCAACTGGACGGTCCCGCTGCCCGTGCGCTGTTGAAGCTGGGCAGGTACTTCACCAAGTGGGACGAGACCGATGACGGCCGAGCCGTCTTCCGTGAGGGCGGCCGCGCCGGCGACGTGTTCTACCGGGACCGTTGGAGCCACGACAAGGTGGTTCGCTCCACACACGGCGTCAACTGCACCGGTTCCTGCTCGTGGAAGGTCTACGTCAAGGACGGGATCATCACTTGGGAGTCCCAGCAGACCGACTACCCGACCACCGGACCGAACAGCCCCGAGTACGAACCCCGCGGGTGCCCCCGCGGCGCGGCTTTCTCCTGGTACACCTACTCCCCCACCCGGGTGCGCTACCCCTACGGTCGCGGCGTCCTGATGGAGGCCTACCGGGAGGCCAAGGCCCGCCTCGGCGACCCGGTCGCCGCCTTCGCGGAGATCTCGGGGGACCCCGAAACCCGTAAGCGTTACCAGCGGGCCCGCGGCAAGGGCGGACTGGTGCGCATCTCCTGGGCAGAGGCCATCGAGATCTCCGCCGCCTCCTATGTGAACACGATCAAGACCTACGGGCCCGACCGCTGCGTGTCTTTCTCGCCGATCCCTGCGATGTCGATGGTGTCGCACGCGATCGGCACCCGCTTCAACCACCTCATCGGTGGCGCGATGACCAGCTTCTACGACTGGTACGCCGACCTGCCGGTGGCCAGCCCGCAGGTGTTCGGCGACCAGACCGACGTGCCGGAGTCCGGCGACTGGTGGGATTCGACCTACTTGATGATGTGGGGCTCCAACGTGCCCGTCACCCGCACCCCGGATGCCCACTGGATGGCCGAGGTGCGCTACCGCGGCACCAAGGTGGTCACGGTCGCCCCTGACTATGCCGACAACGTCAAGTTCGCCGATGAGTGGCTGCCGGCCCAGGCCGGCACCGACGGCGCTCTGGCGATGGCGATGGGCCATGTGGTGCTGAAGGAGAACTTCGTCGACCGGCAGGTGCCGTACTTCACTTCCTACGTGAAGCAGTACACCGACCTGTCCATGCTGGTCACCCTCGTCGACCACCCCGACGGCCACGGGCTGACCGCCGCCAAGTTCCTTACCGCCGCCAACCTTGGCCAGGCGGTTCCGGATGCCGACTTCAAGACGGTGCTGTGGGACACCGTCACCGGCGCCCCGGCGGTGCCGAACGGCTCCATGGGGTTCCGCTACAACGATGACGGTGCGGGCAAGTGGAACCTTGACCTGGGCGACCTCGACCCTGCGCTCAGCCTGGTCGACCTGCCTGGGGCTGAGCCGGTCGAACTGGCCCTGCCGTGTTTCGAGGATCCGCGCGGCGAAGGGACGATCATCCGCCGCGGTGTACCGGCGCTGCGTGTCGGCGAGCACCTGGTCACCACCGTGCTCGACCTGATGCTGGCCCAGTACGGGGTCGGCCGCGACGGCCTCCCGGGGACGTGGCCGGCCGGCTACGACGACCCCAGCGTGCCGTACACGCCGGCGTGGCAGGCCGAGATCACCTCGGTGCCCGCCGAGGCGTGCATCCGGATCGC
>DehalE1_100033_pt1 | contig 24920 bp, 20 predicted proteins | sample DehspE1_FD_43922 | JGI IMG/M metagenome (IMG submission 43922) | reverse complement strand
CTATAGCCCTGTTTGCTGCTTTAACCAATGGGTCTCTCCTTTCTCTGTACTGAGCAATGGCTCCCAAAGAAAAATTGATTATTCTTGTTTTATAAACCTCCCTGTTTTCAATTATCCACTGAACAGTTGATAAAATGTCTGATGTGTTTCCGTTTCCGCTTTCATCAAGAACTTTCACTGAAAGAATATTTGCTTCCGGAGCAATTCCTTTGTACTTACCCTTAGACGAATAGCCGTTTCCGGCAAGTATTCCTGCACAATGAGTGCCGTGTCCGTTGTCATCGTATGCTCTTGTTTCCTTGTTTACAAAATCCTTGAACCCTACTATGCGGTTTGTGGGGTAAACAAGGTCAGCATGGGGTGAAATTCCCGTATCAATTATGGCAACTGTGATGTTTTTGCCTGTATACTTTGTGTTTGTAATCAAATCAGCTCCCACCACGCTCCTTGCAACATCCATTACTGCAAAGACCTTTGAATCGTAGCTTATGAATTCCACGTCCGGGTCTTCTGTTATTTCAATGATTGATTGAATGCACATGTCGCAGGCGCATCCGTTTACTATGGGAAGATTGTAGTTTAATTTATTTGATAATGAAGAAATTTTTCCTTCTTTAATTTTTTTGTCGCTCTTATAACTTATAATAACCGGTAAAATGTTGTTATTGCTTGAATTCACCTGCCCTTGTATAATTGGACAGAGTTTGTTGTAATCTATATGATTTTTCATTAAATTCACCACCTAAATTAATTTATGCTTATAAATAAAGATGGTGTTCATTTTTGAAAAACATGGTATAATATTTGAACAATGGATAAACATAGGTACACTGGATAAGCATTAGCACAATGAAAGAATGCTGTCCATTTTAGCATCAACAATCTATTTTTTCTGTTGTTTAATGATAATTGTTACATGGAGGAATTTATGCCTAAAATATTAGTAGTGGATGATGAAAGACCCATAGCCGAAATAATTAAGTACAACTTGCAAAAAGAAGGGTTTGAAGTACAGACAGCATATGACGGCGAAGATGCTCTCAAAGTGGTTCATAAATTGAATCCGGAGCTTGTAATACTTGACATAATGCTTCCCAAGAAAAACGGATTTGAGGTTCTCAAGGAAATCAGGATGGAATATGTTATGCCTGTCATAATGCTTACAGCAAAAGAAGAAGAAAATGACAAAATAACCGGACTTGAGCTGGGAGCTGATGACTACATCACAAAACCATTCAGCAACAAGGAACTTGTTGCAAGGGTCAGGGCAAACTTAAGACGTGTTAAACTTTCAAATGTCAATGAAGAAATGAAGTCCAAAATAATCAATGTAGGAAACCTGACAATTGATATGAACACGTACGAAGTCAGCAAGGACAATCAAATTATAGATCTTACAAACAGAGAATTTGATCTCTTAAAATATTTGTTTCAAAATTCAGACAGGGTTTTCAACAGGGAACATCTTTTGAAGGAAGTCTGGGGATATGAATTCGGTGACTTAAGAACCGTGGATGTTACCGTAAGAAGGCTCAGAGAAAAAATTGAAACTGAAGAAGACAAGTATATAATCACAAAAAGAGGAACAGGATATTATTTCAAGAGCAAATAGGGAGACAGGCCGGTAACTCCGGCCTTAGGTGCAATTATGTTTAAAAGTATTAAGTGGAGATTCGTATTAATTTATTTTTTGCTGGTTTTTCTTTCCATGTCCATAGTTGGAATTTACATTGTTGATCAGCTGGAGGAAATACAGCTGGAGATGAACTCCAAGAACATGGACTCCCGCATAAGGTTCATCATAGCGTCATCTGACCCTTTGAAATCAAACATGTGGGAAGATAAAACGGAGGAAATTCAAAAAAGCATAAACAGCCTTCAAGTTGGATACAATGAAGACTTGTATGTAATATTGAATGATGAGAAGAAAACAATAATAGCAGGCAGTGTTGAAGAAGTCATAGGGCAAAGCGCATTGAACACAAATAAAATAAACAACTATATACTTGCAAAGTCAATGGATGGAAACCCTGCACACATTGCTCCTCCTGATGAGTTTGACGGAGAAAAAGACCCGTCTTACTATCACATGTCATATCCTGTTTACGCTGATGGAAGCATCAAAGGATTCATATATTTTGTCAACAACATAGAATATATTTACGACACCGTGAATGAGTCCAGGGACATAATGTCCAAGGCTACCTTAATAGCTCTTGCCATAACCATATTCCTGGGTCTTATTTTGTCATCCAGCATAACAGGCCCAATCAAGGACCTTACTGCCAAGGCTGAACAAATGTCAAAGGGTGACTTTGACCACAAGGTAGATGTAAAGTCAGACGATGAAATCGGACAGCTTGGAAACACATTCAACTTCCTCATTGATGAGCTTAAAGGGACGATGTCTAAGCTTCAGCAGGAAAAAAGCAAGATGGAAACTACATTCAAGTACATGGCTGACGGGGTTCTTACAGTTGATGCAGCAGGAAGCATAGTTCACGCAAACCCAGTAGCAGAAAGACTTCTTTCTTTGAAGAAAGAAGATGAAGACTACGATTCTGCCATTGTCAGAGTCAAGGACAAAATGATGCTGAAAAACTTGAAAAAAAACAACTATCATGGCACCGATATTTTGGAACAAAACGGAGAAACATATAACATTGATTACGCTCCTTTCATGAACAATAAAAATGAAATTGGAGGCGTAATTATTGTATTTAAGAATATAACTGAACAATACAAGATTGACAAGCTTCAAAAAGAATTTGTTGCCAATGTTTCACATGAACTTAAAACTCCAATAACAACAATAAAAAGCTACACGGAAACTTTGCTTGATGGAGCATTGGAAGAAAGACAGATTGCCGTGGACTTCCTGACTGTCATCAACTCGGAAAGCGACCGCATGGCAAGACTTGTAAGCGACCTCTTAAGGCTTTCAAGAATGGATTATTCCAAGACTAAGTGGAAAAAGGAAAGTTTAAGCTTAAGCGACATGGTCAGCCAGGTGCTTAAAAAACTTCAGATTCAAATCAAGAATAAGAATATTCACCTTCAGCTTGGTAAAATTCCTGAAGACATGCACATATTATTTGACAGAGACGGTTTTGAGCAGATACTTTTAAATATTGCAGGCAATGCAGTCAAGTACACGCCTGAAAACGGCAACGTGTATATTTCTGCTTACAGGGAAGACAACAACGTAGTCGTGAGCATCAAGGACGACGGAATTGGAATTCCTCCCGAAGATCAATCCAGAGTTTTTGAAAGGTTCTACAGGGTTGATAAGGCTAGAACAAGAGATATGGGGGGGACAGGTCTTGGACTTTCCATAGCAAAGCAGATAGCCGATGCCCATGACAGCACCATTGCCATAAAAAGCGAAATTAACAAAGGAACTGAGATGATTATTAAAATTCCAGAGTTATTTTAAATAAAGAGGCATATATGATACATAAAAAAATTAAAAATATAGTCTTGTTTGTAATGGTTATAGTATGTGTCTATTTAAGCAGCTATGTATGGCTTCAGTTGCCTGACTTTATAAGCAGCGCAGACACAGAAGACAATGTTCCTGACGACATAATTGTTGCAGATATATGGGAAGTTGTAAGACCTATAAAGAATATAATTAAATACAAGGAAAATTATACTGTCACATATACAGACAAATTCGATATGTGGGGAAAGACGGTGCACATTATTAACGATGCTTTTCAAAACTACAATAAAAGCAGCGTTACTGGATCTGCCGCGTTTCCCAAAGAATATCTTAAGTTTGACTTCAGTACAAACATACCTTCAGAAATATTCACAGGGCACATGCAGCTGGAAAATGCTGAAATAAACAAAGCAGTAAAAAATATCAAAAATATAATTGTAGATCTTGAAAATACTAAATCCTTATATTTTTATGACGGAATCAACACTGTGAAAATAGAAGGAGATAATATTGATACATCTGAGCTTTTGGACATAATCAAAAATTTTGATTTCGAAAGTGAAACGAAATATTCCTTTGATCAAAAAATAGGCGATGAAACGGTGCAGGTTCCGGTTCCTCTTGAAGTTTCTGTAATGAATCCCGTGTTTGTGCAGTCAGAGCTTGATGTTTTCGATACGTATAGAATCAATGAAATTGCAAAGGACTATTTTAAAAACAATTACGATTATGTGAGAAAATCCGTTGAAGTAAGCGGAAATCTTGTATACACCTACAGAACAGAAAAAGTTCTTAAAATTAATGAAGAAGGTCTCCTTGATTTTTATGATGCTGTTTTTGACCCAAGCAGTGTGACAGATCAATATGAAAGCTTTGCTGCAGCTGTGAATTTCACCGAAGAATTTCTCGGATTTCCAAAGGATGTCTACCTGAGCAATCTTGAAAGCATTCAGCATGAAGGGAACTACGGCTACAGATACACATTTTCATACAAAATTCTTGAAAGACCTATATTGTTCAGCAAGGTAAGGGAAAATACAGCCCTGCAGATTGATGTGGTAGGCAACAAAGTTGTTTCGTACAAAAGGTTCATAAGAAACATAGATGATTCGCAAATGGACAAAATGAACAATACTCAGATTCTACCTGCAGTTGAAGTAATAAGCAGAAACCTTGACACAGGTGAAAGTGTAACAGCTGAAGGAACGGTTTCTGAAATTAAACCCATTAAAATTGAAATGATTAAGGATATCAATAACATTTACCTGGGATACTTCGACCTGGCAAGAATTTCAAAGGAACAGATGCTAAGAGTGGTGTGGGTTATTGAAACAAATAACAAGAGCTACATTTTCAACGCCACAACAGGCGCATTGATTGAAGAATGGTAATGAAAAGGATGAATATATGGATTGGAACAAGTCAAACACAATACTTATAATTGCATTTGTTATTTTAAATATCATTTTATTGGCATCATACTTCAACAACGCGCATACGGAAGATTATAATGTCATGAATGATGAGCAGTTTGTTGAAAGCGTGGAAGAGCTGCTTAAACAGAAAAATATAACAGTAAATTGTGAAATATCGGAACAGACATACGTTATGCCCATACTTGATACTGAATATGAAATGATAGATATAAACAATGAGATTATTCAAAACTATCTGGGAAGCGGTGTAGAAGCAGTTGAAGATGTGTATGTGTACAACAATGATAATGGAGAAACACTTGAAATAATAAACGGAAAAAAACTGAGCTACACTATTCGTGAAAAAATACAAGGAAAACATCCAACCGAAGATGAAATGTCAGTCCTCATAAATGATTTTGTTGAAGAAAAAAACATCAGCATGGAAGGATATACTGAAAACCGCACATATGTAGCGGAAGATTCATGTGTTTATTCTTTTACGCAAAGTTACAACGATTATTCCATGGAAAATTCATACATGAATTTTTATGCTGATGAAAATGGTATTTACAAGTTTGAAATGCAGCGAATAAATCAAGTTAAGGAAATAACTGAAAAAGTTAGGACTGTTACTGCCGTCGAAGCTTTAATGAGGCTTTTGACATACGATGATGTTTCAGACAAAGAAATTATTAAAATTGAAATGACATATTACAGCATGGAAGATGAGAATTGGCAATACATTGCAAGAATAAATTCTGACCCCGCGTGGAAAGTTATATTCAGTGATGGTACTCAAAAACACCTTCCAAATGCTGACTGATTACAAATAGTTACGCAAATGGAAAATACCGTGAAAGATAACCAATATTTAATAAACGTATATATTTTATTTTGTTGAAAAAAAACAAAAAATATTATATCATATTATGAAGAATGTAATAAAATTGTAATATTGAGTATATCATTGCCAGTCAATTTAAATACATAAAAAAACAGAATTGAGGAATTGTTTATGTCTAAATTTGTTATAGAAGGCGGAACAAAATTAAAAGGAAAAGTTAATATCGGAGGGTTTAAAAATGCTGCTGTTGCCATAATACCGGCCACATTGCTCTGCCCGGGCAAGTGCATCATTCAAAATGTTCCTAAAATAGAAGACGTCAATGTATTCATTGACATATTGAAGGAACTGGGCGCAGTGGCTGAACATATAGACGACACTTCCATTTATGTTGATGCATCTCAAGTTAACGAATGCTATCTTAAAAACGGATTGTCGAAAAAAATGAGAGCTTCATACTATCTGCTGGGGGCAGGGCTTGGAAGATTTAAAAAAGCTTCTTCTTTGTTGCCGGGAGGATGTGACATAGGAGACAGGCCCATTGACCAGCACATAAAAGGTTTTGAAGCACTGGGAGCAACTGTTGACATCACCCCCGAAGGAAGAGTAAATGTACAAGCCGATAAGCTGATTGGTGCAAAGATATATCTGGATGTTGTAAGCGTAGGGGCTACCATAAACATAATGCTGGCAGCAGTTTATGCAGAGGGTAGGACTATTATAGAAAATGCTGCAAAGGAACCGCACATAGTGGACACTGCAAACTTTTTGAATTCAATGGGAGCGGACATTAAGGGTGCAGGAACTGACGTAATAAGAATAAACGGAGTGAAAGAACTTACAGGCTGCACATACAAGGTAATTCCTGATCAGATAGAAGCCGGAACATACATGATTGCCGCAGCAGCCACTAAGGGAGACATCATAATAGACGATATAATACCAAAGCATCTTGAGCCTGTTACTGCAAAGCTGAAGGAAATGGGTGTTGGAATTGAAGAATACGGAGATTCCATGAGAGTGTTTTACGATAAGGAACTAGTTCCAGTAAACATACAGACTTTGCCATACCCTGGATTCCCAACAGATTTGCAGCAGCCTATGACAGTTCTTTTGTCAAGTGTCAACGGTGAAAGCACAGTAGTGGAAGGGGTATCCGAAGACCGATTCAAGTATGTGAATGAAATCAGGAAGATGGGTGCAAGCGTAGAATACACAAAGAAGCAGGCATGGATAAAAGGCAATCCTGAATTGAAGGGAACGGTGGTACAAGCTACGGATTTAAGAGCAGGTGCAGCCCTTATAATTGCAGGCCTAATTGCAAACGGACTAACTGAAATAACAGACATACATCATATTGACAGAGGATATGAACATATAGAAAACAAATTTATGAATTTAGGCGCAAAAATAAAAAGAGTTGTCAAGGAAGAGGAACTGATTTAATATAATATAAAAAATAAAAAAGAGTTGATAATATGTCTTTTTTTAACATATATGTTGAACGGGAAAACATGGAATTCTACCAGCCCATACTATGCAGCTTCTGTGGAAAATATGGCAGGTATGAGGCATATATGGAATACCATGTTCTCAGGTTTTTCTGCATACCGCTTTTTATAGTGAAGAAAAAGTTTTTTGCAGTATCCACATGCTGCAATAATGTTTACTTGATTAAAAACAGAGAAAAAGGATTCATGATTAAAAGAAAACAAGGACATAATGTGTTTTTGCTGGAAAAGGATTTGGAACTTTTAACAGAAAATGATTGTCACGGTACTGAAGCAGCATTATGATGCTGCCTTTACATAATTAAATATAATAATCATGGGGGAAAACATGTTTAATGATTTAAAGTACTTAAAAGTAAATCTTCCTGAAGATATTCTGAAGTTGAAGTGCAGTGGAAATTTTGAAGGGGCACAGAAACTCATAGACTTGCGCCTTGAAAAACAAATACCTGTTGCCATGAGAAAAAGGCTTGAAATTGAAAAAGAAATACTCACCACCATAAAGGGTGAATATCCTTATTCATTTGAACAGGCACTTAAAATCATGCAGGACAACATAAAGGACTTCACGGAAGAAGAAATGAAAGAGCTGCAGGAAAATTCACAGGCTGACTGGATTCTGGTGGATGGAAAAGTTAAATTTAACGACAGCTTTTACGGCTCCATAGTGAAGACAAGACCAGATATTGAAGCAAGGCTTAAAAACAATGTGTCAAATGATGACAGAGGTCAGTTCTTAAACGACAACATCAAAGACACAAAGGAAAACGGAATCGCTTCATACTTCATTCGCATGAAGACATCAGTGAAGATCAAAAATCCCGGTGATAAACTTGGAGAAACAATAAAAGTTCACATGCCGCTGCCTATAGAATGCCAGCAATCAGACATTAAAATAATCAGTACGACGCCAGTTGCAAAATATTTGTCATCAGTTGACTATCCTCAAAGAACAGCATATTTTGAAACAAAACTGGAAGGGCCTCAGGAATTTTCAGTGGAATATTCCTTTAAGAGCACTCTTACATACAACAACCCTGATCCTTTACTGGTTTCGGAAGAGCAGCCAAAGTTCTTCACAGAGGAACAAGAACCACATATCATGTTCACACCGTACATAAGAGAACTTGCAAAAGAAATAGTAGGAGATGAAACTAATCCTCTCATTAAAGCAAGAAAAATATACGACTACATAACACAAAACGTGAGGTATTCCTTCATGAGGGCATACTCCACCATAACAAATATTCCTGAATACGCGGCATTAAACCTGAAAGGTGACTGCGGTGTGCAGGGGTTGTTGTTCATAACGCTGTTAAGATGCGTGGGAATTCCTGCAAGATGGCAGTCAGGATTGGCAGTTACACCACAGCATATTGGACCTCACGACTGGACACAGTTTTATGTGGAACCTTTCGGATGGCTATTTGCAGATCCTTCATTTGGAGGAGGAGCATTAAGAAACGGAAACACTGAAAAATGGAATTTTTACTTTGGAAACCTGGATCCATTCAGAATGGTTGCAAACTCAGAATTCCAGCATGAATTTGACCCTCCTAAAAAATATTGGCGTCATGACCCCTACGACAACCAGGTGGGTGAATGCGAATACGAAGACAGAGGCCTGAGAAGAGAAGAGTTCAAAGTAGAATACCAGCTGTTAGAGATGAAAAAATTGTAATAACTTGTTTCAAGGTGTAGGGGAAGACCACTGTCCTCCCGTTGATTAATACAAACAATAAATTGTTATCTGCGGGAGAGCACAAGACTCTCCCCTACGTACTTAGATTTCAACATCACCACAATTACCAATATTATTAATTGCATCAAACTGACCTGATTCAAAAGAGTCAGGTTCTTTTATTTCAAACAGTTGAATAAAGTCAAAAATAGTGATATTATTAACAAAAAGATTAAATGATGGATGGGTACTATGTTTGAAAAAGACAGTTTTGAAAGACAATTTACGGACATGATACATGACGGCTTTATATTCATTGACACCATGGGAATCATTCAAATATACAACAGCAAGGCAAAGGAAATATTCGGAATAGACTATAAACCCGAGTACAGCCACAGTTCTGGAAAAATTGAAAAAGGTGATATAGTCATCATTGCAGACAGCTGCATAGGTAAGGATGATGGGGGCCTTTCTCCGGAATCTCTTAAATATATAGGCATTAGAAACAGCAATATAAAAACAGGAGATGCCATTGTTGCTGTAGGAAGCTACTGTGATGACAGAAGGTTTGTTCCAAAATATGTATACAGCGGTAACGACAGCCTCCATGATAAACTTGAGCTTGAGGGAACGTATCATGGAATACATATTTCATCTTACATAGATTTTGAAAACGGTATTGTTTCTGTAACAGCAGGGCAAGACACTTACAAGATTGAATTTGTTAAATGTATAGGTCATATGGTTGTTTTAGAGGCTGTCACTAAAAAAATGAAGTTTTACCAGACAAAAGGATATACAGCAAGGGGCGAAGACATAAACGCATTGCTTAAGGGCAAGGAGTTCAGGTCAAAGGGCAATGGTACTGAGCTTTTTGATGTGATTGGAAAAAATGTATTTGAAATACACAACGGCAATTCCACCATTAAGGAATTTTATGAGGCAGCAGTGGGGAACGACATCAGGTATGCAGACGAATACAAGGAAATAAACGGCAGACCGACTATCTGCTCTCTTCATCCTGTGGACAAGAATGGCAAAAGAACGGGCGCAGTGTTGATAATCAAGGACATATCTGAAATCAAAAAAATTATAAGCGAACGTGACGAAGCTTTGCAAAATCTTTTCAAAATGGAAAGAAAACTCAGTGATGAGGAGGCTACCGAGAAGCTGCTGCCTAATCTGGCAGGTGACAGCAGGGAAATAACCAACGTGAAAAAGCTGGCTTTGAAAGCTGCCAAGTCCAATTCAACAGTGCTGATACTGGGAGAAAGCGGGACAGGAAAAAGTATGCTGGCAAAAGCAATTCACGAAAACAGCAGTTATTGTAAAAATCCTTTTATAGCTGTAAACTGCAGCTCAATACCGGAGACACTGCTTGAAAGTGAACTTTTTGGTTATGAAGGAGGAGCATTTACCGGGGCAAAGACCGGAGGAAAAATTGGATTATTTGAAGCAGCACAAAACGGCACATTGTTTCTTGATGAAATAGGTGAGATTTCAATGTCCCTTCAATCAAAACTTCTTCAGGTTCTACAGGATAAGTCCTATTACAAGGTGGGCAGCAAGGATATTAAAAGAATTGATGCAAGAATAATTGTGGCTACTAACAAAAATCTGGAAGAAGAAGTTCAAAAAGGGCGCTTCAGGGAGGACTTGTACTACAGGATAAATGTATTTCCAATCTGGATGCCACCCTTAAGAGAAAGAAGAGAAGATATTTATTCTCTTGTAAGAAATATTCTTCCAAGAGTTTGCGAACGGACAGGCTGCGGAGAAAAAGGGATTTCAGGTGAAGCATTGAGGTTGTTGTACTCCTACGATTATCCGGGAAATGTAAGGGAGCTGGAGAATATTCTTGAAAGAGCAGTAAACATGGCAGAGGGAAAAACAATTTTTTCAAGCCACTTAGCTATAAAAAGAAACAGACAGCAGAATAAATCGGGTGCTAAGGGTCTGAGAAAGTTGAAAGAAATAATCAACGAGGCAGAAAAAGAAGCAATTGAAGAAGCAATAGCTGCAAGCAACGGTGATTATAAATCAGCCATTACGGCTCTTGACATAGGAAAGACAGCTTTTTATGAAAAGGTTAAAAAACATAATATAATTATTTAATTGATTCCGCAAAACAGGAAAGTTTCCTGTTTTGCGGAATTTTATCATTTCATTGAAAAAACAAATAATTTACTGAAAAGTAGCTGACAGTGAATTTTTTTATTCCGCGAATGCGGAAAAAATAACATTTAAAATGAAACAAATTAAATTGTTTGGATTTTTGCAACAGATATAAAAACTGAAATTGCAATGAAATTCGGCAATTTATTTTTTTGATTGCATTTTGATTTTTGGCATACATATTGCTTTATATTTCGACAGCTATAATTAATAAGTATTATTCAACATTCAGAGGGGAGGATTAATTGGGTTTGTAAATCCCTGCAAAATTTACAAGACAAAAATACTAAAAAGGGAGAACAAAAATGATTAATGGAATTTGGTTAGGTTTAATAGTTATTGGTGTTGTAGTTGCTATTTTTACCGGCAATGTTCAGGCGGTTACAGATGCAGCCATAAACTTTTCCGGCACAGCAGTTGAAATAGCAATAGGACTTATCGGAATAATGACTTTATGGCTTGGAATAATGGCTATCGCAGAAAAATCAGGATTAATAAGAGGATTAGCTAAAGCTTTAAGCCCTATTATGAAAAAACTGTTCCCGGAAGTACCGGCAGATCATCCTGCAATGGGAGCAATGATAATGAATATAGCAGCAAATATTCTTGGACTGGGAAATGCAGCAACTCCATTTGGACTTAAGGCAATGGAAGAACTTGATACATTAAATGAACACAAGGGTGTTGCAACAGATGCCATGGTTATGTTTTTAGCAATAAACACATCATCTGTAACACTTTTACCTGCAACTGTTATTGGATTAAGAGCAGCAGCAGGCTCTACAAACGCAACAGAAGTTATCGGACCAGTTATTCTGGCTACAACAATCTCTACGGTTTCAGCTATAATACTTGCAAAATTGTTCGGAAAAATGAAAAGATACAAGGTTGAAAACTATATAGAAAAATCTGATGTAGAAAACGTACAGGAGGGATAATATGCTGCAGACAGTTTTAAATACAATATCATTATATGCAATACCAGCTATATTGTTGGGAATACCGCTTTATGGATATGTAAAAAAAGTCAAGGTTTATGAAGTGTTTGTTGGAGGCGCAAAAGAAGGATTTGATACAGCAATAAGAATAATACCATACCTTGTTGCAATGCTTGCTGCCATAGGAATATTCAGAGCTTCAGGAGCAATGAACTTTGTTGTTAAATTATTAAGCCCTGTAACAAACTTAATAGGATTGCCTGCAGAAGTTCTGCCAATGGGTATAATGAGATCTCTTTCAGGCGGAGGCGCTGAAGGAATGATGGTTGAACTGTTCAATACATATGGACCGGATTCATTGATAGGAAGAATGGCTTCAGTTGCCATGGGTTCAACAGAAACTACAATGTACTGCATAGCTGTTTATTATGGAGTTGCAAAAATAACAAAAGTAAGACACACATTGTCTGTAGGATTGTTAGTTGATGCAATAAGCTTAATAGCTGCAGCAGTAATCACAAACATAGTTTTTTAATTGACAGAAAGAAGGTAACAAAATGTTTTTTCCTGATAAGCTAAAAAAAGGCGATACAGTGGCAATAATAGCTCCATCTTCTCCTGTAACCACAGAACAAGCCGATGCGTGCAAAAATCTGGTTGAAGATATGGGATACAAGGTTAAAATGGGTAAATGTACATACCAGTCATTGCACGGATATTCTGCAGGTCTTGGAAAGTCAAGAGCAGAGGATATCAATGAAATGTTTGGCGACAAGGAAGTAAAAGCCATATGGTGCATAAGAGGCGGGGATACAAGCTCTCATGCAATGGATAAATTAGACTTTGAAATGATTAAAGACAATCCCAAAATATTTGTGGGATACAGCGATGTTACAAACTTGAACGTGAATTTCAATCAGAAATGTGGTTTTATAACATTCCACGGCCCCATGGTTAAATCAAACATGCTTAATTCTTACGACGATTTCACAAGATCAAGCTTCGAAAAGGCACTAAACATGGAAGATGAAATACTGCTTGATAACCCACAGGGTGAAGAGTTCAAGGTAATGGTTGAGGGCTGTGCCCAGGGAACAATTGTGGGAGGTAATTTATCTCTTCTTGTTTCCATGATAGGAACACCATATGAAGTTGATACAAAGGATAAAATTTTATTTATTGAAGATGTTGAAGAAAATGTAAGAAGACTGGACAGAATGATGTACCAGCTTAAATATTCAAACAAACTGAAAGAATCAGCAGGAATAATTTTTGGAGATTTTACAGATTGTGTCAACGAAAGTGACAGTGAATATACAGTTGTTGAAATGCTTAAGGATGTTCTTGCAGATTACAGCAAACCGGTTATGTACAACATCAAGTCAGGCCATTGCTTCCCAATGTCAACAATTCCGCTGGGAGCAAACTGCACTATTGACACAAGAACAAAATCAATTAAATTCAATATATAAATAATGGGGCTGTTTGCATTGTAATTATTATCGTGTCATTCTGAGGGCTTTGCCCGAAGAATCTCATAATTTTAAAAGATGAGATCCTTCGCTAACGCTCAGGATGACATGAAAAAGTTTAGTGCAACAGTCCTATGCATTTTGAGGTAAAAATTATTAAAATAGTTGAGAATATATAAATTTTTTGGTATAATATTTGCATTTATATTAAGTCTAAGTTATACTAATTAAAATTGTAAATAACTCCATAAAATTAAAAAGGAGATAATGATAATGGATAGAACAATAAAAAACAACACTTTGTATTTTGACGGATGCAATACAGTTGAACTTGCTGAAAAATATGGAACACCACTTTATGTAATGAGCGAAACAGCCATAGTTGAAAAATGTAAAGAAATCAGAGATACATTTCTCAATAAATATGAAAAGACAAGAGCTGCCTATGCTTCAAAGGCATTTTTGACTTTGTCCATGTGCAAAATAATTGAAAGAGAAGGTCTCTGCATGGACGTTGTTTCAGGAGGAGAACTGTACACAGCAATGAAGGCAGATTTTCCTGCTGAAAAAATTGAATTCAACGGAAACAACAAATCCATTGAAGAACTTCAGCTTGCCATTGACTACAACATCGGAAGAATAATAGTTGATGGCCTTGACGAACTTGATTTAATTGAGGAAATCTGCAAGGAAAAAGGGAAAAAAGTAAACATTTTATACAGGGTGACTCCTGGAGTAAAAAGCGATTCACACGATTACATTGTAACAGGTAAAAAGGATTCTAAATTCGGAATACCTCTGGATGATGAAGTGATTTTTCCAGCCATAGAACATGCAATAAAATCTCCATATGCAAATTTCATGGGTTTTCATTTCCACGTAGGTTCTCAGCTTCATGACAATGAATCTCACCTTAAGGCGTTGGACATAGTTCTTAAGCTCATTAAGGACACAAAAGAAAAATATGATTATGCCACTCCAGAGCTTAATATTGGCGGCGGCTTCGGAATCAAATACACAGAAGCAGACCATAAAAAACCATATGCATACTTCCTGGACCCAATGATGGAAAAAATTGAACAGTTTTCTAAGGATATAGGAATCGAAAGACCTGAGATTGTAATTGAGCCGGGCAGAAGCATAGTTGGAGAAGCAGGAATAACTCTTTATACCATAGGAACAATCAAGGACATAAAAGGAATCAGAAAATATGTTTCGGTTGACGGTGGAATGACCGACAATATAAGACCTGCACTTTACCAGGCAAAGTATGAAGGAATAGTTGCCAACAAGGCAGAAGAACCAAAGACAGAAACAGTTACAATATGCGGCAAGTGCTGTGAATCTGGAGACGTCCTCATCCGTGATGCACAGGTTGCAGATGTGAAAAGAGGAGACATATTCGCGGTATTTTCAACAGGAGCTTACAGCTACACAATGGCAAGCAACTACAACAAAAATCCTCTATTGGCCACAGTGCTGGTTAAGGAAGGAAAATCAGAAATAATAGTAAAAAGACAAAGCTACGAGCATATGATAGAAAATGAGATTATACCTGATTCATTGAAATAAGGAGGCACATTATGCAGTTTACCAAAATGCAGGGAGCAGGAAATGATTTTATAATCATAAACAACATGATTTTAAAACTGCCTGTGGAAAAAATACCGGCAATAGCAAAAAAACTGTGCCAGAGAAAAGTTTCCCTGGGAGCAGACGGGTTCATGGTGGTTGATTTTCCAGATGGAGATGCTGATTTTAAAATGCGCTTTTACAATCAGGACGGAAGCATAGGGGAAATGTGCGGCAACGGTGCAAGGTGTATATCCCGTTACGCCTACATCAACAACATTGCAGGCAGAAAAATGAAATTTGAAACCGGAGCAGGAATTGTAGAATCCGAGGTTCTTGAAGGCCGACAGGTCAAGGTTCTGCTTAACAAACCTGAGATAGTGAAACTTGATAATGATCTGGAAATTGATGGTGTCAAATATGAATGTTCATATATAGAATTAGGTAATCCTGGACTGCCTCATGCTGTTGTAAAATTTGAAGGACTGTCTCATGCAGAGTACAAAGAAATTTTTGAGGCAGGAAGGAAAATCCGATACTATGAAAAGTTTCCAAAGGGTGCCAATGTGAACTTTTATGAAATTTTAGATGAACATACAGCACTGGTCAAGACATACGAAAGAGGTGTGGAAGATTTAACGCTGGCCTGTGGAACCGGTTCGGCATCTGCAGCTGTTGCCTTAATACTTAAGGGTTATTTGAAAGGTGACAAAGTAAAAATCATAGTTTCAGGAGGCGAATTGTTTGTGGAAGTTGAAAGAACAGGCAATGTTGTTCATAAACTCTACCTCATAGGAGATACAAACATAGTAGCAACCGGTGAAATATTGGATGAAGATTTAGTTTTATAATGTTAAATGGCAATGGGACTGTTGCATTAGTGATTATTATAGTGTCATTATGAGGGCTTAAGCCCGAAGAATCTCAGAATTTCAAAAGATGAGATCCTTCGCTGCCGCTCAGGATGACATGAACACTTAATGTAACAGCCCCATTTTATTATATCAAAGAAATATTAACCTAATTTCTGCAGGTCTTCAATCATTCCTATGTATTCTTTTGCAAGTTCTGAAACAGGATGGCTGATGCTGCTTATCCATCCTAGCTCTATAGAAAACCTGTCATCAAGCAATTCAAATGCCCGGATATTATCATAATATTCGATTTTTTTATAGGCATTTGTATATGCTGCAATTGAATAAGCATTTGTGTTTTGCAGCACTTCGTGCATGGTGCTTCTGTCAGACACTATTATGCGGTTCTTCCGTTTATATATTTCAATATCCTCCAATTCTGAAGAAAAGTTGAAATTCGTGTCTGTGTACATTACAATGGGATAATCTTTCAACATATCCAAGGTGATGCCGGAACCACTGAAGGAGTACAGGGGGCTGTTTTTTCCTACAGTCACTGATGCAGGACAAGCAAGAATAGGGTGGTAGGACAGTCCTCGTGATTTTAACAGATGCAATGTTATTTTTTTGTGGTTTTGAGATAAAAGCAATATGCCGATTTCTGCTCTATGTGAACTCACATTGTTTACAATATCTATAAATGAGCATTCCAAAAAAGAAAATTCGGTGTGATGACTGGAATACTTGCTGCACAACTGCATGAACAGCAAATGAGCAAAACGCATGTACTGACAGGCAACAGACAATGTCAGGGATGGATTTTTGCCATAGGTCGAGCAAAATTCCTGAGTCAGACGAAACTGACTGTACGTGGCCATGGCATGGTTTAGAAACTCGCAGCCGAAATTAGTCAACTCTACACCCTTGGCTGTACGGTTAAAAATAGGCTGTCCAACTTCTTCCTCAAGGTTTTTTATGGATTGAGACAAGTTTGATTGTGATAAATACAGGTTTTTTGCGGCCTTATTCATTGAGCCGCATTCAGCAATTTTTATTACATGTTCTATCTGATCTAGACGCATAACCCTCACCTTATAAGTATAGCTTATAACTTCTAATTAAAAATATATATTAACTGTTTATACTAGTCAAGTATTATAATTAAAATAAGGAGGGATGAATATGAATAATAAAAAAATCAGTCTGGCAGAAAAGCTCGGCTACGGTTCATTTTCGATTTCATGCAATATAGTCGTCCAGTTTGTAAGCACATTTATCTTGTTCTATTACACAAATGTTTTTAAAATATCTCCGGCTGTTGCCGGGGCTATAGTCAGTTTTGGCGTTATTTGGGACGGTATTAATGATCCGCTCATCGCCCATTTTGCTGACAACCACAGATTCAAAAACGGTGAACGTGTCAGACCATACATGCTTTACATATGTGTTCCACTGGCCATAACTACAATTCTGATGTTTATGCCTTTTAATATGCCACAGAACATGAAGCCTTTTTATGGAATGTTTATATATGTTGTTTTTTATTCTTTTACAACATTTTTACGCCTTCCGTCATATGCCATGCCCATACTGGCTACTTCTGACGGAATGGAACGCATAAGCATAAACACATATACTTCTGGGGGAGCCAGTCTTGGTGGAGTTTTGGCAAGTGTGCTGTGCTGGCCTTTAGTCCGTATATTTTCCGGTGTTGACACCAATGGTGACATGATAAACCCAAGCCGTGGTTTTCCGCTTGCAGCAGCTGTAATCGGAGTATTTGTAATTGCCGGCGCACTTTTTTCATATTTTACTTCCCGTGAGCGCGTTAAACCAAAAAATGAAAATGAGGAAAAGCTTTCTCTGGGTAAGTCGTTCACTATTGTCATGAAAAATTACAATTTTAGATGGAACACTGCATTTTCAACACTCTATTTTGTCAACAATGCTCTGCTTACATCTACATTGGTTTATTACTGTTCATATGTTTTTAAGGATTCAGGGCTTACAACTTATGTAATGGCTGCGTTTGCTGTTGGGTCAATCATAGCATTACCATTTATAAAACGACTGGACAAAGCCCTTGGCAGGCGCAGAGCCATGATGCTTGGTGCAGCATTAATATTCATCAGCAAAATACCATTTCTGATTTTCCCTATGAATGTCTTTGCCATGTATGTAAATGCGTTCATCATGGGATTGTCAGTTGCCCTCAACATTGTTACTTTCAGTACAACACGTGCGGAAGTAGCAGACCATGTTGAGTATGAGAACAACCGCCGAATTGACAGCATGGTCATTAACTTCATGGGTTTTCTGAACAAGTGCGGTACATCCTTTACAACTCTTATAATCGGAATATCCCTGCAGATGGCTGGATATAATGCTGATTTGAAAATTCAGCCTCAATCTGTAACTACAACGCTTATTGGTCTAATCGGTTGGATGTCACTTGCTATGTCTGTTGTTATGTTTTACTGCGCAACAAAAATTACAATTGAAGAAACTGTAAAACAAATGAGCAGGGAAAAAGAACTTGCTGCAGAACAGCTTCTGTCTTGACATCTAAAAACAGGAGGTAATTATGATTGATATTTTAATAAAAGGAGCAGACATCATTGACGGGTCCGGAAATCCTGCATATAAAGGTGATGTTGCTATACAGGATAATAAAATTGTAAAAATAGGTGAAGTTAATGAACCATCAGAAAAGACAATTTATGCTCAGGGTCTTGTGCTTTCGCCGGGGTTTATTGATGTGCATGGTCATTCTGATATGTTTGCATTTGTTGATCCCGATAGATCATCAAAGCTGTGCCAGGGCATAACAACTGAAATATGCGGTCAGTGCGGATTAGGACCGGCTCCCGTAGGTTCTGAATACATAAGTCAGTATACATCATATTTCAAGAGCCAGGGTGCACCGATTTATCCTGAATGCAATACTTTTACAACATTCGGCAAGTACCTGGATTATATGAGCACACTTTCCTTGGGTATAAACATGGCTTATTTCATTCCACACGGAACAGTCAGAATGGCTGCTATGGGATTGTCACCGGAAAAGCCAACGGCAAGACAGCTTGGAAAAATGACCGAATTGGTTGATGAAGGAATGAAAAGAGGAGCTCTTGGCTTATCAAGCGGACTCATGTATGCTCCGGGCATGTTTGCCGACAGCAGTGAACTTGAAGCTCTTTGTAAAGTAGTTGGTCAATATGGAGGAATATACACTTCTCACATAAGGGATCAGGGAAATCAGCTGGAAGAGTGCGTAGCAGAAACAATAAGGATTGCAGAGTCTTCCGGTGCCAAAGCAAATATATCGCACCATAAGGCCAGCGGAAAAAACAATTGGGGGAAGGTCAAAAACACATGCAGCATGATTCATAATGCCAATATAACGGTTATGCATGACGTCTATCCATATGCAGCCAGCTCGACACTTATACGATCAACACTTCCGCCCAATGTGCAAAAAATGGACCAGAATGATATAATCACATATCTGAAAGATGTAAATAATCACGAGCTGCTTAAAAAATCCATATTCAATCCGGACAAGAACTTTGAAAGCCCTCTTGCTTCATGCGGATATGATGGAATACTCATATTTGATGCTGCTCATACTAAGGATGCCATCGGCAAGACAATAGAGCAATATGCTGATTATCTTGGCATACAACCCTTTGATGCATTTATAAAAATTTTGACGGAAAATTCTCTGGGTGCCGGTTATATAGGGTTTTCTATGTCGGAAGATGACGTGGAAACTCTGGTTGCAGATTCTCTGTGCATGTTTGGAACTGACGGTCTGTATGTTCCGGGAATGCCTATGACACATCCAAGGGCAATAGGAACATTTCCACGAATACTGGGCAGATATGTGAGAGAAAAGCATGTTTTGACTCTTGAAGAAGCAATACGTAAAATGACTTCGCTTCCGGCTAAATATTACGGCTTGGAGAATAAGGGAGAAATAAATGTGGGCATGGATGCAGATATTGTTCTTTTCGATGCTGAAAGGATAATCGACCATTCAGATTATCAGCAGCCGCTGCTTCAAAATGAAGGCATACATCTTGTAATTGTTAACGGAAAAATTGCCGTGGAACATGACAAGTATCTGGGAATTAAAAATGGAGCTTTGCTGAAGGCAATACATAGTAAAAATTTGTCTGAAAATTTCACGTTTTCAACAAAAATGAGCTCCTTCATAAACATGGGATGACGAAAATAGATCGGTGACTAAGAACCGTCCCCACTGGACTCCGGTCCCCTCCGGACTCCACAAAATGTTGATATTATCAAATTTTAGGGGCGGACCTTGTGTCCGCACGTGTCATTATCTCAATAATGCTGTTGGAGGACAGTAGTCCTCCCATACATTATTGAAACAACTTTGTCATCAATTGACTGCAATATTAGATTGTAGTTTTTTTATTTCCGTATAATTAGTTATGTGTTATAATATAATTAAAAAAATAATGTGCTGAATCGGCAGGTATATATGGAAAAAGATAGAACAGGATGTCTTGTGATTCACGGTTTCGGTGGAGGAATACACGAAATTGAAACGCTGGCGGACCACCTAAAGGAAGAAGGATACCAAGTGTCATGTCCACGCCTGAAGGGGCATACTGGAAACAGAGTACACATGAAAAAAGCCACATACCATGATTGGATTGCTTCTGCTGAAACGGAACTTATCAGGCTCAGGCAGAAAACAGATGATATTGTCCTCATAGGATTTTCCATGGGAGGGCTCATAGCAGTTAACCTTGCATGCAAGTACAAAGTCAGAGCAATTGTTACAATCAATACTCCAATTTATTATTGGGAACTGAAAAGAGTGGCTCAAAACATTGCAGAGGATGTAAAATATAAAAAGTCAGAGCATATCAGAAGGTATCTCAGTGCTCAAAAAGCATCGCCCATGGTGTCCATGCTTAATTTTCTTAAGCTTCTAAACAGTACCAAGAAAAAGCTTAAGAAAATTGATGTGCCGTTTTTTGCAATACAGGCCAAAGACGACGACACGGTCAAGATTAAAAGTGCCTCCTATATTATGGATAACATTTCATCTGAGATAAAGCAAGTCAAATACTACCATAAAGGCGGCCATTTAATTCTAAAAAGCAACACTGCTCCACTGATTATCTGCGATGTGGAGGATTTCATTTATTCACTGTTTTCAAATAGAATTTGAATTTAATAAATGCAGGAAGAAGCGTTTAAAAACGGCTTCTTTTTTTGTCCTTTTCATTAAGGGTTGACAAATGTAAGGAAATTGCTGTAAAATAAATATACAATTTTCTTACAGTAAATACTGTCACATAATCTAATGCTAATTTAACATTAAGCATTATGACATCAAAATTATCATTCTGGCATTAAAATAATTGTATTTTAATGCATCATAACTCAATTTGCTCAATAACTTAAAAAAAATTAAAACATACTGCGGCTATGCTTCAGGATGTTATTGGATTTTCTGAAAAACGTTTTGCCGGATAAAAATAGTACTAGATGTATTAGAAAATGGTTTGTAAAAAAACTTTTATTTTGTTATCCATGAGACTATTGACAAAACCCGTTTTGTCGTCATCTGCAAGCGAAGTATCTTATAAAGTTTTGCTGCCTAACATTGACAACATAGAGAATAATACTTCGTAACAAGCCGTCTATTTCTATTTACATTTGGTTTCTATATAAAAAAATTGAATGGAGGGATTTTATGAAAAAATTGTATGGGCTTTTTGCTGTGCTTCTTGTTATGACTTTTGTTATTGCAGGTTGTACACAGAATACAGCAAAAGAATCAAAGGAGCCTGTGACAATAGTTGTTACAGATAACGGCTGGGACAGCCAAAAACTACATAATGAAATTGCCAGAATAATAGTTGAACGTGGTTATGAAGGTTATATTTTTGAAACATCAGCTGCTTCATCAACCATGAACTGGCAGGCAATAATATCTGGAGATGTGGACCTGGATATTGAAAGCTGGACAGATAACGTTGCTAGCTATCCGGATGATGTCAAAAATGGAGATATTGTGGATGTTGGCGTTCTTGTTCCTGACAGTGCGCAGGGCCTTTATGTTCCTCGTTACGTAATAGAAGGGGACAAGGAACGTGGAATAGAACCAATGGCCCCAAATTTGAAAACAGTTGAAGATCTTAAAAATTATCCTGATGTTTTCCAAGACTACGAAGATAAGACAATGGGCAGAATTTATGGTTCGATTCCAGGATGGATGGCAGACGAGGTTCTCTATAAAAAATATGAATTTTACGGACTTAATGAAATGTACAACTACACAAGGTTAGGAAGTGAAGCAACATTGTTTGCAGCTCTTGTTTCTGCATACAACCTTGGTGAGCCTTGGGTAGGATACTGCTACGAGCCTACATGGGTGAGCGGCAAGCTGGATTTGGTTCTGCTTGATGACGCTCCATATGACAAGGAATTGTTTATGGATGGTAAGTGCGAGTTTCCAAAGCAAGAACTTAAAATAGTAAGCAGCAGCAAATTTGCAGAGAAGGCTCCGGATCTGCTTGAATTTTTTAAAAAATACAAGACGGGAAGTCAACTTATAAGCGAAGCTCTTGCATATCTTGATGAAACAAAGGCAACACACGAGGAAACTGCAAAATGGCTGTTAAAGGAAAATGACAACCTTCTTGACCAATGGCTTCCTAAAGAAAATGCTGAAATGGTGCGAGCATATCTCAATGAATGATAAACCCGAAAGGAATGACACATATGAACAACATATATTCGTTTCCTCAGTCACTGCAGTTTAACATCGGGTCAGCTTTAGACGACGCCGTTAAGCAGTTCAGCAAAAATAATGAGGGTGTTCTAGGGGCCATACGGTCAGTTGCTATAAAGAGCATACAGGGTATCAACTGGGCACTTTCCTCAATACCATGGTTCGTGCTTATTATAATTGTCATATATTTTGGCTACAGGGTCAGCAGGAAAATTTATGTGGGATTGTTGTACGGAGTTATGATGTTTTTTATAGGGGCAAGCGGATTATGGTCGCACATGATAGATACTGTCAGCGTGGTAATAGCTGCAGTGGCCATATCGCTTATACTTGGATTTCCATTGGGAATACTTGTAGCCATGAGCAAGCGTGCTGAAAACATAATACGGCCCATACTGGATTTAATGCAGACTATGCCGTCATTTGTATACCTTGTTCCCGCAGTAATGCTTTTCAGTATAGGAATCATGCCGGCTCTTCTGGCAACAGTTATATATTCCATAGTGCCCATGGTCAGAATGACAAGCCACGGCATCATGCATGTTGACAAGGAGGTTAAGGAAGCTGCAATTGCTTTTGGGTCTACAAAGATGCAGGCGCTTGTGAAGGTACAGATACCTCAGGCCATGCCTACAATAATGACAGGAGTAAATCAGACAATAATGATGGCCATGTCAATGGTTGTTACTTGCGCATTGATTGGTGCAGAAGGATTGGGACTTGAAATACTCATTGCCACAAACCGTGTAGAAATGGGCAAAGCATTTCTACCAGGAATTTCAATAGTAATTATAGCCATTATTTTCGACCGCCTCACACAGGGCTTAATCAAAAAGAAAGAGGTGGCTGAACAGTGAATGACAACATAATAGAAGTTAAAAACATTAGTAAGCTTTATGGCATAAACAAGAAAGAAGCTTCAAGGATGATGAAGGAAGGTTCAAACAAGGATGATGTTTATAAGAAAACAGGAGTGACCGTTGCGTTGTGGGATGTTTCCTTTGAAGTTAAAAAAGGTGAGATTTTTGTCATAATTGGACTGTCGGGTTCGGGAAAATCAACATTGGTAAGATGTTTCAATCAGCTTTTGAAGCCTACAAGCGGAGATATAATTTTTGAAGGAAAAAATATTGAAACATTCAATAAGTCTGAGCTTCTGGAATACAGGAGAAACAAGATTTCCATGGTGTTTCAGAATTTCGGACTCATGTCACACAGAAACGTCATGGACAATGTTGCATATGGTTTAGAAGTCAAGGGTACAGCTAAAGATGAACGTCAGAAAAGGGCCCTTGAGATGACCAGACTTGTAGGACTTGAAGGATGGGAACATAAATCCATAGAAAGTCTTTCCGGAGGAATGAAGCAAAGAGTGGGGCTTGCAAGAGCATTGGCAAGCAATCCGGAAGTTCTTCTCATGGATGAACCGTTTTCTGCACTTGATCCTCTTGTGAGAAGAGACATGCATTTTGAACTTCTTTCCATACAAAGGAAGCTGGGAAAGACAGTTATTTTCATTACCCACGACATCAATGAGGCTTTCAAGCTGGGAGACAAGGTTGCCATAATGAAAGACGGCAAGATTGTCCAGATAGATACTCCGGAAAACATGTCAACGAACCCGGTGGACGATTACGTCAAGAAATTCATAGACAGTGCTGATAAGACAAAGGTGCTCAGCGTTAAAAACATAATGATTACGCCGTCATGTCTTGTGAGAGAAAATGATTCTCCAAAGAACGCAATACGTGAAATGCAGCAAAATTCTGTTTCTACTGCATATGCGGTGGACAGCAGAATGGTTTACAAGGGAATAGTGTCAATTGACGATGCATTAAGGGCAGGAAAGGAAAACCTGAAGCTCTTTGATGTAATAAACAAAGATGTTATGACCACAAGTGAAGACACTCTTCTAAGCGAGATACTTCCCATGGCAGCAGAAGCAAAGTATCCAATTGCAGTTCTGAACGGAGGAGGAGTTTTAAAGGGTATTGTGACAAAGACATCGGTGCTTTCATCTCTAGCAGAGCGAGAAGAACAGCCTGTTCAGGGGAAAAGCGATGTAACCTGAATGATTGCTAATTAACAAAAGACTCGACTCAACTATATGTTGAGTCTCAGACAATTGACAAACCCCGATTCCACAAACCGTAGGGGCGGATCTTGTGTCCGCCCGGGTTGCGGGAGGACAGTAGTCCTCCCCTACGAACTATGATTTTGAGTTCACTG
>DehalE1_100032_pt1 | contig 25023 bp, 21 predicted proteins | sample DehspE1_FD_43922 | JGI IMG/M metagenome (IMG submission 43922) | reverse complement strand
GGGCCCGCCCCCGAGCTGCGTGTAGGCGTCCCTGATCGCGCGGGCCAGGTCAGGGTCGAGGTCCGCGGCGCCGAACGCCTCCGCGACCCGGGACGCCGCCGCCTCCCCCGGCCGGCCGTCGGTCACCGCAGTGACCACGTCCGCGATCGCCGTGGAGAGCTCGGCCTGCGCGACGAACGCGTCGTACGCGGCGGTCGTGACGACGAACCCGTCCGGCACAACGAAACCGCCGCGGAGGAGTTCGCCGAGGTTCGCTCCCTTGCCTCCGGCGACGTCGACGTCCGTCCTGCCGAGTTCCGCCAGCCATCTGATCGCGTCCATAGGCACCACTGTGGCCCTATGCCTTGCGGACGGCCAGTTCCCGGTACTCCTCCGGCCTGAGCAGGCGCGGGTTGGTCCCATCGGCGAGCCAGGCGACCACTCCCTCGGGGAGGTCGAGCGGTACCGCCTCGAACAGGTTCGTGACCAGGACCGGGAGGAGCAGGTCGTGCGGCTCGGCCGGCTGGACGGGGCCGACCACGAGCGCCCGGCCGACGAGGCCGTCCATGGTGAGGAAGAGCACCTCGTCGAGCTGGCTCAACTCCTCGGGCGAGGTGCCCATCGACAACCCCACCGCGACCTCGCCCGCGTCGTTGATCACGGCGGCGAGCGCAGCCGGGTCGTCCGGACCGAGATGCACGAGCCACCGGTTGCCCGGATGCTCGGTGTCCCGGATCGCGCGAATCACCTGGTAGACGTCGAGGTGGTTGGCCCGGCGCCAGCGGGCGAGGGAGCGGCGGGCGTTGCGGCGCTGCCGGGCGTCCGCTCCGGTGCTGGCGAGGTACCAGTCCAGCGCGCTGCCCGCGTAGTCGATCACGGCCACCGGACGGGCCTGCCGGATCGCGTCCAGTGCCGGACGCAGCCCCAGCCCCTGGGCCAGCAGGAGCGCCAGCATCGCCGAGGGTGCCCGGTTCACCCCCATGTGGCAGTGCACGAGCACCTTCGCCGAGGAGTCCGCGAGCGCCTCGTCCACCCATGCGACCAGGCCGGCGAACCAGTCCGGTCCGATCTTCTGGCCGGCGTCGGCGACCCGGTGCTGCAGGTAGCGCACCTGCGGTGCCCAGGTTTCCACCAGCCCTTCGTCGCTCCACTCCTCCCGAAGGTCGACGATGTGGGTGATCCCCGCGGCGAGGAGCTCGTCCAGTTGGGCGCGAGCCCGGACGAAGTTCGGCGAGAGGTCGCCGCCCACGGCGAGCCGGTCGGTGACGAAGTCGGCGTTGGCAAGGCTCAGCTGCGGAAGCCGCGGGTCTGCGACATCCGGCTGCCTGGTCATGTGCCTATTCTGCCGTGCGCCGACCACCCGGACCGAACCGGGACCATCCCGCACGGTCACCCGTAAGGGGACACGCCATCACGGGGAAAAGGGGGCATAGTTGGGGCGGTACGGGAGGGTACCTGTCGCCTCGGCGACGGAGAACTGAACACGAACAGGATGCACCGCCATGCACACCTTCCGTACCGGGCGTCTCCGCACGCTCACCCTGACCACTGCCACCTTGGCGGTCGGTCTGGTCTTCCCGGTCGCGCCCGCCTTCGCCGACGACATCAGCGAAGAGGCCGCTCCGGCCACGATCGCCGCCGTCTCACCGGCCAGCGGCACCGTCGCCGGTGGGGCAGTCGTGACCATCACCGGCAGCGCCTTCACCGGCGCCACCACAGTGACCTTCGGGCAGGCCTCCGCCGTGAAGTTCGACGTCGTGTCCGACTCGACCATCACCGCGATCACGCCCGCCCTCGCCGCGGGCACGTACGCGCTGTCCGTGACCACAGCCGCCGGCACCACCACTGCCGCCACCCTGACCGTGCGCACGTTCGAGGACGAGGTGCTCCGCCTGGTCAACGCCGCGCGCGCACACAAGCGCAAGTGCGGCGGGAAGACGTACAAGGCGGTCAAGCCGCTGCACTCGGACGCGACGCTGGACGCGGTGGCCGCAGCGCACAGCGCCGACATGGCGAACAAGAACTACTTCAGCCACCGCTCCCGCAGCGGTGCCTCACCCTTCGCGCGGATGAAGGCCGCCGGCTACCGCTACCGCTACGCCGGGGAGAACATCGCCGCCGGCTTCCGCACCCCCGCTTCGGTGGTCACGGCCTGGCTGAAGAGCAGCGGGCACTGCCGCAACATCATGAACTCGAAGTACACCGAACTCGGCGTTGGCTACGCCACGGGCGGCTACTACGGGACCTACTGGACGCAGGACTTCGGCCGTCCGCGCTGAGGTTCTGATCGGTCGCTGCAGCGCCCATCCCGCGGCGGCGACCGGCCCGACCCGGTTCAGCCCACACCATCCCCCAGGGTGCTCCCCCGCACCTGGAGCTGAACCGGCAGTCGCCGGCTGCGCGGACGGGACAAGGAATTGTCCGCGCGGCCGGCGACCAAGCCGAGCAGTGCCCGCGCAGCGGCCCGGCCCTTGGCGTCCACGTCCTGTCGCACCGTGGTCAGCGTCGGACGCGTGCGCAGCGTGAGCGGGTGGTCGTCGAACCCCACGATCGCGAGGTCGCCCGGCACCGCCAGGCCCGCGTCGGATGCGGCGGCCAGGACGGACTGGGCGAGCACGTCGGTCAGGCAGAGCACGGCTGTGGGCCGGTCCGGGCGGTCCAGCATCCGCGCCGCGGCGAGCGGAGCCGAGGAGTAGTCGTCCGGCTGGTTCACCACGAGCGGGACGATCCCTGCCGCGGTGAGCGCGTCCAGCCAGCCGGCCAGGCGCTCGGTGATCACGCGGTGCCGCGCCGCGGAGGCAGTCAGGGGGCCTGTGGTGATGCCCGGCTCCGGGCCGTAGCCGGTCGTGAGCACTGCGACCCTGCGGTGGCCGAGGTCGACGACGTGCTGGGCAGCGGCCCTCGCCCCGCCACGGTCGTCGATGGTGATCGCCACCTCCCCCGACGGGGCGGTCATGTCGACGTAGACCAGCGGAAGGTCGCGACGCTGCAGCCAGTCCAGTGCGGGCAGTTCGGGGTCGCAGGAGAACGCGATCGCGCCGTCCATCGCGACGTCCCTGGCGGGCACGACGGCACCGTCCACGCTGGCCGGAACGAGGGTCAGGGCCAGCCCCTCCCGTCCGAGCTCGTCGGCGACGGCCCCGAGGAACCGGGCCGACACCTCGTCGGCGAGTGCATAGCGCAGGTCGGAGGCCCAGAGCACGCCGACGGTGCCGGTGGTGCCGGTGGCCAGCGACCGGGCGGACGGGTCCGGCCCCAGGTAACCCAGGTCGGCGGCGACCGCGAGGATGCGCTCGCGCAGGGCGCCGGACAGCTGATCGGGCCGGGAGAAGGCGTTGGAGACCGTCATCCGGCTGACGCCGACCTGGTCGGCGATCGACTGCAGGGTGACCCGCGCCATGCGGCACCTCCTTCCCGCGGCAGGTCGACCCTTCCGCCGATCGTCGATTCGTGTCGAGACCCTGGACGAAAGGGGACGGTTCTCCTTTTCGTCCACGTCCTCGACACCGGTTGCAGCCCGGACGTCATCAGTCTATCTTTACCGGTACAGGTTCCGACTGTATCGGTAAAGAAAGGGTCCCGATGCCTCTCCCCGCCTCGATCGCCGCAGACCGCGACTGGTGGCGCCACGCCGTCGTCTACCAGATCTACCCGCGCAGCTTCGCCGACAGCAACGGGGACGGCGTGGGCGACATCAACGGCATCCGGTCGCGCCTGCCGTACCTCGCAGGGCTGGGGATCGATGCCATCTGGATCAACCCCTGGTACCCCTCCCCGATGAAGGACGCCGGCTACGACGTCTCCGACTACCGCGCGATCGAGCCGGTCTTCGGCACCATGGCGGACGCCGAGGCGCTGCTCGCCGAAGCCCACGACGCCGGCATCCGGGTGATCCTCGACATCGTCCCGAACCACACCTCCGACCAGCACCGCTGGTTCCAGGCCGCGCTGGCCGCAGGCCCGGGTTCGCCCGAGCGCGACCGGTTCATCTTCCGTGACGGACGTGGCCCCGGCGGCGACGAACCCCCCAACGACTGGATGAGCGAGTTCGGCGGACCGGCCTGGACCCGGGTCACCGAGGCAGACGGACGCCCCGGCCAGTGGTACCTGCGCCTGTTCGCGCCCGAGCAGCCGGACGTGAACTGGAACCACCCCGACATCCATGCCGAGTTCGAGCAGACCCTGCGGTTCTGGTTCGACCGCGGCGTGGACGGCTTCCGGATCGACGTGGCCCACGGCCTGGTCAAGGACGCCGACCTGCGCGACCTGGGTGGCCTGACCTTTCCCCTGCCCGCGGACGCCCCCGAGGACGTCCAGCACCCGCACTGGGACCAGCCCGGCGTCCACGACGTGTTCCGGGAGTGGCGCTCCGTGGCGGACTCCTACGCCGAACCGAAGGCGTTCTGCGGCGAGATCTGGGTGAGTCGGGACCACCGGCTCACCGCCTACCTGCGCCCGGACGAGCTGCATACGGCGTTCAACTTCAACTTCCTGCAGTCGCCCTGGCGACCCGCCGACCTGCGCCGCGTGATCACCTCGACCCTCGCCTCGCACGCAGGAGTCGGCGCCCCGGCCACCTGGGTGCTCGGCAACCACGACGTGTGCCGGCCGGCGTCGCGCTACGCCCGGCCACAGGAGCTGGTGCCGGCCGGCTTCCCGAACCTGCACTCCTACCTGGGGCTGCCGGCCGACCCCGCACTCGGCCTCCGGCGGGCGCGGGCGGCTGCCCTGCTCAGCCTCGCCCTTCCCGGCGCCGCCTACGTCTACGCCGGCGAGGAGCTCGGCCTGCCCGAGGTCGAGGACATTCCCGACGATGCCCGGCAGGACCCGATGTTCGCCGGCACCGGCGGCGAGAACGTGGGCCGTGACGGCTGCCGGGTCCCGCTGCCCTGGACGTCCGGCGGGGAGTCCTTCGGGTTCAGCCCGGAGGGATCCGCCGCGCCGTGGCTGCCGCAGCCGTCCGACTGGGGCAGCTACAGCGCGGAGGCCGCGGAGGACGACCCGGCGTCCGCCCTCGGGCTGTACCGGCGGGCCCTGGCCCTGCGCGCACAGCTTCCCGCGCTCGGCGACGGCGATCTGACCTGGGTCGAGGCGGGACCGAACGTGCTCGCGTTCACCCGTGACCCGGGCTTCGGCTGCTGGGTGAACTTCGGGGACGCGCCCGCACCGCTGCCCGAGGGCAGCTCCGTGCTGCTCGCCAGCCACGATCTGGTCGGGGGTCGACTCGCCCCTGATTCGGCGGCGTGGCTGCAGTTCGCCTGATCCGCCCACTAGCCTGATCGTCAACGGACGGCGGAGTCCGCCTCAGACAGGAGGGTGTTATGGCAGCCAAGTTCGAGTTGTACACCGACGCCAAGGGCGAGTTCCGCTGGCGCCTGAAGGCCTCCAACGGCCAGACCATCGCCACGGGTGGCGAGGGCTACTCCAGCAAGGCCAGCGCGAAGAACGGCATCGAGTCGGTCAAGAAGAACGCCGCCGACGCCGAGATCGTCGAACTCTGAGAGCCGCGAGGGGCCGGGACGGATCGCCGTCCCGGCCCCTCGCGCATGTCCGCGCGGAATTCGGCACCGCTGACGCCGGAGGCAATCACCTACCCGGCGTCAGTGACCGCCTCGCCCGGCTACTCGGTGGCGACCACCCGCTCCGAGACGGCTGCGGCCTGCGCCACCGGCGCGGCGGCCATGCGTAGGGCCCAGCCGATCAGGATGGCGACCACACCGACGCCCACGGCGAACAGGGCGACGCCGAAGGCGATCACCGAGGTGAACAGGGACGCGCGCAGGAACGACCCGGTCATCGCGGTCTGGCGCAGCGGGTCGTCCTTGCCGAGCTCCGCATAGGTTTTGCCGCCCGTGGCCGCGAGCGCATGGTGGTTGATCATGTCGGCCTGGATGTAGGCCTCGATCGGGCCGGTCACCGGCGCGCCGGCGAGCATGGGAGCGTCCGCGGACACGGTGATCTTCTCCGCGGCCAGCTTGGTGCTCACCATGCCCCAGGTCACGGCCCCGGCGACGACGAAGACCAGGCCGAGGATGATCGTGACCAGACCGAGCGCCCTGACCTTCTTGGCGGATCCGGCAGGACTATTGGGCATATCTCACTCCTTTGTGCAGGATCGACGACACAGTGCGTCGAATGAGGGCAGCCTAACCTACGTATTGTTGCGCATTCAACCATGCGGCGGATCCAGTCCTTGACTGTCCCGGGGGGCGACGCTCCCGCACCCTAGGGTGAGCACACCATGACCGCCCTGATTGTCACCGAATCCCTGTTCGGGAACACCCTCGCCATTGCCGAGGCGATCGGCGGCGGGATCGCCGAGGTTCGGGGACGGGGAAGCGTGCGGGTACTGCACGCCTCCCAGGCACCGGCCGCGCTTCCTGCGGACGTGGACCTGCTCGTGGTCGGCGCACCGACCCACACCCTCTCGATGCCCAACGCGGGCACCCGCGACAACGCCGCCCGGAAGGGAGCACCGGAACCGCCGGGCCCGGGGATCCGGGAGTGGATCCAGACGGTGCGAATCCCGGACGGTGTCGGCGTGGCCACCTTCGACACCTCCATCCATTCCCGGATTCAGCTCGGCACGGCCGCGCGGGCCGCGGCACGGGCGTTGCGCCGCCGCGGCGCCCAGGCTTCCGTCGGGCCGTCGTTCTGGGTCACCGGGATGGAGGGACCGCTCGCCGACGGCGAACTGGCCCGCGCGACCGGCTGGGGACGAACCCTCGCCGAACGGGTCGCCGCCGTGCGCTGACCTGCGCGCGCGCCACAAGAATCCGGAACCCGGCGAGCCGCGGGGTCGTTGGTCGTACGGTAAGGGAAGCGACGAGGAGGAACACCGTGCAGAACCGCACCATCGGAGGCCGTCAGGTGAGCGCCATCGGACTGGGTGGCATGCCCATGTCGATCGAGGGCCGCCCCACCGACCGGCAGCAGTCGATCGGGACCATCCACGCAGCGCTGGACGCGGGAGTCACCCTGATCGACACCGCGGATGCCTACTGCCTGGGTCCCGACGAGGTCGGCCACAACGAGATCCTGATCGCCGAGGCACTGCGCTCCTACGGCGCCGACACCAGCAACGTGCTCGTCGCCACGAAGGGCGGCCACCTGCGTCCCGGCGACGGGAGCTGGACGCAGAACGGCGATCCCTCCTACCTGAAGGACGCCGCCAAGGCCTCGGCCGCCCGGCTCGGGGTCGAGGCCATCGGGCTCTACCAGTTCCACCGTCCCGATCCCCGGGTGCCCTACGCCGACTCGATCGGCGCGCTCGTCGAGCTGCTGGAGGAGGGCGTGATCGAGATGGCCGGCATCTCGAACGCCTCGGTCGCCCAGATCGAGGAGGCCCGCGGCATCCTCGGTGGCCGGCTGGTCTCGGTGCAGAACCAGTTCAGCCCCCAGTTCACCTCCAGCCTCCCCGAACTGGAGCGCTGCGCCGAACTCGGAATCGCCTTCCTGCCGTGGAGCCCCCTTGGCGGCATCCGGCGAGCATCCCAGGTGGGCAGCACGCAGAGCGTCATGTCCGAGATCGCACTGGCCCGCGAGGTCTCGCCGTACCAGGTCGTGCTCGCCTGGGAACTCGCGCTCGCACCGGTCGTCATCCCGATCCCGGGTGCGTCACGAGCCGAGTCGATCATCGACTCGGCCGCGGCCGCCGACCTCGATCTGGACGCCGCGGAGCTGGTCCGGATCGAGAACTACCTCGTGTGAGGCAGGCAGTTCGTTCCCCGCTCCTCGCCGGGCCGCGCTCCTCGCTGCGGCGAGCCGTGGGCGCCTGCTCCAGAATTCCTGTCACCCGTTCGGGTGACAGTCACGGCGTCTCGGCAAGTCGGACGGTATATTGTTCGTGACCCGGTCGCGTCCGTCCTGGAGAGTCATGCCCAATCCGTCGAGATCCCGCTTGTGGGGATCGGTGCTGCTCGCAGCATGCCTCGCGCTCCCGGTAGGGCTGGCGAGCGCGGCACCGGCGCAGGCCGCGTCCTCGACGAGCGCGAAAGAGGCCAAGCGGGTCGCCAAGGTGAAGACGCCCAAGATCACCTGGGTGGAGGACCCCGACCTCGGCGGCTACACCGGCTCGGTGAAGCTGCCCCTCGACTACGACCACCCCACCGGCTCGAAGGTCACCATCGCCCTGTTCAAGGTGCCCGCAGCCGACCCTGCGGAGAAGATCGGCACGCTCTTCGTGAACCCCGGCGGCCCGGGTGCCTCCGGTGTGAGCCTCGCCGAATCCGCGACCGGGTTCCTCTCCCAGTCCGTGCTCGACCACTTCGATGTCGTCGGTTTCGACCCGCGGGGCACCAACGGCTCCACCGAGGTGACCTGCTTCTCCAGCTCGTCGGCACAGGCCTCGGCGCTGTCGGGGCTGAACGAGGCCTTCCCGTCCAGCACCCAGCAGGGCAGCTACATCACCTCGTCGCAGAATCTGGCCAAGGCCTGCTCGAAGTACGGCAAGTCGCTGGCGTCCTCGATGTCGACAGCCGAGGTCGCCCGGGACATGGAGGTGCTGCGCCGCGCGGTCGGCGACAGCAAGCTGAACTACCTCGGCTTCTCCTACGGCAGCTACCTCGGCGAGGTGTACGCCAGCCTCTTCCCCGACCGGTTCCGGACGATCGCGATCGACGGCGTCCTCGACCCGACGGCGTGGGCGGGCACGTCGGTGACCTCGTCGATTCCCGCGACGACCCGGATCAAGGCGGGTGAGGCGTCCTGGAATGCCCTGGTCGCCGGCCTCGCCGCCTGCGCGGACGCAGCGAGCGGGTACTGCCCGCTGGAAGACCCGCAGGCCGACTTCGACGGCGTCGCCACCGCACTCAAGGCGAAGACGCTGCGGATCGGTGACGGTGACGACGCGTTCGTCTACAGCTACCAGGACTTCATCTCCGACAGTCTCAGCCTGCTCTACTACCCCGAGGGCATGGACTACCTCGCCCAGATCATCGCCGCGCTGAAGCAACTGATCGGCACGGACACCGGTTCCACCACGAGCGCGGCCGGAGACCGGGTGACCAGTCTCGTCCGGGCCTTCCACAAGGCCGCGGCACTCGAGGATCCGGGTTACGACAACGGGCTCGAGGCCTACTCCGGGGTCTTGTGCACCGACGCCTACCAGCCGTACTCGGCGAGCGCGTGGGTGTCGGCGACCGACAAGTCCGCCATCCGGGCGCCGCACTTCGGCGAGATCTGGGGCTGGGCGGACGTGCAGTGCGCGACCCAGTACTGGAAGGCGAAGGACGAGGACACCTACCACGGCTCCTACTCGCTCAGCACTGCCGCTCCCGTCCTGATCGTGGGCAACTACCACGACCCCGCCACCAACTATTCGGGTGCGGTCGAGGCCAACACCCTGATGCCGAACAGCGTGCTGCTGCGCAGCGACTCGTGGGGCCACACCGCCTACGGCACGTCCGACTGCGTGACCGACCGGGTCGACTCCTACCTGATCACCGGCAAGATCCCGGCGGGTACATCGACCACGGTGTGCACCGGTGACGTGCGGCCGTTCATCACCGACCTCGGCACTGGAGCCGGCGAGGGCGGCGGCAACACCCGCGTCGAGGTGCCCAGCCGCGCCGGCCTGCCCCCGATCGCGATCCCCTGGCTGCACCGCACGGACTAGGCCCGAGGCTAGCCGCGGGGCGTCCCGGCCAGATCCTTGCGCAGGTGGACCAGGACGACCGCGTCGTCCACCCGCTCCCTGCGTTCTTCGACGTAGCCCGCCCGGGCGTACAGCCGCAGGTTGCCCGCGCTGAGGTGACCGGTGAACAGCAGTGCCTCGTCCGCCGGAGCGGCCGTCTCCGCGAGCGTCAGCAACGCCGCCCCGATCCCGCGCCGCTGCACGTCCGGAGCAACGGAGAGCCGGGCAATGTGCAGGCTGCGGCCCTCCGGCCGCACCCGGACCGAGCCCACCAGGCGCCCGTCGAGCAGCGCGACGAACCACCTCGACGAGGCCAGATCGGCCACGATGTCCGCCTCACTCTCCCGGAGCGGAGGCAGATCCGGGTCCTGGTAGAGGCTCGCCTCCACGGTGAACGCAGCCTTCTGGACAGCCAGCGCGGCGGGCACGTCGTCCGGTCTCCCTTGCCGCAGTTCCACTCCGTACATCGTCACCTCCGGACCCATCTTCGCGGATCGGCAGCAATAGTGCGTACTGGAAACGGGCGGCCATCTCCCGCCGGAATCCCGCCAACCCAATACGATGAATTCTGACCGAGGGAACGAAAACGCCATCGGGTAGCATCGGATCGGTACCGACCGGGGGGGCGAGTACACGAGGAACACCATCATCGACGCTCGCAGGTCAGGGCTCAGGCATCGACTGGCATCTATGGCCGGGCCCGGACGCACGAATGGTTGATGATTTCCTCGGATCCGGGGCTACCTGGCCGGGCGTTTCGCCGCCAGTCCGGGAACGGGGGTTACCGGCAGCGCGGCACAGCACGACGACGGCGCCGCCAGGGCCTAACCAGAACGCGCCGCTGTTGGAACATAAGCGATGGCCGGACCGGGAATATCCCGGGCCGGCCATCGCTTGTACCGGCACCATCCCGACCCGCTGCAGACCACCTGCCACCCGTGAAGGCTGAGATGACCACCACAGAAGAGACCCTGTCCAGCGCTCCCGCCGGCGGCCTGCCGCGAGAATCCGTGCGCGTGCTGGGCGTGCTGCTGGTCGGCGCCTTCGTGGTGATCCTGAACGAGACCGCCCTCAACGTGGCCCTCTCGCGGATCATGGCCGACCTCGGCATCGACGAGCGGACCGCACAGTGGCTGACCACCGGCTTCATGCTCACGATGGCCGTGGTGATCCCGGTCACCGGCTGGCTGATGGAGCGCCTGCCCACCCGTACCGTCTTCGGCCTTGCGATGAGCCTGTTCAGCCTGGGCACCCTGATCGCGGCAGTGGGCTGGGGATTCCCCGGCCTGCTCGCCGGACGGCTCGTGCAGGCGAGCGGCACCGCGATCATGATGCCCTTGCTGATGACGACGGTGATGGAGCTCGTCCCGTCCGACCAGCGGGGACGGGTGATGGGCACGATCAGCCTGGTGATCTCGGCCGCACCCGCGATCGGTCCGACCATGTCCGGGGTGATCCTGCAGTTCCTGCCGTGGCGGTTCGTGTTCGCCCTCGTCCTGCCGATCGCACTGACCATCCTCTTCGTCGGGCTGCGGCAGGTGCCGAACCTGAACGAGACCGTCAAGGTGAAGCTGGACGCGCTGAGCGTGCCGCTGGCCGCGCTGGGCTTCGGCGGCCTCGTCTACGGGCTGAGCCAGGTCGGCAGCCCGAACACCACCGGCATGGAGATCGCGCTGGGGGCCGGCGTGGTCGGACTCGGCCTGTTCGTCTGGAGGCAGCTCGTGCTGCAACGCTCGGACGCGGCGCTGCTCGACCTGCGCACCTTCAGCCACCCGATCTTCTCCACCGCGATCGCGGTGATGGCCATCGCCATGGCGGTGCTGTTCGGCACGATCATCGCGCTGCCGCTGATCCTGCAGCAGGTGCTTCACGCCGAGCCGCTGTTCGTCGGCCTGCTCACCCTGCCCGGTGCGCTCCTGATGGGCCTGCTCGCACCGGGGGTGGGGCGCCTCTACGACCGGATCGGGCCGCGCTGGCTGATGGTGCCCGGCTCACTGTTCGTGCTCGCGGCGTTCGGGCTGTTCGCCCGGGTCTCGACCACGACCCCGTGGTGGCAGTTGCTCACCGCGCACGTTCTGCTCAGTATCGGCCTGGCCTGCCTGTTCACGCCGCTGTTCACGATCTCGCTGGGCTCGCTGCCTCCGCACCTGTACGGGCACGGCTCGGCGGTGGTGGGCACCGTCCAGCAGGTCGCGGGCGCGGCAGGGACCGCGCTGTTCGTCACGGTGATGTCGAGCGTCGCAGCCCTGCAGCCGCCCGGTACGCCGCTCGAGGAGGCGCTCGCCGCCGGAGCCCGCGCGTCCTTCCTCAGCGTCGGCGTGCTGTGGCTGGTCGGGATCGTGGCGATCCCGTTCCTGCGCAAGCCCGCCGACCCTCCCCAGGTGCCCGCCGGCGGGCACTGAGCTCGCGGGAGACCCGTTCATCGGTAGGCTCGTCGGGTGCCGACACCCGAGTTCATCCTGGCCCTGCGCGAGAAGGTGGGCAGTACCCGGCTGTGGCTGTCCGGGGCGACCGCCGTGGTCGTCCGTGGGCACGGGGACGACACAGAGGTACTCCTGGTCCGCCGCGCCGACAACGGCGAGTGGGCCTCCGTGGCCGGCATCGTCGACCCGGGAGAACACCCGGAGGAGACCGCTGTCCGCGAGGTCGCGGAGGAGGCGGGCGTCAGCATCGAGGTGGAACGCCTGGCCTGGCTGACCGTGACCGAGGTGATCACCTACGCGAACGGCGACGAGACCCAGTACATCGACCACGTGTTCCGGTGTCGCTGGACGGGCGGCGAGCCGCACCCCGTGGACGGCGAAGCAAGCGAAGCCGCGTTCTTCCCGGTCGGGCGGCTGCCGTCCATGAGCACCCGGCACGCCCGGCAGGTCCGGGTCGCCCTCGAGAACAACCCCGAGACCCGTCTCGGCTGACTCCACTCATCGGTACGGGTGACCGGTGGCGAGAGAGGAGGGAACGCCATGGAGTTCGAGCTGATCGCGATCGCCGCTGTGCTGCTGGTGGTCGCGGTGTCGGTGCTCGCGCCCCGGGTCGGGGTGGCTGCGCCCCTGGTGCTGGTCGTGCTGGGGCTCGGCATCGCGTCCTTGCCGATCGTGGACTCCATCGCCATCCCGCCCGAACTGATCCTGGGCGGGATCCTGCCGCCGCTGCTGTACTCGGCCGCCGTCAACACCCCGTCGATGGAGTTCCGCCGGGACTTCCGGCTGATCTCGCTGTTCTCGGTCGTGCTGGTCGCCGTGAGCGCGGTGGTGATCGGGCTGCTCGCGTGTGCGCTGGTGCCGGGCCTCCCGCTGGGAATCGGAATCGCGCTGGGCGCGATCATCAGCCCCACCGACGCCGTGGCCACCGCCGTGATCCGGCAGGCGGGCATCTCGCAGCGGATCGTCACGGTGATCGAGGGCGAGAGCATGCTCAACGACGCGACCGCGCTGGTGCTGCTGCGCTCGGCGGTCGCGGCGATCGGCGTGAGCGTCACGCTGTGGCAGGTCGCCCTCGACTTCCTCTGGGCAGTCGCGGCCGCAGCGCTGATCGGCTACATCGTCGGCCGACTGAACCTTGCCGTCCGGGCGCGAGTCGTCCCCGTGACCAGCAGCGTCACCATCTCGCTGGTCGTACCCTTCCTGGCCTACATCCCCGCGGAGGAGCTGGGCGCGTCCGGACTGGTCGCGGTGGTGACGGCCGGCCTGGTCACCGGCTACGGCTCCCCACGCAAACTCGGGGCGGAGGAGCGGATCACCGAGCGCTCCCTGTGGCGCACGATCGAACTGCTGCTGGAGAGCGCCGTCTTCCTTCTGGTCGGGCTGGAGGCGCCGGCGCTGGCCGAGGACCTGGTCGAGCAAGGTGGCGGCCTCGGCCTCGCCCTGATGGTGGCGGTCGGGGCGACCACCGTGGCGATCCTGTTGCGCTCGCTGTTCGTCGCGGGGTCGGTGGCGTGGCTGGCCCGGCGCAACCGGCGTACGCCCACCGTCCGCAAGCACCTCACCGAGATCCAGGAGAGGCTCGCGGACGGCGAGGTGCCGCAGCTGGGCAACCCCGAACGTTCCGGACGCAAGGAACGCCGCGTGCGTCGCCTCGTCCGGGCTGCCGAGGCATCCGCGCGAGGTGGAGCGGCCCGCTCGGAAGAGGCCCGGCTCGGCACCTGGCAACGCATGGTGAACCAGCGCCTGGCCGACCTCGACTACCTCGCGGCGGAGGCGTTCGGCTGGCGCGAGGGTGTTGTCCTGGTCTGGGCGGGCATGCGCGGCGCGGTCACGGTCGCCGCTGCCCAGACCCTGCCCTCGGGGACGCAGCACCGCTCGCTGCTCGTCCTCGCCGCCGCCCTGGTCGCCGTCGGAACCCTGCTGGTCCAGGGCGGGACGCTGGGCTTGCTGGCGAAGCGCCTCGGGCTGACCGGCCACTCCCTGGACTCCGATCCCGTGCTGTGGGCTGCCCTGCAGGGTGAGCTGAACCGGGCCGCGATGGCGCGGTTGTCCGGAGAGCTGGACGACTACCCGCCCGACCTGGTCGAGAAGGCACGGGAGCGCCTGCGCCTGCTCACTCCGGTCGAGGACTTCCGTCCGGACAGCCCGGCGAACCAGGCGTCGATGGCGAAGTACCGCAGGCTCCGGCTGAAGCTGATCGCCGCCCAGCGGGACGAACTGATGGCGATCCGGGATCTGGGCACCTATCCGTCCGGCATGCTGGACGCCGCGCTCGCCCAGTTGGACGCCGACCAGATCGGCATCGAGCTGAGAAGCGCCTGACCGGCTGCCCGGCGAGGCCACTGCGCCGAACTGCGGGCGGGTGGCCGGCTCGTGGCTCCCCGGTGCGGTGGAACCGTCCCGGCGTCGCACCGGCAACAGCGGGTTCGCGCGGTCGAGCTAGAGTCTGGTCGCGCACACGCCCCGCAGCCGGCGGCGGCGGGAAGCGGAGTCTGAACCTGTCACCTGGCCTGTGCCGGCTCGAAGAACGCGGAGGGAAGTGCGGATATATGGATCTCTGGGGTGCGATCTGGCTGGGCATCGTCGAAGGCCTGACCGAGTTCCTGCCAGTCTCCAGCACCGGGCACCTGACCGTGGCCGAGAAGCTGATGGGGATGCCGATCGACGATCCCGGGGTGACGGCGTTCACCGCCATCATCCAGCTCGGCGCCATCCTTGCCGTGTTGATCTTCTTCCGCTCGGACATCCTCCGGCTCGCGGTCGCCTGGGGTCGCGGGCTGACGAAGCCGGCCGAGCGGAGCAACCCCGACTACCGACTGGCCTGGTACGTGATCGCCGGCTCGATCCCGATCGGCATCGTGGGCTTCCTGGGTCGACACGTCGTCGAGGGCCCGCTCCGGAACCTGTGGGTGGTCGTCGCCGGCCTGCTGCTGTGGAGTGTCGTGATGTGGCTCGCGGAACGGTACGCGACCCAGCGGCGCGGCGAGCACGACCTGAACCTCACCGACGCACTCGTGGTGGGCGCCCTGCAGTGTGTGGCGCTGGTGCCCGGCGTGTCGCGATCCGGGGCGACGATCAGCGCGGGCCTGTTCCGGGGGCTCGACCGCGTCACAGCCACGCGGGTGTCCTTCTTCCTGGCCATTCCTGCACTGGTCGCCGCCGGCGCCTACGAGGGCGCAAGCCAGGCCTCCGCCATCGCAGCGAGCGTCGGCTGGGGACTGACGGCGCTCGCCACCGCAGTGAGCTTCGTTGTGGCCTACGCGTCGATCGCCTGGCTCCTGAGGCTGGTCACCCGGCACCCGATCACCGTGTTCATCTGGTACCGGATCGGCGTGGCCGCGGTGGTGTCCGCGCTGCTCCTGACCGGCACCATCAACGCCACCTGACCGGCCGGGCGACGTGGCCGCACACGAGGGGCCGGTCGCGGGCCCCATCGCACGATGCGAGCGTGCGGAGTCGGTAGCATCGCCGGAAAAAGGAGGGGACGTGACACCGTTCGCGGAACTGCACCTGCACCTGGAGGGCACACTCGAGCCCGAGATGGTGTTCGACCTGGCCGAGCGCAACGGCATCGGGCTCCCCTGGCGCGATCTCGACGACCTACGCGGACGCTACTCGTACTCCTGCCTGCAGGACTTCCTCGACCTCTACTACGCGAACATGGCGGTGCTGCGCACGGAGGCCGACTTCGCCGAGCTGACCGACGCCTACCTGGCCCGGGCCGCGGCTGCCGGCGTGGTGCGGGCGGAGGTGTTCTGCGACCTGCAGGCGCACACCGCCCGCGGCGTCCCCGCGCCGGTCGTGCTGGCCGGGGTGGCGGACGCGCTGTTCCACTCGGAGGCCGATCACGGCGTGAGCTCGGGACTGATCCTGACCTTCCTGCGCCACCTGCCCGTCGCGGACGCCGAACTCGCCTACGAGGCGGCGCTCGCCACCGGCGTTGAGCTGCTCGGCGTCGGACTGTGCTCGACCGAGGTGGGCTTCGCGGCGGCACCCTTCGGCGGTCTGTTCGCCCGTGCCCGCGCCGACGGCCTACACACCGTCGCCCACGCCGGGGAGGAGGGCGACGCGTCCTACGTCTGGGAGGTTCTGGACTCGCTCGGTGTCGAGCGGGTCGACCACGGCATCAACGCGATGGGCGATCGCCGGCTGGTCGAGCACCTGGCCGAGCGGGAGATCCCGCTCACGGTCTGCCCGCTGTCGAATGTGCGGTTGCAGGCGGTGCCGACCCTGGCCGACCATCCGCTGCCCGCCATGCTGGACGCGGGACTGCTCGCCTGCGTGAACTCCGACGACCCGGCCTACTTCGGCGGCTACCTGGACGCCAACGTGGCAGCCGTGGAGCAGGAGTTCGGACTCTCGACGGATCAGGTGGAGACCCTGGCCGCGAACAGCATCCGCGCGTCCTTCCTGCCCGGGACGGAGAAGGCCCGCCTGCTCCACGGCTGATCCCGGCTCCCCAACCGGTGCTCAGGCGGCCTCCTCACGGGAACGGGCGTGCGCGCGCCGTCCCTTCTCGGGCGGGGACGGCAAGGAGAAGGTCCCGAGATGGTTCGCCCGGAGCAGCAGCCGGCTGGTGCGCAGTGACTTGGACCGTCCCGACAGCGGCACGGTATCGGCGTCCCGGCTCAGCTCCACCACGCCCACCTTCAGGCTTCGGGCGAACGGCATCAGCAGCAGCAGGACGCCCACCCCGACCACCATCGCCCGAAGGGTCTCGGAGTCCGGCCCGGGCAGCTGATTGGTCAGGCCCAGCCAGGTGACGAACACGCCGAGGGCGAGGAAGGCGCCGTTGAGCAGGCGCTTGCGCCAGTTCGACCAGCGGTAGGCGATCATCAGCAGGGCCAGCCGCGACGCCTCGTCGCGGTCGGACAGGTGCCGCACCTGGTGCAGCAGCCGCGCCCACCGCGGACCCCAGCGGCGGCAGCAGGGACGCGTCACCGAGCGCAGGTGCTGGATGAGGTCCTGCGCGTCGTCGACAAGCTGGGCGTCGCCCTTCAGCCCCAGCCGGTCGAGCGCCTCCTGGGCGAGGATGGCCGCGTGCAGGCCGCGCCGGCACACCTCGCTGAACAGCCGCGGCGCCAGCGGCTCCGACCCGATCCGGGCGTCGGGACGGGTGCGCCCGGTCTCGAGGTAGTGGGTGGTGTCGCGGTGCAGGTCGGCGGCCATCCGGTAGTCGGCCACCGCGATCATCAGCTGCTGGGCGTTCTCCACCGATCCCGTGTTGCCGCCCCCGCCCTCCTCCGCCATCGCAAGGGACGCCTCGAACTCGCTCTCGGCCTGGATCGTCCGGGCCAGGATGTGTTCTCCCACGCTCTCGGTGATCGCCATCGCCTCGCGCAGCGCCTCCTTGTAGCGACCGGCGATCAGGGAGGCCTGCGCGTCCAGGACCCGCAGGTCGAGGTCGTGGCGCCGCAGTGGCAGCACCTGGACCAGCAGCGCCTCCGCGGCGGCGTCATCGCCCTGTCGCAGGGCCAGCATGGCGCCGAGTATCTTCACCGACCACGGGTCGGAGGGCGTGAGCGGATCGGCCGCGAGGATCGCGGCGGCCCGGTCGTCGTCGCCGGCGAGCAGGGCGAGACGGACGAGCTGCCGGCTGTCCACCTCGGGGCCGGCCCGGACCAGCAGCGCCCGGGCGGCGGCCTGGCCTGCGTACCGCGCACCGGCGAAGGGGTTCTCGGGGTCGAGCAGGCGCCCTTCCGACTCCGGCGTCCCCCACTCCAGGCCGGCCCACAGGCACGCCTCGGCGTAGACGGTGTCGTAGGGGTCCGGGGTGTCGAGCCGGCGCAGGTCCTCGAGGATCGAGCGCGCCATCGACCGGTCGGCCAGGAGGAGCCGGACCCGGAGGATGGAGCGCTGCAGTTCGGGCGGCAGCCCGGTCTCGTCCACCTCGACCGACTTGCGCAGGTGGTCCCACGCCTCGCGGTAGGCGCCCTGCTGGGCGGCCAGCCGGTAGGCCAGCAGCCGATAGACGTGGCGCCAGTGCTCGAAGGAGTCGACAGCCATGCCCGGCGCCGTCCAGCCGTCCGCCTCGTCGGTGCGTCCCTCGATCACGGCGATCGTGCGCAGGCAGGCCTGCTGCGCCTCGGTGAACCGGCCCACGTCGGTCATGGCCTGGATCCAGCGGGAGCGATCCTCCACGTCGAGTTCGCGGACACCCACCCCCCACTGGCCCGCAAGTTCGTCGAACAGCGCGGCGGAGGTGGCGTGATCGTCGAGTTCGGCGGACGCCACGGCGCGCACCAGCACGCAGGCCGCGCTGAGCTCGAGGCCCGCGACCAGGTCGATGGCGAGCGCTGGGCTCTCTGCGGCCAGCAGGTCGGCGGCGCGCAGGGTCGATTCGGGCCCGGCCGCCGCGAACCGCACCAGCGCCTGCTCGAACTCCGGGTAGCTGCCGATCGGCGTGCGCTGCCGGCGTCCGGCCTGGAAGAAGCGGTCCAGCATGCTGATCAGGCGCACCCCGTCCGCGTCGCTGCCCGGCACCGGGCCGGCCATCTTCAGTGCCGCTGTCCAGGCCTGGCGGGCCAGCGCGTCGTCGTCGTCGACGCCGGCCTCGCCCGCCCTGGTCTCGGCCCGTTGCCACAGCTCCGCGGCGACGAACTCGAGGATGTCCTGGTCGTCGGGGAAGCTCTCGACCAGCTCGGCCAGGCTCGGACGCTGCGGCCGGGTGCCGAGTTCACGCAGCACCCGCAGCCAACTCGCGGCATCGGTGCGGCTCAACGCGCCGACCCGGTGCAGTTCGGAGTACGCGTCGTCGGCCACGCCGAGGGAGCCGTCGGCGATCGCTGCCTCTGCGCGGCGCCGCAGCCCACCGACGTCGGCCGTGCCGACGGTCAGTTCCCCCACCATGTGCTGCCCCCGGCCTCACTATCGACCCGCCACGGCAGCGCGGCAATGGCACGAATTGCGGACCGGACGCGGGCGGGGAAGGGACTCACCACCGGCGACTACGCTCGGGGCGTTCGCACCCGAGGAGGACCATGGCGACCGGAACGACGCACGGCAGCGTGCTGCTGATCGGCGCCTCGCGCGGCCTGGGGCTGGCGATCGCGGCGGAGTACGTGGCGCGCGGCGCCCGCGTCGTGGCCACCGTCCGCGGATCCGGACGCACCGCCCTGCACGAACTCCGGGAGCAATCCGGTGGCCTGCTGGAGATCCAGGAGGGTGTCGACGTCACCGTCCCCGGCCAGGTGCGCGCGCTCCGGCGACGGCTGGAGGGGCGCAGCTTCGAGCTGCTGCTCGTGAACGCCGGCATCGCCACCGACTCCGACCCGGCGGACATCACGAGCGAGGAGTTCAACCGCGTGATGACCACCAACGCGCTCGGTCCGCTCCGCGCGATCGAGCTGCTCGGCGAACTGGTCGGCGCGGACGGCACGATCGCGGTGATGTCGTCGGGCCAGGGCAGCGTCGCGAACAACAGCCGGGGCGGCTTCGACGTCTACCGGGCGAGCAAGTCCGCCCTGAACCAGCTGGTCCGCAGCTACGCGGCGCGCCACGGCGACGATCCGCGGACGCTGCTGCTGCTCGCCCCGGGCTGGATCCGGACCGGCCTCGGCGGTCCCCACGCACCGCTGTCGATCGAGGAGACCATCCCGCAACTGGTCACCACTGTCGACAACCAGCGCGGCCGCGGCGGCCTGCGGTACCTCGACCGCTTCGGGGGCGTGGTTCCCTGGTGAGACCGGACGCGCCGTGACGGGTATCGTCGACTGGTGCGTCCGCCGAGGTCGGTCCCGCTGACCGTGTTGCTGCTGGCCACCGGCCTGTTCGTCGGGTGCCAGGCTGCTCCCGGTGCGCCCACGACGTCCGCACCGTCGGTGGCGGCCGCTTCCACCCCATCGGTGACGACCGCCACACCCGACGCATCCGCAACACCGGCGCCGACGACTACTCCGACGCCGACCGCGACCGCGACCGCCACCACGAAGCCACTGGCGGGCCGGACGATCGTGATCGACCCGGGCCACAACGGGGTCTGGACGCGGCGCGAGCTGCGCAAGGTGCCCAGCGGGAACGGCCGCACCAAGGAGTGCAACTCCTCGGGCACGGCGACGAACGCCGGCTACCCCGAGCACGCCTACAACTGGGCCCAGGCGAACGCGCTCGCCAAGGCGCTGCGCGCCCGTGGGGCCACGGTCAGGCTGACCCGTCCGGATGACCACGGCGAGGGGCCGTGCGTGAACCTGCGCTCGAAGCTGGCCAACGACCTCGGGGCGGACGCGCTGGTCTCGATCCACGCCGACGGCAACCTCTCCCGCGGCGCCCGCGGCTTCCACGTGATCCACAGCCCGACCATGACCGGAGGGACGAAGGTCGAGCAGAAGTCGCTGGCCCTGGCGAAGCAGGTACGGCATGCGCTGGAGACCGAGACCCCGATGCCGCGGTCGACCTACGTCGGCGGCGGCACGGCGCTGGACTCCCGCGACGACCTGGGCACCCTGAACCTTTCCGACCGCCCGGCCGTCATGATCGAGATGGGCAACATGCGCAACGCCACCGACGCCGCCCTGTTCGGCTCCGCGGCCTTCCGCACGAAGGTCGCCACAGCCCTCGCCGACGCCGTCCAGGCCTTCCTCGGCTGACCGTCCGGAACGCCGGGGCGGGTCCGGCCGTTCGGCCGAACCCGCCCCGGGATGTCCTTCGTCGCCGGTTTAGGTGAAGGTGTCCGCGTTCGGCAGCGACATCAGCTTGGACTTGTCGGTCAGGCTGCCCATCGCCGCAATGAAGACGCTCTTCAGGTCGGCGGAGGTCGCCGCGCAGAAGTAGTTGTCCTGGTCGGAGTTCTCGGCCTCGGTCATCCCGGGCTTGGTGCAGTCGTAGGCCTCACTCGCCTTGCCCGACTTCATGGGTGACGCGGCGGCGGCCAGGTAGTCGCGGACGAAGAGGGTCTTGCCGCCGTACGAGCCGCAGGTGGCCGAGTTGACGTCGCCGACACCGATCGTGATCAGCCGGATTCCCTTGGCCTTCGCCAGGGTGGCGATCTGGGCGAAGTTGTCGCAGGACTGCTTCTGCCCGTTGCCGGCGTAACCGATCGCCAAATCGTTGTCCAGGCTCACCGCGCTGGCGTCGCTGTTGAAGATCTCCGACGGTGCACCATCGGTCTCGAAGATGATCACCTTCTGCGGGATCCCGTACTCTTCGGGGCGCTTCGGCAGGCCGAGGTCGGTGACCGGATCGGTGTTCAGCACGTAGCGGGCAGCGGCTTTCATGGCCGAGGCCAGGTGCGTGCCCTCGTTGGTGGCCGTCTTCGAGCCATCGCTGGCCTTCGGGTAGTTCACCGTGAGGTCGGAGTAGTCCAGTTGCCCGACCGACTTGCCCAGGGTGGTGGACGTGTCGATGCTGGTGACGCCGCTCGCGTCGGTCTTGGTGTACTTGTTGGTGTAATCGATCGGCACCCAGCTACCCGACCAGTGCCACTTCTTGTTGTAGCCGTTCCAGCTGCAGCTGTATCTCCCGCAGCTCTGGTAGTCGGCGTCGGTGAACGCATCGCCGTTGGAGGGCTCGGCAACCTTGTTGCTCGTGGTGGGGAAGCTCAGCGCGATCGTCCCGAACGCGACGTACTGCTGGTCCTGGTTCATCGAACCGAGCATGTCCTGGATACCGGCCTTCATGTTGGCGAAGGCGCTGGTGCCGTTGTTCATCGACGGCGTTCGGTCGGCCATCACCACCACGTCCATCGGGTTGGGCGCCACCGTTCCGCAGTAGCCGCGGCAGGCCGCGGAGACGACCGTCCCGGTCTGCCCGGTCGGAATCCCGATCGCGGGCCCGAACGAGTAGTCAACGGTCTTGTTGTACTTCACCACGATCGTGTTGCAGTGGTCTGCCGCGGTGCACTTCACCGAGCAGATCCCGGTCTCCTCGTTGCAGTCGAGGGGGTCGAAGGTGTGGCTGGTGATCCCGCACACCGCCAGGACGGTGGCCCAGTCGGGCGACTTCGTCGTGGTGTTGTAGCTGGTCACACAGCGCAGCGCCACCGAAGGCATGATGCTTCCGAGCTGAGCCCCGACCATGTTCGCGCTGGCGAAGTTCTCCGCCTCCAGGATCGCGGCGGGAGGGTCGTCCGGCAGCTTCAGCACGCCGGCGGCTGCGGCCGCGTCGAGGGAGTTCTGCAGCGTCTGGCGCTCGTAGGCCAGTTTGGCGATGTCGATGCCGATCGCCGCTGCAGCCATCAGCATCACCAGGGAGATCGCAACGACGATCGCGACGGCGCCGCGCTCCCCCCTGCGGATCCCGAGCTTCTTCATCATGCTTCGATCCTCATCTGGCTGTCCGCGTGGAGCGTGATGGTCGGCGCCATCCCCAGCATCACCGGCGAGATCCAGGTGTGGACGTAGGCGATGCTGATCTTGATGGTGCTCCCGGTGTCGGAGGTCGTATCGGTCAGGGAACAGGCGGTCCCGGTCGGTGTGGTGCAGGTGATGGTGACCGTCGTGCCGGCGTTCGTGGCGCCCGGCATGCTCGAGATCGCGTTCTTGGCCGCGCCTTCGGCCCGCGAGTACATCCCGGTCAGGGCCCCGGCCCTCGCGCCCTCCCGGGCCGCGTTGGAGATCTGGGTCTGCGCACCCATGACCACGCCGAAGTCGATGATCCCGAGCAGGATCAGCACCAGGAAGGGGAGGATGATCGCGAACTCAAGCGCAGCCGCCCCTCGCTGCAACCTGCGCGGACGTCGACTAGTCACACGCCCTCCACAATTCTTCGGTTTGATATTCCGGACCCCTCCAGACTTTGATACGAGTCTATGTGGCCGGATGTGGCCTGTCAATGCCGAGAGAATCGCTCAAAATGGCGACGCCATAGTCCCGCCGCGGATTAGCCGGGCCGACCCATAGCCAGTGTCGGAGCGACCATACCTCCTAGTCAGATGCCACTTACTGTCGGCTTTCGCGATCATCGACGCGGCATTCCGGTACAGATTGTCCCCCTTTTGGGCGACAGCGGAAAACGCAGTGAATTCTCAGCGACCAAGCCGCGAGCAGATCGGAAGGTCCGACCTGTCGCCCGAATGGGGGACACCGGTTTATGCGGTCTTGTCCCCCCAATGGGCGACACCGACCGCAGTATCTTCGGATTCCTCCCCGACCGGCTCGTCCGGGAACCCGATCTTGTCCAGGATCCGCCGGCGCTTGCTGGTGAAGGTGACCGTCATCTCCCCGAGTGCCAGCGCGGCACCGTCCAGGATCCGGCCACTCGCGTGGACCGACCCGAAGCGGAGATCCACGACCACGGCCGATCCGCCGCCAGGCACCCGCCGTCCCGCGACCGTCCCGACAAGCCCGTGCAGTTCTGTCGCGATCTCGGGCGCCGTCACCTTCATCCGGCGCCCCCGCAGCGGGATGTCGGCCAGCTCGCGGTCGCCCAGGCGGATCGTGAGCAGCCCGCTCATCGGCGGGACCAGGACGAGCCGCACCAGCCAGAACACCAGGCCCAGCGCAGCCACGACGGCCGCGACCGTCGCGAGAGTCGGGAGCAGAGCGGGCGGCAGCTTGATCGGCGCCGCGGGAACCGGCGCCGTCCCCTCGATTCTCGGCGCGAACGCCACGCCGAGCTTGTCCGCGAGGACCCCCTGCCAGGGCGAACTGACCGTGGCAGCCAGACCCACCCGCGAACTCCAGCCCGCGGAGCCGGTCACCGTCACCCGGACCGGAAGGGTCACACTCTGGTTCGGGCCGAGCTCGATGCTCGCGGGGAGCCCGGAGAGGTTCACGGTCAGCCCGTCGGACGCCACGGCCCGAACCTCGCTGAGTTCCACCGGAATGTGCGGGTAGGGAGAGGTGAGACTCAGCTTCGCGTCGACGGCCACGCCATCGCTCAGCGCCCTGCCCAGTTCGCCACTCCAGACCACGGAGATCGGGTGGGCCAGTTCGTCCTTCAGCGCCTGCGCCGCCTGAAGTCGGACGAGATCCCCGCCGACCTGCGCGAAGCGCGCGCCGACCTGGCTCGCACCGACCTCACTCGCCTGCGGGAAGGCCTGCTTCAACAGGCCCGCGTCCGTCGAGGCCTGGAGCGCCACCGCATACGCGGCCACCTGGTGATTCGTCCCCAGCGCGGCCGCCCGCCCCTGCAGAGCCTTCCAGGCCGCGGACTTCGCGTTGGCGTAGGTCGAACCCGGGGCGTCCACCTTGCCGTCGGTGATCAGGATCAGGGCGGCGAGCCGGTGCGTGTCGGCCTTCTCGAGCTCGGTGAGCCCTGCCGCGATGGCTGCGCCGATGTCGGTGTGCTTCCCGGACGCCTTCCTCGGCAGCTTCGCGAGCACTGCGGTCGGCTTCTTTCCGACCACTCCGCGGAACCTGGGGGTCACCTTCGTGTCGAAGGTGAACAAGGAGACCCGGTCGTCGCTGTCCAGGCCGGCCACCAGCTTGCCGAGTTCCGTGCGGACCTTTGTATAGCGCCCACCCGCGTTCATCGATCCCGAGGTGTCCACCAGCACCACGTAGTCGGCCGGTTCCGACGCCAGCCCGAGTGCCGAGACGACGTCGTCAACGCCGGTCTCTGCCTGCGCAGTCGTCGGGACTGCCACGGCGGCACAGAGCAAACCCAGCGCCACCGCCGTCCACCTCGTCCAGCGTCGCACTCCCGACTCCCTCCATGTCCCCGGATGGGTGACAAATGGCCCGCCCTAACGATTAGATGTCCCCTTTCGGGTGACTATCACGGCCCCATTAGGACTGATTCATGTCCTCTTTCGGGTGACTCAAACAGGGCCGTCAGAGCCACTTTAGCGGATTTTGGGGCTTTCTTGGAAGAACCCTTTGACACCGGCTCCGTGCGAATGTAATGATTCTTGACGAAGTGGCTCTGGGGGGATGGAAAGTCCGGGGTCACCGGCGGACCTATCCCAAGCACCTGAAAGGGGTCTCACGTGAAGAACCTGCCCGCCAAGATCGTCGGCACCGTACTGGCCAAGAAGGAGCGCGGCGCGACCGCCGTCGAGTACGGCATCATGGTCGCCCTCATCGCGGCCGTCATCATCACCATCGTCGC